>Ga0187893_10001151_pt1 | contig 65672 bp, 57 predicted proteins | sample MA1701074metaG_FD_139574 | JGI IMG/M metagenome (GOLD analysis project Ga0187893, IMG submission 139574) | White microbial mat communities from a basaltic lava cave in the Kipuka Kanohina Cave System on the Island of Hawaii, USA - MA170107-4 metaG ... | reverse complement strand
ATAACTGTGTTAGACCCCATCAGGCCCTAGGGTACAAGACTCCTTTGCAGTTCCTTAAAGATCGTGGCATTATCAATACCAATTACCCCTCTGATTATTCTCATATGTATTGAACCAATACAGCCGCTTTTATAACCACGACGCGTTCTATATAATCGCAAGTGCTGTGCCAAAAATAAAAAGCTACCACACCCTTGACCTAGTTGGCTTAACTTATTGTATTTACCATTTTTCTTTAGTTCTGGTATAAGACTCTAGCCTCGAAATATAGCGGTTGCTGTGATATATAAAAGGAGTAAAATCTAAATTTCCGCTAATCTCGGCCCTTTCCAATATCTGGGATTGATCTTTTAACTTCGTTAGAAATAAATGTGATTCCAATCTTCGCTTCATTCATAAAATCTTTAACATCGAGTTAAGCTGCCTTCGCATAACATCGCAATATTAAATTAGAGGGAAACTTTATTGATTCTAATGTTGATTAACCACCGTAGCATATTTGGAAGTTTGTAATCCTGTATTACGTTGAGTAGATATCATCTATGTTTAAAATTGTAAGGCTCAGTTATATTAAAGAATCTGACAGTTTTTGGGCTGTACTTATTCAATAAAAGATAAGGGGAATCAAGGGGGAAGACCTTGAAGGAGAAAGAAGAGAACTTCCGAAAGATTTTTCATCACTCGAATGACGCTATATTTGTGATTGATCCACCCAACGACAAAATACTTGAAGTCAATTCAAAAGCCTGCCAAATGCTGGGTTACTCTCGAAAAGAACTGGTGTCCATGAGAGTTTCTGACATTCACCCTTACGAAATGCCAAAGTTTCTTGATTTTACAAATTCGGTAACTAAAAATGGACACGGATGGACTAATGAACTCACCTGTCACACAAAAAATGGAGATTTCCTTTCTGCAGAGATATCAGCCTCAACCATAGGCTTGGGTGAAAGAAACTGTATTATCGCAATGGTTCGTGACATTACGGAACGCAAGCAGTCGGAGGAGATGCTCAGAGAGAACCTGACCCAATTAGCCAGAAAGAATCGGTACGAGACAATTTTCAGTACGGTAACTCGAACTGTGCATCAGTCAATCAACCTCCAGGAGGTTTTGGAAAACGCTGTCGAGTCCATGAGTAAGAATATTGATAAGGTGCAGATCGTTGCAATTTATCTAGTCGAGGGGGAAGAAGCTGTTATCAGGTCTCATAGAGGATTCACCGCTCAATATATCGAGAAAGCTGGAAGAATCCCTTACCCAAAAGGCTTTAACTGGAAAACAATTATAGAGGGGAAACCCATATACGTTGCAGATGTAGATAAAGATGATACTATAGGTCCTGCCGGCAGGGAAATAGGAATAAAAAGCTATCTGTGTATGCCAGTTTACTATCAAAGCAAGACGATAGGGGCTATAGGAATAAACTCTTTCCAAAAGGATGCCTTCGACCAGGAAGAGTTAAATTTACTTGAAATTGTCCGGGAGCAAATCGGGATAGCGATCAACAACGCAAAGCAAGCGGAGACATTGAGAGAGGCGCTGGTGGAAGTGGAACAACTGAAGAACAGACTCCAGGCGGAAAATATCTATCTACAGGAAGAGATTAAGACGGAATACAATTTTGAAGAGATCGTAGGCCAGAGCGAAGCGCTGAAGAAGGTGCTTGAAAAAGTTGAACAAGTGGCTCCTACTAACACCACTGTTTTGATTCAGGGCGAGACCGGTACAGGCAAGGAACTCATTGCCCGTGCGATTCTTAACCTGAGCCCTCGCAGGGGCAGGCCGCTTGTAAAAGTAAATTGTGCGGCAATCTCAGCAGGATTGGTAGAAAGTGAATTGTTTGGGCATGAAAAGGGTGCTTTTACGGGCGCTGTACAACAGAGGGTTGGGCGTTTCGAGTTAGCGGATGGCGGCACCATCTTTTTGGATGAGGTTGGAGACTTGCACATTGACACACAAATTAAGCTCTTGCGGGTTCTTCAAGAGGGTGAATTTGAACGTGTAGGGAGCAGTAAGTCAATCAAAGTCGATTTGAGAATTATTGCGGCAACAAATCGGGATCTAGTGGAGGCCGTAAACCAGGGCACATTTCGCTCTTACCTGTTCTATAGACTGAGTGTTTTACCTATATATGTGCCATCCCTTAGAGAGAGGAAATCTGATATAATTCTATTGGTAAACTTCTTCCTTGATAAGTTTGCCAAGATTTTGGGTAAAACAATCACCGGGGTCTCCAAGGACAGCATGAATCTACTGGTGGATTATTCATGGCTGGGAAACATAAGGGAATTGCAAAATGTGATTGAACGAGCAGTTGTGCTTGCGCGAGACCCTGTGCTTCACATTGATGAGTCCATGATTCTCCGTGTAGATGCGCGAGCCGATGCCGGTTTGCGAAAATCCGACTCTAAGAAACTTGAAGATCTTGAACGTTCACATATTTTGAACGTACTCGAAGAGACTGGCTGGGTGATTGAGGGTAAGCAGGGTGCTGCGTCGATTCTTGGCCTTAACCCGAGCACCTTACGGTCTCGTATGCGGAAGGTCGGCATCAAAAAGCCTGTTTAAACATCAACGCACATTCGGATACGAAAGCCAACTACTAAAGATCGGCGGCCAATTCTTGGGTGAGGTGGACGGCTGATACCTCTTTGCATCCGTTAGTGTTCTGCCCGGCCCAAAGGGGCGAGAAATCCCCGGCTCCTCAAATGCTTCATGTGCTTTTTGTAATGTTTGCTCCTCAGCTAATGCTTCTAATTTTCTCATTTTTTACCTCATTTAACTTGGATTTTTGAGTCAATTGGAAATCTCATTCCGCCCACGGCAGCAACACGATGTTGCCGGTGACCTCGTTGTTAGAAATAAGACGGTGCGCTTCAGCCGCCTCTCTGAGCGGAAGGGCACGGTCGAGTATAGGTCGGATCCGGCCCGCCTTGACTTGTTCCAAAGCCCATTCGAGATCCGCCTTGTCCCCGGCGAGCGACCCACGAAGTTGCTTCTGACCGAAAAAGAAGTTGCGTATGTCGAATGTCACCTTCGTGCCCGCCACGAAGCCGATGGAAACGATAATGCCTTGTGCACGCGCCGCGTCGATGGACTGGGGCAGGATATCACCTCCAAGATTGTCGATTACGACGTCCACTCCCCGACCATGAGTCCATTCCATGACACGCATGACGAAATCGTCCTTGCTTGTATTGATAACAAGGTCTGCGCCCAACCGGCGGACAATCTCTCCTTTGGTATCGCTTCGGACTGTAGCGGCTACGTCTGCGCCCAGTGCCTTGGCCGCTTGAACCTGGAACGTACCAACGCCCGATGAGCCAGCCGTGATCAACACCTTGTCGCCGGCCTTGACCTCGCCTACGACCTTCAGTGCTCGAGTGCCGGTAACAGCCACCATTGGAAGCGTCGTCACCTCTTCAGGAGGGAGGCCGGTGTCGTCCTTGAGCACCCAACGAGCCGGCACCTGAATGTATTGAGCGTATGTGCCCGGGGTCTGGAGTCCAGTCACGATATAGCTGGGTGCGTCGCTGTTGGGATAGATGTGATAGTCTTGCTCGTCGAGAGGATATCCCGATAGGGGCACCACGCGCTCACCTATCTCAAAGCCTGTGACCTCTTCACCCAACTCAGCCACTTCGCCCGCTGCGTCGGCACCGAGGATGTGAGGAAATGCTAACTCCGGGACGATGGACCCTTCACGGATGTAATGATCCAAACGGTTGACACCTGCCGCAAGCACCTTGATTAGGATGTACCCCGGCTTGGGCCTCGGTGTCTCGACATCTTCGTACTTGAGTACGTCCACATCTCCAAAATTACGGATAACTGCTGCTTTCATAGTCTTTTCTCCTTTACAGAAAAGTTTTTGAGGATGTATTTTGAAGGTTGTTTCAAAAACAAACCTGGATAAATCCTTGAAAGAACTAAGGGAGACAGGCACCTTGAAGTCCTGACTCCCCAATTAGTGTTGAAATATTTGATTACACACAGTCGGCAATTAAAGCTGATCTGGAGATTTGTCCTTAATCTTTACCCAGTTCTGGTCTGCCTTTGTAATATGGCCAGGTATATCTTCATTCCATTTTCTCTGTATGTTTTGGTCAAGGTTCAGATAGAGCCTTCCGTCTACTACTTTCCACACCTCCGGGTCCCCGACAAACTTCTTATTAACGGCAACTCCGTACGCGCAGTATCCGCCGTATGCAGGAAGATAGTTCTGAGGATTTTTCTCGAATGCCTTCTTATTCTCCTCATTCGCGAATAAGTAGGTAACACCGTCAACAACAACTAAGTGATTGCCATTTCCCCTCACGGGTTTTCCTTCAGTATGGTATGACACAAGGTCATATCCCATTGCACCAGAAGTACTGTACTTCACATTATCCGCAAAGGAGTTTGCAGCCCAGAAACTCACTGTTACAACAAAAAGCGCTAACATAATTGATTTAAATCTGTTCATGATGAACCTCCTAAATTAGTTTTTTTAGTAGAGAGAGATTCTCTCCTAAAATTATTCATACACATCTGATGCCGTATTTCTCCGAGGGTGCATCGACCCATTGCTGCGTCCGTTCTCCCGATTTATAAGGAGCGGCCAGTATCTCATCACTCGTTATACTCTGAGTATCACCAGTGTTGGTGAAATGACATTAATCTTGTAACCATCGTAATACCTCCTTTTATAATTTTTTTGCTCTATATAGGTCTTTTGATGCACACCCATGCAGAGCGACTCAGAATTTTTTTTCTTTGCTTAGAAGAAGAATCGGAAAGAATATTTACAAGCAAGTAAAAAGCTGGGGCTTTAATTGTCCACTGTGACCGAGTTGATAGACAACAAAATCTTATGATTCAAGGGATGACCTTGGCGATACACCTGATCAGTATCAAACTTTTTGCCAATTTATCTTGTGCTGAGACCCAACATTCGTAGAATATTAGAAATGATTATTATAGGAATCCGATTTGTGATATGTTGTCTTCTAGTTGTCATAACAGCTTGCGAAAGATCTCCCATCGACAAGCCAAGCCAGGCAATGCGATTATCGAAACCGCCCTCAAACCTCTTAGATGACCTTCCTATCGAGCAGTTGGCAAAAGGCATAGAAGATAACATAGGGCGGTTAAGCAAATTAAAAATTCAGTCGCTAATCTTTGGGCCAAAGATCATCTCAAAGGAGGATTATATATTGGCTCTTAATTACCTTGCTGGTCAGGTCAATTCTGGTGCGACGAGAACTGAATTTATCGACGCTGTGCTCGACAACTTCGATTTCTACGAGGTATACGGAAAGGATGAGTGGGGCGAAGTTTTGATAACTTCCTATTACCACCCCGTTATTCCGGGATCAAGGACAAAAACAAAAGAGTATTCTCAGGCTCTCTATTCAGTCCCGCATGATTTAGTAAATATCAGACTGGATGAATTTGTCAGAGGAAATGAAACGCTCTTGCCTATTAGAGAACAGGTGCAAGAAAAAGTATCTCAGGTCGGTATTCTGCGGGGTCGATTAGTCCCATCCGAATCTGGAGGTGCTTCAACCGTTTTGCCTTATTACACTAGAGAAGAAATTGAGAATAAGCGCGTTCTGAAGGGACAAAACGTGGTATTGGCGTGGGTGGACCCGATAGATGCATTTTTTCTCCATGTTCAGGGTTCGGGAACTGTGAGATTCGAGGGCGGAGAAGAGCTAAGATTAGGATATGCCGCAAAAAATGGTTATCCGTTCGTCGCCATCAGTAAATATCTATCGGATGTAATTCCCGGAGCAAAGATGAGTATGCAGTCTATAGACGGCTATTTGCGGCAGCTCCCTGAAAATGAAATGAGGGTTATTTTAAACAAGAACCCAAGTTACATTTTCTTTCAGGAATTGAAGGGAAACCCTGTGACGTCTCTGGGAGCTGAGGTGGTTGAAGGCAGGACTATAGCAACTGACCCGAGTTTTTTCCCCAAAGGGGCTTTGGCATATATGGAATTTCCTAAACCGGTATTTGACGGCGAAGATTCAGTCGAACCCATAAGGTGGGAGACTACTTCCAGGTTTGTTTTGGATCAAGATACGGGAAGCGCCATCCGGGGCCCGCATCGCGTTGATCTTTACTGGGGTAGGGGCAAAGAAGCCGGTAGACATGCCGGAGTGATGAAGAATTCCGGGCGTCTCTATTATCTTGTTCCTAAAGATGAGTTTCTGAAAAGAACAATCAAATAAAAATCTCATTTTGGGCTAACATAGAGGTTATACTATCATCATATGTTGAGGCGTTTACAGTCGGCATTGCTGGCAGTGATTTTCTGCCTTTTGTCTTTAAATCCCGGGCTTGCCAAAGATATAAGAGGTCCGATTGTGAATGAGACTGATTTAGAAAAGCAAGTCGAGTCATTCTGTCTTCAATACTGCCAGGGCAACGAGCGAAAGGGGTATTTGAAGAGCGTCACGGTGGATAAGATTGATAATGGTCGTTATAGTGTGGTTGGAAAAGCGGCTTTGCAAAATCGCCACGTCATTCGAGACCCGTTGGAATTTGTATTATTTGACCGCATAGTCATCGTAAATGCATTCGGGACGCTAAACCCTGATAATTGTGAACTGCGGGTTGATAATGTCTCCGTCGAGAATGATTTCCAGGATATTTTCAACTCTTTGCTGCGGAATCAAAAGGATATTATCGGAAGAGTGGAAAAGGTTCCCAATTGTGCCAGGTTTATCGAGTAGGGGTGATATATGAGGTGCCATGTTCGGCAAGAAATTCCTGAAAACTAAGGTAGAGACGTCAGGGGCCAGTATCAATCTAGTTCACGGTGGGTCGGGCAGACCCCTTCTCTTGCTCCACGGTTACCCCCAGACCCATATGATGTGGCATAAAGTCGCTCCAACGCTTTCCGAGAGGTTTCATGTCGTATGTTTAGACCTCAGAGGTTACGGCGACAGCTCAAAACCCCATTCGAATTCCGATCATTACGCATTTTCAAAACGCGCAATGGCGAATGACTGTGTTGAGGTGATGCAGTCGCTCGGCTATGAAAGTTTTTTTGTTGCCGGTCATGATAGAGGCGGCAGAGTCGCGCACAGGATGGCTTTGGACTATCCCGAAAGGGTAGAAAAGGCTTGTGTGATGGATATTGCGCCGACGCACACGATGTTTAAGCTGGCTGACAAGGCATTCGCGACAGGATATTACCATTGGTTCTTTCTCATTCAGCCTGACGACTTGCCTGAGAGGTTGATTGGCAATGACTCGGATTACTATTTGAGGGAGAAATTGAAACGCTGGGGAGGTCCGGGCGCTAAATTCGACGAAAAGGCGGTCGAGGAGTATGTCAGATGTTTCAGCGATCCTGCTGCTATACATGCGAGCTGCGAGGATTATCGTGCCGCCGCAACTATAGATTTGGATCATGACCAAGAGGATTTGCATAAAAAGATCGAGTGCCCGCTTTTAGTGTTGTGGGGAGCTGAAGGTTTTATAAACCGCACATATAAAGTAATAGAGACATGGAAGGAGAAGGCTGTTAACGTTCACGGCAGAGCATTGGATTGCGGGCATTTTTTGCCGGAAGAACAGCCGGAAAAGGTTTGTGACGAGTTAATCCGATTTTTTGAATAAATACAAACACAAATCGATTCCATCCATACACATCTCGGCAACAACTTCTGTTTATGTATGAGAAGCATTTGGGAATTTCTAACACTCTGTAATTACAGATAAAACTTGCTGTCTTCAAACCGGCAAACGGTTTTATTTTAAAAAAGGACCAATCTCGGACCTAATTTTATCTTAACAAACTTTTCATATATAATTAACCAAAATCGACTAACTCCGATAAATCTGTATAATTAAGGGCTAACTTATTCAAGTTTAAAGAATAATACAGAAAATTTCAGTTAAGGAGATGCTGAGATGAGTACCGTTCGCAAAAGCGCAAACCAACCTTTTACAGAGCGCAATGGTTCAATAATTTTAGAGATTAGGGACGCTCTCGATAGTTCTTATTCTGACGTGTATACCCCGGAAGTTATGACTGCTCTGGCAGTTTTGGCAAGGTTTAACCGTGACCAAAAGCTGGTGATGGCAAACAGGATCAAGAGGAGGACGGAAAGGGCGCAGAACAAACAAAGAATAACCTTTCTCAGCCCGGCAGATTACATACCTCGAACCAACATAAAGGTTCAGGATGCAAGGGACGGGAAGTTCATCGGCTCGGAAATACCCGCAGACCTGCAGCGACAATGGATTCAGGGGACAGGACCCGCTGCAAAGCCGAATTCGCCGATTGATAAGAGTATAAGGAATGTTGCATATGCTTTGCTCTCAGGGGCAGACGGCTGGATGTTTGACGGCGAGGACGCCCTGGGTCAAATTACGACGATGTCTTTAGACAATCAGAGAAACCTCAAGCTCGCTATTCGGAAAGACCCTTTATTTTTAGGAGTTGCGGAGCAAGTCGCAAATGAGATGAACGGATGGTCGCTTGGGTTTTTCAAGAGAAAAATCATCAAAGATTGGGAGAAACAGTTAGATTTCACCACAAAAATTTTCCGTGTTCGCGGGCTTCATCTGGACGATCGGCATATACGCGATGAAAATGGCGAGGCGCTGTCGGCTTCGATTGTCGATTTGGCGCTCTATGTCGTCAACAACTATCGTGAATTGCTCGGCTCCGGCTCTTCGATTGTTCTATATCTACCCAAGATTCAAACTGCGGAAGAAGCAGCGCTTTGGAATGAGCTCTTGTCAGCACTCGAAGAACATCTTGACCTTTCCATCGGAACGATCAAGGTTTATGTTCTTATTGAACAATTAGAAGCGACCTTTCAATTAATGGAGATCCGCGCTGCTTTGGGCAAGCATTTTGTCGGGTTCAATACAGGCAGGTGGGACTACATCAACAGCGTGTCCGATGCCATGTCATGGGACAAGAATTTCATCAACCCTAATATCGAATCCATTACGATGAGTTACAGCTACATGAGAAATTATGAAGACAGGGTGCGGCGAGCGGTCAACACTCCAGACATCAATGGGAATTTTGCTCTTTGGCAGGGAGGGATGGAGGCTAACATCCCGGTTGGGTCTGAAGAGGGTGTGGCAAGCAGTATGGCGAAAGCACTGGCTGGGTCAGAGCGCGAGCAAAGAGAGGGTGCCAGCGGCAAGTGGGTGGCGCATTGGAAGATGGTTCACATTATCAGGCCTGTCTGGGAGAAGGTTGGTGAAGACAACCAGCTCGGAAGAAAATTTTCTCCACTCACCCACACCCAGGCGGATGCCGAGAGTTTGACAATGCTTGAACCGGCCCCGAGAACTATAAGAGGGGCAAGGAATCTATTGAGCGTCGCTTTGCAGTACGGCAATGCGTTCGGACAGGGGTTTCAGGCGGCTGCTTTGAAACCGGCAGACTTTTTCAACAACGACGATGTGTTGTACCTGATGGAGGATATGGCAACCGGAGAAATTCGTCTGAGCATACTGTGGGAATGGATCCACAAAGGAGCAAAATTGAGCGAGGACGACCCCGAAACAGGGCTAAAATCTGAGAGTGTTTTTACGGTAGATATATTTCAGAGATTATTGGAAGAAGAATACGGAAAACTGCTCAAGGCCAAAGATAAGGATGTTCACGACGATTCAAAGCAAACGACCTTGCCGATTGCCAGAGAGATAGTTAAGACTTATGTGTTGGATGATGTCAAAGCTCCCTGGTACATCGACCTTTTGAATATAAATTTGAATAATCACGATTTAAATACCGCCAAAGAGAGGATTAAAAAGTACATGGACGCATTCAAAAAAGACGGCACCAGGATCACGGAAAATTTAGATTTTGCGCCGTCCGCACAAGCTAAAATTATGGCCGAGGACGAAACGGACTTATTCGAGGAAGAAGTGGACGAAATAAAGCGGTGGTTCTCGCTGCCGCGATTCCAAGGAATTACACGCCTTTATTCTGCTCGCCAGGTTGCGCAACAGAGAGGAACTATTGAAACAGACTATTCCGTTTCAAGAAACGCGGCAGACGCGTTTCATAAACGCTTGAGAGAATTATTCTATAAGAAACAGCAGATTACCACTTTCGGCCCTTATTCTCCGGGGCAGGCAGTCACTATGAAACGTATGGGTATCGAGGGCATATATTTGGGCGGATGGGCTACTTCGGCAAAAGGGTCGACAACAGAGGACCCCGGCCCTGATTTGGCAAGTTATCCATTGAGCCAGGTGCCGGATGAGGCGGCTACTATAGTCCGTGCATTGCTTACTGCAGATAAGAATCAAAAGTATGCAAGGTTTAAAATGACTGAAAAGGAACGGAAGGCCACGCCGAAGGTCGATTACAGGCCTTTTATTATTGCCGATGCAGATACAGGACATGGCGGCGACGCGCATGTCAGGAACTTGATACGCAGGTTTGTGGAAGTAGGAGTGACGGGATACCACATAGAGGACCAGAAACCCGGGACGAAAAAATGCGGTCATCAGGGAGGCAAGGTGCTGGTTCCCGTGGATGAGCAGATCAAGAGGCTGAATGCAGCCAGATTCCAGCTCGATATTATGGAAGTACCTGGGATCATCGTGGCTAGGACAGACGCAGAAGCAGCGAATTTGCTGGATGGACGAGGAGATGAACGCGACCATCCCTTCATATTGGGAGCGACGAATACGAGTGTGCCGGGTTATAAGGACTGTTATCTTGCGATCTTGAGGAGATTCTACGACAAGGGAATTAAAGACGTCAATGGACATTTGCTCTACAGAATATCCGAGAGCGAATACGAGGCGGCCTATGAGTGGTTTGAACAGATAGGACTCACCCCCTATATAGATGAGAACATCCAGGCGCTCAAAGACGGGAAGGAAAAGAGCATCACTAAGCCGCTCGACAATGCCGTGACGAAGTTTGTGGAGATTTGGGAAGTGGAATCGAAGCTCAAAACATACGGAGAAGCGGTAGCCGAACTGATGAAATTCCAGATTGAAGAGGACAGACAGCTCGATCTAACCGTTGACGAATGGTTCGATTTCTGCAGAGGGGTTTCATTGCATCACGCAGCAGAAAAAGCAAGGTCAATGGGTATCGAAGCTGAGTGGGATTGCGAATTATCCAGGACTCCTGAGGGCTATTATCAGGTCAAAGGCGGCATCGAGTATGCGATTGCAAAATCGCTTGCCGTAGCGCCTTTCGCCGACATTCTTTGGATGGAAACCAACACAGCGGATTTGGCAGAGGCGAAACATTTCGCTCATTCGATCCATGCCGTCTATCCGGACAAGATGTTAGCCTACAATTTATCTCCTTCGTTCAATTGGGACACCACTGGAATGAGTGATGAAGAAATGAGGGATTTTCCGAAAGAGCTAGGAAAACTAGGGTTTGTTTTCGACTTCATCACATATGGGGGTCACCAAATCGACGGATTGGCGGCTGAAGAATTTGCAACGGCGCTCCAACAAGACGGAATGCTGGCGTTGGCGCGACTCCAGCGCAAGTTTAGACTGCTCAATTCCCCCTATAGGACCCCGCAATCTTTAGTGGGAGGCCCGCGCTTGGACGCAGCTCTCGTTGCATCTTCCGGGCGTACAGCTACGACGAAGGCTATGGCCAAGGGTTCGACTCAGGTTCAGCATCTAGTCGAAACGGAAGTCCCGCCAAAAACACTGGAAAAATGGCTCGAGATATGGGCGGAACATTACAAAATTCAAGAGACTTTGCGTGTTCAATTGCGGCCGCACAGGGCAGGCGCAGAATTGCTGGAACTTAGAATCATTGATGAATCCGATACCAAGATTGCCGACGCTATTTTTGCAACAATCCATGATCGCAGAGGCAGAAATATTCTATCGATTAGAGACCAGAATACGTATGACGAGAAATACCGTCAGAAACGGTTAATGACTTTAATCCATCTTTTTTTGATTCACCGGTATAAGAGCGCTTCTGTCCATTATGTCAGCCCGACTGAGGATAATCAGAAACAAACTAAGGGAATGAAAAAATTGGGTATTTATGGCGAAGTTAACATTGAAATCGGTCATATCATTGTCGCCGAGATCAATTTTGAAAAGCTCAAAGAGCTGCTCAATCCAGACCAGGTCGAGCTTAAGAAACTGATTACAAAAAGCTCCAACTCCAAGCCTAAAAAACAAAAATAGCTAAATAAAAGAAAGAACCCCGCCGGGCTGCACAAATAGCGCAGTCCGGTGTTGGTTTTCTGCGGACTGTTGCTCAGACATTGAAATAGTCTGTCATATCGAACGGATGTGAGATATCCTTCTGTTTCATGTGTGGATAATCTTAAAAAAAGATTTCTCCCGGAGTTTATCCTGAGCGTAGCCGAAGGAGTCGAAATGACATTTTTGGATTTGGGCAACAACCCTTCTGATATTGATTACGATTATTTGATGATTCGTTCTAGAGCTAGCTTACTCGTTCTATAATGTCTTTTACCCCAAGTCCTTTTTCCCTCAAAAATAGAATTTCTAGATTATTGACATCATGACGTCGTTCCCATACCATCATGATATGAGAACGACGCTAACCTTAGATGATGACGTAGCTGCGAAACTAAAGGAAGAGATGAGGTGTAGTGGCCGGTCTTTCAAAGAAACTGTAAACGCTGTTTTGCGAAACGGATTAAACACACCGAAGAAAAATAAGATTTCAGCCTTTAAAGTTAATCCCAAGAATTTTAGACCACGAACAGCAGTTGATTACGATAATATCGGTAAGTTATTAGAGCAAATTGATTGACCTTTGCAATATAATACTTGTTGACGGAAATCTCTTGATAAAGATTTTAGTCTTTTTTAACAACCTTTAAGGGGTTGATCCGTTCTTTTTTTCAAGAAGTAAAACTTGGCCCCCATGAAGAGAAAATAAGAAAAATGATTATTAATTCTGATCCTAAAGAACAACATGATTACCCATGTATTTTATTGCAAGCAAAGCATCAAGAATTGGATATAAAAGAATTGATAACACCCCCTAATAGATTTAAAGATGGTAAATCGACAATATATAAGTTCTTTATAAGCGGGATCTTTTATTTTTTTTATGTCCCAACTGGGAAGGAACCAGAATTTTTATTTGAAGGTACTATTAACAAATCGAATACAATGAAAATATTTCACTTTCCTGAGGATCAAACAAATCAGTTATTATTGAAAAAAATGCTATTAAACTAGCATAGGTTTAGAACGAAGAAATTAATTATAATAGTCAGAATATGAGTTTTTGGACAGTGTCAAGATGAGTTGCAACCGGAGACAGAACTTTCCATGCCGTCATTCTGAATTCATTTCAGAATCTAAAAGAGATGCTGAAACAAGTTCAGCATGACAACCCAGATCCTCTGCGGAGTTTATTCCCACGCTTCACTCAGACAAGCTCTTAGGAATCGAAGGATTCAGAGTGACAAAGGTCAGGAGTGTGGGCTTTTGAATGAAATTTAATATGATAGTGTCTGCTTGGTTAACTTCAGGCTAATATAAATAATTCTTCTTCATTTGTCACGCAAGCACAACTTCCTCAAGATACTCCGGGACGCGGCAGTTCCAGCCTAATTCTTGTTCGATTTGTTGACGTAGGGCATTCGCGGGTTTTGGCTCCCCGTGAGTTATGAAAGTCTCTTTGGGTGGGCTATCAAAATTTCCGAGCCACTCTAAGATTTCCGCGTAGTCGGCATGAGCGGATAGGTTATCAATGTAGGCGACCTCGGATTTGATCGACACATGCCGGCCATGTATCTTCACCGACTCTGCTCCGTTCAGGATAGCAGCACCGCGCGTGCCTTCTGCCTGAAAACCGACGAAGAGAATCGTGTTTCTAGGGTCGGGTGCAAAAGAAACGAGGTGGTGTAACACCCGTCCGCCGGTGACCATGCCGCTCGCAGCAACTATTATCATCGGTCCCTTCTTCTTGTTGAGAGCTTTTGATTCTTCGACGCTGTTGACAATACGAGCAGTGTTGCAGATCGCTTCACACATTTCCGGTGTAAGCCGGTGTTCGCCGAGATGATCATGTAAGACATGGTTGACGTCGACCGCCATCGGGCTGTTCAGAAATACCGGGATGTCCGGGATGGTCTTTGATTTCTTGAGAAGGTGAATGTAATAGAGAAGCAGTTGTGCCCGACCTACGGCGAATGCCGGGACTACGATCACCCCATCTCGTTTTACTGTTCGGTTGATAATACTGCCAAGCTCTATTTGCGGGTCGGCAGGGTCATGGAGTTTATCCCCGTAAGTAGATTCAACTACTAGGTAGTCTGTCTTGCGTGCAATTGCCGGAGCAGTCATTATTGGGTCGTTTGGACGTCCGATGTCTCCCGAAAACAATATCGAATTGCCGGAATCTCTCAGTGAAACGAATGAGGCGCCCAGAATATGACCGGATGGGCTTAGTCGAAACAAAAGACCATCGCCGAGTCTGAGGTCCTGCCCGAGATCTATGGGTGAGAATTGCTTAAGCGATCTCACTGCATCTTTCTCAGTGTAAAGCGGGAGGGCGGGTTTATGCTTGGAATAGCCACGTTTGTTGGCGTACTTTGCTTCCTCTTCCTGCAAATGTCCGCTGTCCGGAAGGAGGATTTTACACAAGTCGCGCGTTGCCGAGCTGCAATATACCCTTCCTGAGAAACCGTTTTTGACCAATAGAGGGAGATAACCGGTGTGGTCGATGTGTGCGTGAGTTAGGATTATGGCGTCGATCAGTTTTGGTTTTACTGGTAAGGGAGTCCAGTTTCTCAGACGCAGTTCCTTGAAACCCTGGAACAAGCCGCAGTCTACCAGTATGAATTTGGAACCGGAAGAGACAAGGTACTTAGAGCCTGTGACTGTACCGGTAGCACCCAGAAAGGTTATCTTCATCGGCTAATTTTGTTTAATATGTTTAATATTTAGAGCGAATAGAGGACGCGATAAAGGAGCTATTTTACTCACCCGGTACGTGTGCTTCCTCGCCGCTGCTTTTTATACACGCTTGAATCTTAAGGTCAGGCTGTAGCCTTACAAACGCCTTGTCACAGTCGCTGACCAGCTCTTTCGTATAGTTGAATATATCTTCTGCGACGGCTTTAGAATCTTCTGCGTTTTTCCAATGTAGATATTTTTCCTTTAGGTCGGACCAGTCGTGGCAGAGCCAGTCTCTCGGCGCGATTCTTTCGATGAACTCTGAAAGAGCATCTTCTTCTTTCTCAAGCTCTATCCCGTCGAGGTAGATATACATCCTGGCGCACTTGGGCATTGAATCGAGACACTTCCTTCTGACCTCACCCCAGTTTTCCTCTTTCATATCGTCTTCCGCTTCGTATATGTTTCTTACCGAATCGAAAAGGTTTACTGCCATTACATCCAGCAGGCTGCCCATACACTCTCCTCTCGACTCAGCCTCCATTTTGAAATCACTTTCTATGCCAGGCTCTGCGTAAATTCCCGGATCCTTGGGGTTTGCCTTTGAGACAGGGGCAAGGATTCTTCTGAATGCGTCGATGCCGACTCTTTCTACTAACTCAAAAAATTCCTCGTTGTTTTGCCTGTTCTCTTTCCAGAAAGCTACAACCGATTCCACATAGAGGTGGGCGTTCTTTGCAGGGACTTTTCCAATGACTTGTCCATATTTTTCCATCTGCTTGAACGGGTTGCCCCCGACCATGACCACATAATGAGGGGCCAATTTCCCCTCAACTTTTGAAGACGCGCCGTAAAATCCTATATCACCGACGTGGTGCTGCCCGCAGCTATTGGGACAGCCGGAAATATTCACACGGACACCGGCAAGGTCTTTAACCCTTTCGCCTATGTGCTCCGCGAGGTTATACGGATGTGTAACTGCCAGCTTGCAGGAATATGCGCCGGGGCAGGATACGATCTCGCGCATGGCTTCGTGTATGCCGCCCATGTACCCCCGCTCTTTTAGTTTTGCGTGAACATCAAAGAGGAACTCTTCTCCGACCCATGGGAGGAGGAGTTTTTGGTGAGGGGTTATTCTCACATATCCCGCACCATAAAGCTCGCAGAGGTCTGCCACAAACCTGTATTCATCGGGTTTTAGGTTGCCTATCGGAGGTTTGATATAAGCTCCGAAGTATCCGTCTTGCTTTTGTCTGAAGGTGTATTTGTCGAGAAAGAGTTTGTAAAGTTCATCGGCATGATCAGGCTTATGAACCGGATTTTTGAGGCGTTTCGAGTTATCTTCGCCGTCTGCCCTTCCGTTTTTAGCCGGGGCCGGCTGCGGGAAATTTTCAATATATCTTTCGAGGTCTTCTTTTACAGGGTTTAACCTTTTAACTCTCTCGAATTCAGACATAACAAGTTCTTTGAATCTTTCAAAGCCGAGTCTTGCCACGAGGAACTTGATTCTAGCCTTGTTCCTGTTTTTCCTCTCCTCCGCGCCGTATTCATGGAAAATCCTTATTACAGCTTCGGCCAGAGGATAGAATTCGTCAACCGGAACGAAGTCCGCTATCGGTTTTGCGTAAAACGGAATAGCTCCCAAGCCCCCGCCGACATAGACTCGGAATCCGTAAACGTCCTTTCCGTTTTTTCGTATTTGGGAAACGCAGCCGAGGTCGTGAATTTTCACCATCGCGTGGTCGTTTTCGCATTCCGAGAACGCAATTTTGAATTTCCGCGGAAGAGTTGAGGTTAGAGGGTGTCTTAAAAAATACCTGGTCGTATACAAGGCATAGGGTAGGGGGTCAAAGATCTCATCCGGGCAAATTCCGGACAGGTGAGATGCTGTGATATTTCTTACCGTGTTACCGCACGCCTCGCGTGTGGTGAGGCTGGTTTTATCGAGCTCTCTCAAAAGTGCGGGTACATCGCCAAGTTTTACGAAGTGAAGTTGAATATCCTGTCTCGTAGTTAAATGTCCATGGCCCGACCCCGCATATTTCTCGACCACGTCCGCTATGGTGCGTAGCTGTTCAGAGGTTATGAACCCGCTCGGCACCTTAATCCTCAGCATGTGGATGCCTTCTCCTTGATGTCTCACTCCGTAAGTTCCGAAAAGAAGCCGATACGACCTGAACCTCTCCGGGTGTATCTCGCCGTCGTACAGTTTTTTTATAATGTCCTCGTATTCATCCAGTTCCTTTAATACGTCGGAGCCGTCGTGCAGGTCTATCTGCTCCCATATTTTTCCACTCATAACTGTCCCTCCTTTACTTCTAAGTTGGCAATGTTTGTGCCAAGTTTACCTGTCCTTACATAAGTTCCCGTTCTGATTATGGTAAAAGCTAAATAAGATTAGCTGACTATTCATTTTTTCTCAATATTTTTCTTGTTGAAGGCGATTTTTTGTTGTATCAGCCCTGTTTCAAAGATAAGCAATCTGTTACAAAGATAATCAGAGGATTTGAATTTTAGATAACTTTCATGTCGATCTTGTATCTCAACCTGTGAAGAGGATAAGATCAAAGAAATTGGCGTAGGCAAAGCCAGAGAAAAACTGGAGGAGGCTTCCAAAGCTCCCTTAGAGGAAGGTAAATATAGATTTAATAATCAACTGGCTGTTGCCCAAACGGTTTTTCCGTACATTCAGAGAGGATGAACATTTCTCCCGGTTCTTATATGGAGTCCCTGAATTTTTAGTACTGCGCCATAGGCGCTCAATGTTTATAGAAAACGTCAAAAAAGGATAAATAGCAAGCTCCTTTAGGAGCGGCATGTATAAAGAAGATTAGAGATGTCGCCCCTCTGGGGCTGGGTAGGTGTTATGAATTCCTTTGTCTATAGACATGTCGCCCTTTGGGCTCAATGTATTCGGCTATTCCTGCACCTGGTACAAAATTGGGATTTGGGCAACAGCCCGTCAAGATTTGATTAGTCGGACAGCGGCAATGTAAATTGTTATACAGATACGAAACTCCTAAAACTGTCATTCTGGGCCCCTTCGACTTCACTCAGGGCTGGCTCCGGCGAAGAATCTTAGTATTATTAGATGCTTCACGGAGTTTACACTGAGTGTAACGAATGTGTTCAGCATGACAAACAGACCCTTCAATTCTCTCGGGGTGACAATTCGGAGATAGCCACTTCCATCATTGAGCACAACTTAACGGGCTGTTGCTCAAATACAAAAATGTCATTTCGACTCCTTCGGCTACGCTCAGGATAAACTCCGGGAGAAATCTTTTTTTGAGATTATCCATACATAAAAACAGACAGATATCTCACATCCGTTCGATATGACAGACTATTTCTATGTTTGGGCAACAGCCCGTTAACACATGACATTGTCCATTCGTTTAAATCCTGATTAGTACAATATAACACTATAACACTGAGCAAATATACTCTACATTATTGGAGAATCACATTTCGGGGAATTCCCCGTGAAAATCTGAAGATAAGGCCGAACTTTTCCAATGATACTGCTGTCTTTCTGTATATTTCACAATATCCTGAATAACTGTTGGGTTGATTTTGCCATTTGTTGAATAGATTAAATATGAGCTCCAGTTTTGCTTTAACATCTTGTGAATTAAAATCCCAGTCCACGTGTCCTCCAACAGGAAAGAAGGTGTTAAGGAAGAACTTCAGTTTTATCGCTCCATCACTTATATCATTCGGGGCAAATGAGCCTGTTCTAACCAAGCTATACCCGCTGCCGAAGGCCTCAGCCAGGTCGCAGTTGAGTCCAAGCCTTTTCCCGGCTTTATATCCCAAGGCACTAAAAACTAAAGCGGCTTCCGGAGTATAGTATCCGTAGGTTGGAAGTTTCTTATCCATCTCTAGGAGGTTTCTGAGCAAATGTAAACCTTTGGATATTGTCAAACCGTCTGCCTTACCGTTTGCACTGCGACTATCGGATAAAAACTCTCCTATATCGCCGCAATTATCGAGAGACGCTCTTATATTTCCCCATTCTCTATTCCCTATTTCAAGCGCTCTATAAGTTGTCATAACTTTTCGTTTTTTCGAGCCTTAGCTCGGGAATTTTTCCCGAAAATTTGCTTCCTTTGCCTTATAAAACCTAATAATTCGTAAGAGGTGGTCCTCTTGTTTATGTATTCAATATTGGGGAAATCAATTTTATATCTCTTTTTATTAGCGAATAAAATGACTCTGGTGTGCGGGCTTTCTTTCTTTATTAAATCCCTGAGTTTTATAATATCGAGATCGAGCGACCTATTGTCAAAGAATAAAACCTCTGGTCTTGTCCCGTTAATCAAACTGCGAATCCCGTTGTGTGAAGACTTGGTGACGATTTTAATGTGGTCTAAGCCTCCTTCTATAATCCTACTTATACCTTGCAAAAAGAATTTTGAACGGGAAACGAATATCATCTGCATCTTTAGTTTTTTTTAACCCCCCTTGTCACTATATGAAATCAGGAGCTCAGAAGGATTGGTAGGTTTGCCATCGATCCCCTTTATCTCCCAAGCTCCTTATACACCAATGTAGGAAGTCTTAATTAAAAACGGTTCAAGAATTATCAGATTTATTATGAGTAAGAGCATGCTGTTTTGACGCTTACTCATCCTATTTTGTGGATGAACATATCAGATGTGCAGTTTGGATTCAATAAGGTTTTTGCTGTATTTTGATTAGGGAAACCATGTATTTATTTTTTTATGAAATTATGTTTTGATAATATAAAGAGCTTTAGAAAAACCTGCATACTTGATCTGATTATAAAAGGTCTAAGATTAGAGATGAGCTATAGGATTAAAAGGGATGATATAACAGACGATGCGCTTTTAAATGAATTAGCTGCCCTTCGGCGACGTGTTGCCGAATTGGAGGCACTGGAGGTCCAGCATAAAAAGGCGGAAGAAGCTCTTAAAGAAAGTGAAGAAAAGTATAGGCATCTCTTTGAAAATGTTCCAATAGGAATCTATCGCACAACCCCCGACGGCAGGATCCTCACGACAAATAACTCTTTAATTCGAATGCTAGGATATTCTTCGTTTGAAGAACTATCTTCAATTAACCTGGAAGAGGAAGATGCATTTCAGCCAGCCTACTTGCGGAGTGAATTCAAAGAACTGGTTGAGCGGGAAGGCCAAGTAATCGGCAGGGAATCTCAGTGGACTAGGCTGGATGGCACCCCGATTTTTATTAGGGAAAATACAAGGGCTATTCGAGGACAAGATGGAGTTGTTTTGTATTACGAGGGAACAGTCGAAGACATAACTGAGCAGAAGAAAGTAGAGAAGTCATTGGTTGAGTGGAAAAATCGTTATGAAGCGCTAATTCAAGCAAGCGGCCAACTTATCTACGACTGGAACCCTCATACACATGAGGTGATTTGGAGCGGTGATATTGGAAAGATATTAGGCTACTCCGTACAGGAAATGGAAATCAAGCTTGACCATTGGGTGGAACTGGTTCATCCCGATGATCGCGATTTGTTTAATGAGGAGATCGAGCGTGTTCTTTCGACGAAAGACACGTTTCATTTACAATACCGAGCACGAAAAAAGGACGGCACTTACATCATTGTCGAAGACAAGGGATATTTCTTCTTGGACAAAGCCGGGAATATAGCACGTATGGTAGGTTTTGTTATCGACATTACAGATGCCATGCGGGCCGAGGAGGCGCTCCGAGAGAGCCTTGCCCGGTTATCCAAAATGAATAGATACGAGACGATCATTAGCACTGTGACTCGGAGTGTCCATCAGACAATCAATCTTCAAGAGGTCCTAGAAAATGCTGTTGAGGCTATGAGTAAGAATATAGATGGAGTAGAACACGTCGCGATTCACCTTGTAGAGGGAGAAGACGCGGTTATGAGAGCTTATAGAGGGCATCCTGATTGGTTTGTCGAGCGGGTAAGAAGAATCTCTTATCCTAAAGGCTTTACATGGAAGACAATTATCGAGGGGAAGCCTAGGTACTGTCCAGACGTAGACCAGGATACGGTAATCGGCCCTGCGGGAAGAGAGGTGGGAACAAAGAGTTACTTGTCTTTGCCGATTCGATTTGAAGGTAAGACAGCGGGATGTATAAATGTACATTCCTTTCAGAAAAATGCATTTGGTGAAGAAGACTTAAAACAATTGGAAATTGTTGCACAGCAAATTGAGGTGGCAATCAACAACGCGCAGAGAGCAGGAGCGCTTAATGAGAGCCTCGCCCAGCTATCCAAAAAGAATCGCTACGAGACGATAATCAGGAGAGTAATTGAGAGTGTGCATCAATCAATAAATCTACAGGACGTTCTGGAACATGCCGTAGACGCAATGAATAAGAATATAGAAGGAGTAGAAAGTATTTTTATTTCCATGGTTGAAGGGGAGGAAGCCGATCCGACACCCCGGGAGGCAGTTTTAAAGGCTTATAGAGGCTACCCCGATTGGTTTATCGAGAGGATAAGAAGAATCCCTTACCCCAAAGGAGCTACATGGAAGACGATCATTGAAGGAAAGCTCTTGTACTGTCGGGATGCAGAGAAAGATACGGTTATCGGTCCTGCAGGAAAGGAAATTGGAACCAAAAGCTATGCCTGCATGCCAATTCATGTCGGAGACGAAACAGTGGGATGTATGAGCATCAATTCCTTGGAGAAGGACGCCTTTGATGACGAAGAACTGAAGCTGCTTGAGATTGTGGCAAAGCAAATAGAAATAGCAGTTAATAACGCAAAACAGGCAGATGCTTTGCGAACACAGAAAGAAAAACTCGAACTGCGAATACAGGAGCGTACAAAGGAACTGGCAGAAATGAACGTAGAGCTTAGAAAGGAAATAGACTGGCGCATGCGGATAGAGAAGGCTCTGAGAAAAAGAACAGAAAAAATAATTCAACACCACAAGGTACTATTGGAAATCGCAAGAATGGACAACTCTGACCTGGATTCGGTTCTTAGGAGGATAACTGAGGTGGATGCCGAAACATTAAGTACAGAAAGGGTAAGTGTGTGGTTTTTTAACGAAGATCGTTCGGCCATTATCTGTAAAGACCTCTACAAATCGAGTGTGCGCGATCATGAAAGCGGATTAAAGTTTAGAGTGAAAGATCACCCTACCTATTTCCAAGCACTTGAGGAGAGCCGCATTCTGGGGTCGAATGATGCTTGTACCGACTCTCGGACCAGCGAATTTGCCGTGGGGTATTTAAAACCCCTCGGGATAACCTCGATGATGGATGTCCCGATTCGGGTTTATGGTACTGTCGTGGGGGTAGTTTGTCATGAACATGTAGGAATGATGAGGGAGTGGACATCAGAGGAACAGGATTTTGTAGCATCGATAGCAGATATGATTTCTTTGGCTATAGAAGCTTCGGAACGAAGGAGAGCAGAAGATCAGGTCAGGGCTTCGCTCGCGGAGAAAGAGATACTTCTCAAAGAAATTCATCACCGAGTTAAAAACAATCTTCAGGTTATCTGTAGTCTCCTCAACCTCCAGTCGAGTTATATAGATGATGTGCAAACACGTGAGAGACTGAAGGAAAGCCAGGACAGGGTAAAGGCTATGGCTCTCATCCACGAAACTTTGTATAGGTCAAAAGACCTGGCAAGAGTCGATTTAGGGGAGTACATCAAAAGATTATCAGCTCTTCTGCTCCGGTCGTATATGCCAAACTCCAAGCAAATACGAATGGATATAGATGTGGATAACGTCTTTATGAGTGTGGATAAAGCGATTCCATGCGGTTTGATTATCAATGAGATTGTCTCCAATTCTATAAAGCACGCCTTCCCGGTCAAGAGAAAAGGGAGAGTAGGTATTTCCCTCAGTTCGGTTAACAGCATTCGGGCAGAATCGAGTGAGAACGGAGATGAAACAGACAAGAAGTTTGTACTCATTGTCGGTAATAACGGAGTCCAATTCCCAAAAGGTCTAGATTTTCGGAACTCTGGGTCATTGGGTTTGCAATTAGTCTGTGCCTTAACCGATCAATTGAACGGTAGAGTAGAACTCAACACGAAAAAGGGGACGGAATTTAAGATCACATTTCCGGTCTAATCATTGTAAAAAGGGAAGGTTAATGGCAAACGCGAAGATACTTATTGTTGAAGACGAAAAAATAGTGGCAATAGACATCAGAAACATGCTAAAGAGTCTGGGATACGATGTTCCTGCAATAGTCTCCTCCAGAGAAAAGGCGTTAAAAGTAGCGGAGGAAGCCAGGCCGGATTTAGTGCTGATGGATATTATGTTGGAGGAGAAAACAGACGGAATAGAAATCGCACAGGAAATCCGCGATCGTTTCAAGATTCCGGTTGTATATCTTACCGCTTATGCGGATGACGATACCATTCAGCGGGCAAAGAAGACTAGTCCTTACGGCTATATCCTCAAGCCGTTTGAAGAGAAAGAATTGAGCACTTCGGTCGAGATAGCTCTTTATAAGTCAGGTATTGAAAGAAAAATAAGAGAGGAAACCGAAAACGCGCTGGCGACTATAATTGGTGGCACCGAGCTCATTCTCGAGGAGGGATTTCAAAAGCACGACCGGGAAACCCTGGATAAGGTCAAGCTCATACGAAATGCGGCTAATATCATCCAGCAGATCATAGAAAAACTTTGAGATCGTCAATTAATGAATGATTCAATTTTTATCCAACTCGGCATTCTCAAACAACACGATCATTTATGTCATATCTATTATAATGAGACAGAGTGTCACGAAATAGGGGCCAATTTTTTTATCCACGGTATAAAGAGAAAGGAAAAATGTCTCTATATCTCGGGGAAAATCCTGCCTAAAGAATTTATTTATCGGATAACAGGCAGCGGAATCGATTTAAACAAGGCACGAAAGGAAAAGGACTTTGAAGAAGTCGTCTTGGGGATGCACCTGGAAAAGATAAAAGACCCAAGCTCTTATATACGTTTTCTCAAGCTGAAAATTGAGGCGTTTTTAAAAGACAGCAAGAAGATTTCCCGGATCTTGATAACAAATGAGGATTTTTCCACTTCATATAATAACGCGGACATTGCATGGCAAAAAGCTTCATTGGATAAAATTTGCTCAGAGAAACCCATAATACTAATGAATCAGTACGAAATCAGAAAGATCGGTTCCGAGGATTTGATCAATATCTTTAAAACACACCATAAGATCATTCTCGAAAATGTGCTGTTTGATAGTCCTTTTTACGTTACACCAGATATGATTCTCTCTTCATTAAGTACCGAATCAAACAAGTACGGCACACTCACTAACAAGGAAAAGGGGATATTAAGACATATTGTGAATGGGTTGAGCAGCAAAAGCATAGCTAAAGAGCTTTCCATAAGCGTTAAAACCGTCGAGACCCACAGAGTCCGCATTATGTGCAAGCTGGATATTCATAATATAGTTGACCTTGTCAAGTTCGCGATGAAAAACAGGATCACATGACAATCTTGTGTAATAGTCAGAATTTGAGTTTTCAGACAGTGGCAAGATGAGTTGCAACTGGATACAGAACTTTCCATACCGTCATTCTGAATTCATTTCAGAATCTAAAAGAGATGCTGAAACAAGTTCAGCATGACAACTCAGATCCTCTGCAGAGTTTGTTTCTATGCTTCACTCAGGACAAGCTCTTAGGAATCGAAGGACCAGAGTGACAAAGGCCAGGAGTGGGAGCTTTTGGATTAAATTTAATGTAATAATGTCTGTTTGATTAAATTAAGGTTAATACAAACACTTGAAACACTCGGAACTACTGTGAGTCTCTTCAAACTTCTCAATTTTGGATTTTGTTTCTGGCTCTTCGCTATCCGTGCTCAGCGATGGAGTTTCCACGTAATTCTCCTTGCCTATATATCTATCCAACCTTTCCATAACCATGTCATGTAGAATCTTAGTGCTGCTCTTGTACCTTCTCATCTCTGTACTAGACATTTGACATCACCCCGGTTAACCCAAGGTTTGATTCATATTTCATCCCAAGCCTTCCATACTTCTCCCATACTTTGGAATAAAAAGAGGTCATGATCATAGAGCCGAGGATCACTCTGCCAGCTTTTGAACTTGTCGAACACGATTTGCAGCTTTTTCTTTATCAAAGATTGATCAAATTCAGAGTTAAGGTCCCATTGGAATGCTACCACACCGAACGGATAGAAAATCTTGGAAAAAAGAACTTGTCTGGGATGAAGGGTATGATGGTATGAAAGCAGTCCGGTCCTGGCAAAGGCATAGCTTATTCCGAAATCATAGGCTAGTTCTTCATCGAGTCCTAGCTTGTTTGCCGCTATGGAGGCTAGAACAGTAAGAATATAGACAGCTTCCGGTGTAGAGTAGCCGTATTGTGGAAGCTTATCTTCCATGGAAATTAAATTTGATATAAACCATTCCCCCCCACCCGATAAACATGCAGAGTTTCTCCTGATATCTTCAAGGTTAAGGTTTCCCAAATAACCACACTCCTCAAAATAGTTACTCAAATTTCCCCATTCTCTTTCTAGTATGTGATGAGCTTTCTGTATAGACATTATTGTCCCTCGCATACGATTTAGGCTATCGTTTAAAGACCTATTCTCTCAAATCTTCGACTGGAAATCAATCGGGAAATAGCTGTATTTTGTCTGCGATGACTATGTAGTTGAAATTCGAGTTGAATTAATGTTAGGTGAAATGTAATGGTTATGGCAAATTGCGAAGCCGCTGATTTTAATTAAGAATTTTGAATCATTACACTGGGCAAGCTTTGCCTATGGATTGACGACCAATACGGCGCAGTGAGCTTCTTGAACCACCTTTTCCATGACGCTGCCCAGAATAAGCTTTTTTATACCTTTTCTTGCATGTGTGTCGATTACTATTAAATCGATGTTCCTTGCCAAAGCGTAATCGACTATGGAGATTGCGCTGTTTATACCGTGAACCGACTCAGCGCTGATTTCCAGTTTAGCAACTTCACTATCCGCAGCCAGGCGCTTGAGCTTTATCTCCTCGGCTCTCTTTGAAAGCTCGATAGAAGAAACTTTTATAAGGTCATCCAGCACCATATACGGTATCTCGTAATCGTAAATGTATAAGCTTAAGACGTATAAAACCTTGATGCTCGCTTTTAGTTTCACAGCAAGGTCAATAGCATAATTAAGGGCGGACTCTGAATATTCGGATATGTCCAGGGGAACGAGTATCTTGCTGATGTCGAGCGCCCCTTTTTCGTCTCTCTTTTTTACAGTGAGGACCGGAGCTTTTGATTCTCTCATCACCCTGAGCGTAGTGCTTCCTGTGAGCATCCTGTCGATGAGACCCTGTCCTCTTTTTCCCATGACAATGAGGTCTGCTTTTTCACGGTTGGCGAATTCAACAATCTCCACTTTCGGATCTCCTCTTAAGATCAGCCCATTGAAGTTAATTCCCTGAGAAGCCAATTCATCAGTAACCGAACCCAAACGCGACTTGATGGTCTCTTCAACTTTTACAGTCCAATTGCGGAATTCGGTCTCATAAAGCAATTTTTCATCGGCTGGTATTACATGGATACCTTCTATTTCTGAGTTGAATTTTTTAGCGAGAAATACAGCATAGTTTAATGCTTCCTCCGATTCAGTCGAACTATCAAACGCCCAGAGAATTCTATCTATTTTCATGAAGCTTCCGTCCTCAAACCTATTCTCATCTTCGACAATTCACCGGAGCTATTGCCTTGTTTATTCCTCCTTATTAGTGTACCTCAAAAGACTCTTCACCACTTTTTTATCGCGCGGCTCATTTCTGCCGGTATTTGCGTTTGCCAGAGCTTTTTGGATTCAGCCTCTTCTAATATTCTCATCCTCAGTGACGAATCTTCCATACGGGTGAAGGTCTTATAATCGCTTTCGTCAAACTCAACACTGATTCCGACATTCTTGTCTATATTGCCGAAATGTTTGTTATCAAGTTCATCCAGAATTTCTAGCAGGGTTTCCCTGTTCCCTTCGATTATTGCCTCTGTTGGAAAAATTAGCTCGCATTTAACTCCTTTCTGCTTTGACAGGAGAATAAAAGAGGTAATAAAATCGCCGAAGTCTGGTTTTCCTATATCCGGCGGCGGGAAAGTTATCTTCATTTTAGACATTGAGCTGACCTCCTTTGCATCGTTAGTTCTTATTAACCCCTTTGTCATGATATCAAATTAGGAGCTCAGGAGTATTGGTAAATTTGTCCTCGATTCCCTTTCTACCTCTTCCCAAGCTCCTTTACGTCAAGGAAGGAAGGCAAAAAACAAAAAAAATATCCCATTAATTGTGAGTAAGCCCTCTTTATTTTAACGCTTACTCAACTCTAATACTTGCCCGACTATATCAAATGTGGAATTTTAGCGCAATAAGGTTTTTACTGTATTTTCATTAGTGAAACTATGTATTTTTTTAGAAACTTATGTTTTGATAATTAAGACGCTTCAAAGAGATCTGCATATTTGATAACTTCAAGGTATGCGCGCCGGGTCTTTCAGTCCTCCATGCAAACTCGACCACAAGGACTTACTAAATACGGATAGTTAGCAGCTCCTGGCTGGAGTTGGGAATTTGAATCTAGCGCCGTAGGCGCTCTATGTTTGTAGTAAAATACTACGGAGACAATAACAAGCTCCTTTAGGAGCGGGATGTTACTTCAGCTATAAACATGTTGCCCCTCCGGGGCTTAGGGCAACTTAATGGCATTGCTCGCTTAGGGGGAAAGGAATAAGATATAGAACTACCAGAGACACTCTGTACAGAAAGCTGAGGCAGTTTGAGATCGAGTAAGGACATTTCATCCTTCATCTGATGTCTGCTCTACTGTATAGTGCGACCCTTTTTGATTCTTTCTTTTCCGTATGTATAATCCCTTTTCATATTGAAATTAGTCCAACTTAAGAAGAAAAATTTAGAAAAAAGACTAAACGGACTGAGAAGGGAAACCACTCTTTCCGCCCCGCGTATTGAGGCATCCGTCAGAAAAATAGTAGAGAGCGTGAGAAAAAAAGGGGATGAGGCTCTCTTTTGGTACACGAAGAAGTACGATAAGTTCGAGATCGCTCGAAGAACGGTAAGGGTCTCGAAAGAAGAAGTAGAGAAGGCAAAGTCCCAGGTTTCCGATGAAATAAAGTCGAATCTTGCGCTCGCCTCAAAGAGGATAAGGGAGTATCAAGAGAAGAAGCTACCACAGGGAAAAACATTCACAGATTCAATGGGAAATGAGCTCGGCTGGGTTATTAGGCCTATCGAAAGGGTTGGAATATACGTCCCCGGGGGCAAAGCCGCATACCCTTCTACTGTGTTAATGACTGCGATTCCAGCGAGGGTTGCGGGGGTCGAGGAGATAACGCTGGTCACGCCCTGTCCAAACGGCGAGATAAACCCCACAGTAGTAGTTGCCGCTTCAATGGCCGGCGTTGACTCGATTTATAAAGTAGGCGGAGCTCAAGCCGTTGCGGCGCTTGCTTATGGCACTAAATCTATTGCAAAAGTGGATAAGATAGTGGGGCCGGGAAACATCTATGTGACCATAGCAAAAAAATTGGTGTTTGGAGCTGTTGACATCGATATGATTGCGGGTCCGAGCGAGGTGTTGATAATCTCGGACGGAAGTTCTCCCGCAAAATGGGTCGCCGCTGATCTTTTGGCTCAGGCAGAACATGACGAAATGGCTGTTCCAGTCTTAGTCACCAATTCGCTCGAATTCGCAAAGAAGGTGAAGAAAGAGGTTGTCAATAGGTTAAAAGGACTCGATAGAAAAGAGATAGCAAAGGAAGCTGTCAGGAATCAAGGAAAGATATTCGTCGTAGATAGCATTGATGATGCCGTATCTGTGGCAAACGCCTTTGCACCCGAACACCTCGAACTATGCGTGGAAAACCCCAAGTCTATTCTTCCCAAGATTAAACACGCAGGCGCAATTTTTATGGGGTTTACGTCAACTGAAGCGTTTGGAGACTATGTCGCAGGACCGAGCCATGTGCTTCCGACCGGTGGGGCTGCTAGGTTTTCGTCACCCCTGAGCGTCTATGATTTTCTAAGAATGCCCAGTTTAATCTCGATTTCCGAGAGCGGGTTCAGAGAACTTCGCCAGTCCGTCATAAACCTCGCCCACAGCGAAGGCCTCGAGGCCCATGCGCTCTCGGTTAAAGCTAGGCTTGATGAGTGACAGGTTTATAACTTTTCGGCCGCCAGCAGTATTTGAAGCGCAGTTCGCTTCAGATGGAAACGGGCTGTTGCTCAAACACAGAAATAGTCTGTCATATCGAACGGATGTGAGATATCTTTCTCTTTTATGTATGGATAATGTCAAAAAAAGATTTCTCTCGGAGTTTATCCTGAGCGTAGCCGAAGGAGTCGAAATGACATTTTTGGATTTGGGCAACAGCCCGTAATTATAGATAAGGTAGTCTAATACCGAATGAAAAGTGAGCTAGCTAAAATCTCCCTCATGTTGCATTATTACTAAAGGATAACTCATAGGTAAATTGCTGTGGAAGCAAGGTGTTCATTCTGCGATCTTTCATCCAAAGAGAGCGAAGCCGTTTTTCAAAAGGGCGAGGCTTCCATCTGCCTTGAGTGTCTCAAGCTGGTGAAAGAAATCCTCGATGAGTTCAGTACCGGCGACTTATTCGAAGGGGGAGGAAAATGCTCTTTTTGTAAAAAGGACCAGGGAGGTTCAAGGATGGTTTTCAAGGGTAGAGCCGCAAGGATTTGCAATGAATGTGTGGGTGAAGTTGGAGAACAGATAAAAGGGAAGGCAAGTTCCGATGGTGGCAAGAAATCTCAAGTTAGGCATACCGACCTCGTGAAATCTAGAGTCAAAGAGGGGATAAGGAAGCTTTCTCCTTACTCGGTGCCGCATTTTAAATGCCGCGTCAAACTTGACGGTAACGAAAGTCCGTTTCATCTGCCCAAAGAGGTAGAGGAAAGGGTTGTCCGCGAAATCAGGGACATCCCAATCAACAGGTATCCTGACCCGGATGCGGCTACTTTAAGAGAAAAGATTTCAAAGATAACCGATTTCCCTATAGACGGCATTGTGGTGGGAAACGGCTCAGATGAGCTTATAGAGCTGCTAATGATTACGTTTTCGGGCGGGACCGGCAGGGTGCTTTATCCGGTGCCGACCTTTTCAATGTTTAGAATAACGAGCGTGGCCCTAGGGCTGGAACCGATCCCTGTAGAGCTTGACGCCAAGTTTGATATCGATGCCAAGTTGATGGCGAGGGAAATAAAAACCAAAAACCCTGACCTGATTTTTCTCGCCTCTCCCAACAACCCCACGGGAAACAGATATTCCGACGACAGGATTTTTGAGATTCTCAAAAATTCTAACGGCTTAGTCGTCCTGGATGAGGCGTACTGCGATTTCTCCGGGAAGAGTTTTCTGCCGCTCATTCAACAATATGAAAACCTGATAGTCCTCAGAACCATGTCGAAGGTCGGTTTCGCAGGGCTGAGGCTGGGTATCCTTTTCGGGAGGGTTGAGCATGTGAGGGAAATAAACAAAGTGCGTCTTCCCTACAACGTGAATTCGCTCAGCCAGCGGGTAGCTGAGGTTGTTCTAGACAGAGTGGGTTTTGTGAGCGAGCGTATTCAATTAATAAACAGGGAGAGGGGCAGAGTCTACAAGGAACTCAAGATTATAAGAGGGGTTACGGCTTTCCCAAGCGATGCAAACTTTATTCTGTTCAAAGTGGAGGACGCCGACGGGGTTTTTCGGGGACTCATAGAAAAAGGGGTGCTGGTAAGAAATTTTAATTCCCCCGGAAGGCTCGAGAACTGCTTGCGCGTGACTATCGGAACGCCTGATGAGAACAACGATTTTCTCAGGGCTTTACGCGAAGTTCTTTCTTCGTGATATCTTAACCACAAAGACACGATGACACTAAGATAGAATGACTAAGAAAGAGAAGTCAGAACCCGGAATGAAAGAATACACGAGAAAAAACTTTTTTCTTCTAAATTCAGACTCCTGACTTCTGTATTCTAAATTTTGTGTCTTGGTGTGTTTGCGACATATATTCTTACAGCAGCAAATCCAACCCAAAAAGCTAGACACACCCAAGGAAAAGCATTTCCTGTTCTTGTGTAGAGGGTCTCGTCGCCGTTCATAATCCCGACTTCTGTCTCTAGAGTCGTCCTCTCGAAAATACCTGTTTCTGCGACCACCCTTCCTAGAGGGTCGATCACCGCGCTCACTCCGGTGTTTGTGGCTCTAATAAGGTAACGTCTTGTTTCAACTGCTCTCGGGATGGAAATAAGAAGATGCTGGTACGGGGCGGTGCTCCTACCGAACCAGGCGTCGTTGGTGATGTTTACGATCAGGTTTGCCCCTTTCTCTACAAACTTTCTGCTGAAAGAAGGTATTATGTCCTCGTAGCAGATCAGGGGCGCTATCTTTATACCCTTTTCTTTTATCTCTAAAATATTTAGCTCATTGCCCGGCGTGAAATCTCCGGAGGCAGGGCTTATTTTTTTCAGTGAGGGAAAGTAGCTGGCAAAAGGGAGATGCTCTCCAAATAGAAGCAGCATGATCTTGTTATATTTCCCGAGGATTCTTCCGTTGGGGTCGGTGAGAAAAGCAGTGTTAAACCTCTCTATGTCCGCATCCGTTATTTCATCTTTATCGGTTTTATTTATTCTGTAAGACAATCCACCGACTAAAAAATATGTTCCTTTTATTTCGGGAACCACTCTTTTACCCTCGGTGGCAAGAAATTTTGAGGAGACAGGGATCCAGGCTTGAATTGCGGTCTCAGGCCAAACTATTAAATCGGGTGAATTAAGAGCCTCCGACATAGATTTATGTCTTTCTGAAATCTCATCTTCGTTGTTTTCCTTTTTCTCAAAAAAGTCGAAGTTTGCCTGAACGATGCCGACCTTTAATTTTGGAGCTTCCGCTATTCTTCTTTCCTCTATACCCATTTTCCAGAAGCCATACGATATTGTCAGAGCTATAAGAGCGAGCGACGTAATAACCTCCAAACCGGGTTTCGGGCCGTTTTCAATTAGTCTCTGAAACAACCTCATGAGCGTTAGATTCACAAGTACGATCAAGAAGCTAAGCGAGTACATCCCGAATAAATCGAATATCTGAATGACCGGGATGAATTTGTCCTGTGAGTTTGTGATCCCATAGGGAAAAAGGAAAGGGAAAAGGAACTCGACCGACGTCCATACTGCGGCAATCAGAAGAGCAGAAAGTAAGCCCGGTTTTCTGAATAGTCCGAGCTTGGTCGTAATGAATGCAAATATTGCGAACGAAAGACCTGAATATGCGCTCAGTATTATAAGAAACAAAACGCTTATCACATCTGGGAATCCGCCGAATCTGGAAATGGTGCCGATAAGCCAGTATGTCCCTATCGCGTTTGCGATTGTTCCCGCAAGCATTCCAAGTCGAAATGCGTTTCGAGGAGATTTATTTTGTAGAGCAATAAAAAACGGAATGAATAGAACCCACGCCAGGATTCCTCCGTATGGGACCATGAATGCAAGTGGAAACAGAACACCTGGAATGATGGTTAAGATGAGGTCGTGTTTAGTGATTTTAGTCATTTTGGTCTAATAAGATACCTAAGATTTCCAATGTGTTGAGATTGATACGCTCAGTTAATATGGTTTTAACAAAATGAGAATGGGCTGTCTTTTCTCATTAATATGGATTTTTGATTAAGACTGAGTCAAAACCTTCGAAGATTTTTGCTTGCGCTGTTTGCAACTACATGAAAGGACGCAAAACGAAACGAGAAGGGTTATCTTGGGATTTTCTTGTTTTTCATTGCTTCATTTTGCGCGGTGTTTTTTAACACGCGAGTCTGAATCAGTTTTATCACCCCCACAATTATCAAGCCAAGCGCCATAACCTGAGCAAGAGAGAGACCGGGGATAGGGCTTGGGCTTGTTGCCCTTATAAACTCTACAAGAAATCTTTCAGTGCCCGCCAGTATTAAGCATAAAGAGAATAACCATCCGCTTGGCATATTTCTCTTTCGGACTTTCCAGAGAATAACGAAAACGATTGCCAACAAGATCGCTTCGTATATCTGAGTGGGATGCACTCTTTCAGTTGTCGGAGGAAGTCCATTCGGGAAAGCCATTGCCCAGGGAAGGTCGGATGGAACACCGTAGTCGTCTCCAACGAGAAGGCATCCTATTCTTCCAATTGAATGTCCGAGCGCTATGGACGGCGCCAATCCATCCATGATCGTCCAAAAACTCACTTTAGTTTTCTTGGAAACAATCCATACGAGAAGAGCTGCTCCGAAGAATCCGCCGTAGAAAGTGAGCCCGCCTCGTGAGAAGAGATGGGAAAGCGGATTTCTCATGATCTCCGATACCGGAACATTCTCGAATAAATATAGAATCTTTGCCCCTACAATCCCGCCGACCATTGCGGCGACGAAAACGTTGCCCAGCAGCTTTTCATCCAGTCTTTTCCTTTTGAATTCGAGAGAGGAAACCCAGTAGGCGGCAAGAAACGCTATGGCCACCATAGCTCCAAAGGATGAAATTACGAAATCTCCTATTCTGAATAGCTCAGGATACATTTAGCTTGCTCTCTTTTTCTTCTCCCAAGCCTCTTTTAGAGATTCGATGTCTTTTTTAAGACCGGCATTTTTCTTCACCAAGTAAACAATGACGATAAAAAGAAGAATCCAGAGAATCACCTGAACGATAAAAACGGTAAAAATATTGTCCATAATTTCTCGACCCTCTAATTTTAGTATATTAATGTAACTGAAGGTTATCTCGAATTAAATGATTCATGCTTGTTTGGATAGCTGGTAACACAGTTGCTCATACGATTACTAATTCAATATTAATTCGGTATCATTGATTAACTTTCAACTTGCGGTATAGACTAAAAATAGGTAGATTTTTCCCTCAGAATGTTAACTTCACCCGTCCTGGTCCTCAATCGTTACTTTGTTCCTATCACTGTAACGAACGTAAAAAGGGCTTTCATCATGCTCTATGGCGGAGTTGCGAAGGCTGTAGGGGGAGACTATAAGACGTTTGATTTCGAGTCATGGGCCGACATTAGAGCAGTGAGAGATGAAGATGCCATAAAGACGGTAAGCAGGATGATAAGAATTCCGCGTGTGATAATGCTGATAAGGTATGAAAGAATGCCCAGGAAAGAAGCAAAGTTTAATCGAATTAACATTTTCAGGAGGGATGGCGGCGTATGTCAATACTGCGGCGACAAGTTTCCTCGCTCTGATCTCACAATAGACCATGTGGTCCCAAGGTCTCTCGGCGGAAAGAGCATTTGGGAAAACGTAGTATGCAGCTGCGGCGATTGTAACCGCAAGAAAGGCGGGAGAACTCCTGAAGATGCCAGGATGAAGCTTATAAACAGACCTAAAAAACCCAACTGGGACCTGTTCTCAAATATCTACGTGAAAGCCATAAGGTATAAAGAATGGGAACCGTTTTTGAACTTTGTAGATGTTTCTTATTGGAACGTGGAGCTGGAAGAGTAAAGGCCGCTCAAGATTAGCGCAAAATTCATCTAGAACAAATGAGTTCTTTGTAGCCTTCGATAAATTCTCAAGTTTATTAGCTTGCAATAGCTTAAGCTGTAAAAATCTCAATTCTTATCCGGAGAAAATAATGAAATATAGGGCATCAGTTCTCACGATAGCTTTGATATTGGTTTACTCTGCCTTCCTTTCAGCTCAGATTATTGTACCTCCGATTCAGGGGCCTATTATCGACAAAATTTCTATCTTCGTCCCGGACCTGTCCGGCGCATCGTTCGGCACAACAGACCGGAGGGCAAGTGAGTTCGTTCAGGTTTTGAGGAACGACCTGACTAATACCGGACTTTTCGATGTGGGAATGGGCGGGGGTGTAGGTTTGGATAGCTTTGGCAATGTTAACTTTCAAGCGTTCTTTAATGCAGGGGGCGAAGCGCTTGTAAAAGGTGAGTATCAATCCCCCGGAGATAAAATAAACATTGCGGTAAGGCTGTATGATGTGGCGCGGGAAAAGGCTCTTTTCGGAAGGTCGTATGAAGCGACTTCAGGAAAGGTGAGAGAGGCTGCTCACAGGTTTGCGGACCTGGTGATGAAAGAGCTTACAGGTTTAGACGGGTTTTTTACTTCAAAAATCGTTTTTGTCTCTGGCTCCGGTCAAAACAGAGACCTTAACATTATGGACTACGACGGCAACAACATTAGAAAACTCACAAACCACAGATCTTTACTTCTATCCCCTAATTGCTCTTCTGATGGAACAAAGATAGTTTTTAATTCGGATAAGGTTTGGGATCAGGACCTTTATGTCATCAACCTTATACCGAGCGTGAAAGAAACGAGGCTTACGCGCGGTTTTAGGCTGGACCAGAGCGCCGAGTGGTCGCCAGACGGGAACAAGATAGTCTATAGCTCCAACGGCGATATCTTTGTCGCTAATGCCAACGGAAAGGGAGGTGCAAACATAACCGGCACTCGCGCAATAGAGGTTTCGCCTACGTGGTCGCCCGATGGAAATAGGATAGCGTTCGTTTCAGACAGGTCTGGGTCTCCTCAGGTCTATGTCATGAATTCAAACGGCACCAATGTGAAGAAAATATCCTCGGGAAGCTACAACACAGACCCGTCCTGGTCACCAAATAGTTCAGTGAGTAAAATAGCGTATGTGAGGGTTGAAGGTGGAGAAGCAAATATTTTTACGGTAAACCCTGACGGCTCGGACGAGCAGAGGTTGACCTGGTCGTCCAGAAGAAACGAGAACCCTTCCTGGTCTCCGGACGGGCATTACATAGCGTTCTCTTCAAACAGAGGCGGATCGAACGATATCTACATTATGTACCTAAACGGGCAAAACCAGCGTCAGCTCACTAAGGGGGGTGGTAAGACATTCCCGACCTGGTGTAAGTAAACTCGGTTGTTACAAGGATTGAGTCTGGTTCCATCCAAACTGTTTTTTTATAGTTTATGTGCATTTTATGATCAAATTGAATGGTAAAAATCAATGATATAGGTATGTTACGTTGGTTCTGGTTTCAATTTGCCCACTTCGTCCATATTTTCTTGATAATAGGGAAAAAAGTCTTTACAATTTTGGCTGTTTTCTTTTCTAACAATCTGAGTCAGGGATTTCAAATAAACAGGCTCCGGCAATACCTGGTTTATATCCTCTGGGAGTTCTATAATGAAGTTGTTTCTCTCCGAGTCAGCATTCATGGGACTTATTTTAAGTTCGATAGAGGTCTATAAAAAAGAGTGTCTCGGACTTCTTCTCGGCTACAAGCTTGAAGACAGGTTTATTGTCGAATACAGCGTTGCGTATCAGAGCGCCAAAAGAATGAGAAACGGAGTATCTCCAAATCATTTCGGACACAACAGGATTGGAAATGTGCTTACTAAGTTCGATAAATTAGAGATTGTCGGCGATTTTCATTCACACCCTCAGTACGGGTCGCTAAAAGGGGTTCCAAAGCCGAGCCCACTCGATATACACGGTATGGAGACAGGAAATGTTTATATGATCATAGCGATAAACGATAACCAAAGGTCAGTCAGATGGGGTGAAAATATGGACGGCACAATTTCAGGAACGCTCAACAATTTTCATTTTAAAATATCCGCATACAATTTTGACGGGACAAAAATAAGAAGAAGCCCGATTAAGTGTCCGTTTTGCCTGGCTATAGAGAACTGAGGTGGTTATGGCGTAATCAGAATTTCTTGCAGCGGAGTACTTTAGGATTCAATCTTCGGTCTATGACGGAAAATATTGACACATACGGGCGCAAAAATCTCCCTACGCTAGCTTCCGTGTGGAAATAATTCTTCAGACTGTTAATGTCTAACTCATTTTCAGGAGAGCCGGGTTTGAGGGTTTTTGTTGCAGCGCTTATTCCTCAAGAGATAAAAAACGAGATTAAACAGTACGTGGATGAGGTGAGGTCTCATTGGGACGGGGTGAAATGGGAGAGCCAAGAAAAGCTGCATCTCACTCTCAAGTTCTTGGGAGAATTAGAAGAGTCGAAGGTTGTGCAAATAGAAAAGCAGGTTGGAGAAACTGCGAATTTTTATTCGCCTTTTGATTTAGAGGTTTCAAGATTTGGAGGTTTGCCAGACCTAAGAAATCCAAGGGTTTTATTTATAGGTTTGGCAGAAAACGCGGGGCTTTCAAAATTTCAGAAAGAATTGGAAGAAAGGCTCACAGAGCTGGGTTTTAAGAGGGAAGATCGTCGCTTCATTCCTCATGTAACTGTTGGGAGAATAAAAGGGAAATCACGAATAAAAGGCTCTTTACCACTCCCTAAGCGTCTTCCTTTTTTCATAACAGAGGTCGCGGTCATGAAAAGCGTTCTCAAGAGAGAGGGCTCGAAGCACGCTCCGCTATCTGTTTTTCGGCTGGGCAAGTGAGAAGACTCCTCGCGGTTTGTGGGCCTTACATCGAAGCTCTAATCTCGCGCTCCGATTTGGAAAGATGAAATTTGACAACGCACGAGAAATTAGGCAAGAATTATCTGCTTTATATTCTTGGAGGTTATTAAAATGCAGGCTGTTATTAGGACCGGCGGAAAGCAGTTTAGAGTGCGACCGGGAGACGTGATAAAAATCGAAAAGATCGCTGGAAAAGGCGGCGATGCGGTTGAATTCGGCGAAGTGTTGATAGTTTCTGACGATGCTGGAGAAGTGAAAGTGGGGTCTCCACTAGTCGATAACGCCATAGTCAAGGGTAAAATTCTCGACGAAGAGAAAGGAAAGAAGTTGATCATATTCAAGTTTAAGAGGAGAAAGGGGTATAGGAGGAAAAACGGACATCGTCAGGTTTACACTCGCGTCGAGATAACGGGCATAGAGAGCTAGGAGGTAGCAAAATGGCAACAAAAAAAGGCGGTGGAAGCACAAGCAACGGAAGGGATAGCGAGGGTAAGAGGTTAGGTGTCAAGAAATTTGGGGGAGAGGTTGTAAAATCCGGCAACATCCTGGTAAGACAGAGGGGAACCAAATTTCATCCCGGCAAAAACGTGGGTCTTGGAAGGGATTTTACTCTTTTTGCTCTGATAGATGGAACTGTAAAGTTCGAGAAATTCAAGAAAGACAGAACTAAGGTCAACATCGAGCCTTTGACGAATCAATAGCTCAGTTGTGTAGATCTATAAGCCTCGAGTTTGTTTCGCTGCCTATTTCTTTTCGTACGTTCTCATCAATACGGATTTTAGTTCCCGGATTAACTCCAAGTGACCGCGTTAGGCGCTGGGGTTCATGTAGTTCAGAGCTGTCTTGTTACACGCTTACTATAAATATTTAAAACCGTCATTTTCCTCTTCTTTACTAGTTGAGTTTTACTTAGTATTATGATTTGAAGATTGGAGAAAGGGTAATATTAAAAAACCCATTTAGACGATTGTTCCGGTAATTCCTTCAAGTTGGCAATTAAGGAGGAACCACAATATGGACTCGAGTGGAATGAGAGGTTTTGGCGCAAAGGGTGGCTTTACGCTGGTACTAATTGTTATGATGGTATCTGCAGTAGTCGCAGTCTTTTGCTCTTTTTTTTATTCCTCCAGAATTTTAGGACATAAAGCAGATGAAATCGAGACCCTTTTTAAAGACGGAAGCGACTTTTCGCGGATTGCAAAGAGTGTGCTGAATTCGAGGCCGGATGTAGCATATCTCAAACTTCTGGATGAGAACGGAATTCTCAAGGAAAGTTTTGGAGGGGAAAACGGCAACGGAATAAAGGAATTTGAACTCCCCAGTGTCGATAACAGCACTATTATGCTGGGGCTTAAAGAATTTTCGGATAAAAATCTAATCTTTTACTCTCTTCTCTGGAGCGTCTTAATTGGAGTTGTGCTTGGATCGGTTTGCTTTTTTGCGACTTCGTTTTTCTCATCTGACCAGAGCGTCTATTTCGAAAGGCTTGTGTCTTCCATGAAGCGGGTGTCACGCGGAGATTTTTCAGCAAAGCTCGATATCGACGAATCAATGTACGACGAAAGTGCCATGATGAGGGTTTACGAGAGCTTCAACCAGATGGTGGACCAGTTGAAAAGAAAGGATGAGTCCGTAAAAGAGCCTCATAGCTTTCAGCCGACTGTGGTTGTTTCCGAAAGTAGAGAGCAGTCGAAGCTCAGGAGAGTCACTGCGCTTGTCGCCAAGATATCTGACTTTGAGGAGCTTTCCACGAAGTTGGATTCAACGGATTTTACTTCTTTTCTGACGGATTACAGGAAAGCGGCTTCTTCAATAATATCGGATTATGGGGGTGTTGTAGAAGCGCTTCTCCAGGATGAAATTGTTGCGCTTTTCAACGTTCCCGACGAACAAGACACCCCTCAGCTCAGGGCTATATGCGCTGCTGTTGAGGTTCTTCAGGTTCTGGCAACGATGAGCAGACAGAGAAAGATAGAGGGAAAAGAAACTATAAGCGGAAAAGTCGGCATAGATGAGAAACCCCTGCCTTTTTATTCCGAGTCCGGTATGCCTAAAAATGTGAAAGAGCTAGTTACGGTTGCAAGGGGCATATCCGGTGAGGCTCCGCTTTGGAAAGTAATAGTATCGCCTGAGGTTTATAAGACAGTCAGCAAACATGTGGAGGTAAGCGAGCTGGCCCTGAATCATGGAAAGCTGTTCTCAATTGTAGGTGTCGAAGAGGGAGTGATACAGTTTTGAACCGGGGGATATTAATTCTTAACGGGTTGTTGCTCAAGCTTCATTTTTGTTGAAGAAGTAAAAAAGTCGATAATTTATCATTTCGAACGCCTTTTTTGTGAGAAATCTGTCATTTTATTCAAGATATGTACTACAAAATGACAAGATAGATTTCTTCCTGTGGTCGAAATGACAGGAGTGGATTTGGGCAACAGCACGTCAAAACTTGCTTTTAGATTTCCACGATTAAATCGCCGGTCGCATTGCTATCGTAGGTTGGGGGGTCTGTAATTTGACGATCGCAGGTTATCTAATTTCTTGACTGGCAGGATTATTAAAGAGATGAAAAATATTAATATTAAGGACCTAGGTCCCCTCGAGCTGGAAGATTACGTGACCAATCTCGGCGAAAAACCTTATAGAGCGCGTCAGATAGGGAAATGGATATACAAAAAAGGTGCTGCTTCGTTCGACGATATGACAGACCTTCCCAAGAGCTTGAGGGAAATCCTCAAAGACTGTGCATCAATTCCGGCTATAAATCTACTGCAGGAACAAACTAGTCATGACGGGACTAAAAAGTACCTGTTTGAACTTGCGGACGGGAAAAGAATAGAGAGCGTTTTGATTCCCGATAACGGGAGATTCACATTGTGCGTTTCCTCTCAGGTCGGATGCGCGCTGGGATGTACGTTCTGCCTTACAGGAAGGGTCGGCAAGATAAGAAATCTTCAACCCTCTGAGATTCTTGACCAATTTCTCGTGGTGAACGGTTCGCTCTCGCGTTCCGTTACGAATATAGTTTTCATGGGTATGGGAGAGCCTCTGGACAACTTGGACAACACCGTCAGGGCTTTAAAAACGTTCGTCCATCCAGATTTCATCGGTTTTTCACCAAAAAAAATCACGGTATCTACATCTGGTTTGGTTCCGAAAATAAGAGAGCTGGGTGAGCAGGTTTCAGTGAATCTCTCTGTATCGCTGAATGCTCCAACGGATCGAGTGAGAAATGAAATTATGCCGATTAATAGAAAATATCCGATAAGAGAGCTTATTGAAGAGAGCAGAAAATTCCCATTTCCGAGCAGGAAGGTTTTGACCTTTGAGTATGTACTTCTCTGCGGCGTAAACGACTCGGATAATGATGCTAGAGAACTAGGAGAGTTGTTGAAGGGGTTTATATGCAAGGTGAACCTTATTCCTTTCAATCAGGCGCCGCCCCTTCACTATGAATCTCCGACAGCATCCAGGGTGTTTCAATTTCAGAGGATTTTAATGGGTTATGGGCTTAACGTGAGGATAAGGAAAAATCGCGGGCGGGATATACTGGGGGCTTGCGGACAGCTTGCGGCGGCATACCCGTTGGAGAAAGCCAAGAATCTGCCACAAATTGACACGAATGGTCACGAATGAAAAAGAAATTGCTGTAAATAAATTCTCTCCCTGAGTGAGAGGATTAAGGTGAGAGTTGTTTTCTCTCACATCCTTAGTTTTTCCCGCAAGTGGGGAAGAGGTAAAAACAAAAATCCAAATTTGCGTTCGTTCGTTGGTAAATTATTAAAAAGAAAACGATGAAAGGTTCAGAGGTCAGGCAAAAGTTTCTCGAGTACTTTGAGGAAAGGGGACACACCATTGTCAAAAGCTCTTCTTTGATCCCCAAGAACGACCCTACACTACTTTTCACAAACGCAGGGATGGTGCAGTTTAAAGATGCGTTCCTGGGACTGGACAAACGCCCGTACCAGAGAGCGACTTCGTCTCAAAAATGCGTGCGTGCGGGCGGCAAGCACAACGACCTTGAAAACGTTGGATACACCGCGAGGCACCATACCTTCTTCGAGATGCTTGGGAATTTCTCATTCGGCGATTACTTCAAAACCGATGCGATTAGATTCGGGTGGGAGCTGATTACAGATGTTTTCAAGCTGCCCAAAGCAAAGCTTTGGGTTACCGTTTTCAGAGATGACGACGAGGCGTTTGATATATGGAAGAAAGAGGCCGGCCTTTCACAGGAGCGTATTTCCAGAATGGGGGAGAAAGACAATTTCTGGGCGATGGGAGATACCGGTCCGTGCGGGCCGTGCTCGGAAATATTAATCGACCAGGGCGAGGCTTTTGGCTGCGGCAAACCGACGTGTTCTGTGGGTTGCGATTGTGACCGCTATCTTGAACTCTGGAACCTTGTTTTTATGCAGTATGACAGAGACACTTCCGGCAAGCTCACCGCCCTTCCAAATCCTAGCATCGATACGGGTATGGGACTTGAGAGAATAACTGCCGTGCTTCAAGGGGTAAAAAGTAACTATGAGACAGACCTCCTCCGCGGGATTATATCCAAGGTAGAAGAGATATCGGGAAGAAAATATGGTGCAAACCCGGTTTTTGATGTATCGATGAGGGTAATTGCCGACCACTCCCGAGCCGTAACTTTTCTAATATCGGACGGGGTGTTTCCGTCGAATGAAGGACGGGGTTACGTGCTAAGGAGAATTCTCAGGCGCGCTGTCCGCCACGCCAAAAAAGTCGGAATTAAAGAACCATGTCTTTTTAGTCTTGCCTCTTGTGTGAGAGAGATTATGCAGGACGCGTATCCGGAGCTCGAGGAAAGGGTTGCTTTCGTTGCCGAGGTGGTAAAGAACGAGGAAGAAAGATTTTTTGAGACGATAGACAGGGGGCTTGAGCTTTTGAATCTTGAGGTGGAAAAACACGGAGATCAAAAAATTCTGCCTGGAGAGGTTGCATTCAAGCTCTACGACACTTTCGGGTTTCCTCTGGATTTGACTCAAGACATAGCCAGAGAGAGCGGACTTGAGATAGATTATCCTGTATTTGAAAGAGAGATGCACAAGCAAAGGGATAAGTCCAGGCAGGCTTGGAAGGGATCAGGGGAAGACGCGCTTGTGCCTCTCTATAAAGAGTTTGTATCGGGTGGGCTTTTTGTAAGTTTTACCGGATATGACAGGACAAAGGATACTGGAAGGATAACTGCAATAATAAAAGACGGCCGGCTTGTCGATAGCGCGGAAGATGGAGACACAGCAGAGATTATAACCGACCAGACTCCTTTTTATGGCGAGTCGGGGGGTCAGGTTGGGGACAAAGGGATTATTGAAGCTGATGCCGGTATTGCCGAAGTGCTCGATACAAAAAAACCGCTTCTCAACTTTATAGTTCATCATGCCGTAATAAAAAAAGGGACTCTTTGGGTAGGCGACAAAGTGGAGTTAAGGGTAGATGATCAAAAGAGATACGGGACCAGAACCCACCACACGACGACTCATATCCTTCATGCCGTGCTCAGGGAAGAGCTTGGAACACATGTTAGACAGGCTGGGTCTCTGGTCACACCGGCTAGGCTCAGGTTTGATTTCTCTCATTTCTCATCGATTGATGATAAGACCATACAAAAGATGGAAGACGTGATAAACGACAGGGTCAGATGGGACGATAAGGTGTTAACGAACACGAATGTCCCTTACGATGAAGCTGTTAAGAGCGGGGCGATGGCGATATTTGAGGAGAAATACGGGGATAAAGTTAGAGTTGTGAGTATAGGCGACTACAGCAAAGAGCTCTGCGGTGGTACTCATCTTTACACTACAGGAGAAGTGGGGCTTTTTAAAATCGTAACCGAGACCGCTTCGTCCGCGGGTGTGAGGAGAATTGAGGCAATAGCCGGCGAGTCGGCATGGAAATTCATCAGGAAGCAGGAAGAAACCCTTATCGAAGCGTCCGGTTTTTTGAGGGTTCCTCAATCAGACCTTATTCCCAGGCTTAAAAAGGTGGTTGAGGAAAATGAAAAATTGAAAAAAGAGCTTGAATCCTTCAAAAACAAGATGATGGTTGAGAGGGCGAGGGAGCTGCTTGATAACGTAAAAGAGGTAAATGGGGTAAAGGTTCTTTCGGTTGAAATTTCAGAAGCCGGTCCTGACGAACTCAGGCAGGTTTGGGACGATGTGAAAACCAAACTCAAATCATGCCTTGCCGTTCTCGGCACGAGAAACGATGGTAAGGCGTTTCTCTTAGTCGGCGTCTCAAAGGATTTAAACAAGAGATTCCATGCCGGTAATATAATAAAAGAGCTTGCTTCTTTCATTGGCGGAGGAGGGGGTGGAAGACCCGATATGGCTCAGGCAGGCGGAAATAAGCCCGAGAATTTAGATGATGCGTTAAAAAAGGTGTTCGAGATAGTGAATAAAGGGTAGCTTTAAAAATCAAGATTTATTTTGTTGGACGGCGTCTGTACAGATTGTCTTTGTTGACAAAGCTCCTAGCACAGTCATTCCGACGAATGTGAGGAATCTATATAAAAAGCTAGACCCTTCGTTCCAACTCAGGGTGACAACAGGCTAAAAGAAGTTGCATATTAATTACAACTCAACATAACAATGTTTGTTTGATTAAGTTTTGACTATTACAGGTCGCGAATTTATCTGCTTATTCCCTTTTTTTCCAAGACGTGCTTTATCTTTTGCAGCGCAGCGTTCTCGATCTGCCTCACTCTTTCTCTTGAAAGCTTGAGTTGCGAGCCCAGTTCTTCTAGCGTGAGAGGGTTTTCTTTTAAAATTCTATTCTCTATTATTAAACGCTCTCTTTCTTTCAAAGATTCAAGAGCAGTCTCAAGCTCGGTTTTAACCTTTTCTTCCTCTTCAGCCCTCGTTATTATTTCTTCTTGATTAGATAAGTCGTCTACGAGGAAATCAAGGTGTGTCGTTTCTCCGCTGCTGTTCAACTCGGCATCGAGCGACAGGTCTTTTCCTCCCATCCTTTGGTCCATTTCAACTACTGCTTCATCGGAAACGCCGAGCTCCTCTGCCAGGTTTTTGTAATCCTCAGGAGTGAGATTCTCTTCCGTAATATCCATTTTTTTTTTGGTCGAGCGGAGCTTATAGAACAGTTTTCTTTGCGCTTGGGTAGTCCCTATTTTGACGAGGCTCCAGCTAGCGATGAGATAGTTGTGAATGTATGCCCTTATCCACCACACCGCATAAGAGATAAGACGGTATCCTTTTGTCGGGTCAAACCTCTTTACCGCCTGCATGAGTCCTATATTCCCCTCCTGAATTATGTCCATTAGGTTTAATCCGTAGTTTTTATACTCATTTGATATCTTCACCACGAATCTCAAGTTTGAAGTAATAAGCTTTCTCGCCGCGGCTAAGTCCCCCTTTTTCTTGTAGAGCATTGCAAGCTTATACTCTTCTTCTCTGCTGAGGATTGGGTAATTGCTTAATTCAGCCAGATACCGCTCCATAGATGTTGTCGGAGCGGGAAGCGATTTATTAAAATAATCCTTTTCTTTTATATCTTCTTGATTGTCCATGTTTTAAACCCAGAATCTTAAGCTTGAATCTAGCGAGGGGGTTTTTATTAAGTATACAATTTAAACAGCCCTCATCAATATTGATTGAAATTCGGAGAAATGGATTCAGTGTCTTGTATAAGTTTAATTAGACCATCACCAGCGCCCTTTCTTAATTCAGGTTTGCACTGAAATCAGTTCTCAAATTTTGTAAATCTGTAGTATGGGTTGGGTTATGTGGTCTGGAGAAAATAACATTTTCTAACGACAAGCCCTCAACTCCAAACTGTAAACTTGATTAAAACTTGACTGAAAGTGAGGTTCGATTTAAATTTAAGTTCAATCTGAACAAATCCGGCGTAGCTCAGTCGGCAGAGCGAGTGGCTGTTAACCACTGGGTCGGGGGTTCGAATCCCTCCGCCGGAGCCAAAATCAACAGTCCATAGGGCTAGTTCCCAAGTAAAATCAATAATTACTGAAAACCACATCAATAAAGCGCAGAGCATATTTCTATCTCTTTACCTTCCCCTCGAAACCTTTCTTAAACATCAGAGGTTAAAAACATTGTGCCTTACGCGTAACGATCACATCGTAGTACCGAGATTAGAATAAGGAGGGAAAAAATGGAAAATATATTTAGTAGTAGAGGTATATCTTTTCTTGTATTCGTATTTGCCATGTCAATGAGCGTTTTAGGGTGTAGCGATGGAAATGAAGCCACAAGAAAGGGGAGGACTTTAATAAACGGAAGCGTCGTGATAGAAAGCTCATCTGCGAAGAATGTTGGAGGTGAAAGAACTAATATAGCTTCGCTTATAAAGAGGATATTTACCATAACGAAATCGGCGGTCGCCCAGAACGCCGAGAGCATATTAGTTACCGCGTTTCAGGATGGAGGAGAAGTGGACAACGATACGGTTGATGACGGCGGTAATTTCCAGTTGGCAGTTCCCGGTGGAGGAGATGTAACTTTGAGGTTCGAGACAACCAGTTTTACTGCTAATACACTAATAAAAGTTACACCCGACAGCACAGTGAGCTTAAATCTAGCTGTCGATACCTCAGTCGATCCGCCTCAAGTTGAAATTAATAGTTTTGATATTGAGAGCAGTCCCATCAGCACTCTTGAGCTTGAGGAATTTGTTTTTGTGGAAGAAGCGGCAAACCTGACGATTGACGGAGAAGGCGGGGATTGTATCAAAGTCACTGGGAATTCCGAGGTAAACATCACGGTTAATGATCTTACGCTCGCCAACTGTGACGAGGGTATCGACGGAGAGGATTTTGCAAACGTGATTCTTGAGGCGGTCGCAGTTCCGACGTTATCGATTGACGCTGAGAATAATGGCATTCACGCTAAAGACGATTCGTCTATCCGGTTAACCGGCAGTGACATTTTCATCAATGCGGGTGAGAACGGTATTTTAGCGACAGGCACATCAGGAGTTCAAATACAGTCGTCGGGCAATTGTATAATTCAGGGTGATGATAAGGCTGTAGACGAAAGAGATTCTGCGGTAGTGGTTACCGGGGGATGTACCTTAACTAGATAATTTATGTGACAAAGGTTTGAAGAGAATAAGCGTTGAGAGTAGGGGCGTATTGCAATACGCCCCCACAAGTCGTGCTTGGTTTTTAGTTCAACCTGTTGGGAAACTTTATCATCGTCTTAAATATCACAGCGCGAACAAAATCAGGAAGTGACGAATCGGTATTTCCGTAGAGATAACCTCGTTCCTGTTCGACTTTAGTCGTCACAACTGCAACGTGAGTTATATCATCAGTAGGCTCGACAGGCTTTTCATTCTTGGGGTTTAGAATCATATCTCTGCTAAGAGGAACAGCTATCTGGCTGTCCCAAAAATCCCTGTTGTTTTTTCCAATAATCGTAATCGTGACATTAGGGTCAATTTCCTTCAAAAGACGAGAAAACTTTGATTCGATTTCAGTTGTTATTTCTCTTTCATCTTCGAATTCAAAGCTGTCTGTCGGCATGAATAGGTTAGCCATTTTTGCTCTCCTTTAATCAGTATTATATCACTTCTCCGGAATTAGTGTGTTATCTTGGATTTAACCCTTTACTCAAGCGTACTGAAGGCATGTTATCCTAAAGGCAGGGTGTAAATTTCGACTAAAATCTTTGAGCCATACCGAATTTCGAAAGGCAAGGCAAGCTGTTGATTGAATTCAACTTTGGTATTACTTAAGAAGGAGACAATTAAATTGTCTCTTGTGAAAGAATGCCTATGTGGCTTTCTAAATTTGTCCACAACAGGGAGCTTTCAGCCACCTTTAGAGCTTCTTCAATCGTGCGCCCCTCAAGAACAACAGCCAGAGCAATCAGGCTTTGTCTTCCGTCTAATTGCTTGATTCTATCCTTTAACTCTTTTTTGTGTTGCATTTTTAATCCCTCCATAGATTAATATTAGAGGGCGTTTGTGTTTATTGGATTAAAGTTGCGTTAAGTTTGGACTAATGCTTGATGGGATACGAAACTTTATTGTTTCTATTCGATACCTGATATATGCCGATGAGTATCAATATCCCTCCGATGACGATACCGGCATCCAGTCTGTTCCCAATCAGAAGCCAGTCAAACAAAAGTCCAAATACGGGTACGAGCATTGAGGAAAAGGTGGCGGTATTTATATCCAGCTTTTTTATCAAATAAAACCAGATTGTGAAATTAATAGCCGAGGCAACCACTCCTGTGAACAGTACTATTCCTATTGATACATGGGTCCATTTGACGTGGAACAGTCCTTCTGTTGGAACTGAAATGAAAAAAAGACCCGCCGTTCCGACCAGCATCTGGAGACAGTTCACCATGTAGCTGTCCTCGTTTGCCATGCGTTTTTTGACCCATATGTTGGCGATAGCCCAGGAGATAGCTCCTATGATAATCAGGAATTCTCCAAACAAAATTGCCATGCTTTGGTTTGTGAGAGTATCCCATCCCAGTATGCAGAGGATCCCCATGCTGCCGGTTGCAACTCCAAACCATTGAGAGGGGTTTAGTTTTTCTCCAAGATAGAAGTGGACGAGAAGGCTAGTCCATATAGGCATAGTGTAAAGGAGCACAGCAGTCTTTCCAGCGGTGACAAACTGCATACCGTACAGCATGAACCCGAACATCGCGGTTGTTTGAAAGAATCCCACTCCGATATAATCGACCCATTTCTTCCGATTTGGAAGGGACGCGCCCCTAAAGTAAAGAAACGGTATCATTGATAGTCCACCGACGGTGCATCGCCAGAAAGCAAACGTGAGGGGCTTCATGAACCCCAAGCCTATCTTCATCAGCACCCACGAATAAGCCCAGGTTATAATCACAAAGATTAGAAGAGCTATGTTTAAACCCATTTGATTTTCCTTTTTGAAAATTTAGATAAAGATTTACTTGAGAAATTATTCTCCGAGAAGTCTGAACGGCCTGAGTGCTCTCCGCCGGGCCAATCCGAATTTTTCCACGGCGTGTTCTTGTAAATGAGTCATGGCTTCGTCGACAGAATCGGTCAGGAGTAACAGCTCCAGGTCACGTCTGTCTATGGTTCCTTCGTCTGTCATGTGTTTTAAAAGATTCATGAGCGGCTCAAAGTACTCTTTTCCCATGAGAACAATGGGGAAGTTGAGTACTTTTTTGTTCTGTATGAGCGTTATCGCCTCGAAGAATTCGTCCATGGTTCCGAGCCCTCCGGGGAGGACGACAAATGCGTAAGAGTATTTGAATAACATGACCTTGCGGACGAAGAAATAGTGAAAGGTAACCCAGCGGTCCAGGTAAAGATTTGGTTTTTGCTCGTGAGAGAGAACGATATTGCAACCTACCGACATTCCGCCGGCCTCCTTTGCGCCCCTGTTTGCGGCTTCCATAATTCCGGGACCTCCTCCTGTCATCACTGTGAATCCCAACTGCGCGAGGCGCTGTCCTACAATCCTGCCGACCTCATAGTAGGGATGGCTTTCCGTAAAACGAGCGGAACCGAATACCGTGACGCAAGGACCCACAAAATGGAGGTTGCGAAACCCTTTTATAAACTCGAACACGCTCCTCAGTACTATCCAGAGTTCTCGTGTGCGTGAATGAGGCCCCTCGAGAAAGACCAGGTCTCTCATGGCGGGTTTTGAATGTTGGTTTTGTTCAGGTTTTGTGCTTGACAATCAATTATCAATCCGTTAATTTTTAGCGTTTTCTCAAATTGCTGACTAGTAACTCAATGCTTAATTCTTTCTATAAAGAGATTTTCAAGAAATAAGTTAGCCACGGGCTGTGTCGTTGCAATAAAAATTCTTGAAATACTACCATATCTAGGAGGAGGTAGAGCAAATTGAAGATAGTTGTAATAATAAGACAAACACCTGATACGGAAGCAAAGATTAAAGTAGCCTCGGGCGGGAACACAATCGACCCGGAAGGGATAAAATGGATTGTAAACCCATATGATGAGTTTGCCATAGAGGAGGCGATAAGGATCAAGGAAAAACTTGGGGGAGAGGTCGTTCTTGTCACGATGGGGCCTGCTAGGTGTGCCGAAGCCCTGAGGACTGGGCTTGCCATGGGGGCTGATACTGCTGTGCACGTCAAGGACGAAGGCTTTGCGTTCACAGACCCTTACGCTATCTCCAAGGTTATTGCGCACGAGATTAGGAGCCTTGGTGAGCACGATCTGATCCTGACGGGTAAGAAGATGATTGACGAAGAAACAGGCCAGGTCGGTATTCATGTAGCTGAGGACTTGGGCATTCCACATGTTGCTATAGTGACAAAATTAGAAATTTCTTCCGACCAAAAGAAGGCAACTTGTCAGAAGGAAATCGAGGGCGGTCAGGTTATCTTAGATGTCCCGCTTCCTGCACTCATCACCTGTGAAAGGGGGCTGAACGAGCCTAGGTATGCATCTCTGCCGGGCATCATGAAAGCAAAGAAAAAACCTTTAAAGGAAGTAACCCTAGATAGCATTGATGCGGGAGCGCTTGGTTTGACCAAAGAGGGGTTGGGTCTGGGAGGCGCGCGGCTAAAGACTATAGGATACAGGATTCCTCAGATAGAGAGAAAACTTAAGCTTATCAAGGGAACAAAACAGGACATGGTCAAAAACAATGAGATTGCCGAAGCATCGGGTGAGCTTATAAAACTTCTCAGAGAAGACGCCAAGGTAATTTAATTCAAAATATCTAAAGAATACTGGCCACTGATGAACACGGATTAACACGAATGAAAGATTTGTTGCTTAGAGAAAAATAATTCGTAAACATTTTAACGATTCGCGGCTAATTAGTATTGTTCATTAATTTAAGGAGGGGAAAAGATGAGTAACGAAATCTGGGTAGTAGCCGACCTTACGATAGACGGCAAGGTTAGAAAGGTAACGCTCGAAGGGCTGTCTGAGGCTAGAAGAAAGCTTGCCGGTAAACTAGGGGTCCCGCTTTGCGGCGTTGTTCTTGGTTCGGGGATATCCGGACTTGCCGCCGACCTGGGAAAATACGGCGCTGATAAGGTTTATCTTGTCGATACTGAACTTTTAAAAGATTACACACCCGAAGGGTATGCTATAGCTCTCGCTGATTTGATAAAAAAACACAACCCGGCAGCGGTAATAACAGGCAATACTTCGGTCGGGCAAGACTTTTTCCCCAGAACGGCCGCTCGAGTAGGAGCGGGTCTCGCGCTCGATGCGGTTGATTTAGACCTCACTGATGATAACAGGCTCAAAGTTCAGAGGTACAAGTATTCCGCCAAGTCTATTGCAACCGTCGAATTCCTCGACAATAAGCCGATGATGGCAACTATAAGACCGAATGTATTCAAGCCCGAAGAGAGTCCGAAGGCTGGAGAGCCAGTGAACGAATCCGTTGACCTAAAACCTGAACACATCGTGACCAAGATTATAGAAGTCAAGAGGAAGAAATCTGAACGTCCTGAGCTTACGGAAGCCGAGAGGATTGTATCAGGTGGGAGAGGTTTGGCGAGCGAGGATAATTTTAAATATATCTTCGAGCTTGCCGATGCGTTCGGCGCAGCAGCAGGTGCGTCCCGCGCAGCAGTCGATTCGGGATATGCTCCATTCGAGATGCAGGTGGGTCAGACGGGAAAAGTAGTATCTCCTGTGCTCTACGTGGCTGTGGCGATTTCAGGCTCAATTCAGCATTATGCCGGAATGGGTTCATCCAAAGTTATTGTGGCGATCAACAAAGACCCGGAAGCGCCGATCTTTCAGAAATGCGATTACGGGATTTGCGGGGACTTGTTTGAGGTGCTTCCTCCTCTCACCGAAGAAGTAAAGAAGCTTCTTTCACAGCAGTAATTTTAGTAAGGGCGTATTGCGATACGCCCTTACTAAATCTTTTATTATTATGCCAATTCGGGTTTAAAACTTGTTGTACCACCCTCGTCTATTCAAATTTGCTCAGCTCAGCTTCATCCTTCGACAAGCTCAGGATGCCCGGTCTGTTTGACTACATTAGATGTTTATTTGTTCACTATGACGTGGAGACACTGATTGCAGGAATCGGCATTATAAGTCTATTTGCTCGACTTGTTGTATTTCCTTTCCCAGAAATCTCGCTGCAATTGAGATGAAGGTTTCGGAAACGTCGGTAAGGTAGAACTCTATTTGTGGAGGTGAAGAATTCTTATTTGATATGGCGTTTTCTTCAAGAACCCTCATTATTTCTAACGCCGTCTCCTCGGCGGAATCTACGAGTGTGACATCGTCTCCCATAACTTTTTGAATTATCGGTTTAAGAAGAGGGTAATGCGTACAGCCCAGAATGAGGACGTCAATCCCTGATTCTTTGAAGGTTTCAAGATAGTTATTTGCCGTAAGCTGGGCGATTTCTCCGTCTGTCCACCCCTCCTCTGCAATGGGAACGAATAAGGGGCAGGCTTTGGAATAAACCTTGATTTCAGGGGCGATGCTCTCTATTGCCTTTTTGTATGCGTTGCTTTTAATCGTGGAAGGCGTTCCGATAACTCCCACTTTACGTGCTTGGGTTGTTCTCACCGCTTTTCTTGCACCGGGTTCTATTACTCCTATTATAGGGATTTCAAAATCCCATCTCAGGCTGGGAAGCGCAACTGCGGATGCTGTATTACAAGCGACTACAAGCAGTTTGATCTCCTTAGACACGAGAAAGGAAGAGTTGCTCTGAGAGTATGCGATTACCGTCTTGCTCGATTTTGTACCGTAGGGGACTCTGGCCGTGTCGCCAAGATAGATGATATTTTCATTTGGAAGTTCCCTCAGGATTTCCCTTACAACTGTTAGCCCGCCGATGCCGGAGTCGAATATGCCTATGGGGCACAGATTAATTTTGGATTTGGTCATGGTTTTAAATTTAGCATTCGTATGTGTGAATACAAGGTTCGCCTTACAAATTTTGCGTAGATATTGATTTAATTTTATTTATCCTTGATATCAGCTTCTACATGTGCGAAGTATCAAAGCAAATCTTTAGTATGGGAGGTTTAAAGAATTATTCCACGGTGTCCACAATAGTGCACATGATAATATCTAGTTTGGGGGAAAGTCTTTCAACTTTTCGTCTAAATAGATCAAGATGCTTTTTGAGGGTTAAAGACCATGATAAAACGCTAACATTGACATCATTGGTGTTTTAAGTATTAAGAATCAACCAAGAAAATGAATCAAAACAGAAGAACGAAATTAACGTTTCTGGAGGGTTTACCATGAAAAATTTGAGAATCTTTAAGGTATTCACATTAATGGTTTTAAAAATCTTGCTTGCCGCCTTAGTCACTGGCATTTTTCTGGCTTGTGTCTCGACTCAAGTGGTGAAAGCCCCGGGAACGGAGGAACGCGGCGGTCCTTCTCCCACTCCCAGCCAGATTTATGAGAAGCGTACCCTGCACCAGCCTCCACAGCTTGCAGGATCGGGCGAGAAAGCCCGTAAGTCCGTTTTAGCCTTCATCGACTGGGCCAGCTTCTCGACAGTGGATGAGCAGGAGGATGCGCGAAATGTGATTGCCGCCGCACGGGATAACGACGATATCGCGAATGTGTTAGCAGAGGAAGCAGAGCGTGCGCGAGTGGCAAACCACAGCCGTGCTCTTATTGTGTTGTCTATTCTGGGAGAGATGCGAAACCCCAGAGGTGAAGAATATCTCCGGAATTTCCTGCACCTTCCTTTTCCTGAAGGAGGAACGCTGGTTGACGGAGAAATAGTCGAGCAAACGGCACTTGGAACGCTTCAGGCGAAAGCGGTTGATGGGCTTGCATATCTTCGCAGCGAAAGCGGAGACAAAGAAGTGCTTTGGGCGGTTGCGAATCACCCCTCACGAGTAGTACGAGCCGAGGCTATCAACGCCTATTTGTGGAACCATAAAGACTCAAATGATGCCCGTGACGTTTTGAGAAGACATGTCCGTGAAGGAGAAGAGATTTTTCTCGATCGCGTCCGGCGCGAGACGGGAGAAAACGCGGAGTCATTTAACCGCAAGCTTGAGATTTACCTAAAAACCCATCCGGAGGTTATCCCACCTCCTCCCCAGCATAATGAGGGGAAGACTCAACAGGACGGTTCGGAAGAGGATAAGCGGTCTGAATATCCAGTAAATCAGCCGCCTATATGGTGAAACATTAATAGAGGAGGACACATTCATGGTTACTAGTATATTTAAACTAAGAGTTTTTTTAATAGCGGCGTTGTGGTTAGCAACCTCAGTCGGGACGGCGTATTCCGTATGCAATCAGACTGCGGCCAGCCAAGCCGATCAAGACTTGTGGAATGACCACGGCTGTTGGGAGGAGTACTTTTTGTGGCAGTACAGAGCCTATGATATGAGAGAATCAGATTGGAACGGCCGTGGTTGGAACGATGCTTGCAACATTAATCTTGAGTACCCAAAGCATTGGAATGCAGCGTATCTCGTGACCTATGGCCTGATTGATAACAACGACCAATCCTTTCACGGCACCATTGATTATAGGAAGACAGCAGAGGCAGCCGGCGGCGAGTTTCACAACGGTCTTTATCACACCCCGTCCGACCGCACCGACATCTTCGGGAGATTCGCTCCAGGCAGTCCGGGCAACCTTCAAACTGCCTGTCCACTGTACAATGCGACTTCGGCTAACGCCAATCCAGGCTCTCGTGCTGGTGACTTCATGCACGAAGGGTGGCATGCATGGCTCGACAAATACAATTGGAATAACGGGTCCTTTAACGGCCACAGGGCTACTCAGGGTGCGTGTACGGCTACAAACAGTTGCGACTACTTCTATTTCCATGGAATCAGTAAGTATGTTTTTGGTGCAATGTGGGAGAACGACGGCACCGCAAATCGCTTTCACTCTCCCAACCAGGTACAGGTCGAGTTCCTGTGTGATGTAGCTGATCAGCCACAGTCTTGGGTACCGGCAAGCGTTCGGATAGCAGCACAGACAGATGCCAACCAGCGATCTGCTCAGCGATTCATCAATGGTCCTGGGTATACGTGCGGGAGCCCGCGTCCTTGGTAAGCTGACCCTGGAAACATCAGAGCTGGCTAATAGAGATGGCAGAACCCTTGAGATACACGTACTGTATTAGTCTCTGTTTAACTGTGTCTGTTGATGCATTAAATTGTCAAAATAGTTTAAAATTTACTATTAAGTCGTAAACAATTTTCTCACAGGTCGTTTTAGATCAAAAAATGTGATCGGGATTAAAACAAAGCCTCGATCGCTTTTTCGATGGAACTTGTTCCGATGAGGGACAGGGAACTCTCCGAGGGTTTCAGCCTTTCAAGGTTTATGCCGGGAAGAACACATTTTCTGAAGCCTAACTTCTCTGCTTCGTTGAGTCTGAGTTCGACTTGAGAAACGCCACGGATTTCACCTGCAAGCCCGACTTCGCCGAACACGACCACGTCGGGCTCGATGGGTTTATTCAAGAAACTTGAAACAATAGCAGTGCTAATCCCCAGGTCAATTGCTGGTTCTTCTATCCTCACCCCTCCTGCCACATTCATGAAAATATCCTGTCCCAAAATGTGTAATCCTGCTCTCTTCTCGAGCACCGCAACAAGGAGCGAGACGCGGTTGTGGTCGAGTCCTATAGCGGTTCTTCTAGGCATTCCGAAATTGCAGGGTGAAACAAGCGCTTGAATCTCGACCAATATTGGTCTTGTGCCTTCGAGACTGGGAGTGACGACCGAGCCTGAAGCTCCTTTCGGGCGCTCTGAGAGAAATATTTCTGACGGGTTCTTTACTTCTGCGAGACCGCTTTCATTCATCTCAAATACGCCTATCTCGTTTGTCGATCCAAACCGGTTTTTCATCGCTCTTAGGATTCTGTAAGGATGTTCCCGTCCCCCTTCAAAATAAAGTACAGTATCCACGAGATGCTCGAGCACTTTGGGACCTGCGATTGTTCCTTCTTTTGTCACGTGTCCGATGAGAAAAACGGCTGTGCCGTTTATCTTTGCGTACTGCATTAGCTTTGCGCTGCATTCTCTTATCTGTCCCACGCTTCCGGGCGCCGATGGGAAATCCTCGGTATACATGGTTTGAATCGAGTCTATTACGACTACCGCAGGACTGAGTTTATCTATCTGTCCGATAATATTTTCAACAAGAGTTTCGGAGAAAACAAAAATTGAACCGCTTTCGACACCTATTCTCCCGGCTCTCATTTTCACCTGTTCCGGAGATTCCTCGCCGGTAACGTAGAAAACAGCCAGTTTAGCTCGGCTGGTTTTATCGATGTTGGAAACGCTAAGGTTGTTGAGCATTTGAAGTGCTAGTGTGGATTTTCCGATTCCAGGGTCGCCCCCTACCAATACAACCGAGCCTGGAACAAAACCGCCTCCAAGAACCCTGTCCAGTTCTAAGATTTTAGTCGGGATTCTTTCCTCTTTTCCGCTCCCTATCTCTGAGATTGCAACGGGGTAGGAGTTTGGATTCGTTTTTAAAACCGTTCTCTTCTCTTTCTCCATCTTCTCTTCGACATAAGAGTTCCACTCGCCGCAGGCGGGACATTTTCCCAACCACCTGGGCGAATTATTTCCGCAGCTCTGACAAACGAATTGGAACTGGGCTTTAGATTTTTTCATGGCAAAGGTTTCTCACGTGTAGGAGCGGCTTCTAGCCGCGACTTTTTTACGCCAAGTTTATCCAGATATGGTCGAAAGAGTGCCGCTCTTGCAAATAACAAATAAAAAGTAGGGGTTTGATTAATCAACCCCCTACTCCTCTCCCCCTTCATTATCCCCCTCTGTTTTTCCACGCTTTTGCTTTAAAAGCTTCTTAAATTGCTCTGTCAGTTTCTTCAGCCGCTTATCTGCAAGGTAGTTTACTGTGCCTTTCTCGAATTCCCCCTTAGGTGTCCTTTTCCCTGCTTCCATTCCGGTTAGAAGCTCTATTGCTTCGTCTACAGTCTCGACAGGGTAAATGTGAAATTTGCCATTCCTTATTGCTTCGACGACTTCATTTTTCAGCATGAGGTGTCTTACGTTTTGATGCGGGATTATGACTGCGTGCTCGCCCGTCAAGCCCTTAGCCTTGCATACGTAATAAAAACCCTCGATCTTTTCGTTCACTCCGCCTATGGGCTGGATCTGTCCTTTTTGGTTCACAGAACCAGTGATTGCAAAGCGCTGTTTTATCGGCACTCCCGACAGGCTTGATATGAGAGTAATAAGCTCGGCGGCAGACGCGCTGTCACCGTCTATCATCTCGTAGCTCTGCTCGAAACCAAGGCTGGCGGAGAGACTTAGGGGTTTATTCCTCGCGTATTTTGCTCCGAGATAACCGCTTAGGATTAAAACTCCCTTGTCGTGAATATTCCCGCTGAGCCTTGCTTTTCTCTCAATATTTACAACTCCCTCCGTTCCCATGAAGGTTTCGCATGTTATCCTCGAAGGTTTTCCGAAGGCATAGTCGCCGAAGCTGTAAACGGCAAGTCCGTTTATCTGTCCTATCACATCTCCATCAGTATCCACGAGTATTATTCCGTTCTCTATCCTCTCCTGAATCTTCTCCTCGATCATGTTTGATCGGTATATTTTTTCTTCGATCGCTCTCCCTACGTGTTCGCGTCCCACATATTTATTGTTGTTGCCTGTTCCTGCCCAGTAATCTGCCTCTCTTATTATTTTAGCGATCGCCCCAAACTGGACTGATAACTTATTTTGGTCGCCGGCCATCCTGGAGCAGTGCTCAATCAAAGCCTCGACGCCAGTCCTGTCAAATTGTCTGATGTTATCGTTATCACAGGTAGATTTAATAAAACATGCGTACTTGGGAAGTATTTCAGCGGTTCTTTCCACGACGGAATCAAAATCTGCTTTTACCTTGAAGAGTTTCCTAAAGTCCTCGTCATAAGCGTAAAGCATCTGGTAAATCCAGGGGTTTCCAATAATAATTACTTTAACGTTCAGGTTTATCGGCTCTGGTCTAAGCCCTATTGTGCTCATGCCGTAGTGCTGATAGACATCTTCTATTCTGAGCTCCTCGTTTTCAATGACCTTTTTGAGAGAATCCCAGACAAACGGGTATTTGAATATATCTATTGCTTCTACCACGAGGTATCCGCCGTTTGCCTTGGCAATTGAGCCGGGCCGAATCATCGTAAAATCGGTGAAAAGAACCCCAAATCTCACTTCTCTCTCGATAGAACCGATCAAGTTTGTGTAAGTGGGATGCGTCTCGAATATAACAGGCGCTCCCTCAGAATTCGAGTTGTCTATAAAAACATTGACCTGGTACTCGGTGAAAGTTGGTTTTTGTTGAGGGGGCATAAACGGCATAGATTGACCTCCCTCCGGCCCTTTATCCTGTAAAAAGTTGTCTATGTTTTCTAGAATGTGCTTTTGCAACATATCCAAATAGTCTATTACATCGGGATATGTGTTGTACTTCTCTCTGATGCCCTCGATAAGGTCTCTTACGACAAAAAGAGCGACTCTCTTCTCCAGTTCTTTGACCTTATCCATGGCGTCCTTCTCGAGCTTCCTCACCTTTTTAAAGACCTCGGCTACTTCCGAGTCAATCTTTTCTTTTCTTTTTCTTATGTCTTCTTTGTTGAACTCGTCAAGTTTGTTGTAGTCTTCCTGCGTAATGGGCTTTTCGTTAAAAAGAGGAATTGTTATGATTCCTGTAGGAGTAAACTGTATTTGCATACCATCATCAGAGGCTTTTTTTTGCAGTTCGTCGAATATCAATCCCTTCACTCTCTGGGATTCGTTGATCACCCTTTGTTTCTCTTCTTCGTATTCCTTGCTCTCAAAAGCCTTGGGTGTGTTAATCCTAAGCATCTCAAGAAGCCCCTCCATGTCCTTTTTGAACACCTTTCCCATTCCATTTGTGAAGCTGAGAGCCTTGGGTTCGTTGGGATTGCTAAAGTTATAGACATAGCACCAGTCGGCAGGAGCGGGTCTATCCTTGGCAATCTTAGACAATATCGTCTTAATAGCACTTGTCTTGCCGACACCTAGAGGTCCTGCAAGGTAAAGATTATAGCCTCGATGCTCCATCCCTAGACCAAATTTTATTGACTCTACCGCTCTCTCCTGGCCAATGAATTCTTCGCAAGTCCCGAGTTCTTCAGTCGTCCTGAATCCAAGGCTACTTAAATCACAAAACCTGTATACCTCATCCGGCAGAAGTTCTTTAGTTTTTTTCATGTCTTTACCTCACTGATTTAGAGTTCTTTACATGCTAATGAAAATGAATTTACACGAATAAAAATAAGAAATATAATCTGAAACCAGTACTCGTCATACATTTTATGCTGGCTCTTGCATTGTCATTTTTGCATACATGACTGGGTTTTGCAAGTCGAAATCTGGTTGTTAATGATCTGGGCGCTTCGAGGATTCGCATGTGTATTGGTTGAATTTATCTATACAGTAAGTAGTATTGACAACAAAAAACTTTTATACGATAGTAGTTAGAAAAAGAGATAATTTAAATTGCGAGGAGGAATAAAGCATGAATTTGCATAAGGCTAGAAGGATCGTCATTGCGTTAATTCTATTTTCTGTGGTGTGTTTTGTTGGACTAAAGAAGTCTGTGGCTGAAGAACTTCCAGCGCCGCAACTTGTGACGGATGCCTGGATGTTGATTATAGGATTCGAGGCAGAACCGAAGGCTCTTAGAGCTATTCTTCCGCCTGGTCTCGAGCCAAACCCAAGCAACTTGGTTGTTATGAATATGTATACTGTTCCCGATGCTTCTCAAACCTCAGGCTTTGGCGCATACACGCTCACTTACCTGACGGTACAGTTGAAGGATCAGGACTCCTATATAATGGGTTCTTCGACAGGAGAGCCGGGCAGATATTTCGCGTTTTACTTCAACAACTCAGAGCTAATGAGGGATTTTACGAAAAAGGTTGGAATCCCTGCCGAAGAGGGCATGACTAAACAAACAAAGGAAAACGGGAAATTAATGTCTGTGCTAGAAGTGGGAGGGAAGCCGTTTATTGTGGCAACTGCTGAAGTCGGAGATGAGCTCCAGTCGCCCGTTGGAGGTCACTTGAACTATTTCGGTTTGAAGAAAGCCGAGATGGAGGGCAAGGATGTGACACAGATTATGAAGTATCCGATTCCGTTTCTGGTGAGAACGGTTAAAACAGATAATGCTAACGTTGATTTTACCGACAACGTCCCCAAAGAACATCCACTCAACAGCATTAAACCCAAAAAGGTGGTATGGGCTTCCTACATGAAGGGTAGTTTTGTGTATCCTCAGGCTGTGGTACTCAAGGAGTGGGAAACTGCAGCTAAGAAGTAAGGTTTGAGTTTATTTGGTTATAGAATAAACGTTAGGGTCGCCCTTGCTGTTAGTTGAGGTAGTGGAATATGCTTCAAATAAGCGATTCTATCACACTAACTTGGTTTGGACATGCCAGCTTTAAGATCAAGGCTGGCGATCTTGTTATTTATATAGATCCATGGAAGGTCAAAAAGGACGAAGCCGATTTGATTCTCTTAACCCACTCACATTTTGACCATCTTTCTCCCGATGACGTCAGAAAGATACAAAGAAAGGAATCAGTAATAATTGGCACAAAAGATTCTTTGTCAAAGTTAAAAGGGGATTTAAGAACTATAAAACCGGGTGACAAAATTGAGGTTGATGATATTAAGATCGAAACTATTCCCGCATACAATATCGGAAAAGCTTATCATCCAAAGACCAGCGGGTGGGTAGGTTTCGTAATCAACATAGATGGCTTGAAAATCTATCATTCAGGAGATACTGATTCGATACCGGAGATGAAAAAGCTCAGGGTTGATTATGCTCTTCTACCAATAGGCGGAACCTACACCATGACTGCTGAAGAAGCCGCAAAGATTGCCAATGTATTTCAACCTAAAGTAGTAGTTCCAATGCACTGGGGAACTATAGTTGGCTCAGAAAACGATGCTGAGAGATTTAAGGAACTTTTTAATGGGGAGACCCGCATACTTCGAGCGGAGTGATCGCTCCAGACCAGGACAATTAGCGCAGTTTCAGGCTTGAAGGTTCAGGCGTTGAGTTGATGAAATGCAGAAGAGCGGATTGAAGTGGAAAAAAGTCTTGCTTCAAGCCCAAGACTCCTGATTGATTCTTGCAAGATGCAAAAACTATAGTAGATTTAAATACAGTACGGGGTGTAGCTCAGTTGGCTAGAGCGTTGCGTTCGGGACGCAGAGGCCGCCGGTTCAAGTCCGGCCACCCCGATATTAAATCTTTCTGCAACTCCATCCTGCTTTAACTATTGATTCTAACTTTAGTCTAAAGCCGTAATAAAACTAAAGTCTGTTGACTTTTAGATTTTTTTGTAGTCTAATTAATACGAAGGTTATATACTTGAGTTAAAGTAAAGAACTATAATGAGTTAACTAAGGCTTCTCTTTTTCTTATAGATTTTTGGGAATTAATATTCATAATTCTACTTAAGGGGGGGGTTTTTGATGTCAGCACAAAAGGGAAACAGTATGAAGAAGAACACTGACGAAATAAAAGTGACATTAGCCTGTAATTATCCCCTTCTAATTGAAGGGCTTACGAAGATACTCGAAGAAGATAAGCACATCGAGATCACAGCCAAGGCTTCTAATTTGCTGGATGTAGTCCAATTCTGCGAAGAGCTTAAGTTTGACATTCTGCTCTTAGACGTTGACCTAAAAGGATTGAATATTACCAAGGTCTTACAGTTGCTCAAAAAGAATAAGAGGTCTAAAGTGATCCTGATTGTAGACCATGATTACGATGAAGATACGCTAATTAATTCCATTCGCTACGGTGTGAGAGGTTACATATTGAAGAATACTGATTCGAGACATCTTACAAAAGCGATTAAATCTGTTTACGACGGCGAGCTTTGGGTAGAGAGAAAAATGATGGTGAAGGTTTTGGATAGTTTTTCAACACCTCCCAAAGCTAAGAATGGCAAAGGAGGGAGCAGCGCCATATTCAACCTGACTGAAGCCGAGACAAAGATCGTAAAATTGGTTTTGACCGGTTTGAGCAACAAGGACATCGCAAAGGATATATATTTAAGCGAAAAAACAGTAAAGTTCCATTTGTATAAGATTTTTAAAAAACTATCTGTGAAAAACAGGTCGGAGTTGATACTTTACGGTTTTAAAAAGGGATTCATAAGCTAATTTGGCAAGCTAAAGATTTATTCTATTCAAAAACTGTCGGCCAGCTTCTTTATATGCTTCACCCTTGCGGTTCTTCTATTCTTCCTCTGCTCCGCTTGCTCCCAAAGCATTATTTCATCTTGAGTCTCGGGACTTATTTGAGGTACTGGCTGGAGTCTTCCCTCATTACAGTTATTCCCCTTACAAGTTTTGACGAAGTTATACTGTCTGCAAGCATAATTTAGTCCATAAGCTTGCCTCCATGCAGTGTGCCTAAATTGTTAGTGTGCTCGGGGAAAACGAGCTGTATCATCTGGTTTCGGGTTTCTTTGATCGTTGGCATGTTGTTTGTTTTATTCCTGCTGAATGGGGAAAAGATCGCAACTTAGAATTATAAATGGATCCTCAAAGTTTGGTTCTTTCTTAGTTCAGTTTTAATAAATCTAAAAAAATGAAATGCTTATTGATTTAAAATAGGAACGGCCCCCAGTATTTCCAAATTATCTGCGTAGAAAAGGCTCGATCCCGCCCCAAGAATTGCTCCTTGTTCAAAATAGGTTTTGATGCTGTTTGGGGGTACTGTTACATGGAGAACACCCGTTTCCGATCCGACATGAGTTCCGTAATTGGAAGGGGAGGTCGAATAGTACCGGACCCTTACTTTAATGTCTTTATAGGTGATGCTGCTGGTGTTTTGAATAGTAACATGATGGATTATCGCTGTTCTGAAAGCAGTATAAAACGACCAACTGCTGATCTTAATATATTGTTCAGGGGATGAGATCATAGGATTGGCGGCTTTTATTTCCCCTGCTTTAACTAGTATACAAAATGTCACAAAAAATATTATAAAGGTTTTTAAGATTGTTTGCTTCATGTCAATATATAACAAGTTTAATCTATATTATTCTTTTTCATAATGCCTTTTCTAAAGATTGTGAAAAAGTTTTTGGGATTACCTGGCTAATACCGTATACTTTTGCGGTGTAGTGAATCTGCTTTCATTAAGCTATATTATTGAGTGTTCTGAGTAATCCCCATGGACAACTTTTATACATTCTAACGTGGATTATTCAAATGAAGTGAGATATTAGTATGGTTCGACCAAACCTGACAAGGAAAAAAGCGCTGGAAGAGGGAAGTCAAATAGACGTAACGGATAAGGCTAAGCAAGCCGGTTTAATTTTTCCTGTGTTTATTACAGACACCGTTTGGAACAACTGGATTACGCCGGACCAAAAAAGCAGGGAATCGGGACAGGATGAAAAGCAGAGATTTGATTCTTTGATCTCTAAGCTTGTTTATTTTTTGAGAGTGCATAGACAGACAAGCAGGTCCGACACTATTTATTTTAATGTTTCCTTCACCAAAGATGACAAGTCGGAAGACGTAATGTTTATGTCTAAGGTAGGGGTTATTGACACTGACGACCCAAGACCCTGTATTACTATTATGATGCCGGAAGAGTATTTAGACCCGGCAAGCGATGGTGTAACAAGCAACTGAAGAATGAAAGTTATCTCAACCTTGAAACCGTTTCTTCATAGGACTTCTCCAAATCGTCCACAGTTGAGTCCATCTCGGATTTGATGTCACTCCAAGTATCAGCACCCGCTGATTTGAGCTCGGTCAACTTTTTAAGGGCATATTCTTTTTTCCAGTTGAGTCCCTCAATTTCCCTTATTATTTCGCTCTTTGTATTTGAACTCAGCCTCTCGGCATTTGTTTTTAGTTCGTCTATTCTATCGTCAATCTCGGCTAGTTTAGATTCTACGGTATTTTGGTATTCAACCATTTCATTTACAGTAGGATCTTTTGCGGATACTTCGCTGTTCTCCGTGTCCTTTTCGTTAATATTACCTACTGTTTGATTCTTGTCTTCTTGGGTTTTATGTTGAGCTCTATTTTCGCATGAAATTAAGTACGCTCCGGCAAAAATAAGATTTCCTAATATAAGCAGTGATACAAGTAACTTTCTCATTTTGGCTAACCTCCTTTCTTTTTTAATCTTTTTGGCGGTTTTATGATGTAAATAGTACGGCGCAAGCTTAAACTAAAATGAGGCCGCCGTGGCTAAGGGAGGAATGACCACGACGGCACTCAAGGTATGGAAGATGGGGATAGGAAAAACAGCTTGATATTGTTTATTCTTTTGATATTCTCAAAATCCATTAATGTCATTCTTCTATAGGCTCCAATCACCATTTGCTTTTCTGTTTAGTCCAATCATTTCTGTCCAGAAAATTTATTCTTGAAGCTATTATGTTTATAGCATTTGCAAAATACATGCCGCTGCACACTGACATTTAAGTGTTAGTATTTATAGGTAGTTATGTGAACAGGCAAAAGCTTAGTATAGGTTAATGTGGAATTTAGTGTGTATTCTTGCGCATGGGTTGTGTGATTTTACACATATTGATTTTCTTATTTCTCTCTAACACACAGATTGCAGTTGAGAAACGCTATAAATTTTTAGGGGGTTTTATTATTCTACAAGAATTTTGTCAGCGTTCAAAAATTATCAACTGTTTTGATCGATCTCTTTCAATTTGTTTTTTGCGATCTCAGCTTCATTGGACTTAGGAAATTTATCAATTAAGGTTTGGAAAAAGAACTTTGCTTCTTCTCTTTTACCGATGTTAATGAGTGAAATTCCCTGTTTAAGGTAAGAAAGAGGCACCCTTCTATCCCTCGGATAAGTCGCAATGAACCTCTGGAAAGCCAAAATCGCCTCTCGAAACTCTCTTTTAGTGTAATTGGCCTCTGCAATCGCGTACAAAGCATCCGGCGACTCTGCATACTGCGAACCGGTCGAGGCCTTTTTTTTCTCCAGGTTTTGAATTCTTTTCTCTAAGCTCGTATAGGTTTGTTCGATCCGCTTGGAGTATGTCTCTTCAATTTTGAGATCAACATCTCTTTTGTGTTCTTGCATATCAGTCTTCATAGCTGCTATATCCAGGAAAAGCTTATCCATTTTGATTTCAAGTTGGGCTTGTTTTTTATATAAGTCTTCAATTGCTCTTTGATTGCCTGCACATCCAATTAACATGGAAGAAAAAACAAGAGCGCAAAATATATTATATTTCATGGCTTAATCTTGCGACTGGATTCTTGATATAGCGAAAAACAGCGATCTCCCTTCGAAAATTCTTAAGCTAACAATAACTCTACCTGAGATTTTTTATCGAGTGTATTTTTCTCGTAATTTTCTTAGTTTCATAAGTTTTTTATCCGAGTTTACGCTTGATTTTCTTTGTATATGCCATGAGCTGCAGCTGGTATCTGTTTTGCAGACCGAGTTTGGTAAATATGTTTGTTAAGTGAGCCTTGACTGTTTTTTCGCTTATAGAAAATTCATTCGCAATTTTTCTATTGCCGAATCCGTCGGCAATTAATTCTATCACTCTCAATTCCATATTTGTCAGTTCATATTTTATTTTGTTCGAATCAGGACTGTCGGTTAAAGCTATTTCTTGCGGGGTTTTACCCTTTATGATCTCTATTAACTTCGAGGAGTCAGTCTCCTTGGTTATTTTTATTACGCCCGCAGAAGAGGGCAATGCATGTTCTTTATCGTCGAGCAGAATGAGCTTTAGGCAAAGACGCTTTTGAACGATTAAGCTTAATATTTTTGTGATATCGAGCTTGAGCAACCTATTATCGAGAAATAAAAATTCCGGTTTTAGCTCGACAAGACATTTTTCTACTTCACTCAATTCCGAAGCTTCTGCCAGTATCTGTATATCTCCTGTTGACTCGAGAATTTTCCGGATTCCTCCCAAGAAAAACCTGGAATCTGAGGCCAATACACCTTTGATTTTATCGTTTATAGTGGTTCCATTGGGCAGCTTCAAGATGATACCCCCTCAATTCGGTCCATCGGTCACGTCAAAGGTCTGCAATTCAAGCTAATAACTTTTACTTTTCTATAAAGTTTCAGCTTCTTTCATGTTATTGTATCAAGTCCAGTTGAGACAACGATTGTTATATCCCGATAATATTTATAGCTAAAACAACTCAGTTAAGGTCAATATCTAAAGGATAGGCGGCTTCAGAAAAGTAAAAGAGGAAGAGCCACAATTATTTACACATCCAAAAATTCCTTTAATATTTCTGACATTAAATCTATTCTATGCAAGGAGAGTTGTCCAGCTATCTCTTTGCCCTCCTTATTTTTAAACGCTATCTAGTATCATTACTGTCCCAACGTTTAGACAACGAATGATTATAACACACTGAAAACAGTGGCAATTATGATAGAAACGGGTTTCATCGATTTGAAATCAGGATTTTCAAGCAGCCATACTTCCGTACCT
>Ga0187893_10001150_pt1 | contig 65699 bp, 55 predicted proteins | sample MA1701074metaG_FD_139574 | JGI IMG/M metagenome (GOLD analysis project Ga0187893, IMG submission 139574) | White microbial mat communities from a basaltic lava cave in the Kipuka Kanohina Cave System on the Island of Hawaii, USA - MA170107-4 metaG ... | reverse complement strand
TAGGCCTCGATGCGAGCGGGTTCGTCCGGCACGTACGTACTTTCGCGGCCACCCCTCGCGACTCCTTCACCTGCACCGGACTTTTTCCGGCGGGTCGTCAGGCCGGCTCAGGCACGTGAACAGTTACCCGCGAAGTACCTACAGGGGTACTTGAACGAGTATGTCTGGCGGTACAACAACCGGGGCGACGACGGCCCGGCGATGTTTCTCCGGCTACTACTCCGGTCGGCTGTTCCCCTTGCCCGGTGAGGGCTTGGCGACCTTCTCCAAGTCACGGAACACGTCCTTCCGTGACGGCACCGGGATCGTCACACCTTTCGGCGTCTCCTGCGTCGGCTCGTTCTCCAGCGGCTTGTCTTCCATCGGCCTCCAAGAGTAGGTCGTCGTGAATGACGCATGGGTCCGCATCGAACGGGCGAAGGCTAACCGAGAACGACTCCACACCGAAATCACAGCGTTCGCCGCGACGCATCCCGACGCGTACCGCGTTGCTGCCGAGCATGATGGTCAGGGTAATGTGACGCTGGTCGCCCGGGTCAGTAAGCGACCCCCAAAGGAATGGGGACTCATCGTCGGGGACATCCTCGTAGATCTGCGGAGCGCGCTCGACTACGCCGTCTACGGCCTTGCCGTCCGCCACACCGGGCAAGACCCGCCACCTAAAGCTCGGCAGGTTGAGTTCCCGATTGCGGACACCGATAAATGGTTCAACACCAGCGGCAGACGCAAGATCACCGACCTGCGATCCGATGCCGTCGCCTACATCGAGTCTGTACAGCCGTACCAGCCCGGGTACGGTGGCCCCGACAGTGCATTGTTGGTCCTCAACGAGCTGGTCGGCATAAATAAGCATCGATTCGTTAGCGTCGTTTGGGCAATGCTGAAGGAGACGCAGCTCGGCCTGACCTTTCTCAACGTCCAACTTGAGGATTTCATGGCCTATAAGGTGGATGGGGAACTCACAGACGGCACGGTATTGGCGACGTTTCGGATGGTGGCCCAGGCTCAATATGCCAATCTCCAAATACAGCCGAGCATGACGGTTCACGTAGCGTTCGAACCAACCTCTGCCGGCTTCGGGATGGAGGCGTACACGGCTCTTGGCGCCATGGGTGGTGCCGTTGAGGATGTCGTCGGGAACTTGCAGTCGTATCTGTGAAGCATCGACGGTGACGACAAGCGAGCCCCTCATCTGTCACCGTCCCCCGCTACCCAACGAGCTTCTACAGCCAAGGGATAGTTACCACACGACACGACACGACAAGGCAGCGCTGGACTGGGTCACGTGGCGCGTCAGCATCCGAGGGCGCAATTGACCGACCAGCCGTTCGAGCTCGGCATCGCCGCTGACGGCTGGATCGAAGTCACCAAAGGCCTCGACAACGGCTCCGTCGTTCGCCTTCCAGGCTGAGAGCCCCGAGCCGTCGGGACTCGCCAGCCGCCGGGGATCTCGAGGCGGCATAATCCAGCTGTCCGCCGAACCGGGTCAACTCCGACCCATGAGATTCGCCGGTGACCTCCCCGGCAAGTTCCCAGGCTGAGCGCAGGTTTCGTCAATGGCATGTCGGATCAGTGAGCTCGTGCTCGGCTGCCGCGACCCTGACGCGCTGGCGCGGTTCTGGTGCGAGGTTCTGGACTTCGTCGTGCTCGATCGCGAGGACGACGGCTCGGTGGAGATCGGGCCGCGCGAAGGGTTCGGCGGTCCACAGCCGACGATTATCCTCAGTCGCAGGGATGAGTTGGAGAAGGGGAAGTCACGGCTGCACATCGACGTCAACGCCACCGACCGCGATCAGGACGCCGAGCTCGAACGCCTTCTGAAGCTCGGTGCTCGCACGGCCGAGATCGGCCAGACACGCAAGCAGCCGTGGCATGTGCTGACCGACCCCGAAGGCAATGAGTTCTGCCTGCTCAAGGCTCGCCTCAACCCACTCTGATGCTCATCGGTCACACCTCGCGACGCCGCCATGAGGCCCTTACGCCGCCGGGATGTCGCTCGCGGAGAAGTGCCTCGTAGCCACCTCGACGTCGCCGGCGAGCATCGCGTTGAGCAGCGCGTCAAGCCGCGTGGCAACGTCCCACTCGAGCCAGCGATCGGCGCACGCGGGGCACTCCTCCATGGGCACGTCGAGCACGACCGCGACCTTGCCGTCTCGCTCGGCGAGCTTTGCCCGCTTCACGGGCCGTCGGTCGCCCTGGTCACAGCGTTCGCACCGCATCAGCGCCTCCTACGGTAATCCGGCGTCCACCGGTTCGGGTCAGGTCAGGTTCGTAGACGGTGACGATCCGTTCCTCGCTCCTGGCGTCGTCGACGACGACCACCACGTGCAGCGCACGTTTCCATGGACCGAGAGAACGAGCTCCTTGAGGCCACCGCTGGGCGTATCAACGACGGTCTCTTCGATGACCTCAGCGTCCTCGATGGCGGCTTCGAACTCGGCGAGCGTGCAGTCGAGCAGGCGGAGCTTGTCGAAGGCGTGCTCGCTGACGAGCTTCGGATGAAGCCACACCTTCGGCCGTCCGGGACGGGCTCAGCCATGCGCATCCATTGCCCGTCCCGGACCGAGCGGCAGGTGGACCACTCGGCCGAGGTGTTCCGCCGCCGTGCGATCCGCAGAGAGCCGGCGCTCCCCGTATTCTTCAGGAGCACCTGCGGCCCGTGGCCCTGGCGCTGCGCCACGGCGGCCACGCTGGAGCTGGCGTCGAGGAGCTCGCTGAACGTGAACTTCCGCAGCGCCAGGACGGAACCGTCGAACCGATGAGCCCCGTTCGCTGCCACCGCGTCTCGGCGCTCAGCGGCCGCAACCGCCAGGGACGCCCACCGCTCGCTGCGGCTGAGTGCCTTGCCGATCGCGGCAAAGGCCATCCCGCCCTTGGGCTTCGGACCGGTCTTGCCTTTTTGGGCGGGGCGTGGGCTCGCCGCGGTAGAGGCGGAGCGCCTCGTCCTCGGCCGCGATCGTCGCCGGCTGCTTGTCCTCGATGCCAAGGTGCTGAGCACGGCGACGCGGCTGGTGAGATGGCCGGGGTCCATCGGCAATCGACGAATCCGGCGCGTGGCTGAACAGGAACGGGTCGTCGGCGAGCGGGATGCCGATCGTCTCGGCTATCTCGCGCCGGCGATCGAGGATGCGCGCCCGCATCGCGGCGGTCTCTTGGTCGAGGGCGACGTCTCGTTCCACGGGTCTGCGTGGACTTCACTCGCTTTCCCGACACGGAGAGAACCACCGAAGGTGGAGCTTCCAGTAGTCGTCGAAAAGTCGAGTCGAGTTCGAGTCGAGTGCGCCCCCTGGGATTCGAACCCAGAACCTGCGGATTAAGAGTCCGTTGCTCTGCCATTGAGCTAGAGGCGCATGGACGCCGGATGGTAGCGGCCCGCCCCGACCGACCGGCTGGGGCCGGGGCGGGGCGAGCCGGCATGGGGTGACCGAGGGGACTTGAACCCCCGACCTCCAGGGCCACAACCTGGCGCTCTAACCGAGCTGAGCTACGGCCACCACGGGAGCGCCAAGCCTACCCGGGCCGCTTCCGGGCCGGCGCCAACCCGGGCCCCAGCCGGCGCGCCCGGCGTGGACGGCCGGGGAAAGCATCCGCTGAGCCGTAGCGCCGCCCTCCCGTAAGGTGACCTTGGCATGGCCCGCCTGGAGGATCTGACCAAGGGCGCGCTGGTGCGCGGTGTGCTGGCCGAGCGCGCGGTGAAGGTGGTCAGCGCCGACTGGCACGGGTCGAACGCCATCACGCTCACGTTCACGGACGAGTCCTCCGGCCAGCCCGGCCAGGAGCTCCTATACCGCGACGATGAAGCGCGCCTCGACGTCGAGGAGGCCGGCCGGGCCTGGTCGATGGACGCCGATGTCTCCTTGTTCCGGCTCGTCTCGGAGGCCAAGCGGATCTCCCTGGCCTACCTCTTCGACCCCTTCCTGGCGGTCCAGACCTCGAACCTGGACCCGCTGCCACACCAGATCGAAGCCGTGTACTCGAAGATGCTGCCGTGCCAGCCCCTGCGCTACCTGCTACGACGTCGCCGCGGATCATCACCTCCAGGCCGAGCTCGTCGCCTAGGACTGGGATCTCGTCGTCGTCAACGAGGCCCACAAGATCTCGGCCCGCTACGCCGGCGGCGAGGTCAAGGAGACCGAGCGCTACTGGCTCGGCCGCCTCGCCGGCTCCATCACCCGGCACCTACTGCTGATGACGGCTACGCCGCATGCCGGCATCGAGGAGGACTTCCACCTCTTCCTGGCGTTGCTCGACGCCGACCGCTTCGAGGGCAAACCCCGGGCAGCACCCACACCGCGCAGGACGTAGCCTGGCGCCAGCCAGCACCAAGGAGCGGGATGCGAGCTCGGCGAGGGAACCCGGCGCCCAGGACACCCGTCACCGGGACCGACCAGCCGCCCCTCGACCGCTCGCCGGTGGACGCCACCCGGCTCGGGCTGGCCCGGGAGCGGGCGCGCCACGTGGTCGTGCTCATGCTGGAGAACCGCGCCTTCGACCATGTGCTGGCCTTCAGCGGGCATCCGGGGCTCACGCCGCTGGACCCGGCCCAACACCGCAACCGCGTGCCGTGGCGGGCGAGCGGGGGCGAGCCCCCGAACGGGGACGGCACCGCCATGCTCGGGGGCGATCCACCCCACTCCCACGACGCGGCCAAGCGCCAGATGGGGACGCCGGTAGGGGGGGTGGCGCCCATGGACGGCTTCGTCGAGGCCTACAAGCTCAAGCTCGACGGCAAGGAGCATCTGCCCGTCGTCCACTGGAGGCGCCTGTTCGGGGCCGCGGCGGTGCTGTCGCCGCTGCTCGGCGGCGCGGCCTCGACCCTGTGGCGGCGGGCGCAGCACGGCTGGGGCGGTTTGGGGCCGTGGGTGGCGGTGCCGACCGGCGTGCTGGGCGCCGCCGCGCTGGCCCGCCCCTTGGGCCGGGCCAGCCGGGTGGCCGGTTGGAGGATCGCGCTGGCCGTGCTGGTCGGCGGATCGGTCGCCGGGGCCGGCGCCGAGGCCATCGCCGGGGCCGGGCGCCGCCGGGGCCCGGCCATCGGGCTCTGGACGCTGCCCGCGGCCGCCGCGCTGGCCGCCGTGGTCGAACGCCAGCGACGGGCGCACGCCCGCCGGCTGCGACGCAGGCCCGACGCGGCCGAGCGCGCCCTGGCCGTCATGGGCTGCCTGCCCGCGGGCGAGGTGCCGGTGCTCGGCGCCCTGGCCCAGCAGTTCGCGGTGTGCGAGCGATGGTTCTCGTCGGTGCCGGGGGCGACGTGGCCGAACCGGAACTTCCTCCATGCGGGGACCTCGGCCCAGTCCGTCGACATCGAGATCGGCCTGTACCAGGACCGCACCGTCTTCGAGCTGCTCGACGACGCGGCGAGCGGCGGGGCGAGCGACGGGGCCCGCGGCGGGGCGAGCGACGGGGCGATGCTCACCGACCCGGCGTGGCGGATCTACGCCGACGGCACCCCCCAGGTGTTCTGCTTCGAGCGGCTCTGGCGGGCCCCGGAACAAGCCGAGCGCTGGTGCGCCATGGACGACTTCCACCGGCATGCGGCGGACGGCACGCTGGCGTCGTACTCCTTCATCGAACCCCGCCACAGCGGCGCGGCGTCCAACTCCATGCACCCCGGCAACAACCTCGCGGTGGGCGAGGACGACCGGGTGGACCTCGACCGCGCCGAGATCCTGGTGCGGGACGTCTACCAGGCCATCGGGCGACGCCCGGGCGGGTGGGAGTCGACGGTGCTCGTCGTCACCTTCGACGAACACGGCGGCACGTTCGACCGCGCCCGGCCGCCCCGTACCGTGGCACCGGGCACGGCGGCCGCCGTGCGCCACCCGGTGATCACCTTGCGCCGCTTCGTGGCCTGGTTCGTCGAGCACCGCAACGCGCCGTTCGACTTCCGCCGCTGCGGCCTGCGGGTCCCGACCCTGGTCATCTCCCCCTGGGTGGCCCAGGGCGGCGTCGACCGTCACGACTACGACCACACCAGCGTGCCCGAGACCGTCCGCCAGCTCTTCGCCCCCGGCCAGGCACCGCTGGGCCGGCGGGCGGCCCGGGCCCGGCCGTTCTGGGACCTGCTCGTGGCCAGCGCCCGGCCCCGACCGATGCCGCCCGCGCCCGAACCACGCCGGCAACCTCGTCGCCGGCCCGGGGCCGACCGGGACACCGGTGCCGCCCGCTCGACGCCCGGCGCGGGCGAGGCCGGCGCCGCCCCGGACGCCGGCACCGGCACCGGCACCGGCACCGGCTACTGGTCGCCCTTCGACGCCACCACCGGCGGTGATCTCCCGGCCCAGATGTTGCGCCTGGAGGAGCTGGCCGCGGCCGAGCTCGACCGACGGCCCGGAGCCGCGGTGACGGCCCGGGCCGGCGCCGAGACGGTCGTCGAGCGCTTCCGGCAGTGGGCCCGCCGCGCCGACGGCCAGCGCTAGCGCCCGCCGGCCATCCCGCTGTCGAACCTGCGGCACATTGGCGCACCGGATCGTCTCGGTCGTCACCTTCGCAGGCGGGCCAGCCAGCCGAAGCGAGCCGCGGCCTCGAACGCCGCCTCGGCCGCCAGCTGGGCCACACCGGTGGCGAGGGTGGGGTAGACGTGCACCATCGAGGCGAGCTGCTCGAGGCGCAGCTTGTGGTTCAAGGCCAGGGCCAGCTCGTGCACCAGCTCACCGCCGGCGGGCGCCAGGACGTGGGCGCCGAGGATCCGGCGCCGCCGATCGGTCACCACCACGATGGCGCCCTCGTCCGCCCCGTCGGCCCGAGCCCGGTCGGAATGAGCGAGCTGGTGGCGCCACACCCTGATCCGGCCGTCATGGGCCTGCGCCGCCTCCACCGAGGTCAGCCCGACGTGGGCCAGCTCGGGATCGGTGAACGTGCACCATGGCACCAGGGCGCCGGCCCGGCCCCGCCCGGGCAGGAACGCGTCGCGCACCGCCCGAACCGCCTCGTAGCCAGCCGAGTGGGTGAACAGGTTGCGCCCGGCCACGTCGCCGGCGGCATAGACGGTGTCGACCGACGTCCGCAGCCGGTCGTCGACCACGATGCCCCGCTCCCCCGTGCGCACCCCGATCGCCTCGAGGCCGAGACCGTCGATGTTGGGACGCCGGCCGACCGCGACGAGCAGCTCCTGCGCGCTCCACGAGCACGGCTCTCCCGCCCGGGTCCCGTGCACGGTCTTGCCGTCGGGGCCGACCGTCACCCGTTGGGTGTCGACCCCGAGGCACAGCTCGACGCCCTCGTCCACGAGCCGCTTCTGCAGCACCCGCACGAGCTCGGGTTCGTCGCGCGGCAGGATCCCCGGGCCCTTCTGCAACACGGTGGTGCGGATGCCGAGGCGGTTGAAGCCCTGGGCCATCTCGATGGCGATGGGGCCGCCCCCGATCATGATCACGCTGGCCGGCGCACGCTCGAGCTCGAACACGTTCTCGCTGGTGAGGAACCCGGCCTCCCCCAACCCGTCGATCGGCGGTTCGACCGGTCGGCTGCCGGTGCACACCAGGATGGCCCGCGCCGTGAGCCGGCGCGACCCGTCGACGGTCACCGTGGTCGGACCGCTGAGCACAGCCGCGCCGAACACGACGTCGACGCCCATGGCCCGGTAACGGTCCGCGCTGTCGTCGCCTTCGGCGATGCGCTGCTGCACCCGGCGGATGCGGCTCCAAACCGCGGCGGTGTCGACCGTGGGAACCACGGGCCCGAGGCCGTAGCGGTCGGCATGGCGCATGGCGTGAGCCACCTTGGCCGAGGCCAACAGCGCCTTGGACGGGACACAGCCCGTCCACAGGCAGTCGCCACCGACCCGGCTGCGCTCGACCACGGCCACCCGCAGCCTGAGCGCGGCTGCGAACTCGGCGGCCACCATGCCGCCCGAGCCCATGCCCACGATCACCAGGTCGTAACGGTCACCCATCACGTTCGGGCTCGGCCAACGCCGCGGCCAGGGCGCGCAACGCCCGGCCCCGGTGCGAACACGCCGCCTTCTCCTCGGTGGACATCGACGCGAAGGTCCGACCGTCGCCGTCGGCCGGGACGAACACCGGGTCGTAACCGAAGCCGTTGACGCCGTGCGGCGCCAGGGTGATGGTCCCGTCGCACACACCCTCGGCCACGATCTCGCGCCCGCCGACGAACCGCACCAGGGCCACCGTTCGGAACCGTGCGCCGCGCTGGGCCGGGTCGGGAAGCTCGGCCAACGCGTCGAGCAGCTTGACGATGTTGTCCTCGTAGCTGGCACCGTCGCCCGCGTAGCGGGCGCTGCGCACGCCGGGGGCACCCCCCAGCGCCTCCACCTCGAGCCCGGTGTCGTCGGCCACCGCGGTCTCGCCGGTGGCGGCGCACACCGCCACCGCCTTGAGCCGGGCGTTGTCCTCCAACGTGACCCCGTCCTCTACGACGTCGGCCAGCGTCGGCGGCCGGGGCACGACCTCGATGCCGGCACCGGCCAGCAACGCGGCGATCTCGGCCGCCTTGTCGGGGTTGGCCGAGGCCACCACGACCCTCATCGGCGCGCCGCGGGTGGTCGGGCCGCCGGTGCCTCGGCCACCATCTCCTCCTGCAGCGCCACGATGTCGCCGATGCCGCCCTGGGCCAGGCCCAAGAGGTCGTCGAGCTCGCCGCGGCTGAAGGGCAGGCCCTCGGCCGTACCCTGCACCTCCACGAAGCGCCCGGACCCGGTCATGACGACGTTCATGTCCACCTCGGCGGTGGAGTCCTCCGTGTAGGCCAGGTCGAGCATCCCCACCCCGTCGCAGATGCCCACCGAGATCGCCGCGCACGGTTCCCGCAGCGGCTGCTCCCCCACCGCCCCGGCCTGCACGAGCCGGGTCAGCGCGTCGTGCAGGGCGACCCACCCGCCGCAGATCGATGCCGTACGGGTCCCGCCGTCGGCCTGGAGCACGTCGCAGTCCACGATGACCTGGCGCTCACCGAGCACGACCATGTCGCACACGGCCCGCAAGGAGCGCCCGATGAGGCGTTGGATCTCCTGGGTGCGGCCCGACGGACGGCCGTCCTTGACCTCGCGGCGGATGCGCTCGGCCGAGGACCCGGGCAGCATCGAGTACTCGGCGGTGACCCAGCCCTTGCCCTTGCCCCGCATCCACCGGGGTACGTCCTCGTCGATCGAGGCGGTGCAGAGCACCTTCGTGCGCCCGAACGACACCAGGACCGACCCGGCGGCGGTCTCGGTGAAGTCGCGCTCGAAGGTGATCTCGCGTAGCTCGTCGGCCTGGCGGCCGTCGACCCTCACCGGTCTTCGCTCACGGGCCGGACCTCATGTTCGGGCCTCATGCGCGGGCCTCATGTCTGGGCCTCATGCGCGGGGCCTCATGCGCGGGGCCTCATGCGCGGGCCTCATGTGCGGGACCTCATGCGCGGGACCTCATGTGCGGGACCTCATGTGCGGGACCTCGTGTGCGGCTCATATCTCGTACCTCTCGTTCATGGTGGCGATGTCCACCGGCCCGCCAAAGGCCGCCTGAGCTGCGAGCCGATGGGCCTCGGCGTCGGCGCCGGGCGGGATGTGGGTGACCAGCAGCCGGCGGGCGCCGGCCTCGCGAGCCAGCGCACCAGCCTGGCCCGCGCTCAGGTGAACCGCGTCGGAGCCGGGGGCGACGAGATGGGTCATTTCGATGAGGGCGAGGTCGATCCCCGGGCCGAACGCCGCCGGTGACCACCCGGGCCCGGTGTCGGCGGAGTAGACGAGCGTTCGGCGGCCGTTGGCCGAGCCATCGGGCGCACCGCTGTCGACCCGCACGGCCAGCGTCTCGACCGGGTGGTCCGTGCGTAGGCAGCGAAACGACAGGTCGCCCACGGCGAAGCTGTTCTGGTCGGCGATGACGTGGGTGTCGAACGTCGGTGCGGCGCGGTCGCCGAGCGTGGTGTCGAGCTTGGCCAGCGTGTCGGCCGTCCCGAACACGGCGAGGCCGCTGCGCCCGATGCCGTAGCGAAGCGCGTTGCGCAGCACCGGCAGCTCGAGCCAGTGGTCGGGGTGGCTGTGGCTGACGACGACCGCGTCGAGCGCATCCAGGCCGACGTGGCGCTGCAGGTTGGCCAGCGTGCCGGGACCGCAGTCGAGCCACACCCGCGTGGTGCCGTCGTCGAGCAGGTAGCCGCTGCAGGCGTTGGTGGGACCGGCGAAGGTACCGGAGCTGCCCAACACGGTGAGGGTCAGTCCCACGCCACGGCCTGGGCCTGATCGAGCTCGGGGCCCAGCAGCCGCCGGCCGAGCTGGACGAAGCGGCCCACGTCGCCCGAGGAGAGGAACCGGTGGCGACCGGGTCGGGCCAACACCGGCGTGGCGGTGGCCCCGACCTCCGAGGGGGCACCCGCCAGCGCGGCCCGCACCGCGAACGCCGTCTCGTCGGCGGAGGAGACGAGCACCACGTCGCGGCCCATGACGTCGGAGATGGTACGGGCGAGGAAGGGGTAGTGCGTACAGCCGAGCAGCAGCGTGTCGACGCCGGCGTCGCGCACCGGCGCCAGCAGCCGCTCGGCCAGGACATGCACCTGGTCGCCGTCGGTCTCGCCTCGCTCGACGAACTCGACGAAGCCGGGGCAGGCCGCGCAGGTGAGCTCGACCCCGCCGGTGGTCCCGGCCCCCCCGGATGGGCCGCCCCGGGCGACGGCCCGCTGGTAGGCGCCCGAGGCGATGGTCCCCACGGTGCCGATCACCCCGACACGGTGGTTCCGGGTGGCCGCCACCAGCGAGCGCACGCCCGGCTCGATGACGCCGATGACCGGCACCGGCGCCACCGCGGTGAGGTCGCCGAGCGCGGCCGCGGCGGTGTTGCAGGCCACGACCACCAGCTTCACGTCGTGGGCCCGGAGCAGGTAGGCGACGATCTCTTGGGCATAGTCCGCCACCGCGGCCAGGGACCGGGGCCCGTAGGGGTAGCGGCCGGTGTCGCCGACGTAGACGAGATCCTCTCCGGGCAGCAGGTCGATGAGTGCCCGGGCCACCGTCAGCCCTCCGAAGCCGCTGTCGAACATGCCGATGGCCCGCCGATCGCTCACCGCCGGAGGCTAGGAGGCTGGTGTCGAGCGCGTGTGCAGGTTGCCGAGACGGTCGCTCTGACGTCGGAGACGGTCGCTCCGCGCACCCGCGGGACGCCAGGACCGTCGGAGCGGTCAGAAGTAGATGGTGGCCTTGGCCCTGGCCTCCACCACGTCGAGGTCGTCGGTCCACACACCGGCGGAGAGGTACTTCCAGCCGCCGTCGCACACGATGGTGACGATCACGCCTTCGTGCAGCTCCGAGGCGCACTTGGCCGCGCCGGCCATGATGGCGCCCGAGGAGATGCCGGCGAACACGCCCGCCTCGGCCAGCCGACGGGCCCACTCGATCGACTCGCGGGGACGCACGATGAGGCGCCGGTCGAGCAGGGAATAGCCGTCGTTGTCCTCGAACACCGGGGGCACGAAGCCCTCGTCGAAGTTCTTCAGCCCGTCGACCAGTTCGCCGGCCGGCGGTTCGATAGCCCACACGGCCACGTCGGGGTTGCGCTCTTTGAGGAACCGGCCCACGCCGACGATGGTGCCCGCCGTGCCCAGGCCCGCCACGAAGTGGGTGAGCTCGGGGCAATCTCGCCAGATCTCCGGGCCGGTGCCCTCGTAGTGGGCCTTGGGGTTGGCGGGGTTGCCGTACTGGAACGGGAACCACCACTCCGGGTGCTCGGCGGCCAGCGCCTGCGCCCGGCGCATGGCCCCGTTGGAGCCTTCGGCGCCCGGTGAGGGAATGATCTCCGCGCCCCACACCTCGAGGAGCTGGCGGCGCTCGACGGACACGTTGTCGGGCAGGACGACCTTGAGCCGGTAGCCCTTGATCCGGGCGATCATGGCCAGGGCAATCCCGGTGTTGCCCGACGACGACTCGAGGATGACCGAGCCGGTGACCAGCGTGCCGTCCTTCTCGGCCTCCTCGATCATGGACCGGGCGGCACGGTCCTTCACCGACCCCCCGGGGTTCTGCCCCTCGAGCTTGGCCACGATGCGGACCCGAGGATTGGGGCTCAGCGCGGAGACATCGACCATCGGCGTGTTACCGATCAGGTCGATGACGGAGTCGAAGATCACGTTCGCTCTCCCGAAAAGCCGATTGGATCGGTCAGGATTCTACTCGGGCGCGGGCGGGGTGGGACGCCGCTGCACCGTCTCCTCGGTGATCGCCCCTTCGACGATGCGGTAGGAGCGCAGGACCGGCTCCGGGTCACGCAACGACACGATCACGTAATGCCAGTCGGGATCGGGGGCCTGGGCCGAGTCGGTGGGCGAGGGATAGGCCTCGCTGTGGGTGTGGGAGTGCATCACGCCGATGATCTCGATCCCGCGGGATTCGGCGTCGCGATCGGCCTCGTAGTAGTCCCGGCCGTCCACCGTGTAGTACTTCGACGATTCCGCGCTGTTGCGGCAGGGATAGAACACCTCCACCGTGGCCGCCCAGTCGCCGTCCAGGTGGCCGCCGAGCAGCCCGCACGCCTCGAACGGAAGCCCGTCGTAGGCCAGGCCGATCATTTCCAGGTAGGTCGGGTCGACGAGGTGCAGCACGGCGCCGGACCCTACCGCCCCGCCGAACCCGGGTAGCGCCGACCCACATCCGGACGGAGCTACGCCACGTGGAGGGTAGGGGTAGCCTCGAAGGTCCCATGCCCAAGGACACGTCCGGCTTCAAGGTCGTGGCCAGCAACCGAGCGGCCCGGCGCGACTACGAGATCCTCGACACCGTCGAGTGCGGCATCGCGTTGCGGGGCAGCGAGGTGAAGTCGCTACGGGAGGCCAAGGTGCAGCTCACCGACGCCCACGCCCGGGTACGAGACGGCGAGATGTGGCTCCATGGCGTGCACATCGCCCCCTACGGCTACGCCCACGGTACCGACGGCCACCTTCCCGATCGCGAGCGCAAGCTGTTGCTGCATCGCGACGAGATCGACCGGCTCCGCGCCCGGGTCGACCAGGACCGCCTCGCCCTGGTCCCGCTGCGGCTGTACTTCAAGGAGGGCCGGGCCAAGGTCGAGCTCGGGCTGGGACGAGGCCGGCGCCAGTACGACAAGCGCCAGGCCCTGGCCAAGCGCGACGCCGAGATGGAAGCTCGTCGAGCCGTAGCCGCAGCCCGCCGGACCACCTGAACGCACCGGCCCGCCCCGGCGCTGCGCTCCTGCGCACCGTGTGCCCCTGCGTACCGTGTGCGCTGACGCGTACCGTGTGCGCCCCTGGGTACCGTGTGCGCTGACGCGTACCGTGTGCGCTGAGCGGCACTATGTCACGCTCAACGCACAAACTACCGGCCGGCGCACACGGTACGCGGCGCTTCGCGAGCTCGGCCGTGCTGACAGAAGGGGTGCGCGGGGCGCCGGGACCCCCGCGGTCCGGTACGCTGCCCGGTGAAGGGGCTGATCGGTTTCGACGTTGAGACCGGGAGCCGCACGTGCGACCGGAGTTGCTCAGACTCCTTAAACGGGGCACCAACAGAAGCGCCAAGGGCGACTTCGCTCTCGCAGCCTGAGCAATCGGGTCAAGAGAGACATCGCGACCCGTGAGGGCACGCGGGGCCTGTCCACTGCAGCCCGGCAACAGAAGCAGGGGAGGACGGCAGGGAAAGACCGCTGACGGCGAGAAAGACCGCTGACATCGGGGAAAGACCCGGCGGTGGGCGCTAAGCCCAATCGACCCGGCGGTGCGGCAGCCGTAGAGCCGCAGACTCGGGAACGGTCGTAGCACGGTCGGTAACCGCTCGACGGACGAGGGTTCGATTCCCTCCAGCTCCACTCACCCACTCACTCACTCACTCCCCTGGGCTTGACCCGGTCTGACGGACATCCACGATCAGGGCGAAGCGACAGAAGGGGAAGCCCCATCCGCCGGCGCGGATCGCCACCGACGGGCACCAGGCTGTCCGTCCGTCAGGCTTTCGGAGCTCGAAGCTCGAACGCTTCGGCCAGCAGCTCGTAGGAGCGAAGCCGGGCGCCGAGGTCGTGGCACACGGTGACGGCCACCAGTTCGCCGACGTCGAAGCGCTCGGCCAGCTCCACCAGCGCGGCGCGGACCGCGCCGGGCCCGCCGACGACGGACTTGGCCCGCTTCTGGGCCACCAGCGCCTGACCGAGCTCGTTCAGCGGCTCGGCCGCGACCTGCTCCGGCGACAGCAGCGGGCCCCGGCCGGAACCCTCCGAACCGAAACGCCACCGGTCCGCGCTGGTCGCCAGTCGGTCGGCCTCGCCATCGGTCTCGGCGCACAGCACCGAAACCGCCACGGCGACCATCGGTGGCGTCTGATCCGCCGAGGGCCGGAAGTCCTTGCGGTAGCCGTCGACCACCCGCGGGCCGAACGACGGCGAGATGAAATGGGCGAAGCAGAAGCGCTGGCCGAGGCGGGCCGCCAGCGCGGCACCGTCGCTGCTCGACCCCAGCACCCAGACCTCGGGCGCGCCCGGCCCAACGGGCATGGCGCGCACGGCGCCCCCGGCCTGATCGGGAGGAGACGGGCCCGAACCGCGGGACAGGTACCCGAGGAGGTCTTCGAGCCGGGCTTCGAAGCGGTCGTCGTCGACCCCCTCGGGCCGATAGTGCAAGGCGGCTTCGGCCCGAGGATCGGCGCCGGCGGCCCGCCCGATGCCGAGGTCGATGCGACCGGGGAACAGCGTGTGCAGGACCCGGAAGTTCTCGGCCACCTTGAGCGGGCTGTAGTAGCCGAGCAGCACTCCGCCCGCCCCGACCCGGATCGAGGTGGTGCACGCCGCCACGGCCGCCACCATCACCTCCGGTGAGGACCCGGCCAACGAGACGGTGTTGTGGTGCTCGGCCACCCAGTAGCGCCGGTAGCCCAGCCGCTCCGCCGCCCGGGCCAGCGCCAGGGTGGCGGCCACGGCCTCGTCGGCCGTGGCCCCGCTGGGCACCGGCGACTGGTCGAGCACGCTGAGGGACAGGGCCACCGCACGACAGTGCCCCTTTTGGCGCGGTGAGGGCCATTGTCGGGCCCGCTTCGGACGTGAGCCGCGACGCGCGGGGCAACGCGCAGCCCTGTGGGTGCCGCGGCCCGGACAGGATGCGACGATCGCCGTCAGTCGCCGTCAGTCGCCGTCAGTCGCCGGCCAGCGGGACCGACGGGGCCGGTGGGCGATCGTCGCGCCCGGAGCGGATGACGACCACGACGCCGGCGGCGATCAGCGCGGCGGCGAGGTAGGCGCCCGCCGGCGGAGCTTCCTCGAAGAAGACCCAGGCCAGCACGGAGGCACCTACGATCTCGAACAAGATGGCCACGGAGACCACCGTGGCGCTGGTGGTCCGCAGCAGCCGGTTGACCACCGAATGCCCGAGGAGCTGGGGCCCCAGGGTGAGAGCGACCAGCGCGGCCCACGTGCTGGCGGGGAACCCCGTCAGCCTCTGGCCACCGACCAGGCACACGACGACCAGGGTGGCGGCGGTGGTGGCGTAACAGATCGAGGTGTAGACGGTCGTCCCCACCGTGCGGCGCACTTCGGCCCCGACGGTCACGTACGCCGCGGCCAGCACCCCGCCGGCCAGAGCCAGGGCGTCGCCGAACAGTGCCCGCGCCGACAGCGACAGGTCTATCCCGCTCAGCACCACCGCGCCGGCCACGGCGATGCCGATCCCGGCCCAGGCTCGGGCCGGGACCACCCGGCCCTGGGCTCGGGCGATGACCGCGGCCCAGATCGGCTGGGTGGCGACCAGCGCGACGGACGAAGCCACGGACGTGTAGGACAGGCTCGGCACCCAGGTGGCGAAATGGCCGGCCAACAGCAGCCCGCTCAGCAGAGCCAGGCGCCACTCGCGCCGGGCCAACCCCCGTAGCTCGCGGCGGTGACGCTTCGCCACCACCGGGGCGATGACCGCCACGGCCATGGCGGTGCGCCAAAAGGCGATGGCCAACGCGGGCGCGGCCGCACCGCGGATGAGCGGCGCCGACGTCGAAACGGCCGCGACCGCCAGCACGAGCAGCAACAGGTCGGCCGGCGACGGGCGCATGATGGCGTGAGCTGTCGAGGTGCCGGCCATCGGATGCGAGTATCACAGCCGCGCCAGGAGCCGCGAGTCGTCGACCGGGGGGCGTGATCCCTCGGCGAGGACCGACCACCGGCCCCGGGGAGTCGGTAGCTTCTTGGCCCAGTGTCGCCCCCGCTCCCCTGCTTCGTGCTGGCCGACGACGTGACCATCGACCAGATCCTCACCGCCCTGTCCGTGATCGGCTCCGTACAGATGGACCGGCCGGCCCGGAACGAGCGCACCTTTCTCGACACCTTCGACTGGCGGGTGCACGAAGCCGGCTGGTCGCTGCACCACACCCGCGACCGCATTGGGCGCCGCCTCGCCCTCCACGATCGCGCCAGTGGCCGGATGCGGGTATCGGCCGTCGCCGAGACGGCGCCGCGCTTCACCGCCGACCTCCCGACGGGCCCGCTGCACAGGGCCCTGGCCCCCGTGCTCGACGTTCGGACCCTGCTCCCGCTGGCCACGGTGCGCACCGAGTCGACCACGGTTCGCATCCTCGACACCGAGACCAAGACGGTTCTACGGGTCGTAGTGGACCACGACGCCATCGCCGATCCCGCGGTCCCGGAGCCCGATCTCGGCCGGCGGGCGCGGCTCGTGGCCGTCAAGGGCTATGAACCATGGGCAAAGCGAGCCGGCGCCGCGCTGGCGCAGCACCTGGGGATCGAGCCGGGGCCCGATGACCTGCTCGAGCGGGCCGTGCGGGCCACGGGCCGGCATCCCGGCGACTACTCGTCCAAGCTTCGCCTCACCCTCGACCCGGCGCTGTCGACCGGTGAAGCCGCCACGGTGATCCTCGGTACCTTCCTCGCCACCATCGAGGTGAACCGGCCGGGCGCTCGAGCCGACCTCGACCCCGAGTTCCTGCACGACCTGCGGGTGGCCGTGCGCCGGACGCGGGCCACGCTCAAGGCGCTGGCCTCGGTCGTGCCCGAGGCGATCCGCCAGGACGTCCGCGAGGGCTTCACCTGGCTCGGGCGGGCGACCGGCGAGGCCCGCGACCTCGACGTCATGGTGCTCGACCTTTCCGACGCCGAGCGCGACGCCGCCGCGCAGGGCTCCGACGCCGCTCGAGAGCTGGCCCCACTGCACGCGCACCTACGTCTCCGGCGAGCGGCCGCGTACGAGGCACTCGATCGCGATCTCGGCTCGCCCCGCTGCCAGGGCCTGCTCGACCTGTGGCGGACCGCGCTGGCTCGGCCCTGGCCGGTGCCGGCGGCCATCGAGGCGGGGGGCGAGGCGGGGGGCGAAACGGGCGGCGAGGGGGCCATCCAGGCGGGGGGCGAGGCGGGCGGCGAGGGCGACGGCACCGAACCCGTCACCGGGGTGGCCCGCGCGCGGGTTCTCGCCGCGCACCGCCGCGTGACCCGCCGAGGCCGGGCCATCACAGCCACCAGCGCAGCGGAGGACCTCCACGACCTGCGCAAGCGAGCCAAGGAGCTGCGCTACCTGCTCGAGTGCTTCGCCTCGCTCTTTTCTCGCCGCGACGTCGACCCGATCGTCACCGAGCTCAAGGCGCTCCAAGACAACCTGGGCCGCTTCCAGGACCACCAGGTCCAGGCCGACGCGCTACGCCGCTTCGCCGACGAGATGGTGCACGGCGCCGGCGCACCAACCGCCACCCTCATGCGAATGGGCCGCCTGGCCGCGGATCAGGATCGGGCGAGCGAGCAGGCCCGGGCCGAGTTCGCCGAGCGCTTCGCCGCGTTCGATCGCCCCCAGAACCACCGGCGCTTCGCCCGCCTCTTCGCGCCGGCCCCGACGCCGGCCCCAGCCCGATGAGGGTGCTGGCGACGTACAGCATCAAGGGCGGCGTCGGTAAGACCGCCACCGCGGTCAACCTGGCCTACCTCGCCGCCCGAGCCGGCCTCTCGACGCTGGTCTGGGACCTCGATCCGCAGGGATCGGCCACGTGGCTGTTCCGCATCAGGGCGAAGGTCAAAGGAGGGGGCCGCGCCCTGGTCCGGGGGACGCGCCTCGCCGACGGTGCCATAAAGGGAACCGACTTCGAGAGCCTCGACGTGCTCCCGGCCGACTTCTCCTATCGGCACCTCGACCTCGACCTCGACGAGGCCGGCAAGCCCAGGCGGCGCCTTGCTCGCGTGTTGGCGCCGGTGGCCGACGACTACGACCTCGTGGTGCTCGACTGCCCGCCGGGCATCTCGTTGGTCTCCGAGAGCATCTTCGCGGCCGCCGACGCCCTGCTCGTGCCCCTGGTGCCCACCACGCTGTCGTTGCGCACCCTCGACCAGCTCCGCGCCTTCGTGACCGGGAACGACGATGTCGGACGGCTGGCCGTTCTGCCGTTCTTCTCGATGGTCGACCGGCGCAAGCGCCTGCACCGGGACGTGATCGAATCGCTCGTCGGGCCGCGCCACGGGATGCTCGCGGCCGCGGTGCCGACCTCGAGCGACGTCGAGCGCATGGGAGTCCACCGCGCCCCGGTGCCGGTCTTCGCGCCGCGCAGCCGCGCCACCGCCGCATTCGAGGCGCTCTGGTCCGAGGTGTCCATGCACCGATATTGACCAGGACGCCACCTGTAGTACCTTGCCCCGGGGGGCGCTTGCCGGGCTAGGGGCAAGGAGAACAACGTATGGGATTGGCGCTCGGCCCTGTGCGCCCGGCCGCCGAGTCGGTACCGGCCACCGGGCACGATCGAGCGACGGCACCCGGGCGGGCCCCGGCCCTCGACGGCCTCCGGGGACTGGCTCTGGTCGCCGTGCTCGCCTATCACAGCGCCCCCGCGGTCGTGCCCGGCGGCTTTCTGGGCGTGGAGAGCTTCTTCGTCCTGTCGGGGTTCCTGCTCACGTCGTTGCTGCTGATCGAGCACCAACGAAACGGCCGCATCGACGGGCGCGCCTATGCCGAGCGTCGGGCCCGGCGCATCGGCCCCGCCCTCGCGGCGTTGCTCGCCGCCCTGGTGGTGCTGGCACCCGTCCTGGCTCCCGACGACGCCCATCGCCTCGCCGGTGACGTGGGCACCTCGCTGATCGGGGTGACCAACTGGCACCTGGTCGCCGACGCCAGCTCGTACTTCGACCAGGCCGGCCGACCCTCCTTCGTCCGCCACCTCTGGTCGGTGGCCGTGGAGATCCAGTTCTACGTCATCTGCCCCTTCTTGGTGGCATGGCTCTACCGCCGCCGCCGGGGTGTGGCCATGGCCGCGCTCGCCGTCGGCATCACCGGCTCCGCGCTGGCCATGACCCTGCTGTACCAGAGCGGCGACCCGTCCCGGGCCTACTACGGCACCGAGGCCCGGGTGGGTGCCCTGCTCAGCGGGGCTCTCCTGGCCGTGGCGTTGGCGGGGCGGGGCGTGCGACCGCTGACCGGCGCCGCGGCCCGGCGCGCCATGGTGGCGCTGGGACCGCTCAGTTTGGGCGCGCTGACCGTGCTCTTCGTGTTCGCCGACGACCGCGCCCGCTGGGCCTATCCGGGCGTCTTCGTGGCCACCCAGGCCCTGACCGCCACGCTGATCGTGGCCACCACCCAGGCCGGCGCGGTGTCGCGCCTCCTCGGGAGCCACGGCCTCCGCTGGCTCGGGCTGCGCTCGTTCGGCATCTATCTCTGGCACTGGCCGGCCGTGGTCCTGCTCCGCCCCGGGATCGACGTCGAATGGCCGCCGGTAGTGACGGGCGCGCTCGGCGTAGCCGTCGCCGTCGCTCTCGGGGCCCTGTCCTTCGCGGTGGTGGAGCGTCCCTGGATGCGACGGCGCCGGCCGGACGTCGGGGGCTCACGGCGCCCCCAGACCAGCCGCCGGGCGTGGGCGGTGGTGGCGGTGGCGGTGGCGACCGGGCTCGGCGCCATGGTGGCGCGCCTACCCACGGCCGATCCCGTGGCCGAGACCTTGCGGGCCGGCGAGAGCATCCTCGCCGCTCAACCGGGCCCGACGCTCCTGGCCAAGACCGTCCCGTCGGTCGGGCCCCCGCCGCCGGGCCGGGCGCCCGCCCCGCCCGGGCCCGACCCGGGCGCCCCCGGTGCCGGTCCCGAGGCCGCGCCCGCGACCACGGCGTCGACCGCAGCACCGGGCCGCGTGCCGGCCGGCGTGACCATCCGGGCCATCGGCGACTCGGTCATGGTGAGCGCGGCCGGCGCCCTGCAGGACCGGCTCGGGGCATCGGGGTACATCGACGCCGAGCTCAGCCGTCAGTTCAGCGATGGCATCGCGGTGGCGCGCGACATCGTCACCCAGGGTGGGGCGAGCGTGGTGGTGGTCCACCTCGGCAACAACGGCCCGGTGCAGGCCCGCGACGTCGACGCCCTCGTGAACGAGCTGTCCGGCATCCCCGCCGTGCTCCTGGTGAACGTCCGGGTCGACAGCCCCTGGCGGGCCTCGGTCAACCAGACGCTGGCCGAGGCGGCCGAGCGCTACCCGAGCGCCACGCTGGTGGACTGGTACGGGGCCAGCGAGGGCCATGCCGACTGGTTCCAGAGCGACGGGACCCATTTCCGCACCACCTCGGGCCCGGGGGCCAACGCCTTCGCCGACCTCATCGTCGCTTCGATCCCCGCGCCGGCCCCGCCCTCGACGGCCGCCCCGCCCCCGCCCACCGCCCCGCCGCCGACCGCGGCCCCCGTGTCGACCACGACCACGACCTCGACTACCACGAGCACGACCGAGCCGAGCGCCGGCCCCACGCCGACGACGGCCAGCACGACCGCCTCTGCGCCCTGATCGGCTCGAACAGCCCGAGACCGCGAACGGGCTGTCAGGAAAGGTAGGGAACCGGGTTCACCGGTGTGCCGTCCTCCCGCACCTCGAAGTGCAGGTGCGGGCCCGTGGACGCGCCGGTGGAGCCCACCGCGCCCACCCGCTGGCCGGCCGCCACCGAGGCGCCCGCCGTGACCGAGATGCTGGACAGGTGGGCGTAGAGCGTGGCCAGGCCGGAGCCATGGTCGACGATCACGCAGCTTCCGTAGCCGCCCTGGGCGCCGGCCGACACGACGGTCCCCGCCGCCGCGGCAAAGACCGGGTCGCCCGTGTCGCCGTCGAGATCGATGCCGGCATGGAGCCGGCGGGTGCCGTAGATCGGGTGGGTCCGGTAGCCGAACCCTGAGGTCACCACCATCGTGTCCAGCGGGTCGCCCAGCGCGGCTTCGCCGCCCCCTGACGGTGCCGGTGCTGCGCCCGGACCGGTCGGGGCGGTGTTGGCCCTGGCCAATGCCTGCTCTCGAAGCAGTGCCTCGATCCGCGCCGATTCGGCCTCCAGCTCGGCGACCCGCTGCTCGTAGGCGCCCCGGCGGGACTGCACCTCGGCCAGCAGGGACTGCTGCAACGCGGCCTGGTCGTCGGCCTCGGCCTGAACCTCCGCCAGCGCGGATCGAGCGGTGGCCAGCTCGGCGGCCCGATCGGCCACGGCGGCGCGTACCGATTCCGCCTCGGACCGAGCCGCGTCTCGGGTGTCGGCCTCCTCCTGCGCCCGCAGCTCGGCGACCCGATAGCGGTCGACGGCGTCGCGCTGGCGGGCGATGACGACGTCGGCATAGGTTCGGCTCTTCTCGAGCTCGCCGAGGCCGTCGGCCCGCAACATCGCACCCGCGGCGGCCATCGGCTCCATGCCGCCGACATAGGCCGCCACCGCCTGCGCCCGGAGCACCTCTCGGGCCTCGGTCAGATCGGCGACCGCGGCGTCCGAGCGGGCCTGGGCGTCGGCCAGCGCGGCCAGCGACTCGTCGAGCACGACCTGCGCGGCGGCCACCTCGGCCTCGGCCGCCGTCACCCGGGCGTCGAGCTCGTCGGCCTGGGCGCCCAGCTCCGCCACCCGGCTGGTGGCAGCCTCGTACTCGACGAGGATCGCCTCCTCCTCGGCCAACGCCTCGTCATAACCCCTGCGGGCCTCGTCGAGCTCCTCCGCAGGAGCCTCCTGCCCCCCAGCCGGCGCCCCAACGAGCCCAACCAAGACAGCGGCCAACGCGACCCAAGACCCGACCCGGCGTATCCAGGTCATGTCATCAGCCTGCACGAACGAGGCCACCGGCCCGGCGAACGGGGTTCGGGAGGCTGAACGCCGCCGACGCTCCAACGAGAGCGCCCACCGGGACCGGCGGGGGGCGCGGGGGGCAGAGGCTCCGCCCGGAAGTTTCGACGAGACGTGCTCCACCGGGACCGGCGGGGGGCGCGGGGGGCAGAGGCTCCGCCGGCGCCCCCTGACCGCCGGTCGAGCCGGCTCCGCCCGGAAGTTTCGACGAGAGGTGCTCCGCCGGGACCGGCGGGGGGCGCGGGGGGCGCGGGGGGCAGAGGCTCCGGCGGAGCCCCCCGCCTGCCGTCGAGCCGGCTCTGCCGGTCGACGGCGACAGGTCGTTCAGCGCCCGCCACAGGCGGGCACCACCAGGCTCGCCGTCGAACCTCCGGTTCGGCGGCGAAAACCACAGGCGGGCACCACCGAGCTCGCCGTCGAACCTCCGGTTCGGCGGCGAAACTCATACGTCGAGGAAGCGCGACACGGCGATGCCCGATCCGATGACGCCGATGGCGCAACCGGCCACCACGATCAGCAGGCTGGTACCCACCACGTCTCCATTGTTCACCACGAAGCTCTGCAGCAGGTCGAACCCGTCGGCACCGGCCAGACGGTCCTCGAAGAAGTAGTTGAGCAGGAACACCGCGCCCACACCGAACCCCGCGCCGACCAGGCCCTGGATCAGGCCCTCGAGCATGAACGGCACGCGGATGAACCAGTTCGTCGCCCCCACCAGCTTCATGACCTCGATCTCGCGGCGGCGGGCGAACATGGCCGTGCGAATGGTGTTGGTGATGAGCACCAGCGCGGCCGTGCCCAGGACCATGGCGCCGATGAAGATGCCCGTGCTGACGATGCCCGAGATCCGCTGCATGGTCTTGATGGTGTCGGTGGCCGCAGCTACGTCGTACACGCCGGCCTTGGTACGGAACTGGGCGGCGAGGGAGCGCACGACGTCGGCGTTGGCATCGGTGGGAACGACCTTGAACGAGGTCGGGATCTGCTCCGCGGTCTCGACGCTGTCGAGGAACTCGGGGGTGTCGCGGAAGAGCTCTCGGAACTCGGCGAAGGCTGCCTCGTGGTCGAGATAGGTGGAGGCGCGGATCTGGGGGCTCTCGTCGAGGTCGTTCTCGACCGCGTCGATCTGGGCCTGGGCGGCGTCGGGCTGCATGTAGACGATGAACTCCACGTCGCCCTTCCAGCGCGCCGTGGCGTTCTCGACACCCTTGCTGAGCAGCAGAGCCGCGCCCACCAGCGCCAGCGAGATGGCGACGGTCACGATGGTGGCCAGCGTGAGGGTGATGTTGCGCGAGAGGTTGGTGGCCGTCTCCTTGACGACGTAATCGGCCTTGAGCGCCACGACGGGTTCCCCTTTACTCGTACACGCCGCGAGCCTGGTCGCGCACGATCGAGCCGCGGTCGAGCTCGATGACGCGACGGCGCATGGTGTCGACGATGGTCTGGTCGTGCGTAGCCATGACCACGGTGGTCCCGGTGCGGTTGATCCGGTCGAGCAGGCGCATGATCCCCACCGAGGTCGTGGGGTCGAGGTTCCCTGTCGGTTCGTCAGCCAGCAGGATCAGGGGCCGGTTCACGAACGCCCTGGCGATCGAGACTCGTTGCTGCTCGCCCCCGGAGAGCTCGTGGGGGTAGTTGCCCACCTTCTTGGCCAGACCGACGAGCTCCAAGATGGCGGGTACCTGCGACTTGACCACGTGCTTGGGCCGGCCGATGACCTCGAGCGTGAAGGCCACGTTCTCGTAGACCGTCTTGTTGGTGAGCAGCTTGAAGTCCTGGAACACGCAGCCGATGTTGCGCCGCAGGAACGGGATCTTCCAGCTGCTCAGACCGCCGATCTCCTTGCCGGCCACCCAGATCCGGCCCCGTTCGGGGGTCTCTTCCCGGTTGAGCAGGCGCAGCATGGTCGACTTGCCCGAGCCCGACGGGCCGACGAGGAACACGAACTCGCCCTTTTGGATGTCGGCGTTGGCCTCGCGCAGGGCCACGACATCGCCCTTGTAGACCTTTGAGACCCTGTCGAGTTTGATCATCGATTACCGGGGAGTGGCGGACGGGGAGCGGCGGACGGGCTGCGGGACGGAGCGGGGCGACCCCTCGCCCGCACGCTCCGGCCGTCGAGGGTACCAGCGCGGCGGGCGCCGGCCCAGGCATGCCCGCGGGCGTCGCTCTCTTCCGCGCCCGGCACGGCGACGATGACGCGGGGGTCGGGGTCGCGACCGGCACCCCGTTTGCGAGGAGGTCTGCCGCCCCTTCATCCCGGGTCGGCGTCGCGGCCTCGCTGCCAGCGCAGGTAGGCCTCCATGAAGGCGTCGAGGTCGCCGTCGAGCACGCCGTCGGGGTTGCCGCTCTCGTGGCCGGTGCGCAGGTCCTTGACCATCTGGTACGGGTGCAGCACGTAGGAGCGGATCTGGCTGCCGAAGCCGACGCGCTGCTGGTCACCGGCGATGGCGGCCAGGTTGTCCTCACGCTTGGTGCGCTCGAGGTCGGCCAGCTTGGCCTTCATGATCTGCATGGCCTTGTCCTTGTTCTGGTGCTGGCTGCGCTCGTTCTGGCACGACGTCACCGTGTTGGTGGGGAGGTGAGTGATGCGCACCGCCGAGTCGGTCACGTTGACGTGCTGGCCGCCCGCGCCCGAGGAGCGGTAGGTGTCGATGCGCAGGTCCTTCTCGTCGATCTCGATCTCGATCTCGGCCTCGTCGAGCAGCGGCAGCACCTCGACCGCGGCGAAGGCGGTCTGGCGTTTGCCCTGGGCGTTGAAGGGCGAGATGCGGACCAGGCGGTGCACGCCGTGCTCGGAGCGCAGGCGGCCATAGGCGTAGCGGCCTTTGACGATGAAGGTGGCCGAGCCGATGCCGGCCTCCTGGCCCGCGGTGACGGCGTCGAGCTCGACGCCGAAGTGGTCGCGCTCGGCCCAGCGCAGGTACATCCGCAACAACATCTCGGCCCAGTCCTGGGCGTCGGTGCCTCCTTCGCCCGAGTGCACCTCGCACACCGCGTCGTGCTCGTCGTGCTCGCCGGCGAACAGCGAGCGCAGCTCGAGCTCGTCGAGGCGGCTGCGCAGGCCACCCAGCGACTCGTCGATCTCGACCTCGACCGAGGCGTCGCCCTCCTCGCGGGCGAGCTCGGCCAGCGTCTCGGCATCCTCCAGCCGGGACCGCAACCCGTCGTAGAGGCCGACATCTTCGGTCACCGCGGCGAGCTCCGCCGTCACCCGGCGGGCGACCTCCTGGTCGTCCCAGAGGTCGGGCCGCGACGCCTCCGTCTCGAGCTGGGGCACCTGCGCCCGGCGCTCGTCGACGCGGAGGTAGACGCGAGCCTCCTCCAGGCGCTTGCCCAGCGCGGCAATGTCCTCGGAGAAGTCACGCATCGCCAACCCCCGAGCCGGGGCGGGTCATCTGCCGTGGCAGAGCTTGAACTTCTTGCCGCTCCCGCACGGGCAGGGACTGTTGCGCGGCGTCTTCTCCCACTCGGTGCGCGTCACCGGCGTGTTGACGGGGGCCGCCTCGGGCGTCACGGGGCCGGGCGCCCCCTCGATCGTCTCGGCCTGGACCGCCGCCGCCTGGGCCTTGGCCGCCGCGGCCAGGCCGCCTCCCTGGTTCTCGTCGGGTGCGGAGTAGCTCATGTTGGACACCGCCGGTACGTCGGCGCCGCCCTGGGCCGTCGCACCCTCGGGCCCCGCGGCCTGAGGTTGCACGACGTTGACCTGTACGTGCATGACGTACTTCACGAAGTCCTGGGAGATGCCGTGCATCATCTGCTCGAACATCGAGTAGCCCTCGCGCTGCCACTCCACCAAGGGGTCCTTCTGGCCCATGGCCCGCAGGTTGATGCCCTCCTGCAGGTAGTCCATCTCGTAGAGGTGCTCGCGCCACTTCTGGTCGATGATGCGCAACATCACCTGGCGCTCGACCTCGCGCATGGTGTCGTGGCCGAGCTCGGCCTCGCGTTGCTCGTAGAAGGCGGTCGCCTCGCCCGCCAACAAGGTGTAGAGGGCGTCGGTGTCGGCGCAGGCGGAAAGGTCATCGCGGGTGAGCTTCGAGGGCCAGTAGCCGACGACGGCCGCCAGCAGCCCTTCGAGGTCCCACTCCTCGCTGTAGTCCGATACGCAGAACGTGGCGATGGTCGACTCGATGGCGTCGGCCAGCTCCTGCATGGCCCGGTCGTGCAGGTCCTCGCCGGCCAGGATCTGATCGCGCAGCGCGTAGATCACCTTGCGCTGCTGGTTCATCACCTCGTCGTACTTGAGCACGTTCTTGCGGATCTCGGCGTTTCGCTGCTCGACGGTGTTCTGGGCCCGCTCGATGGCCTTGGTCACCATCTTGGCCTCGATGGGAACGTCGTCGGGCAGGGCCTTGGTCATCACCCAGCTCATGGCGCCGGTGGCGAACAGGCGCATCAGGTCGTCCTCGAGGGACAGGTAGAACCGGCTCTCGCCGGGGTCGCCCTGGCGGCCGGAGCGGCCCCTGAGCTGGTTGTCGATGCGCCGGCTCTCGTGGCGCTCGGTGCCGAGCACGTAGAGCCCGCCCAGCTCGCGGACCTTGTCGCCCTCGGCCTTGGTCTCGGCGTCGTACCTCTCGAGCAGGGCGGCGTAGCGCGCCTTGCCCTCCTCGCTGTCGGGGTCGAGCTCCTCGCCTCGCACGTCATGGCGGGCGAGGCCCTCCGGGTTGCCGCCGAGGATGATGTCGACACCGCGGCCGGCCATGTTGGTGGCCACCGTGACCGAGCCGAGCCGGCCCGCCTGGGTCACGATGTGCGCCTCCCGGGTGTGCTGCTTGGCGTTCAGCACCTCGTGCGGGATCCCTCGCTTGTCCAGGAGCCGGGACAGCTTCTCGGACTTGGCCACCGACACCGTGCCCACCAGCACGGGCTGCCCCGACTCGTTGCGCTCGGCGATGTCGTCCACGACCGCCCCGAACTTGGCATCCTCGGAGCGGTAGATGAGGTCGGCCTGGTCGACCCGCGCCAGCGGCTTGTTGGTGGGGATGGGCACCACCTGGAGGTTGTAGGTGCCGGCCAGCTCGGCCGCCTCGGTCTGGGCGGTGCCGGTCATCCCCGCCAACTTGGCGTACATGCGGAAGTAGTTCTGCAGCGTGATGGTGGCGAGGGTCTGGTTCTCCTCCTTGATGCGCACGCCCTCCTTGGCCTCGACGGCCTGGTGCAGGCCTTCGGACCAGCGCCGCCCCTCCAGGATGCGGCCGGTGAACTCGTCGACGATCTTCACCTCGCCGTTGTGGATGATGTAGTCCTTGTCGCGCTTGTAGAGCTCCTTGGCCTTGAGCGCGGCCTGGAGCTGGTGCACCAGGTTCTGGGCCACGCCGTCGTAGAGGTTGTCGATGCCGATGGCCCGCTCGACCTTCTCGATGCCCGGCTCGAGCGGCGAGACGTTGCGCTTCTCCTCGTCCACCTCGTAGTCGTCGTCGCGTTGCAAGCTGCGCACGATGCTGGCGAACTGGTAATAGAGCTTGGCCGCCTCGGCCACCCGGCCACTGATGATGAGCGGGGTGCGGGCCTCGTCGATGAGGATCGAGTCGACCTCGTCGACGATGGCGAAGACGTGGCCCCGCTGCACCTTGCGCTCCTTGGTGAGCGCCATGTTGTCGCGCAGGTAGTCGAAGCCGAACTCGTTGTTGGTCCCGTAGGTGATGGCGCAGGCGTACTGGGCCCGCTTGTGGGCGCTGTCGTTGTTGCCGGGGATGATGAGGCCGACGTCGAGACCCATCCAGCGATGGATCCGCCCCATCCACTCGGCATGGAAGGAGGCCAGGTAGTCGTTGACGGTGATGATGTGCATGCCCTGGCCGGACAGCGCGTTGAGATAGGCCGGCAGGGTGGAGACCAGGGTCTTGCCCTCGCCCGTCTTCATCTCCGCCACCCACCCGAAGTGCAGCGACGCGCCGCCCATGAGCTGCACGTCGAAGTGGCGCTGGCCGATCACCCTGTCGGCCGCCTCCCGGCCCACCGCGAACGCCTCGATGAGCAGGTCGTCGAGGTCCTCGCCGTTGTCGAGGCGCTGGCGGAACTCGGGCGTCTTGGCCCGCAGGTCGTCGTCGGAGAGCGCCGAGTACTCGGCCTCGTAGGCGTTGATGTCCGGAACGAGGTCGGCCAGCGCCCGGCGCTTGCGTCCCTCCCCGGCGCGAAGAACTCGATCGAAGACACCCATGAGGGTGGCGAGTCTACCGGCGCCCGCCGAGCCCGCCCGAGCGCCGGGCCCGGCCCCGCCCTGCTGGCGGCGTTCCTCCCCCTCTTGCGCGCATTCCGTCGGCTCGACCCCACGTTCGTCGCCGAGTGGGCCGATGCCCATGCGCTGAGGCTGACGACGGCCAACCGGCCGATGGTCGAGTACTACCTGAGCACGGCGCGCCAGCTCCGCGCGCTCGGCGTGGCTGCGGGGGTGTTCCTGCCGCTGCTCGCCACCACGGCCTTCGGCGTCGACGACGACCTCGCAGGGCCGTGGTGGCTGCCCGTCGGGTACCTCATCGGTGCCGCCTACGCCGACGTCACCCTGTCGCGGCCGCTCGCCGCCGACCGGGCCGCTTCGCTCGCGCCCCGGCGTCTGACCGACTACCTGCCCCGCCGGCTGCTCGTGGCCCAACGCATCCTCCCGGCGGCGTGCCTCGTCCTCGCCGCAAGCGCGCTGGCAACCGGGGTCCCTCGCAACGTCAGCGGTGGATGGGACGGCCCACCGCCCGCCGCCCTCGGCGTGAGTGAACCTGGCGCCCCCCGTTCGCAGGGCGGGGGATCAGCGGATGTCGAGCAGCTTCTCGCGCACCGCGTAGACCACGGCCTCCATGCGCGAGTGCAGGTGCAGCTTCTCCAACATGTTGCGGACGTGGTTCTTGACCGTGTTCTCCGAGATGAAGAGCTCCTCGCCGATCTCGCGGTTGGACAGGCCCTTGGCCACAAGGCGCAGCACCTGGGTCTCGCGCTCGGTGAGGCGGGGGACGATCATCTTCTGTTCGGCCTGCTTGGCCAGGTTCGAGAACTCGGTCAGCAGCTTGGACGCCATCGACGGCGAGATAAGGCTCTGGCCGGTGACCACGGCGCGGATGGCCTCGGCCACCTCCTCGATGGAGATCTCTTTCAAGAGGTACCCGGCCGCCCCCGCCTTGACCGCCTCGTAGAGGTCGTCCTCCTCGTCGCTGACCGTGAGCATGATGATCTTGGTGGTGGGTACGCTCTCGGCGATGGCCCTGGTGGCTTCGATGCCGCTGAGCTTGGGCATGCGCACGTCCATGAGCACGACGTCGGGGGCGTGCTCCTCGGCCTTGCGCACCGCGTCGAGGCCGTCCTCGGCCTCGGCCGCCACCTCGATGTCATCCTCGGAGCTGAGCACCATCACCAGCCCGCGCCGGAACAGGGCGTGATCGTCGCAGATCAGGACGCGGATCGACTCGTCGGTGCCGGGGGCCTCGTCGATCATGGCGGCAGCGTACTGCCCGGGCTCACCGCGTCATGGCCCCCGGGTCAGCCGGCCTCGTCGATGAGCCCGATGTTGCCGTCGTCGCGGCAGTACACCACGGCCGCCCGTCCCGTCTCGGAGTTGGAGAAGAAGAAGAACGTGTGCCCGACGAGGTCCATCTGCAGGGCCGCCTCCTCCGGTGCCATGGGCTTCATGTCGAACGCCTTCGTCTTGACGATGCGAGGGCTCGGCGCGTCGTCGGTCTCCGGTATGAGCAGGTCGGCCAGCCCGCCCAGGTCATCGTCGGCCCCGGGACCGCCGTCGGGGGCCGGCCCGGCACCGTCGGGCCGGCGCGCACCGTTGTGGGACCGGCGCAGCAGCCGGGTCTTCAGCTTGTGCAGCTGGTGCTCGAGCTTCTCCACGGCCCGGTCCACGGCGACGAAGCCGTCGGGCGCGGCGACCTTGGCTCTGACGTGGTGGCCGTGGCCTTCGATGGTGACCTCACAGATCTCCTTGTCGGTGATGCGAGGGTTCCGCTCTTCGGAGAAGTGGACCTCGGCCCGGTCCATGCCCTCGAGGAAGCGGCCCAGGCGGGCGATCTTGTCCTGTGTCGTCGATCGAAGGGCTTCGGATACGGCGGTGTGCCGGCTGCTGACGGTGATCTCCACACCAGCCCTCCCTGTTCGGGGTTATGTCCGTCACCGGAGAGTACCGCCCCCGGAGCGACGTCGGGGCGGGGTGCGCGCCGCCGCCACGACGTGCACGCTCGACGCGCCGGCCGCCCGCAACGCCCGCGCCGCCCCGGCCACCGTCGACCCGCTCGTGACGACGTCGTCGACCACCAGGACCGTGCCGCGCACGGTCCGGCGGGCGGTCAGGATCGGGCCGATGCGGCGCATCTCGAGCGATCGGCCGGTCTGCGGTGGCCCGTCACCCCGCCTCAGGAGGCCGCGGCAGGGCAGGCGGAGGCGCCGGCTCACCGCCCGGGCCAGGAGCTCGGCCTGATCGAACCCGCGCTGGCGACGGCGGGCCCTGGTCGTGGGCACCCAGGTGACCACCTCGAACCCGCCGGCGTTGGCCTCGGGACGGACTGTGGCGGCCATGGCCTCGGCCAGCCAGGGCAGGGCACTGCGGGCGTTGCGGTACTTGAGCCGGGCGATCAGCTCGCGACCAGCCCCGTCGTAGGCGACCACGGCCCGGCACCGATCGACGCCGGGGGGCGGTGGCAGCGCCGGCGCCCGGTCGAGGGTGGCGACGCACGCCGGGCAGGGGGCCGGACCGGGGCGGCTGCAGATGGGGCAGGAACGGGGCAGCAGCATGGACAGTCCTACGCCGCCGCCGTGACACCCCCCCACCCTCGGCGATCTCGCGACAAACGGTGGGGTCCCAGCCCCACGGCTTGTCGCGGGATCCGTTCCATCGGCGATCTCGCGACAAACGGTGGGGTCCCAGCCCCACGGCTTGTCGCGGAATCCGGAAGGGAACGGAATGGCCGCGGCGATAGGTTCAGCCTTCGTGACCTACCCCGCGCCACCCAACACTGGCTCGGGGTTCCTCCCGGTGCCGGCCGGCGAGCTCGGGCGGCGGCTCCCCCGCCTCGTCCTGGGGTTGTTGCTCTGTGGGCTCGGGATCGCCCTCATGGTCGGCGCCGACCTGGGGCTGGCCCCCTGGGACGTGCTCCATCAGGGGCTGTCGGAGCGCACCGGCATCCCCATCGGGACGGGGGGCATCCTCGTCGGGGCACTCGTGTTGCTGGCCTGGATCCCGCTGCGCGAGCGCGTCGGGGTGGGCACGGTCTGCAACGTGGTGCTCATCGGTCTCACCATCGACGTCACGCTGCTCGTGTTGCCCGACGACCCGGCCATGCCCGTGCGCGTGGTGTTCCTGCTGGTCGGCGCGTTCCTGTTCGGCCCCGGCTCGGGCTACTACATCGGCGTCGGCCTCGGCCCCGGGCCCCGGGACGGCGTGATGACGGCGCTGGCCGCCCGGGGCATCTCGGTCCGAGCAGCTCGCACGGCCATCGAGGTCACGGTCCTGGTGCTGGGGTTCGCGCTCGGGGGTTCCGTGGGCATCGGCACGGTGCTGTTCTCGCTGACGATCGGCCCCAACGTCCACTACTTCCTCGATCGGTTGAGCCTCGACCAACCACCGCCCCGCGCCGTGGTCACCGCCGCGGAGTGAGACGGGCTCAGTAGCGGTAGTGGTCGGGTTTGTAGGGGCCGCCGACGGGGATGCCGAGGTAGTCGGCCTGCTCGGGGGACAGCTCGGTGAGCTTGACCCCGAGGGCGTCGAGGTGCAGCCGGGCCACCTTCTCGTCGAGCTCCTTGGGCAGGGTGTACACCCGGTTCTCATAACCGGCGGCGTTGGCGTGCAGGTCCATCTGAGCCAGCACCTGGTTGGTGAACGACGTCGACATGACGAAGCTGGGATGCCCGGTGGCGCAGCCCAGGTTGAGCAGTCGACCCTCGGCCAGCACGATCACGGAGTGGCCGTCGGGGAACACCCACTCGTCGACCTGGGCCTTGACGGTGACCCGCCGGACGTCGCTCATCCGGGCCAGGCCGGCCATGTCGATCTCGTTGTCGAAGTGCCCGATGTTGCCGACGATGGCGTTGTGCTTCATCCGGGCCATGTGCTCGGCCGACACGATGTTCTTGTTCCCGGTGGCCGTGATGACGATGTCGGCCCGGTCGATGACCCGCTCCAGCGTGGTGACCTCGTAGCCCTCCATGGCCGCCTGCAGCGCGCAGATGGGGTCGACCTCGGTGACCACGACCCGTGCCCCTTGGCCGCGCAGCGACTGGGCGCAGCCCTTGCCCACGTCGCCGTACCCGCACACCACGGCCACCTTGCCACCGAGCATCACGTCGGTGGCCCGCTTGATGCCGTCGATGAGGCTGTGCCGGCAGCCGTAGAGGTTGTCGAACTTGGACTTCGTGACCGAGTCGTTCACGTTGATGGCCGGGAAGGCCAGGGTCCCGGCCTCGGTCATCTGGTAGAGCCGGTGCACGCCGGTGGTGGTCTCCTCCGACACGCCCCGGATGCCCTCGGACAGGCGGCTCCACAGCTTGGGGTCCTCGCCCATGGTGCGAGCCAGCAGGCCGAGCACGACCACCCATTCCTCGGGATCGTGGTCGCCGGGCGCCGGGACCATCCCGACGCCTTCGAACTCGGCGCCCTTGTGCACCAGCAGCGTGGCGTCGCCACCGTCGTCGAGGATGAGGTTGGGACCTCCGTCCGGCCATCGCAGCGCCTGCTCGGTGCACCACCAGTACTCCTCGAGCGATTCGCCCTTCCAGGCGAACACGGGGATGCCGGCCGGCGCGTCGGCCGTGCCGGTGGGACCGACGGCGACCGCGGCCGCGGCATGGTCCTGGGTGGAGAAGATGTTGCAGGACGCCCAGCGGACCTGGGCGCCGAGCAGTACCAGCGTCTCGATGAGCACCGCGGTCTGGATGGTCATGTGCAGCGATCCGGTGATCCGCGCCCCGGCCAGGGGCTGGGCGTCGCCGAGCTCGGCCCGCAGGGCGGTGAGACCGGGCATCTCGTGTTCGGCGAGCTCGATCTCCTTGCGGCCGAACGCGGCCAGGGAGATGTCGGCGACCTTGAAGTCGGGCATGAGCGATTCCTCCACGCGAGCGAAGAACAACGGGAACGGGTTCGGTCGTGCGGGGCTGGGGCCAGCAGGCCCGCTCATGACAGCCCGAGCTGCGCCAGTGTAGGCACGCTCGCGTCTCGCGCCGCTCCCATCGGGCCTGGACGAGGCGGGGACGGGACGGGAGCGCTCCCGGGCGGGCACGGGGCCAGCTAGGAGTTGGCCAGCGCGGCCTTGATCGAGTCGAGGACCGGGACAGGGCCCGGGTCGACACCGGCCTGCTCGGCCAGGTAGAGCGTGGTGAAGTCGCCGAAGAGCATCAGGTCGAAGAGCTGGGCCAGCGCGCCGTCGCCCTGCGCCCACACGTCGTGCACCCCGGCCACCACCTCCTCGACCCAGTCCCGCAGCAGGTCGAATCGGCGCATGACCTGGGGGTGCTCGTGGTCGTGGCGCAGCAGCACCATGGTGAACACCTGGCGGGTGACGTCGCCGTGCTGGCCCCAGCCGCAGATCTCGTTGTGGGTCAGCTCGGGCACCACCGCCCAGAAGGCGGGGGCTTTGGCGTTCTCGTTCACCTGGTTCTTCCACCGCAACGCGGCCACCGCGCCCAGCTCGTTGCCGCCGTACACGATGGGCATGGTGGCGGCGATCCGCTGGGCCAGCTGGCGCGCCGGGTTGTCGTCACGGACCAGCTCGTCGCGGCGGCGGCGGAGCTGTTCGACGGCCAGGGCCACCCACTGGCCCGCGCCGGGGAACAGGCCCGTGCGCTCCAGCACGGCCAGAGGCGGGACGGCCAGCGCGCCGATCGCGGCTCGCGGCATAGGGATCTCGGGCGGGACGCGCACGAACGGGGCCTGCCAACCCCGGGCGAGGCGTTCCAACTCGCCTCCGGCGGCGACCACCACCATGCGGGCGCCGGCCGCGGCCGCGGTCGACGCCGCCTCCACGGTCTCCTCGGTGTTGCCCGAGCACGACAAAGCGAAGCACAGGGTCGATTCGCTCACGAACGACGGCGGCTCGTAGCCCTTGGTCACGGTGACCGGCACGGGCATGAAGGGCGCGGCCACCGCGCCGATCACGTCGCCGGCGATGCCGCTGCCCCCCATGCCCAGCACCACCACGTGCTCGATGTCGTCGTGCTCGGGCAGGCCGCCGAGCTCCGACGCGGCCCGGGCGGCCACCTCGACCTGCTCGGGGAGCCCGGCCGTCGCGCCGAACATGTCGAGGGTGTCGAGCGGGTCGGCCCTCACGACCAGGTGGGCTCGATGCCCTCGGCCTGCGCCTTGGCCATCAACCGGTCGTGCTCGGCGGCGTCGACGGTCTCGGCCTCGTCCACCAACATGATGGGGATGTCGTCGCGGATGGCGTAGCGCCGCTTGAGCCTCGGGTTGTAGAGGCTGTCCTCCCCCGCGAAGTACAGCAGCGGCCCCTTGTCGTCAGGGCAGGCCAGGATCTCGAGCAGTTGCGGGTCGAGCGGCATTCTCACTCCTTCATGAGCGACTGGACCTCGGCGACGCGGGCGGCCACGTCGTCGTCGGTGGACGCCTCCAGGTTGAGGCGCAGCAGGGGTTCGGTGTTGGAAGGGCGCAGGTTGAACCACCAGCCGCCGCCGTCGACGGTGAGGCCGTCGAGGCGGTCCTGAGGCCGGTCGGCAAAGGCGGCGGCCACCCGCTCGATCATGGCGAGCGGGTCGGCGACCGCGGTGTTCAGCTCGCCCGAGGCGGCATAGCGTTCGAGGGGCCGGCGTAGCTCGGACAGCGCCACGCCGGCGACGCAGAGCTGTTCGAGCACGACCAACGCGGCAATGAGGCCCGAGTCCGCCCGGTAGTTGTCGCGGAAGTAGTAGTGGCCGGAGTGCTCGCCGCCGAAGACGGCGCCGGTCTCGGCCATGAGCGACTTGATGAAGGAGTGCCCGACGCGGGACCGAACCGGCTCTCCGCCGGCCTCGGTGATGACCTCGGGTACCGCCTTGGAGCAGATGAGGTTGTGGATGACCTTCGTACCGGGCGGCTGGCGGGCCAGGATCCCGGTGGCCACCAGGGCGGTGGTGAGTGAGCCGGAGAGGAGATGGCCGGCTTCGTCGACGAGGAAGACGCGATCGGCGTCGCCGTCGAAGGCCAGGCCCACGTCGGCGCCCGTCTCGAGCACCCGGGCCTGAAGGTCGCGCTGGTTCTCGGGCTGGATGGGGTCGGCCGGGTGGTTGGGGAACGTCCCGTCGAGGTCTCCGTAGAGCACCTCGAGCTCGAAGGGCAGGCCCTCGAACACGGCCGGCACCACCAGGCCACCCATGCCGTTGGCCGTATCGGCCACCACCTTGAGCGGGCGCAGGACGCTGCGGTCGACGAAGGAGCGGACGTGGTCGGCGTAGCGGCCGAGCAGGTCGAGCTTTTCGACCCGGCCCGGCTCGGTCGGGGCCGGGCCGACACCGGCCTGCACCGCGGCGCGGATATCGGCCAGGCCGGTGTCCTGGCCCACCGGTCGGGCGCCGCTCAGGCACAACTTGATGCCGTTGTACTGCGCCGGGTTGTGCGACGCGGTGAGCATGACCCCGGGCGCATCGAGCGATCCGGACGCGAAGTACACCAGGTCGGTGGAGGCCAGGCCCAGGTCGACCACGTCGAGGCCCTGGGCCTGCACGCCGGCCGCGAAGGCCGCGCCGAGCTCGAGGCCCGAAGCCCGCATGTCGCGTCCGATCAGCACCCGTGACGCCTCGGGCCCGGTCGCCCCGGCCCCCCCCTCACCCCGGGCGAAGCGCGCGAACGCACCCCCGATGGCCTCGACCAGCTCGGCGTCGAGCTGGTCGGGCACCGTGCCCCTGATGTCGTAGGCCTTGAAGACCGCGCCGGGATCGCCCATTCGGCCGGACGTTAGTGCACCTCTCGTCCACGCTCGCCCGGGCTCTCGGGCGCGCGGTCGAGCGGGAAAGCCCTCTATTGGGTGGCGCGCTGGTAGCGGCCCTGGCGGGCCCAGCGGCGGATGCGGAACAGGTCCCGGACCAGCCGGGCCCCGTCCCGGGCCACCCGTACGGTCGAGCCCGAGGTGTTGGTGACCCGCACCGGCACCTCCCGCAACGCCAGTTGATCGCGCTCGGCGATCACGAACAGCTCGATGTCGAACGCGAACCCGTCTATGCGGCAACGTTCGAACACCGTTGCGGCCACGTCGGACCGGAACGCCTTCAACCCGCACTGGGTGTCGCGGTAGTGCCCGAGGACGACGGCGTGGGTGAGGCGGTTGATCACCCACCCGCCAATCTCCCGTACCCGCCGGGCCCGCACGTCGGTGACGGTGCCGGCCAGTCGCCGACTACCGACCACGACATCCCAACCGCCTTCGATCTCGAGGACCATCGTGACGAGCTGACCGGGGTCGTAGGCCAGGTCGGCATCGGTGAAGATCACGGTGCGGCCCCCGGCCGCGGCCGCACCCGCCCGCACCGCCGCACCCTTGCCCCTGTTCTCGGGCAGGACGACCACCGCGTCGGCGCCGGCGGCGCGGGCCCGGGCCGCGGTGTCGTCGGCCGAGCCGTCGTCGACGACGACGATCTCGCTGCCACCGTCGAGATCAGCCAGCGCGGCACGCACCCGCCCCACGGCCGCGCCGATACCCATGGCCTCCTCGTACGCCGGCAGCACCACGCTCACGCGAACCGCGCCCGGCGCGCTCTCGCGATCGGCCCGGGGCACCTGGACCGCACGCACGATGTGGAACAACACCCGCCGGTGCATCACCCACCGGGTGAGGCCGGCGACGAGCACCGCGGCGAGCTTGACCCCCGCCCCGCCCGCCGTCGACGACGTTCCCGTCAGCGCCAGTCCCGCCAGCAGCACCCCGAGGTCGACGGCGGCGCCCACCACCGCGGCAACGAGGAACGAGAGGTGGTGGTCGAGCCAGCGCCGGTAGGGATCTCCCCCGAAGGTGACGGCTCGGTGGGCGACGAAGGACACGGCCGACGCCAGCACCACGGCGATGCCGTCGGCCAGCCAGGCGCGGCCGTCTCCGCCGGACCAAAGCACCACGAACACGCCGACGTCGACGATGGTGACCACGGCGCCGACGGCCGCAAACCGCGCCAGCACCCGGTGCTCCCCTTACCCGGCGGGGCCGTGCTCCCCGGCCCGCGCCGGTTCGCGATCGACCCGACGAGCCGGCGTGGCCCCGAGCTCACCGACGGGTGGCTCGACCGGGCGATAACCGTTGTCGCGGCCGGTCCCGTCGTCGGGGTACTCCGGTGCCGGGGGAGCGCCGAGGGCCCCCGGCGGCTCCGGCATGGTCAACGGTGGGCGCCGAGCCAGCCACCGCGCCGCCACGAGCCCGAACAGGGTGAGGACCAGGGCGACGACGTCAACCGGGCTGCGCCCGTAGCGAAGCTCGACGTGGGTTTCCGTCGGGACGACCACCATGAGGTTCGGGGCGATCCGGAACGGGCCGTCGGCGCCCGACGCCTCCCAGTTGGGGAAGTACGAGGTCTTGACCAGCACCGGCGTGCCGATCTGGTCGACGTCGAAGTCGATCGTGTCGGTGCCGACATCGATGGCGCTCACGGTGACCGGGCTCACCGGTCGCGTCGGGGCGGTCTGGTCGGGGCCGATCCGGGCCCATGACGAGGGCCCGTCGGCGGCCGGGAAGACGCGTCCCTCGATCGGGTCGACGGGCAGGTCGGCGTAGAAGGCGACGGCCGCCTGGAGCCACTCCCGATGTGGTTCGACGCCGGTGAGCACGGCCGGTTCGTTGGCCAGCGGTACGACGAGGGCGGAGTCGGCCACCTCGTACACGTGCCAGGGGCCGCTCGTGGCCACCTCGGTCAGGTCCGGCTGGGTCGCCGCGGCCTGCACCGCCTGGTCGGAGAAGGCCAGGTAGTAGCGCACGCCCAGCACCTGGAGGTGCTCGACGCCGGCGTCGATGTCGAACGCGCCGTAGGGCAGGTCGCGCTGCGCCCGCGACGGCTGGCTCGACAGCTCGGCCTGGTTCAGGAAGTGATAGGGCGTCGTGGCCGACGACTCGAAGAACAGGCCCTCCATCGAGGCGATGCAACCGTCGGTCCAGAAGGGCAGCAGCATGGGCGACATCGGGGTCCCGTAGGCGTTGAGCCGGTCGTCCTCGTACTCCCACATGGCCCTCCCGCACCCCTGCCGCTCCCCGACCGAGCCCATGGTGGCCATGAGGTCGTGGTACTCGGGGTACGCGGCTTTGCGCTCGTAGCCGCTGTAGTTCCATCGCGCCCAACCGCGCACCGGCGAACGGTCCTGGGCGCTCACCTCGAAGCCGAGCCACCGGTAGCCGCCGTCCGCGGTGCTGGACCCCGCCGGCAGCGCGCCGAGCGGCAGGCCGGCGATGACCAGCGCACCCAGTGTCGCGGCCACCGCCACGCCGGCCTCGACCGCGAAGCAGGGCGTGCGGGGGTCGGCGGCCACCAGGGTGGCCAACGCCCGGCCCAGCTCGTACACCGCCACTGCCGCCAGCAGGAACAGGCACAGGAGCCAGAACGGGAGAAGGCGGGCGTTCCACAGGCGGCCCTGGGGGAACACGACGAAGGCCACCGCGAAGGCGGCGCCGGTGGCGGCCAGGAACAGCCCGACGCGAGCGCGCAGCACGATCGACACCACGAGCCCGACCGCGGCCAGCACCGCGACCCAACGCAGCGCGTCGGGCACCAGCGTGGCCAGCACCTCGCCCCGCAGCGTGGAGTCGGTGAGGGTGTCCACCACATCGCGCGACGCCGTCCCGGCCGGGATCTTCTCCCATCCCATGTCGTTCAGGTAGGCGCGCTGCCACGCGAAGGGCAGAGCCCAGAACGCGCCCAGCAGGGCGGCGACCGGCAGCACGGGCAGGAGCCAGCGCAGCCGGGGCCGGAAGGGCCGGCTGCTCACGAACGCCACGGCGGTGCCGGCCAGGGCGAAGAAGGCGGGGATGATGTGGCACAGACCGGTGAGGGCCAGCAGGATCGCGGCCAACCCCCGGTACCGGCCGGTGCGCAGGCCGGCCAGCATCACCCCGAGGTACACCACCGCCAGGGACAAGCTGATGGAGAAGCTGTACTCGCCGGCCAGCGTGCTGGTCAGGTTGCCCCCGATGATGTTGCCGGTGTTGTTGGCCAACGGCTCCCGGTTGAACAGGAACGGGACCGAGGCCACCGCCAGCAGGGCCGGGCCGGGGAAGGTGAGGCCGGCGAGGCGGCCGAAGACGTAGCAGGCCGCCGGCAGGGTCAGCGGGCCGGCCACGGTGACGACCTTGAAGGCGACCCCGTAGGGCAGCCCGACGCCCAGGACCACGATGGCGCCGGCTCCGAGCCCGAGCAGCAGCCGGGCCCGCCTCGTGCGGGACCGGACGGCGGCGACGCCCACGCCGGCGGCGAGCCCGAGCATTGCCAGCGCCGCCCACCCCTGGAAACCGGCGTTCACGGCCACGATGAGCAGGGCCGGGACCACCATGTAGAACTGGTAGGCAGGGAACCCGGCGTACCAGTCGGGGCTCCAGCCGGACAGCCGCAGGCTGGGTAGGAGTTCGTCGCGCAGGAAGGCTGGCCCCCACACGTGTGCGCCCATGTCGCCACCCGCCGGGGTGGTGTCGGCCACGAGCAGGGACGGTTGAAGCTGGACCAGCACGAAGACGGTCAAGGCCCCCACGACCGTGACGTCGAGGAGCAGCGCCGCCTTGCCGGTCAGGGACAGCCCGCCGAAACGGCCCCGCCAACCCGACGGCGCCGCGGTGGCGGAGACGGGCTGGTGCTGCGACGCGGAATCATCGAGCACTGCCGTCGACCGGTCCATGGGAGCGTCCATCGTGGCACGCACGCGACGCCGTCCAACCGTCAGCCCCAGGCGTTCTCGCGACAGAACGTGGGGTCACCACCCCCCGTCTTGTCGCGAGAACACCCGGGTGGTCAGTCGAAGGCGAGGAGCGCGAACACCGTCCAGGCGTTGAACCCGACATGGGCGGCGATGCTGGCGCCGAGGTTGCCGGTGCGCACGGCCATCACCGCGGCCAGCACGCCGAACAGGAACAGGGCCGGGAACTGGATGCCCTGGAAGTGCGACAACCCGAACACGAGCGACGACACCACCACCGCACCCCAGGTCGGGAGATGACGGTCGAGCGAACGCAACAGCAGGCCCCGGTAGAACAGCTCCTCGACGACGGGGGCGCCCACCACCACGACGAGCACCAGCAGCAGGACCCCGACGCCCGAGGCGCGGTCGGTGAGGTCGCGGGCCTCGGCCGAGACGTCGTCGGCGTCGAGGGTGTCGAAGAGCACGAAGATCGGCAGGTACAGCAGCGGGACGGCCACGGCCTGGGCCAGCAGACCGATGCCGAACCCGCCGGCGACCTCGCGGCGCGCCGCGCGCAGGCCGTAGTCGGCGACAGGCCCGTTGCCCTTGCGCCGCGACACCAGGAGCGGCCACCCGAGCAGGCCGGCCCACAGCGGCACCTGGAGCAGCGCCACGGCCCCGAGCGAGAGGTCGTCGAAGTCGTCCTTACCGCTGACGTTCAGCGCAATCTCGCCGGCGATGCTCGAGGCTACGAAGCCGATCACGAGCCCGATCAGCGCGTCGAGAACGCCCCACCGGGGAACACGGCCAGAGGGCACCCGTCCTGGCTCATCGAGGGCCGGCCCGGTCATGGCGGGCGACGGTAGTGGCTCCGCCGCGGGTCGGTGCTGCGGGCCGGTGCTGCGGGTCGGTACGCCGGGTGGTGCTGCGGGTCGGTACGCCGGCTCGGTGCTGCGGGTCAGGAGGCGATGGCGGAGCGGTCCGACCGGAAGAGCGGCTCGACCACCCGACGGTCCTGCAAACCCCAACCACGTGGCACCGACAGGTTCGAGGCGTGACGATCGCACAGGTCGTGCGTCATCGGATGGGGCTCGACGCTCAGCCGGTCGAGCCATACCGCTCGGCCTCGGTAGTCGTAGGTGAGCGTGGCAACCGACTGTTCGCTACACCCCGGACGGGCACAGGCGCGACTCATGGCGACGAAAGATAGCCGGGCGGCCATCGTGGCCCGCGGATGGCCCGCTCGTCGAGGACCGGCACCGGGCGGGCGTAAACGCCGACCGTGAAGCCCGCGTCCCAGGTCGGGACACCTACCATGGTCCGCCATGAGCGAGCGCAGTGAGCAAATCATCGGGACGGCTTGTCTCGGCCCGCAGGGCCGATGAGCCCCCAGACGCCGCCCCCGCCGCCTCCTCCGCCGCGCGACAACCGCAGCGGGAGCGGGCGCAACCCCCTGCCGGGCGGGTGGCCGAAGTGGTCGCTGTGGGTGCTCGGCGGCGTGTTGGTGGCCTCGCTGGCCTTCTCCAGCTTCTTCACCGGCGCCGAGGGCGAGAGCCTGGCGTACTCGGAGTTCCTCGACCAGGTCGAGGCCGGCGCCGTCGAGGAGATCCGTTGGGACAACAACAGCGGCGACATCGACGGCACCTTGGCCAACGGCGACGAGTTCACCACCAACGGTCCCCTGGAGCCCTCCGACGCCGACCGGGCCCTGCTGGAGGACAACGGCGTCGACGTCGAGTTCGACACGCCGTCGCCTTCGTTCCTGGCCCAGTGGCTCCCGTTCCTGCTCTTCCCGGTGCTCATCCTCGGCTTCTTCTACCTGATGCAACGCCGGGCGCAGGGCCAGATGAGCGGCATCATGTCGATAGGACGCTCACGGGCCAAGACCTACAGCACCGAGCGCCCGGGCACGACCTTCGCCGACGTCGCCGGCTACGAAGGCGTCAAGCAGGAGATCCGTGAGGTCGTCGACTTCCTCAAGCATCCCGACAAGTTCTCCGAGATCGGCGCCCGCATCCCCAAGGGCGTGCTGCTGGTCGGCCCGCCGGGCACCGGAAAGACGCTGATCGCGCGGGCCGTGGCGGGCGAGGCCGGAGTCCCGTTCCTGTCGGTGAGCGGCTCGGACTTCATGGAGATGTTCGTAGGCGTGGGCGCCAGCCGCGTGCGCGATCTCTTCCAGACCGCTCGCAAGCTGGGCCGCGCCATCATCTTCATCGACGAGATCGACTCCATCGGCCGCAAGCGCGGCGCCGGGCTCGGCGGCGGCCACGACGAGCGCGAGCAGACGCTCAACCAGATGCTCAACGAGATGGACGGTTTCGAGGCCACCGAGGGCATCGTGATGATGGCGGCCACCAACCGGCCCGACATCTTGGACCCGGCCCTGCTGCGCCCCGGTCGGTTCGACCGCCAGGTGGTGGTCCCACTCCCCGAGATGGAAGAGCGCCTGGCCATCCTCACCGTCCACAGCAAGCACAAGCGCCTCGACGACGACGTCGACCTGGCCGTGGTGGCGCGGGGCACCCCCGGGATGAGCGGTGCCGATCTCTCCAACCTGGTGAACGAGGCCGCGCTGTTCGCGGTGCGGGCCGGCAACTCCGAGATCCACATGCGCCACTTCGAGCTGGCCCGGGACCGGGTGCTGATGGGCCAGCGCCGCGAGTCGATGGCGCTGTCGGACACCGAGAAGGAGGCCATCGCCTACCACGAGGGCGGCCACGCGGTGTGCGCCGCCGTCCTACCCCACGCCGACCCGCTGCACAAGGTCAGCATCATCCCCGCCGGCATGGCCCTCGGCGTCACCCAGCAGCTCCCCATCGAGGACCGCCACATCTACCGGCGGGACTACATCGAGGACATGATCACGGTCCGCATGGGCGGGCGCATCGCCGAGGACCTGGTGTTCGGCATGATCTCCACGGGCGCCAACGACGACCTGGTGCGCAACACCGAGCTGGCCCGCAAGATGGTGCGGGAGTGGGGGATGAGCACCAGGGTCGGGCCGATGGCCTGGGGGTCCCAGGGCCAGGTCTTCCTCGGCGAGGACCTCATGCACACCCGCGACTACAGCGACGAGACGGCACGCGTCATCGACGAGGAGGTGGAGCGCATCCTGCGGGAGATGGAGGAGCGCTGCCGCGAGACCCTGCACGAGCATCGCAAGGCCCTCGACCTGGTGGCCAGGGCACTACTCGAGCACGAGTCGATCGACGGCGCCGAGGTCAGCCGGCTCGTCGGGCTGGCCCGCCGCGGCGTCGCCTCGGACTCGATCGTCACCCGAGGCATCGGAGCCGACGGCTTCACCACGTCCGGTTCTACGCCGGTCCCTGACGCCGACCTCAACGCCGCCCGCGACGCCGACCGCGACGCCGCCCCGGCGTCGGCATCCACGGCGGCCGAGCCGACCGGCACCGACGCGCCCGCCGACGCCCGCCACCCCGACGACACCCAGCGCCTGAGCCCCGGCGCCACCCAACCCCTCCCCCGCCGCTGAGCGCCCTCCTCTCCCAACGGTCGTGCCGCCCCTCCCAACGGCTGTGCCTCCCCTCCCAACGGCTGTGCGGCGCTTGTCGGGCCTATGGCACCGATGAGCGCCGCAGGTTGAGAGGGCGGGTGGGCACCGCGGGCGAGCGCAAGGTTCAGCCGGGCGGGGCGCTGCGATGATGGTCGCACCCCTCGGGCGTGGAGCCAGGATCACGCAACTCGGCCACTGTCGCCCACAGGTCACTGGCGGTCGGCGGGCCCAGGAACGATGCCCGTACGACCCCGGCATGGTCGGCCACGACCACCATGGGCACCCCGTCCACCTCGTAGCGCCGGTGCAACGCCCTGCCTCCGTCGAGGTCCACCTGTTGGACCGCCACCGCCTCGCTGGCCAGGTGGCGGGCCTTGTCCCACGCGTCGGCGCAGGCCGTGCACGTCGCCGAGGTGAACACCGCCACCAGCCACGGGGCGTCCGACCGCTCGAAGTCGGCCCGGTCGAGCTGGGCCGGCACCGCGTACCCGCGGGGCTGGGTCGGGGCGTCGGGCTTGCGTCGCTGCAGCACCGTGGCGATCCCGGCGACGACCAGGACCAGCGCGGCGGTGATCATCAGCCGAGTCATCGCGATCACTCTGCCATCCGGGGCGACCGGGGCGATCGTCGGGTGCCACGCCTGCCGGCGGGACCGAGCTGAGCGCGCCCGCGTCGTCGGCGCCGCCCAGCTCGTCGCTCCGGCGCCTGGTGCTCTGGGACATCGACGGCACGCTCATCCGCACCGGCGGGATCGGAGCGCGGGCCATCGAGGCCGGCGCGGCCGAGGTAGGTGCGCTCGTCGACGTGCCGGTCGTGCCGATGAGCGGCAAGACCGACCCCCAGATCCTGCGGGAGATCTTCACCGCGGCCGCCATGGCCGAGGACCGCATCGTCGAGCTGCTGCCCGCCGCGGTGGCGGCGGTGGAGCGGGCCCTGGCCCGGGCCGAGGCGGAGCTGCGGCGCCACGGCTCGGCCATGCCCGGCGTGGTGGACGTGCTCGAACGCCTGGGCAAGGAGCCCGGTGTGCGCCAGAGCCTCGTCACCGGCAACCTGGTGGCCAACGCCGCGGTGAAGCTGGGCGCATTCGACCTCACCCGCCACCTCGACGTGGAGGTGGGCGCCTACGGCACCGACCATGCCGACCGCAACGAGCTCGTCCCCATCGCCCTGGAGCGGGTGGCCCGCCTGCGGGGCGAGACCTACGACCCGGCCGAGGTGTGGGTGGTGGGCGACACCCCTCGTGACCTGGCCTGCGCCCGGGCGGCCGGCGTGCGCTGCCTCCTCGTCGCTACGGGCAGCACCGGGCTCGCCGGCGTACGGAACATCGGGGCCGACGCCGTGCTGGCCGATCTGAGCGAACCCGAGGAGGTGCTGGAGATCCTCCGGTCATGAAGAAGTTCCCCCTCTCGCGTTGTCAGGTACCCCATAGGGGTATAGGGTTGCGACCAGCTCGAGAAGGAGGCTCCATGTCGGCCAGGACAACGACGACCGCAACGGGGGTTCCGGCGTGAACGCCGGCGCCAAGCTCGCCACCTACGGCGTGGCTCTCGTCGCCATCCTGGGGGCCGGCGCCGCCGTCGGCGAGGCGGTGGGGCCGATCGACGTCGGCGGGAGCGAGGAGCACCGCCGGGGCACCGCGATGGACGGCATGGACATGGGCACCGGAGGTGCGACGGAGCCGGGCGAGCTTCCCGCCGGCGGCCTGCTCGTCTCCCAGGACGGCTACACCTTTGCGGTCGCCGACCGCATCCTGGAGGCCGGTCGACCGGATGAGCTCACGTTCGTGATCGAGCGCCTCGACGGGGAGCCGCTGGAGGACTACGACCTGCTCCATGACCGAGAGCTCCATCTCATCGTCGTGTCGAGCGATCTGTCGCAGTTCCACCACGTGCACCCGGCCAGGGACGGCGATGGCATCTGGTCGGTCGACCTGCCCGCCGTGCCGGCCGGCGCCTACCGGGCCTTCGCCGATTTCCGGCCCGCGGGCGGCGAACAGCTCACCCTCGGCATCGATCTCACCGCGCCGGGCCCGACCGAGGCGCCGCAGACCATCCGTGAACGGCGCGGCACCGAGGTCGACGGTTACGAGGTGACCCTCGACGGGGCGGTCGAGCCGGTTGCGTCCTCGGAGGTCACCCTGACCGTCCGGCGCGACGGCCGGGTCGTGACCACCGAGCCCTACCTCGGCGCCGCCGGGCATCTGGTGGCGATCCGCGACGGTGACCTCGCCTACCTCCACGTCCATCCGATCGACGAGGAGCCGAACGGCCCCGTGCGTTTCGCCGTGGAGGCACCCTCGGCCGGTGACTATGGGTTGTACTTCGACTTCGCCCACGACGGCGCGGTGCACAGCGCGTCCTTCTTCGTCACCATCGAAGCGGACAACGACACCGACGACACCGACGACGACACCGACGACGACACCGACGACGACACCGACGACGACACCGACGACACAGACAACCCGATCGACGGCGACGCCGACCACGGCGACGACCACTGAGGGGCTCCGATGACCAAGCCCAGCGATTCCGCCACCCCGACCGCGACCGACACACCCTCCGGCGCGAGGCCCGGTCCCACCGGCGACCCGGCGCCGGCGGCTCAGGTACCGGGCGAGCGGGTCGCCCTGGCCATCGGGGGCATGACCTGCGCCTCGTGCGCCGCCCGGGTCGAGAAGCGCCTGAACCGCATGGACGGCGTCAAGGCCACGGTCAACTACGCCACCGAGCAGGCCACGATCACCCTCGACCGTGACGCTTCGCCCGGGGTGACCCCGGCCGAGCTCATCGCCCAGGTCGAGGCCGCCGGGTACACCGCACGCCTCCCGCGGCCGGCGGCGGGCCACGCCGACACAGAGCTCGACGGAGCGTCCGAGCTGGACGAGACCCGCCCGTTGCGCACCCGGTTCGTGGTATCGCTGCTGCTCACCGTCCCCGTCATCGCCCTGTCGATGGTGCCCGCCCTGCAGTTCGACGCCTGGCAGTGGCTCGCGCTCACCCTCGCGGCACCCGTCGTCGCCTGGGGGGCGCTGCCGTTCCACCGCTCAGCCTGGACGAACCTGCGCCACGGCACCGCCACCATGGACACGCTGATCTCCATCGGCACGCTCGCGGCCTTCGGTTGGTCGCTCTACGCCCTGTTCTGGGGCACCGCCGGCGAGATCGGCATGACCCACGGGTTCTCGTTCACCGCCGAGCGCAGCGCCGGCGCCAGCCAGGTCTACCTCGAGGTCGCCGCCGGGGTGACGGTGTTCATCCTGGCCGGGCGCTACTTCGAGGCCAGGGCCAAGCGCCGCTCGGGCGCCGCGCTCAAGGCACTGCTCGAGCTGGGCGCCAAAGAGGTGGCGGTGCTGCGCGACGGTACCGAGACCCGCGTCCCCGTCGAGGACCTGGCCGTCGGCGACCGCTTCGTGGTCCGCCCGGGCGAGAAGGTGGCCACCGACGGCGTGGTCGAGGAGGGCACGTCGGCCATCGACGCGTCGCTGCTCACCGGAGAGCCCGTCCCTGTCGAGGTCGGGCCGGGCGACGCCGTGACCGGGGCCACGGTCAACGCCGGGGGCCGGCTGACGGTCGTGGCCACCCGGGTCGGGGGCGACACCGCCCTGGCCCAGATCGCTCGCCTCGTGCAGGAGGCGCAGACCGGGAAGGCTCCGGTGCAGCGCCTGGCCGACCGCATCTCGGCCGTGTTCGTCCCCACCGTGATCGCCCTGGCCGTGGCCACGTTCGGCTTCTGGTCCACCGCCGCCGCCACCGGCAACGCCTCGGTCGCCTTCACCGCCAGCGTGGCCGTGCTCATCATCGCCTGCCCCTGCGCCCTGGGCCTGGCCACGCCCACCGCCCTGATGGTGGGAACCGGGCGCGGCGCCCAGCTCGGCATCCTCATCAAGGGCCCGGAGATCCTGGAGTCGACCCGCCTCATCGACACCATCGTCCTGGACAAGACGGGGACGGTCACCACCGGGCAGATGGCCCTCGTCGACGTGGTCACAACTGCCGGGACGACGACCGAGGACGCCCTGCGCCTGGCCGGCTCGGTCGAGGACGCCAGCGAGCACCCGATCGGCCGGGCCATCGCCGCCGGTGCCCGCCAGCGCGGCGCAACGCTCCTGCCCGTCGAGTCCTTCGTGAACACCCAGGGCCTCGGTGTCCGCGGCGTGGTCGACGGCCATGCCGTGGTGGCCGGGCGCCCGCGGTTCCTCGACGACCGGTCCATGCCGTTACCCGAGGACCTGCGCGTCGCCAAGGACGCGGCCGAGGAGCAGGGACGGACCGCGGTGCTGGTGGGCTGGGATGGTGGCGCCCGAGCCCTGTTCGTCGTGAGCGACACCCTCAAGGCGACGTCGGCCGAGGCCGTCGCCGAGCTGCGGGGCCTGGGCCTGCGCCCCGTGCTGCTCACCGGCGACAACGAACGGGCCGCTCGCTCGGTCGGCGACCAGGTGGGCATCTCGTGGCGAGCCGGCGAGGTCGTGGCCGAGGTGCTTCCCGAGGACAAGGTGGCGGTGGTGCGCCGGCTCCAGCACGAGGGGCGGGTGGTGGCCATGGTCGGCGACGGCGTCAACGATGCCGCCGCGCTGGCGCAGGCCGATCTCGGCCTAGCCATGGGCACGGGCACCGACGTGGCCATCGAGGCCAGCGACATCACGCTGGTGCGCGGCGACCTGCGGGCCGCGGCCGACGCCATACGCCTGTCGCGCCGCACGCTGGCCACCATCAAGGGCAACCTTTTCTGGGCGTTCGCCTACAACCTGGCGGCCCTTCCCCTGGCCGCCGCCGGACTGCTGAACCCGATGCTGGCCGGCGCAGCCATGGCCTTCTCGAGCGTGTTCGTGGTCAGCAACAGCCTGCGCCTGCGCCGCTTCCGGGCGCGTTCCCTGGCCCGTCCCCCGACGGGCCGACGGGTGGACGCCTGACCCTGGCCGGAGGGGGACTCATGGCCGGCTTCCGATCTCGCGACAAACCGTGGGGTGATAACCCCACGGTTTGTCGCGGAATGGGATTGATTGCTTGACTTGAAGTGAGCTTCAACAGTTAGCGTGCCACCGGGTACCGAACACCGGGTACCCGGACAACCGGTCGCTCGATCGGCGGGTCGGCAAGGAGAACTCGAATGGACATGGGTTTCAGCCATTGGATGGCCATGGAGAGCGCCAAGCAGGGCGACGTGCCCCGGCGGGCCTTCACCCGGGCCACCCTGCGCCGCATCGCCGCCTTCGCCCGGCCCCATCGCCGGGCCTTGGTCGTCTTCCTGCTGCTCAGCGTGGTGACCGCGGTGCTGAGCGTGGCCACCCCGGTGCTGGCCGGCAAGGTGGTCGACGTCATCGTCGAGGGACGCGACGAGAGCACGGCGATCGGCCTGGCCGCGCTCATCGCCGTGCTTGCCGTGGCCGACGCGGTGTTCGGCGTGGCGGCTCGCTGGCAGTCCTCGCGCATCGGCGAGGGCCTGATCCTCGACCTGCGCCGGGCCGTGTTCGGCCACGTGCAGCGGATGCCGGTGGCCTTCTTCACCCGCACCCGCACCGGGGCGCTGGTCAGCCGGCTCAACAACGACGTGATCGGCGCGCAGCGGGCCTTCACCTGGACGCTGTCGGGCGTGGTCAGCAACCTGATCGGCCTCGTGCTCACCCTGGCCGTGATGGTGGGCCTGTCCTGGCAGATCACCTTGCTGGCGCTGGTGCTGCTGCCCGTGTTCGTGGTGCCCGCCCGGCGGATGGGGTCCCGGCTGGCCAACCTCGAGCGGGAGGGGGCCGACCACAACGCGGCCATGACCACGCAGATGACCGAGCGCTTCTCGGCCCCGGGCGCGACGCTGGTCAAGCTGTTCGGCCGGCCGGCCCGCGAGGAGGCCGAGTTCGGCGCCCGGGCGCAGCGAGTGGCCGAGATCGGCGTCCGCAGCGCCATGGCCGAGTGGGTGTTCCTCACCGCGTTGGGCCTGGTGTCGGCCCTGGCGCTGGCCCTGGTGTACGGCCTCGGCGGCTACATGGCGCTGCGGGGCAACCTGGAGCCGGGGACGGTGGTCACCCTGGCCCTGCTGCTCACCCGCCTCTACGCCCCCCTGACCGCGCTGGCCAGCGCCCGGGTCGACGCCATGTCGGCCCTGGTGAGCTTCGAGCGCGTCTTCGAGGTGCTCGACCTGGAACCGCTGATCCGTGAACGGCCCGACGCCCGCCGCGTCCCCGACGGTCCCGCGGGGATGGAGTTCGACGACGTGCGCTTCAGCTACCCGGCGGCCGACAAGGTGTCTCTGGCCTCGCTCGAAGAGGTCACCGTGCTCGACACCAGGGGCGGCACCGAGGTCCTCCACGGCGTGTCCTTCCGGGTGGAGCCGGGCCAGCTCGTGGCGCTGGTGGGCTCGTCGGGCAGTGGCAAGTCCACCATCGCCGCCCTGGCGCCGCGCCTCTACGACGTGGACAGCGGGACGGTGCGCCTGGGCGGCCTCGACGTGCGCGAGCTGACCTTCGACTCCATCCGGGCCACCCTGGGGATGGTCACCCAGGACGGTCACCTCTTCCACGACACGATCAGGGAGAACCTCCTGTTCGCCCGGCCCGAGGCCGGCGAGGACGAGCTGTGGGACGCGCTGCGCAAGGCTCGCCTGGCCGACCTGGTCGAGTCGTTGCCCGACGGGCTGGAGACGCTGGTGGGCGAGCGCGGCTACCGCCTCTCCGGCGGTGAGCGCCAGCGCCTGACCATCGCCCGGCTCCTGCTGGCCCGGCCCCGCGTCGTCATCCTCGACGAGGCCACCGCCCATCTCGACTCGACGTCGGAGGCGGCCGTACAGGCGGCGCTGGCCGACGCCCTGGCCGGACGGACCGCCCTGGTGATCGCCCACCGCCTGTCGACCATCCGTGCTGCCGACGCCATCCTGGTGATCGAGGACGGTCGCGTGGTCGAGCGGGGCACCCACACCGAGCTGCTGGCGGCCGGCGGCCGCTACACCGAGCTCTACCACACCCAGTTCGAGGACGACCGCCAACCCGAGCCCGTGGCCTGAAAGCCCGACCATTCGGGTCAAGTCGGGCAGGCGACGACCGACAGGGCAAGGGTGACTCGACACCCGGTCACAACTCGGCTGGACTCTGCCCCCCGCGCCGGTGCGCCCCGCGCCCGTCAACCCGGCGGCGCCCGCACCCATCCGCACGACACCACCGCACCCATGACCGAGCCCGCTCCCGTCGCCCCCGCTCCCGACGTCTCCACTGCCGGCGTCTCCACTGCCGGCGTCCCCACGGCCGGCGTCCCCGCGGCCGGCGTCGCCGACAGCACAGGGCGCCCGCCGCCCGCCGTGGCGGGCACCGAGGCGCGCATCCCCTACCTGCCCGGGCTCGACGGTCTGCGGGCGGTCGCCCTGTTCGCGGTGCTCTGCGTGCACGCCGGTTTCTCCTGGATCGACGGGGGCTTCCTGCCCCTCACCTCGTTCTTCGTGCTGTCGGGCTTCCTCATCACCGCGTTGCTGCTCTGCGAGCGGCAACGCACGGGGCGCATCGACCTCGTGGCGTTCTGGGGCCGGCGGGCCCGGCGCCTCGTCCCCGCCGCGCTCATCGCTCTCGTGCTGGTGGCGCTGTACGCCGCGTTCGGCGCCGAGAAGGAGATCCAGGGCCTGCCCGGCGACGTCATCGCCTCGCTCACCTGGGTGGTCAACTGGCGCTTCATCTACGACGGGCGCGACTACGTAGACGCCTTCTCCGACCCGTCGCCGCTCCAGCACTTCTGGTCGTTGGCGGTCGAAGAGCAGTTCTACCTGGTGCTGCCGCTGCTGGCGGTGGTGCTGCTGTGGGCCGGTCGAGGGCGGCGCTGGCTGTTCGCAGCCGTGACCGTTGCCCTGGCGGCCGGCTCGATGGTGGTCATGCAGGCGGTGCACGAACCCGGAGTGCCGCCGTTGCGGGCCTACTTCGGCACCGACACCCGCGCCGCCGAGCTCCTCGTCGGGGTGCTGCTGGCGCTGGTGCTGGTCGGTCGCAGCGGGCTCCGCCGTTTCCGAGGTCGAACCGCGACGCTGGTGGAGTGGACCGGGCGCGTCGCGCTGGTCGCGACGATCGCGCTGTGGGTCACCCTGCGGGAGTACGACAACCGCCTCTTCCAGGGCGGCCTGGCGGCCATGGCGGTGCTGGCGGCGCTGGTGGTCGCCGCCGTGACCCAGCCCGGCTCCCTGGTCGGGCGGGTGCTGGCGGTGAAGCCGCTGGTGGCCATCGGGCGGATCTCCTACGGGATCTACCTGTTCCACTGGCCGATCTTCCTGTGGCTCGACGAGGCCAGCACGGGCCTGTCCCCCGGCCCGTTGTTCGCCCTGCGCCTCGGCGTCACCATCCCGCTCGCCGCGCTGTCCTGGGTGCTGGTCGAACAGCCCGTGCGTAACCGGCGCCTGCCCGCCCGGATCAGCCTGGTCGGTTGGGCCAACGCCTCCACCGGCCTGGCCGCCACGCTCGTGGCCGTCGCCGCCACGCTGCCCGCCTCCGGGATCACCTTGCGTACCGACGGTCCGCCCCCGCCCCCGGTGGTGGCCAGGGTGACCGAACCCCTGTCCGGCGCGGCGGCCGGACCGGCGCCACTGTCGACCGACCCGGCCGTCCCCGTACCGGTGCCCTCGGTCGATCAATCGGTGCCGGAGCCCGCCACCACCGAGGCCCGGGCCCCGGAGGAGACCGCGCCGCCGATCACCCGGGCGCCACCCGCACCCGAACCGCTCCGCGTCATGGTCGTCGGTGACTCGCTGGCCCAGAACCTGGCCACCGGGTTGTCGCGCTGGCTGCAGGCGAACGGAGCGATGGCGGTCTACGACGTCACCCGGCCGGGGTGCACGGTGACCCGCGGCGGTGAGCTCCGCTTCCCCGACGGGGTGACGTTCGACGTCCCCGCCGAGTGCGCCAGCTGGCCCCAGGACTGGTCCGGCTACCTCGACCAGTTCGACCCCGAGGTCGTCGTGCTGCACACCGGGCTGGGCGAGCTCAACGACCGCCTCATCGACGGCTGGCCCGACTTCATGTCGCCCGGCGACCCGCTCTTCGACGACTTTGCGCTCTCGGAGTACCGCGCCGCGGTGGACGTGCTCGCCTCGAGAGGCGCCACCGTGGTGTGGACGACGTCGCCGTGCGCCGTGTTCACCGACTTCCTGGGCCGGTTCTCCGAGGAGGAGGGCGCGGCACGGGTGCAGTACTTCAACCGCACGATCGTTCCCGCCCTCGGCGCGCAACGGGCCATCGTCGTCGCCGACCTCTTCCCGGTGCTCTGCCCGCGCAACCGGTTCGAGAGCACCGTCCTCGGCGTGCCCGACGCCCGGCCCGACGGCGTCCACCTCACCGACGTGGCCGCCGAAGCGGTGGCCGACGAGTGGCTGGCCCCCCTGGTGCTGGACGCCGGCGGCCGCTGACCCACGTCAACAGCCCGCCTGCGAGGGCTCGTGGCTCCCGTCGGGACTGGGCGGGCGCGGACGAGTGGCATGCGAACATGCGCATGAGTTACCTTATCGCCGTGCCCGCCCGCCAGCTCCAGCCGGCCGAGCGAACCGATCGCTTCGCACCGGCCGCCGAGCTGCTACGTGCCCTGGCCAGTCCCCACAGGGTGGCCATCGTGCTGGCGCTGGCCGAGAGCGAGCACTGCGTGCACGAGCTGGTCGAGAAGCTGGGAGTATCCCAGCCGCTCGTGTCTCAGCACCTACGCGTGCTCAAGTCCGAACAGCTCGTCACCGGGCGACGCCGAGGGCGCGAGGTGGCCTATGAGCTCAGCGACGAACACGTGGCCCACATCGTGAACGACGCCGTTACCCATTCGGCAGAGAGGACGCCGCGATGACCATCACCGACCACCAGGCTCACGCCGAACACGACCATCGCCACGGGGACGGATGCGGCCACGCCGCGGTCGCCCATGACGACCACACCGACTATCTCCATGACGGCCATGCCCACCGGCGCCACGACGACCACTGGGACGAGTGCGTGCCCGGGGCGCACGCCGCGCACGACGACCACGCTCACGACCACGGGGACGGATGCGGGCACGGCACGGTGGCCCACGGCGACCACGTCGACTACATCCACGACGAGCACCGCCACTTCGCCCACGACGGCCATTGGGACGAGCACTGAAAACCGAGCCGCCCGGGGTGGACGTCCATACCGAGGCTGCGCTACGCCTCGCCGTCCTCGATCAGCGCTACACCCGGGGCCGGAGGGCCATCGTCGAAGCGCTCGTCGACGCGGGCCGGCCGCTCACCGTGCCCGAGCTCCTCGCCGGGACGGCGCGCGGCGCCCTGCCCCAGAGCTCGGCCTACCGGAACCTCACCGTGCTCAGCGACGCGGCCGTGGTGCACCGGCTGGCGGGCACGGACGAGTTCGCCCGCTACGAGCTCGCCGAGGCGCTGGCCGGCCACCATCACCACGTACTGTGCGCGGGCTGCGGCGCGGTGGCCGACGTTCCCACGTCGGACCCGCTCGAACGCGCCCTGGCCGACGCGGGGCGCCTGGCCGCGGACGCCACCGGCTTCGACGTGACCGGGCACCGCATCGACCTCCTCGGACGGTGCACCGACTGCCGCTGAGGGCCCGCCATGGCCGCGCGCCCGAGGCCCCGGGGGCTTGCGGGTGAGCCGACCCGCCCGGCGGCGGCCACCCTGGCCCCGGACCCTCCAGGGTCGGCCGGATCGGATCGGGCCTGCCGGGTTCGACCCGGGCGCGGGTAGGTTGAGCGGGTCAGACGCGAGCAAGCAAGGGGCCATCGTTGGTCGACCATGACGGCGAACCGAAGTCGGGCGAGCCGCTCGAACACGCAGCCGACAGCCAACCGCGGTCCGAGGCACTGGGCGACCTCGCCCAGGACCTGGCCAGCACGTCGCTGACCTTGGCCCGGCGCTTCGCCGCCGGCGCGACCCTGTGGTGCACGGCTCCGGCGTGGCCCGCGCACGCCCGGCACATCGCGGTCGAGTTCGTCCACCCGGTCATCGTCGGCAAGAAGGCGCTTCCCGCCGTCGCCGTTCCCGGTCCTGATCCCGTGGGGAGCTTGCGCCAGCTCGGCCGGCCGGGCGACGTCGTGGTGGCGGTGGCTGCCGCCGACGACCCGGTCGTCGCCGACGTGATGCGCCGCGCCGGCGCCTGGGGGCTGGTCACGGTGTGGATCGGCATGGGTGATCGGGTGCCGACGGGCGCCGCCGACCAGGTGCTGTGGTTACCCGACGTCGATCCCCTGGCCCCCTACGGCGGGCGCTTCGTCCTGCTCTACCACCTGCTCTGGGAGCTCACCCACGTCTGCTTCGAGCACCCCGGGCTGCTGGTCGAGACGCCCGAGTCCTGCGAGGTCGGCGAGGTCTGCGTCACCTGCTCGGACGAGGGCCGCCTCGGCGAGGTGGTGGAGGTCGGCGCGGGCGACGAGGCCAGCGTCCGCACCGCGACCGGCACCGAGCCGGTCGACACCTCCATCGTCGGCGCCGTGCTCCCGGGCGACCTCATCCTCGTGCACGCCGGCACCGCCATCACCATCGTCGACCAAGGCTGAGGGCTGGGTCCCATGGCCGAGCGCGAGTCCACCGACTTCCTCTACCCGTTCATAGAGAGCGACGAGCGCGACACCGCCGGGTTGCTCGCCGATCTCGCTCGGTCCGCCGATGCCAAGGCCGTCCTCAGCGAGCAGCTACGGGCGGCCACGCTCACCGCCTACGCCGACGCCTTGGCCGCCGCGGCGACAGCCATGGCGGAGCGGTTCCTGGGGGGCGGCCAGCTCTTCGTGTTCGGCAACGGGGGCAGCTCGACCGACGCCGCCACCATCGCCGAGCTCTATGCCCGACCCCCGATCGGCCGGGGGTTCCCGGCTCGCTCGCTGGTCGACGACCAAGCCGTGCTCACCGCGCTCAGCAACGACGTCGGCTTCGAGCTCGTGTTCTCCCGCCAGCTCATCGCCCATGCCCGGGCCGGCGACATCGCCTTGGGCGTCTCGACCAGCGGCAACTCCCAGAACCTGATGACCGCCTTCGCCGAGGCCCGGCGGCGCAACCTGCTCACCGTTGGCCTGGCCGGCCATGACGGCGGCGGGATGGCCGTACCCGGCGTGGTCGAGCACTGCATCGTCGTGCGCTCCGACAGCGTGCACCGCGTGCAGGAGACTCAGGCCGGGGTAGCGCTCGACCTGTGGGACCGTGTCCAACGCAGCTTCGAGGAGATGAGCCACCGATGAGCCACCATCTGGGCGAGCCCGGCGAGCGCGAGGCTGCCGTCCTGGCGCGGATCGAGGAGTTCCGGCGGCGGCCACCCCGGCTCACCGACAGCGTCGTCACCCTGGCCCATGGTGCCGGCGGGAAGTCGTCGGCCGCGCTCATCGACGCGGTGTTCGTCAAGGCCTTCGCCAACGACGCGCTGGCCGGCCTCGCCGATAGCGCGACGTTGACATTGCCCGGCGGCGATCGCATCGCCTTCAGCACCGACTCCTTCGTGGTCAAGCCCCGCGTGTTCCCCGGCGGGTCGATCGGGCATCTGGCCGTGCACGGGACCGTGAACGACCTGGCCGTGATGGGGGCGCGCCCGGCCTGGCTGTCGGCCGCCTTCGTGCTGGAGGAGGGCCTGCCCGTCGAGGAACTACGTGGCGTGGTGGCCGACATGGCGGCGGCCGCGGGGTTGGCCGGCGTGGCCATCGTCACCGGTGACACCAAGGTGGTCGACCGGGGGGCGGCCGACGGCCTCTACATCACGACTGCGGGGGTCGGGGTCATCCCCGCCGATCGCGTCCTCGGGCCCGACAACGTGCGGGCCGGCGACAAGGTGATCGTCTCGGGCACCATCGGCGACCACGGGATGGCGGTCATGCTGGCCCGCGGCGACCTCGCCATCGAGGCCGACATCTGTTCGGACACCGCGCCGCTCGGTGGCCTGGTCGATGCTCTGTTCGCCGCCGCTCCGTCGACGCGCTGGATGCGCGACCCGACTCGGGGCGGACTGGGCACGGTGTGCAACGAGCTGGCCCGCGACACCAACCTGGCCATCATCCTGAACGAGACGGCGCTGCCGATCACGCCCGCCGTCATGGGCGCCTGCGACCTGTTGGGCATCGACCCGCTCTACGTGGCCAACGAGGGCAAGCTGGTGGCCATCGTCGCCCCCGACGAGGCCGAGGCCGCCATCGCCGCGCTACGCCTTCACCCGCTCGGCGAGCGGGCCGCGGTGATCGGAGAGGTGGCCGCGCAACCACCGGGCATCGTGGTGCTGCGCACCGGGTTCGGGGGCGAGCGCATCGTCGACATGCTGGTCGGCGATCCTCTTCCTCGCATCTGCTAGTGGGCATCTGCTAGTGGGCATCTGTTAGTGGGCGTTGTGCCTTGCGAGCCCGTGGTCCGCCGGCGCGCTCGGGTGACGGGGACGGTGCAGGGCGTGGGGTTCCGGCCCTTCGTCTACCGGCGCGCCGTCCAGCTCGGACTGACCGGTTTCGTGCGCAACGACGCCGCCGGCGTGCTGATCGAGCTCGAGGGCCCCGCCGCCGCGGTCGATGAGCTCGACCGCCTGCTGCGCGACGACGCCCCGCCGCTGGCCCGCGTCACCGGCGTCGAGACGACCGCGCTGCGCCCGCAGGGGTCCACCGCCTTCCTCATCGTGGCCTCCTCGGCCGAGGGGCAACGGAGCGCGCCGGTGAGCGTCGACACGGCCACGTGCGCCGAGTGCCTGGCCGAGGTCGACGACCCCGACGATCGCCGTTACCGCTACCCGTTCACGAACTGCACGAACTGTGGCCCTCGCTACACCATCGTCGAGCGCGTCCCCTATGACCGCCCGGCCACCACCATGGCCGCGTTCACCATGTGCCGCGAGTGCCAGGACGAGTACGACGATCCGGCCGACCGGCGCTTCCATGCCCAGCCGAACGCCTGCGCCGCCTGTGGGCCCACCCTTCGCTTCTGCGACCGCCACGGTGCCGTGCTGGCCAAGGGGGACGAGGCCATCGACGCCGCCGCGGCCGCGTTGACGGCGGGCCGGGTCCTGGCGGTCAAGGGCATCGGAGGGTTCCATCTGGCGGCCGATGCCACCGACGAGGCCGCGGTGGGCGAACTGCGCCGGCGCAAGGCACGCGACGACAAGCCCTTCGCGGTCATGGTGGCCGACCTCGACGCGGCGCGCCGGTTCTGCGAGCTGAGCCCGGTGGCGCTGGACGCGCTCGCCTCGCCCCGCCGGCCGATCGTGCTCGCCCCCCGGCTCGTGCCCGCCCCCCGTCACGGCGCCTCGCGGGACGCCCGCCCGATCGCCTCCTCGGTCGCGCCGGGGTTGGCCGAGCTCGGCCTCATGCTGGCCTACTCGCCGCTGCACCACCTGCTCCTGGGCCGGGTCGGGCGGCCGCTGGTCATGACCAGCGGCAACCACAGCGACGAGCCCATCGCCCACACCGACGACGACGCCTTTGCCCGCCTGGCCCCCCTCGTCGACGGCGTGCTGACCCATGACCGGCCCATCCACATCCGTTGCGACGACTCGGTGGTCCGGGCACGGGGAGACGGCGTCACCGTCTTGCGCCGCTCCCGCGGGTACGCCCCGGAGCCGTTGCGCCTCGCCGCGCCGGCCCGGCGCCGGGTGCTCGCCGTGGGCGCCGAGCTGAAGAGCACGGTGGCGGTGGCCTCGGGCGGCGCCATCGTGGTCAGCCACCACATCGGCGACCTCGAGCATCTGGCCACCTACCGCTCCTTCCTGCAGGCCATCGACCACGTCTGCCATCTGGGGGCCGTCGTACCCGAGGTGGTGGCCCACGACCTGCATCCGGAGTACCTGTCCACCAAGTTGGCCCTCGACCTCACCCGCGGCGGCGACATCGACCCCTACCCCATCCAGCACCACCACGCCCATGTGGCCTCCTGCCTGGCCGAGCACGCCCGCACCGAACCGGTGTTGGGGCTGGCCTTCGACGGGTTGGGCTACGGGCCGGACGGCACGCTGTGGGGCGGCGAGTTCCTGGTCGCCGACTTCAACGGCTACGAGCGGGTCGGCCACCTCGCCCCCATCGCCCTGCCCGGCGGCGCGGCCGCGGTACGCGAGCCCTGGCGCATGGCGGTGGCATGGTCGCAGCGCGCCGCAGGGTCGGAGGCGGCGCTGGCGCTGGGTCGCGAGCTCGTCGGAGAGGAGCGCGCGGCGGCGGTGCTCGACCTGGTCGAGCGGGAGCGAGGGCTGACCACGTCGAGCATGGGCCGGCTCTTCGACGCCCTCGCCGCCCTCGTCGGTCTGCGCACCGCGGTCAGCTACGAGGCCCAGGCCGCCATCGAGTTCGAGGCGCTGGCCCACACCGTCGATCCCGCCGATGCCCCGCGCTACGAGATGGCGGCGCAGCGCCTCGGCGGCCTGCTGGTGGTCGACCCCGCACCCCTGGTCGCCACGGTGCTCGACGAGCGCCGGGCCGGCACGGCTCCCGGGTTGATCGCGGCCGGCTGTCACCGGGCCATCGCGTCAGCCGCGGTTCGCGCCGCGGTCGAGCTCGCCGCCGAGCGAGGGCTCGCGACGATCGCTCTGAGCGGCGGCGCGTTCCAGAACGCCCGGCTCGGCATGCTCGTGGCCGACGGCCTGCGGGCCGAGGGGCTCGAGGTGCTGGTGCACCGGCTGGTCCCGCCCAACGACGGCGGCATCAGCGTGGGCCAGGCGGCGATCGCCGCCCTGGGAGACCGCCCGCGCCCTTGATTTGGCCCGGCCCGCCCCGGGCCGGGTACCCCCAACCTGCGGCGCGGGGTCAACCGGGGACCGGTGCCAGCCTCGTGACCGAACCGGCCAAGGGGACGCCGAGCGTCTGGGCCCCGCCCCGCTCCCCGACCAGGTACAGGCCTCGCTCCACCACCACCGGGGTGGTCGCGGTGACCAGCACGGTCAGCGTGCCCCGGCGGATGTGATCGCCGAGGTCGACGGTCAGGCGACCCGCCGGCGCCACCTCGAGGCTCGTCAAACCGTCGACGGGCGTGCGTGCCCCGGCCAGCGCGACGACGTCGACCCGGGCGATCGTGTCGGAAGACGGGTTCTGGATGCTGAGCAGTTCGGCCACCGTGTCGGTGGCCGATCCGGCCGCCAGGACCCACGACGTCGCCGCCAGCGGTGCGCCCATGGTGTACGCCAGGCCCTCCCGCGCCCGGGGCTCGGTCGAGTCGAGCACCCGCTCGGCCACCACGTCGACGCCGTTCAGCGCCCGCACCGTCACCGCGTGGGCGACGCCGTCGGGAATGCGGTCCTCGTCGCTGAGCACCACCGCCGAATAGCCTTGCGGCGGGACGCTCAGCGCCAGCGGCTCGACCTCGCCGTTCGTGGCGGGGTCGTCGAGTTGCACCTCGAGGTCCACCTCGGCCGGTTCGGCTGAGGGGTTGTACACGACGTAGGTCTCGGTCACCCCCTCACCGGCGGGACCGTCCGGGAAGAACCAGAGCCCGCTGGGCTGGGGCGCGCCGAGCGTCAGCGCCAACCCGGGCGGCGACAGGGAGCCGTCGAACATCTGGATGCGGTCGGCGACGAGGCGGCCGGTCCGGGCCACGATGGACGTCGACACCTGATCGTGGCGAGCGACGACACCGCTGATATCGAGGACGACGACGCCGCTGCCGGGCACCACGAGTTGGTCGTAGGGCTGCGGCGCCCGGAACCCTTCGGGGGTGGCGAACGTAAGGTCGACGACGGCGTCGTCGGGGAACGGGTTGAACAGGACCAGCAGCTCACGAGCGTCGCGTCGGGTGCTCCCCGCCGCGAAGTACCAGGTGTTCGACGCGCCCGCGGCACATGGTGCGACGTCGAAGCCGGTCGGTCCCCGCACGGCGTGCTCCACCACCACGTCGCCGCCGGTCACCTCGACCAGGGCCGCGGCGAAGGGAAGCTCGACGATGGTGGTCAACGGCACCTCGACCCGGCTGGTTCCCTCGACGTCGAAGCGTTCGCTGACCAGTGGTTGCTCGGCCACCGCGGCGGCGTTCGGATCGGTGTCCAGCGCCCCGGGGTACACCGTGATGACGGCTTCGACGGGTTCGGGGGCGGCGTTCGCCACCACCACGGTGTGCTCGGCCATGCCATCGGTGCTGGCCGTGCCGCCGGCACAGAACCACGTGGACGTGAGTGTGCCGGCCGGCGTCGCCACCGGCATCAGCGCCCGGTCGCCTACGGCCGAGACGGCGCCGGGTGCCGCGCTCTGGTCCGACGGTGCCGGGGCGACGTCTCCTTCGTCGTCGTCGACGCGCTCGACGACGGCCAGGCCGACGAGGACCAACGGGATCGCCACCAGCACGGGCACCCGGCGCACCCGGCGCCCGCGGAGCGGTCTCATCGAGGCACCCCGCTCCGACCGGCCACCGGTTGGGGGCCCTGCCGGGCGCGGCGGCGCCCGGCGCGCACGGTGCGCACCACGACCAGCCACAGGGCAACCTGGGCGGCGAGGAACAGGTACCGGACGGGTTCGGTCCGGTACCGCAGCGACGCCGTCACGGGCTCGTCGCCGGAGCCGTCTCCGGGGCTGGCTCTGGCACGCACGTCGAACGAGTTCGCCCACCCGAACGCCTCGGCGCGCCGCGCCGTGGCTCCCCCCACCCGTAGCTCCCACCGCTCGGAGGCGGCTGCGGCCAGGTACAGGGTGACGTCGTCGTCGAGGTCCTCGAGATCGCCGGTCCAGCGCGCGTAGCCGTCGCCCTCGGTGAGCACGGGGGGCGCCCCGGCAAGGTCGGTGCCGGTCGCCGCGGTCAGGAAGTCGGAGCCGGTGGCCTCGGCCTCGGGCGGCAGCACCGTGCGCGTCGGGGCCCACGCCTCGTTGCGGTACACGCGGTATTGAGGGTCGACCTCGAGGGCGACGAGGTCGAGTTGCTCGGCCAGGACGGTGGAGAGGGTGGCGGTCACCACGCGGCGCTCGCCACCGCTGGGGCCCTCCCCGTCGGGCAGGACCACGTAGCGAACGCCCATGGGCGCCAGCAGGCGACCGAGCCGGCTCGTCTGGCGATCGGCGGCGACGTCGAGGGAGTCGGCCACCAGGCGGGTCGGCCCGTGCGACGACGCCGGCCACCGATCGGCGATATCGGGCAGGCCCTCGTCGCTGGTGGCGTAGGCCACCCCGTCGTCGAGCTCCCAGCCGCCGAGCGGCAGCAACCCCGGATCACCGAGCCAGAGGACCCGGAAGGGACCGACCTCGGCCGGCTCGTCGTCGAGGAAGCCCAGGGCGCTCGCCGCGCCGTCACCGGCCGGCGCCTTCCAGCGGCCGTTGGCCGACGCCGCCAGCACCGGGACCACCCCGACCACCACGCCCGCGGCCGCGAGCACCGACGCCATCTGGCGCCAACCGAACCGGTAGCCGCGCAGGTCGACCTCGAAGGCCACCAGGCCCAGCGCGGCAGCCAGGGCCAACCCGGCAGCCGCCGGTGCCAGCAGGCCCTCGGGGGGCCCGAGCGGCACCGGGAACCAATCCTGTTGGCCCGACCAGGCCAGCGCCCAACCGGCCAATGCCAGCGCCCAGCCCCGCACGGCCCACGCCAGCCGCCAGTCGCGCCCGATGAGCAGCGGGAGCAAGGCCACCCCGATGAACACCCAGCCGAGCGGCGCGGCGCCGATCGGCCCGGTCTCGAAGCGGGCCAGCTCGCCGATCGAGAACGTCACTCCGCCGCGCACGCCGCCGAAGGGCGACCATTCGAACCCGTCGGACACGAACCCGAGCGTCCAGGGAAGGTGGAGCACGACCGCCACGCAGACCGCGCCCACGGCCGTGCCGAGCACCCGCACCGAGCCTGCGGCTCGCCCGGCCAGGAACGATCCGGCCACCAGGGCCGCGGCCACCACCAGTGGCGCCAGCACGGCCAGCGGCACCGCCGCGGCGGTCACGGCCACGACCAGGCCGAGACCGAGCACTCGGTGCCGACGCGTCCCGGAGGCTTCGTCGAAGGGTTCGACGGCCATCGACCGAACCAGGCCGTGCAGTACGAACGGGGTCGCCGCCCAGATGGCGAGGCCACCCCAGCGACCCGTGGCGATGGCGTTGTAGGGCAACGGGATGGCGACGAAGACGACCAGGGCGACGGCGCGCGCCAGCTGGGACCCGAGCGCGCCGGACAACCGCCAGGCGCCGAGCGCGCCGAGCGGTAGGAGGCCGACGACCAACAGCATCCGCAGCAGGCCCATCTGCGCGAGCGTGGCTACGCCGCCGAGACCGACGAGCGCGAGCCCCGTGGGCGCCGGGCCCTCCGAGCCCAGGCCGGCACTGCGCCACCCGCTCAACCACTCCCCGAACAGCGACCACGGTCGCGAGGGGAACGCCGGCAGGTCGGCCAGCGGGGGGACCTTGTCAAAGATCAAGACCCGAGAGCCCACGAGGAAAAGCAACACCGCCATGACCCATGCCCCCACGACGACGCGCGTCTGCCGGTCGCCCAGCGCCTCGACCAGGTTGCGGCGGGCGTCCGACATCGACCGCGCGCGGTCGTCACCCCGCCCGATCTGACCTCGCAGGAACGAGGCGAAGCGGGCGCTGCCGTGCACCTGGAGACGGCGCACCTCGCTGTCGGGCACCCGGCGCGACTGCTGCACCCGGCGGCGACGCACCCTGAGCTCGGCGTGCCGACGCAGGTTCCAGGTCCACGCCCCGGCGATGTCGCGAGCCTGGCCGACACGGCCGGCAACCAGCGCGTAGACGATCTCGACCAGGGCCAGCAGCGCGGCCTGGGGCAGCACCCGGAGCAGGTGGAACGGGCCATAGCAGGTGAGCATCGTGCGCAACCGGTGCCGGGCCTGGAGCTGGCGGCGATCATCGACGGGGCGTCGCTCGCCCAGCTCCTCGAGGTGCCGGGCCACCGCCGCGGGCGCCACCATCACGCGCGCACCGGCCACCTGCGCTCGCCAACACAGGTCGAGGTCCTCGCCGAGCAGCGCGATGGCCGGGTCGAAGCCGCTCAGCGCGGCGAACAGGTCGGCCCGCACGAGGGTGCACCCACCCGGGACCACGAACACGTCGCGCACGGCGTCGTGCTGTTCCTGGTCGAGCTCACCGGGCTCGACGTACGGCGAGAGCACACCGGTCTTGTCGGCGGCCATGCCCACCTGGCGCAGCTCGCGATCGTCGTCCCAGGAGACGAGCTTCGGGCCGACGACCCCGGCATTGGAACGGAAGGCCTCCTCCACCATCACCCGCACGGCATCAGGGGCGAGGGCGACGTCGTCGTGGCACACCGCGTAGAACGCCGCTCCCTCCACCACGCGCAGCGCCTCGTTGGCAGACGGACCGAAGCCGGGGTTGTGATCGAGGCGCCGGACGTAGGCGGTCGGCAGCACCGGAGCGACCCGCGCCGCGGGGTCGGCGTCGCTGTCGGCGTCGACGATGAGCACCGACAGGGCCGGGTAGTCCTGGGCGGCGAGGCCGTCCAGCGCTTGCTCGAACCACTCGCCCGGGTTGTGCGTCACCATGACCGCCACCACCGCCGGTGCCCCGGCACCGGTCGTCGGCGATGGGTCCCCGAGCGCGACGGTGCTCGGCTGCTCGACGTCCACGATGAGGCGAAGGGTAGCCCGGCACCGGTGCGCCACCGGTCGCACAGGGTTGCCCGGACTGCTTGCAAGAGTACGCTGCAGCCGACGATGCGGTAGCGCTTCGTACCCCTCGGACCAAGGAGGACCGGCGAGTGTCCCTTCGGGTTGGCCCGCTCCTTGGTGCACCGACGACAGGACCGACGACATGACCGCCGACAGGACCGACAGGACCGACGACAGGACCGCCGACATGACCGACGACAGGACGGCGTCGGCCCGCTCGCTCGGCCGGGTGGCGAAGGACGCACTGCTCGTCGGCGTCGGGCTCGGCCTGATCTCGGTGCAGAGGGCCCAGGTGCATCGTCGAGAGATCACCCGACTTCTCGGTCCCCGCGTCGCCGAGGCCAGGGATGCCTTGGCCGGCGCGACGGGCCAGTTCGATCCCCGGGCCCTGCACCGGGTCAAGGACATCGAGGCGCGTCTTCACGATGCCGAGGAACGGCTCGAGGCGCTCCTCGACCAGATCGAGGAGAAGCTCCCGCCCGCGGCCAGGAGCCTGGCCCGCCAGGCGCGCAGCGTGGCGCGCGACGCCGCCCACGATGCCCGCCACCAGCTCCGCGATCTCGCGGCGCGCCGACCCCCCGCCGCCTGAAGGAGAATCGCCCGCACTCGCTCGCCCGGTCTGGGGGCAGGGGCTCGCGCCCCGAGCCCCCGGCCGAGCGGAGTGCGCCGCGAACGACCGAGGGCGAAACTGCGGCGCATGCGGATCGCCATGGACGTCACCGCCTTGTTGTCGGCGCGCACCGGCATCGGCGTGTTCACCGCCGAGCTCCTGGGCCGGTTGGCCCGGGTGGACGACCTCGATCTCCGGGCGTACGCGGTCACCTGGCGGGGCCGGGACCGGCTGCGCTCGGTGGTGCCGCCCGGGGTCGGCCTGGCCCGCGCCCCGATGGCGGCCCGGCCGCTGCGCGGGGCCTGGGCCCGGGCCGAGCGCCCGCCCATCGAATGGTGGACGGGGCCCGTAGACCTCGTCCACGGGCCGAACTTCGTCGTACCACCGGCGCGCCGAGCGGCCCGGCTGGTCACCGTGCACGACCTCACCCCGCTGCGCTTCCCCGAGCTGAGCACGGCCGACACCCTGCAGTACCCCGCTCTGCTACGGCGGGCCATCGCCGCGGGGGCCCATGTGCACACCGTCTCTCGTTTCGTGGCCGGCGAGGTCATCGAGTTTTTCGGGGCCGATCCCGGCCGGGTGCACACGGTCCCCAACGGCGTGTCGGCGGTGGCCGGCGGCGACCCCGCTCGGGGCCGGGCGCGGGCCGGCGCCGAACGCTACGTCCTGTTCCTCGGGACCGTGGAGCCGCGCAAGGACCTGCCCGTGCTGGTGCGCGCCTTCGACGCGGTCATCGACGCGGTCAGCGGCCCGAGGGGCGACCCGAGGGGCGGCCCGAGGGGCGACGCTGGGGGCGACCCGGGAAACGGTCACGACGACCTGCGACTGGTGATCGCCGGGCCCGACGGCTGGGGCGTCGAGGCGTTGGTGGCCGCCGTGCGCTCGGCCCGCCACGGGGACCGGGTGGTGCGCGCCGGGTGGGTCGACGACGGGGCCCGGGCCGACCTGCTGGCCGGGGCCTCCGTGTTCGCCTACCCGTCACGGTACGAGGGTTTCGGCCTGCCCCCCCTCGAGGCCATGGCCGCCGGCGTACCGGTGGTCACCACCGCCACCGGTGCCCTGCCCGAGACCGTGGGGGACGCCGCCGTCCTGGTGGCGCCGGGCGACGCCGACGCCCTGGCCGAAGCCCTGGTCCGCGTGCTCGACGACGAATCGTTCGCCGCCACGATGGTCGCGAGGGGCCGGGCGCATTGGCCCCGGTTCAGCTGGGACCGGTGCGCGGCCGACCTAGCCGATCTGTACCGGCACCTAGATCTTCTTGGGGTTTGAAAGACGAGACGATGTGACAGGTTTCAAGCTGCTCTCCCGAGGCGCGCGTGTGTGACGTAGTCGGCCACGGTTCGTTCGATGGTGGCGACGGCGCGGCGCAG
>Ga0187893_10001149_pt1 | contig 65707 bp, 28 predicted proteins | sample MA1701074metaG_FD_139574 | JGI IMG/M metagenome (GOLD analysis project Ga0187893, IMG submission 139574) | White microbial mat communities from a basaltic lava cave in the Kipuka Kanohina Cave System on the Island of Hawaii, USA - MA170107-4 metaG ... | reverse complement strand
CTCTTTCCAAAATGGATTCAGACGCAGAGCAACGAACACGCAACAACAAACCCGAGCAGCCTCGAAAAACAGAAGCTTAAATTCTGCGTCGAGTGGTCTAAACAATGGGGTCCACCGCTTTGGTCTTTCTGGCGCTCACAAATGCTGCGAACTGCGGACGAAAGCAGATTTGCCCGGCCGGTGATTGACGCGGAAGCAGCTCGAACTTCTCTTCGATGAAGTCAAGAAGATGATCCATGAACTGAATGTTCGGTGAGAACTTTACCAGTTGATACAGGTAAAGGCCCTTTCGACGATTGCGTGGGATTCCTTGAGATAGGCTGTCGTAAAGTCGCATCGCTAACGCACGATTTTGCCCTTCCGAAACACTCAGTCAACGACTGACAGCCACCGTCCTGGTTGCACAGCGTGGGCAACCACAAAAGGCTTGCTCACTCCCAATGTTCGCTCACCATCAAAGCATAGACTGTCTATGCGCATATCGCCGGAAAACCTCGCACCGCTCAACTCTGCTGAGTTCATGGAAGCGTACTCTTACGCTGGCCTTTCGTCCGAGCGTGAGAGCTGCGACGAGCTTTTACCACGCGAAAGCACTCTTATCGAGACCAGCGACGGATTCACTCTTGGCAACACCCTGTTCAACCGCTTTGGATTCGCATTGAAGCGACACTTCGGTGACCGTGATGACAAACTGCACTCGTTCTTGTGGCGTTTCTTTGCTTTCCAAGCACTATTCAAGCACGAGCATGAGCTGATGAGCCGATACCTCAAGGGGAGTGGTAACGATCAAGAGATTCACCACGCAGTCTTTCACGTCGTAGCAACGCACGCCCTTACGTCAGACTGTAAATTTGATCCTTCATCCTTTTTCGCGGAGGTCCAAAGAATCGCAAGGCTCATGGAGAGCGATGAAACGAGTACGGACGCCTAGGCCGGCACAATGTCCGAGAGCATGCTAACCCCCATGTTGGTGCAGTACCTAGTGGGCCTTTGCTGCCTCAGGTGGGATCCGAACGCTGTGGATGTCACCATCGGAGACATGGTGCTCGACACGGCGGCTAACAAAGAGCGCGATGTCGACGTGACGGTCACCGTCCAGGAGTCAGACGGCACGAGGCGTGCGTTCAAGGCGTACGAAGTGAAACGGGAGAGTTCTCCACTTGATGTCGCGGATGTTGAGGCGCTATGTCTGAAGCTTCTTGATATGCCATCGATAAGTCACCGTGCCATTGTTTCCTCCTCGGGCTTCACTACTGGTGCACAAACGAAGGCTTCTCACCATGGCATCGAACTATTCGCTTTGCGGTCATGGACTCGTCCGCTTGAAGAGCAGTTCCCTTTGCTCACCATGCGTGGCACCGCTGATGAATGCTTCCCGATGCACCAAATACTGCTCTGCTGGAATAATCCCCAATATATGTTGATCGCGCGCATGGCAAAGGGGCCGTTGAGCGTAGCGCCGGGCGATCAGTTGTTCGATGCCGCCGGGAATGTGCACTCTAAGTTTGGGACTTACGCGAAGTACGAATCCGAGTTATTGCTTCGCTCAACCGAAATCCTGTTTCCGATTGAGCCAGCGTTGTCTGTGATGCGTACATTTCCAGTTCCGTTTGCTGCATCCGACGGTGAGATCCCGGCGGGGCCTGCCTGGCCACATACCCACACACTGGATGTGACCTGTGATGACGTCCATGTGCGAACTGACCATGGGCTCTGTCGGCTCGATGTCGTGACTATCACAGGATTTCTAAGATGGGAGCGTAGCCGGAGTAGGGGGCAGTACTATGTGATGGAGCGCGTTCCGGGTGGCGACGCTTTTGGCGCTGCGCTGATCGCGACGGAGCGTCGCGAAGGACACATGACGTGCCTGGTTTTCTCCGCGAAGACGCGCGATATTGGTATTCATTTTGTCCGTCTATCCGAGAAGCATCGGAATGCAATTCGCAGGCTTAAACTCGACATGCCGGTAGCCACAGGCGGGCCTTAACCTTCCTTAGCGTCAGCTTGGCGCGTTCCATTGCGCACGCCGAGAAATCGGGACGAACTCCGGGAAGCGCGTCTTGGACACGCCTGTGGCACGCTATGACACCGCCGCGCAAGGTGCACACCTCGATTGTAGCGGGTGAAGGGAATCAAACCCTCGTGTTTGGCTGCTTGCCGATGGCTGTCTTAATCTGCTTCTCGCGCCGACGTCGATTCACCACCCGCACTGCCGTCCCCTGTTCTGTTCTTCGAGCCACTTCATCAGCGGCTGAAAATACGCGATGATGGCGGAGCCATCCATCTTGCGGGTGCCGGTGAAGGCTTCGAGCGCGTCGGGCCACGGCTTCGACGAACCCATCGCCATCATTTTGTTGAAGCGTTCGCCGATTGCTTTGTTGCCGTAGAATGAGCAGCGGTGCACCGGGCCTTTCCAACCCATCTGATCGGCGGCGGCTTTGTAGAACTGAAACTGAAGAATGTGGGCCAGGAAGTAGCGGGCGTAGGGCGTGTTGCCCGGGATGTGGTATTTCGCGCCGGGATCAAACGCCGTCGCCGGGCGATCCACCGGCGGCACGATGCCCTGGTAGCGCAGGCGCAGCGCCGTCCAATCCTTCTGATAGTCGGCGGGCTTCGTCGTCCCGCTGAAGACTCCCCAGCGCCACTTGTCCATCAGCAGGCCGAAGGGCAGGAACGCCACCTTGTCCATCGCCTGGCGCAGGAGCAGGCCGATGTCCTTGTCCGCGCTCGGCACTTTCGAAGCGTCGAGCAATCCGATTTGCACCAGGTACTCGGGCGTGATGGACAGCGCAATGAAATCGCCGATGGCTTCGTGGAAACCGTCGTGGGCGCCATTGAGATAGAGGAAAGGCAACTGGTTGTAGGCGCGTTGATAATAGTTGTGGCCCAGTTCGTGATGGATCACCACAAAATCATTCGCATTCACCTTGATGCACATCTTGATGCGGAGGTCATCCTTGTTGTCCACGTCCCAGGCGGACGCGTGGCAAACCACTTCGCGATCGCGCGGCTTGGTGAATTGGGATCGCTCCCAGAACGTAGCCGGCAGCGCAGGCAAACCGAGTGATGTGTAGAATCCCTCGCCGGCTTTCACCATCTTGATCGGATCATAGCCCTTCTCCACGAGCAACGCCGTGAGATCGTAACCGACATCACCGACACCCTTCGGTGCGACGACATCGTAAATATCGCTCCACTGCTGCGCCCACATGTTGCCGAGCAAATCAGCGCGGATCGGCCCCGTCGCCGGCTGCACGTTCGCGCCGTACTTTTCGTGGAGCTTCGCCCGCACGTAGCAATGCAACTGGTCGTAGAGCGGTTTGACCTGCGTCCACAACCGGTCCATCTCACGAGCGAAGTCATCGGCGGACATGTCATAACCGGAGCGCCACATTGCACCCACATCGACGTAGCCCAATTCCCTCGCTCCTTCGTTCGCGATGGTCACAAGCCGGGAGTAGTCGTCGCGCATCGGCGTGCCGACGTTGTTGTGCCAGCTTGTCCACATCTCCTTCAACTTGTCGGGATCGCGCGTGGTGCCCATCGCGTCCTCGATGTCCGAGCCATTGATGGGCTTGCCGTCGAGGGTGCCCTTGCCCTTCCCATACTGCGATTCCAACCGTGTGGCGATGACGTTGAGTTCCTCGGCGGCGCCCGGTTTCTCCGGGGCAGGCAGAACAATTCCCTGCTTCAGGAAATCAAGCTTCCTTCGGATATCGAAGGACAATCCCTTGACGCCATCAAACTTCGCCGCGCCCTTGGCCAGCCGGACACTCATCTCCGTCCCGCGCGCACCAAACTCCGCCGCAATAGCGTCGGTGTCTTCGGTGATGTAGGTGCTCTTGATCCAATTCGCACGGCTGGAGAGCACCGAATGAGCGGCCAGTTCCTTCTCGGCTCGCGCAACGAATGATGCGGCATCCTCAGCAGTTTGAGCGAATGCCGAGACGGAGAGTGATGCGGCGGCCAGGAACGCGAAGCGAAGAATTGAAATGCACATGCAGCGAGCCTAACGACGCTGAATCCGCCCGGTCAAGTTGAGTAAGTTTGCTCAGTCGGAACGCCGAGGAATGCTCGGTGCTTCCGGCGCTCGGTTTACTCCGTAAGGACGAGGCGGAAGAATCGTTGGGAAGAACTTGAGAAGGACATTCCGCCGGGTTGGAGCAGTTGCTGCGCTTCGCTTTCGGTGACGGCACTCCAGTTTTGCAGATCGGTCGAAGCTTCGATTTGAAGCGTTTCTCCAGCCGGTACCCCGAGGTGGTAGGTGCCGGCGCCATCGCGAATCAGTTGCACCCGGAAGGTGCTCGCCGGATCGCGTTGCCGGTATTGCACCACACTGAAGTCCGCGCTGGAGCCCGAACCGAAGCCCTCCGAAGCCAGCACGCGAATGTCTCCCGACGCATCGGCTCCGAGCGCGATACCGTAGTCCCAGCTCTCGATTCCCGGCCCATCGTGATAGACCAGCCACGGGCGGTTGCCGTAAGCATCGTATTTGGCTGTGGCCGCATCAACCCCCGTTCCGTGCCGGCCCCCGAATCCGGTGATGTAGGCATTGCCGAATGGATCCAACGCCAGTTGTGACATTCTTGAAACGAGGATCTGCGGCTCGCCGATGCGATACCGGAACTGCCCGTTGGCGCCGACGCGAGTCAACCCGGACCGTTCGCCCGGTTCGTAATCGTCGTCGCTCTCTGTCAACACCGTGATCTCGTCGCCCGGGCCCGCCGCGATCGCCACGATGGAAGCGATCTCCGACCAACTGCTGCCCGTGCGCGTCTCCCAGAGCTTCTGGCCGGCAGGAGAATACTTAGCCACGAACAGGTGACCGTCGGTAACCTCCGGCGGCGAACCGAGGCCCGCGACAATGAGGTTGCCGGCGGAGTCCACCGTGATTGCGCCGAGCCGGGTGTGCACCCCTTCGGCGTAGGGACGAATCCAAGCCACTGCGCCCGTGGAATCGAACTTGCGCAACCGGATCTCGTTATATCCACCCGCCCGAATCGTTGTTCCGAGATAGGTGTTGCCGGATGAATCCACCGCCATCGCCATGGTGTCGTTGTCTGGAGACGAATCTTCGAACGACCACTCCAGGTCGCCCGCACTGTTGTAGCGCGTAACCGTCATGCGGGACTCGCTCAGTATGCCTACTGAGCTGGAGCCGCTGGCATCCACGGCAAACGGGTGAATGCCATACCACCAATTCGATTCGGCCTGGAGGCGCGACCAAAGAAGCTGGCCCTCCGGATTGAATTTCAGCACGGCCAGCGCCGCGGGCAGATACGGCTGCCGGGACAGCCCGGTCACATAAATGTTTCCCGCCGCATCCAGGCCGAGGTTGGATGGTTCTGCATTCGTGAAGTCGGCAGATTCAAATGCGGCCGACCACAGGAGATCGCCGTCAGCGCCATGTTTGTGGAGGATGATGCTGGACCCTGCGAGGTGATTAGACCGCGCCGCGATCAGGAATTCGCCGGAGGGCAGCACCCGGAGTTGCGGCGCATATTCCCAGGTGGACGAAGCGCTCTGATGTCCCGTGGTTTCGACTGCATTGACCGCGCTGGAAATCCTAAGACCGGCGGCGCTGCTGGTGGCGGTTCCTCCGAAGGTTGTCGCCACCACGTCATAGGCGCCACCGTCGGCCGCGTTCAAGCTCGCCAGTCGAAGCACTTCGTTGGTGGCGCCCGGAATAGAGGTACCGTTGTGACGCCATTGCAACGTGACGAAATCGTTTCCGGTTACCGCAGCGACGAATGCCACCTCCGTTCCGAGGTAGCCCACCGCCTGGGTGGGAGCGGCGGTGACTTCCGGCGGGGTCCGCACGGAAAGGCGAGCCTCCGCACTGACAGTCATGCCAACGGAATTCGAGACCACTACGGAATAATCACCTCGATGCGCCACCTGAACATCGGTCAGGGTAAGCATGGCGCTGTTGGCTCCGGGAATGGCACGGCCGTTTTTGCGCCATTGAAAATGCACGGGCCCGTCTCCGGTGATCCCAGCGGTGAATACAACACTCGGAGTGCCGGGATCCACGACATGCAGCGCCGGTGTTACCACTGCGGTGACAACTCCCGGTTGGGCGTGTTGGGTGTACTTCACGAGCGAAACAAAGGGTTGGTTGGAATAATAGGACCGGACGCCCACCAGAATGTCTCCGGAGGGCATCACCTCAAGGAACTGGCCAAAGTCGTTCAGGAATCCACCGCTGTCATAAGCGGTGGACCAGAGTTGCGCCCCATCAGGTCCCACCTTGTACGTCACCACATCCGAGGTCGGAGAAGAGATCACATACCAATGACCGGCCTCGTCCACGTCCAGTCCCTGGAGATAGACGGAGTCACTGGGATGGGCGATTCGCGTGACCCATTGCTGCTGGCCGTCCGGATCGTATTTGATCAGAACCGTATGGTAGAAGTTCAGATTCCCACCGACGACGATGTTGCCCTGGTTATCGAATCGCACGGACGAGGCGTACATCGACACGGGTTCTTCGGCCCGATAACGCGCCGTCCACCGCCGATTTCCATGGGCATCGTACTTCCACGTCACGCAATGGGACCGCTCGTTAGCCACCGCCGCCACATTCCCGGCGGAGTCCACATCCAAACCGGTCAGGTTCAATCCGACGCTTGACTCTTCGCGGGCGACCCAGAGCTCCTGCCCGGCGGAATTGAGTTTGAGCGTGAAAACAGAAGGTGCGCTGGCTCCTCCCAGCGACGTTCCGGCGATGTGGGCGTTGCCAAGATCGTCCAGCTTCAAGCTCGTGACGCGCTCCGAAAGATGTTCTGGAGAGTCGTAAGAGTAGGTCCACAGGAGATCGCCCGCCGGGCTGTACTTGACCACCACAACATTGAGGCTCCCATTGGTTCCGATGGAATCGCCGGCCACGATTGCATTCCCCAGGCCGTCGACTGCCAACGCGGTGCCCCGGTCGATGTAGGCTGGACCGCCATAATACCTTGCCCACTGCAACTCGCCGTTGTCCCCGTATTTCAAGGTGAGAAATCTTTGCACACCGTTCGTGCCCGTTGTGGTACCAGCGACATAAACATTCGTTCCCTGCGCCACAGTCCCCAATGCCACGTCGTTGGGAGCCGAACCTTCCTCTGACTCATATCGGGTCTGCCAGGACAGGGTTCCGCTGACGCTATAGCGGCTGACCACAATGTCATGATTCCAGCCCACCTGATGCCTCGTACTACCGCTCACAAACACGTCCCCGGACGACGCGACGCTGATGCCTCCCACGTGGAAAACGGAATTCGTTGGCTCATGGACGCGTGTGGCCCAGCTCTGCGAAACCGGGTTGGCCTCGGTTGCCACGGCTGAAAAACCAGTCGCATTCAAGACGGTAGCCAACAGCACACCAGGATGTAATAGAGAAGAAGTCGTTTTCATAATGCGTACGACCTCGACGCAGTGGCTTGCATTGAGGATTGCGCGCATAGCCTACACCTCAAGCGACCGCAACGTCACGGAATTAATTGAAGGTTTTGAACGGAGTGGGGCGATAGCGTTTGTCGTCAATCCACGAAAGCAAACTCATTCGCGAGCAGGAGCACCTGGGCGTATTGCTCCCACGGCGTGAGGTAAACCGGCGCGGGCCGGGGGCCGTCGAACTCCGCGCGCGCATCCCACTTCGTTCCGTCAGCGGTGATGAGGGGCGCCCAGAGGAATTGATCGCTGTGCAACGTGCCGCCGATGTCCACGACAAAGTCGAGCGTGTCACCGGCTTTCACCACGATGTTCGTGGCGGACATCGTGGCTTTCGATTTGTGGACGGTCGCCGCTTTCAGTTCGCCATCACGGCTGGAAAGAATAAAGCCGCGCACGCCATCGCCCGGTTCCGGTTCGTGCTTGAGTGTGCCGGTGATGTTCACCATTGCATCGCGCGGCGCGACCCAGCGGCGGACACAGGCATGGGCCAGCGTGTTGCCTGGATGGCCGCCCTCTTCCGTGAGTTGCGCCCAACCGGTTTCTCCGCCGGGCCACGGCACGGCACCCTGCCACGCGGAGCCTGTGAAATGCGGCAGCGGCGTAAATGATTTCAGCTTCTTTGCGGTGGCGTCGTATTCGCCCGTGCCATAGCGCCACTGCGTTTCGCGAATCGGCGGAGGCAGGGGAGCGGGATCGGAGGACGCGGCTTTGACGAAACGTAACGCCGCGGAAACTTCGCTTTTGGTGGCGTCTCGCTGATAGAGTGCTTGATGGATTTGCTGCACGCGTTTGTCCGGCGGCAAGTCGGCAAAGCGTTTCGCCAGGGCCCACGCGCGACTGGCGGCGAAAGAGCCGTTCAAGAAATAGAGCGCTTGCTGCGGAACCGTCGTTTCATGACGCACCGCGACATGAATGTCCGGATTGGCAAAGTCGAAGGTGCGGAAGGTGCCCGGCAGGAACTGGCGATCGACCAGCGCATAAACGGTGCGGCGCTTGTTGCCGGTGTCGAGCAACTCGACCGGCTTGCCACCGGCCGTCAGATCCAACTCGCCACTCGCCGCCAGCATCGAATCGCGGAGCGCCTCAAATTCAAGCCGGCGAGTGGGAAAGTGGGAGAGCAGGCGATTGTCGGAGTCCCTCGCGGATATGTCATTACCATTGACTGACCCCTGCTGGTAAACAGCGCTCAACATGATGAGCCGATGCATCGCCTTGACGCTCCAGCCCTCGGCGACAAAACGGCGGGCCAACCAGTCGAGCAGTTCGGGGTGACTCGGCGGTTCGGCACGCAGGCCGAAGTCGCTGGGCGTCTTCACCAATCCGATGCCGAAATGGTGCTGCCAGATGCGGTTCACCATCACACGGGCGGTCAGCGGATTGTCGGGGCTCGTAACCGCGCGGGCCAATTCAAGCCGTCCGCTGCCTTTCGTGAAAGGCATTCGTTGCGAACCGGCGATCACCTTGAGGAATTGGCGCGGCACTTCCTCGCCGAGCCGTGAAGCGCTGCCGCGATTGAACACGCGCGGGTTTGGCTCCGGCTCCCGGTCGGTCAGGTAAAGCGCGGCAGGCGTGCCCAGTTCGATGAGCCGCCGCTCCACGTCGCCCTGCAGTTTCGCCAGTTCGTCGGCGTGCGAAGTCAGGAAAAACCACTCGTTGTTGATGATGCCGGTGTCCGGCACGACGGTCGGCGAGTTGCGGTCGCGCAGGAATGCGCGCAACTCGGCGGCGCTGGGTGCAGGCGCGTTGGTTTGCTGCTCGGCGTCGGCAAAAATCTTCCCATAGCGTGCGGCGACTTCGCGCATGTCTTTGGGCGGAGTCGTGAACGCGGCAGCCACGAGCGGGTTCAGCTTTCCGTTGTTGATTACACCAGCCAGTGCGGCGGAAGCCGAGCCTTCAAACCCCTTCGCCGGCAAATCTGCCAGTACGAACCACGGCGCGAAGATAGGGTGTGACGGGTTTTTTGATGTTTGCAGATAATCGCGCCAGCTTCGCACGGACGCAGGAATAAGATCTTCAGGGCCCAGGATTTGATCGAAGCCTTCCTCCGGATACTTCTCCATCTCCAGTTGCGCCGTGAGATAGTCACCCACACGCGTGCGCAGCCGGGCCGCCGCCTCGTCCCGCCGCTTAGCCATCATCTCGGTGAACTTTTTCTGGCGCTTGGCGAGTTCGGCGTCCTCGACAAGTTTGAGCGGAACCAGCCGATCATCGCAGCCATGAAACACGCCGTAGAGCGAGTAATAGTCCTTCGTGGGAATGGGATCGTACTTATGGTCGTGGCAGCGGGCACATTGCACGGTGAGCGCCATCGCGCCGCGCGTGACCACGTCGATGCGGTCGTCGATGATGTCGTGCGTCACGCCAATGAAGCGTCGTCCGCCGGTGATAAAGCCCATCGCCGCCAGGTCGGGAGAATCGGTGGGCACAAGCTGGTCGGCAGCCATTTGGAGCAAAAGAAAACGGTCGTAAGGCAGATCCTCGTTGAACGCGCGGATGACCCAATCGCGATATGCAAACGCGTGGACGAAGCGCCGTTCCTCGCGCGCATAGACGTAGCCCTTGGTGTCCGAGTAGCGAGCTACATCCAGCCAGTGCCGTCCCCAGCGCTCGCCATAGCGCGGCGAAGCCAGCAGCCGCTCGACGACGTTGCTGAAGGCGTTTCGCGATTTGTCGCGTTCAAACGCCGCGACTTCCTCCGGTGTCGGCGGAAGCCCAATCAGATCAAATGTCGCGCGCCGGATCAGCGTCCGCTTGTCGGCCGGTGCAGCGGGCTGAAGCCCGCGCTCCTCCAGCTTTGCGAGGATGAAGCTGTCGATGTCCGTCTTTACCCACTTCCCGCGCTTCACCGCCGGCGGCTTCGGCTGGCTGACAGGTTGAAACGCCCAATGAGCCGGAGCGTTCGATGCTATGCTGGCGGTGGAAGCCGGGGCCGACGCGCCAAGCAGGAGACAGGCAATCACGCCATGGAGCATCGCGACAGACCATCGTTCGCCGCCTGCGGCGTTGCACGGGAAACTTTCGCGGTACTGGCTCATACTGGACATGCCGGGAAACCTAAAGGTGGACGGTGGACCGTCAATCATGATTCACTGCGAGTCAGTCGGTCACTTCCGGCCAATGCTTTCGGAGCGCCGGCCTCCGGCACGGCGCGTTTCGGCGTGGCTGAAGGTTCGTGCCGTGCCGGAGGCCGGCGCTCCAAGCCAGCGCGTCAACGAGTCTTGCCGCACTGCATCGCATGAGCTCAAGAACCATATCCTTTGCCGACCTGCACCAGTTCGCCCGCGAAGCGTTCCAACGAGTCGGAATGTTCGAGGCTGATGCCACGATCGGCGCGGACGTGCTGGCTACAACGGATGTCTGGGGTGTTTTTACTCATGGCACCAAGAGCCTGGCCGGCTACCTCCGACGGCTCCAGGCCGGCGGGCTGCGCGCGCAGGGGAAGCCGCGCGTGGTCGCTGAAGGTGGCGGTTGGGCCACGGTGGATGGTGATTCGTCGGTCGGCATGGTGACTTCGGTATTCGCGATGCAGACGGCCATCGCCAAGGCACGGCAGCAAGGCATCGCCTACGTCGGCGTGCGCAACAGTTGCCACTTCGGCGCGGCGGGTTATTACGCCTGGCTCGCCGCGCGCGAAGGGCTCATCGGTATCGCGATGGCCAATGACATTCCGTCCGTCGCTGCACCTGGCTCGCGGGGTGCCGTCACGGGCAGCAATCCCCTCGCATATGCAGTGCCTGCGGGAAAACGTCGTCCGATGCTGCTCGACATCTCCACGGCCACGGTTGCGGGTGGAAAGGTGTATGCAGCGAAGGCGCGCGGTGAATCGATCCCGGGCAACTGGATCATCGACGCCACTGGCAAACCGACGACCGACCTCAGCGGCTTTCCCCATTCGTGCGCACTGCTACCGATGTCCGGACACAAGGGCTACGGTTTGTCGCTGTTGATAGAGACGTTGAGCGGCATCCTGAGTGGCGCGGCGGCGACCTGGGGCGTGAGGAGTTGGGCGCACGATGATGCCACGCTGCACACGCTGCATGGAGCGGCGTTTATGGCGATTGACGTGAAGTGCATCATGCCGCCGGAGGAATTCGCTCGCAAAGTGGAGGCGTTGATTGACGAAATTCACAACTCGCCGCGAGCTGATGGTGTGGAACGGCTGCTGGTGCCCGGAGAACTGGAGTGGGAACGTTACGACCGCGCGATGAAGGAGGGAATTTCCCTGCCTGCCGACGTGGTGGGGAATTTGAAGCTGGCGGCGGAATTGGCCGGGCTCGATCAGCCTGCTTTGAGAGATTGAACGGTTCAGAGCGTCACGGCTCAAATACCCGCGCGCGGAGGTATATCGCAGGCACGTTGGTGATGGCGACCGGGACGCGCGTCACTCCGCTGGTGGCGGCGAGGAAGGGGCGATTCGCCGGCACGTTCAAGAATTGCCACGGGCCTATGCCAGCCGAGTTGGTGGACCATTGCCATTCGATGCCACGGTTGATCAGCCGCGGGTAAGTGAGGGTGACTTCTGCTCCGCTTCGCTCGACGCCAATCCGCCAGAAATTGGCGGCATTATTGGGCGCCGTGCCAGTGAGGTATTCGGTGAAGTTGCCTGCCCTATCGTTGTCGGGATCGGCCGTCGGTTGTGCCGCAGCCGCGTTGGTCGAGTCGAAATAATCGACCTGCCATTGGGCGAACGTGCGGTAGCCAGGCAATTGATTGGTGATCCAACGGCGGACCAGGGCGGCAGCCTGCGTATCGAGCAGCAGGGTCGCCAGCGGCGGCATGTGGCGGCCGGGGTTGAGGGTCGTGATGCGATTGAGCAACATCGAATGGGCAGGCGATCCCGGAGCCACGACCTTGTTCGCCGCATTGCCGTCATCGCGGTTTAGCAGCCCGTTGACCAGTCCCGCCGCGGAGAGCGGTGTGAAGAGTCGCGCGTCGAAGCGGCCCAGGCCGCTGCCGCCTGGTTGATGGCACTGGGCGCAGTTGGCGGCCAGCCACGAACGCACGCGCTGCTCGACGCTTGCCGACTCGTCAGCGGGATGTGCCAGGGCGCGCAACGAATAAAGATTTGAGACCGGCGCGGCGAAATAACCCGCGTGACTCATTGCGCGCAGTTGATTGTCGATGACGCCGCCGTAATTGAAGTCGCGGTTTAGTTGAGGCGTGTTGAAGCCGAGCGCCAAACCACCCTGGCTCGCGCGCGTGTGGCAGAGCAGACACTCGCTGCGACCCGGATAATGCCAGACTTGTGTGCGCAGGTTCCCACCGTCATTGATGATGAACGCCTCATCAAGCCCGCCGTCGGGGACCAGGATCGCGTTGGTCAACGAATTGCCCCAGCGATAGGCCAGGCCATAAACATCCGTGCCGTCCGCGCCCGAATGCCGGACGAGCAGACGCGTTTCCAGTCGTTGCCGCGATGAAGGCACGCCGTTGGTCAGTTCCAGCTCAAAATGTTTCACCCATACGCTGCTGGTCGGGAACAGCCAGTTGTTCGTTGCGTTAAAGGTGATTGTCCGGTTTGTCGGGATATAGAACCAGCGCGTCTTGGCTGCGTTGTCCGACCAGAATGGTACGTTCACGTCGTACGGCACAAAGCCAGCGTGCGGCCTCAGGCTCACCAGATTGGTGAACACTCCGGTTTCCGACAGCATCGGCGGCAACACGGGCCCGCCCGCCGTTACCGCGATCAGCCGCTTGATCGTTTCGTCGCTTTGATCCGCCGTGAGCACGTCGTCGTTGGAGGGGTCGGTGCCGAACGCGGCGATGCCCGTATCATCGGCCAGCCGGGAGAACGATGACACGTTCGTTCCATCATACTTCAAAGCCCACACATTGCCGCTGACGTAATCGCCGAAGATAAAGCTGCCTTGCAGCGCGGCGATGCGGTTGCCGCGATACACCACGCCCGCCACGACGGCGTTTCCCTGGTTCGTGCCCGCTCCATGGCGGTAGGTGAAGATCGGCGGAACGGAAGTGAAACCTGGCGGCGCGCCGGCGGACTTCGGTCCGGCGTTTGTTGTTTCGCGGTAGGCCCAGCCGTAATTACCGCCCCGAGTGATGACGCTGATTTCCTCCCAGGTATCATCGCCCACGTCTCCGCAGTAGATGCGTCCGGTCACCGAATCAAAGCAGAACCGCCACGGATTGCGGAAGCCCACGGCGAACATCTCCGTTCGCACGGCGCCAGGTGCGACGCTGAGGCCGTTGAACGAAGTGGCGCCCACGAAGGGGTTGTCCGCCGGCACGCGGTAATGGATGACGCGGCCCGGATGGTTCGTATTGGCCGGATGCGGGTTCGGCATCAAGCTCGCTGGGCGCGGAGGCACATCCACGTCGAGCCGTAAGAGCGAGGACCAGAAATCTTTGTCGATGCGCTGGCTGTTATTGAAACTATCGTCCTGCCCGCCTTCGTCACCGACCGAGAGGTAGAGATAGCCATCCGGCCCAAAGTGCAAGTCGCCGCCATTGTGATCGCTGTGCTCATCGAACATCGTCAGCAGGACGACTTCGGATGAAGCAAGCGCCGCGTTCGGATCATTGCCCGACACCTGGAAGCGCGACAGGATTTCGTGACGTCCGCTGCCTGCCGTCGTCGTCGCCGAAGCCGTGAAGTAGAGGAAGAAAAAACCGTTGGTCGCGTAGCCCGGATGAAACGCCATGCCCAGCAAGCCCTGTTCGTCGCCGCCTCCGCCCCCGCTCACCCGGCTGGCGATGTCGAGGAACACCGTGCGCGTCGGCGCGGCCAGATTGGTGATCACCGCGACGCGCCCCGCCTGCTCAACGATGAAGATCCGGTTGGTTTCGCCCGGCGGGGATGCGATGGCCGTCGGATTGAGGAAAGTCAGGTTTCCGAATGCGTTGGTAAGTTGATATCCGTAAGAAGGAGGCGTCGAGGGCAGGCGCAGTGTGGAATTGCCCACGCGATTGCTCAATCCAAATGGCTGGCTCCACAGCGGCAGGGCGCCGAACAGAAACAGAGCACAACGCAGAAACGACACGTGCGCAAAATGGCAATCCTGTTAGCATCTGTCAAAAAGGGATTATCAGCACGGCTCGACGCCAGGTGATAATGGAGCAAACAAAAAGCGCGGGACCGAAGTCCCGCGCCGGAGATGAATGGCGTTTCCGCCCGCGGTTTTACTTGTTCGGGCTGTTGATGATTTCGCTCATCTTGAAAATCGGGAGGAACATGCAGATGGCTATGCCGCCGACGGTCACGCCCAGGAAGACGATCAGAATCGGCTCAATCAGCGAGGTCAGCCCGGACAGCGTCGTCTGGATTTCGTCGTCCAGGAAGTCGGAGATGCGTTCGAGCATGTTTTCGATTTTGCCGGTCTGTTCGCCTGCCGTGACCATGCGGATGATCATGCTCGGGAAAACCGGGTGTTTACCCAGCGCTGCGGAAATGCCTTCGCCGCGCTCGATGTCGCTTGCGGCGGTGCGAATGGCTTTTTCCATGACCACGTTGCCGACGGTATTGGAAACGATCTGGAGGACTTCCAGAATGGGCACGCCGCTGCGAATGAGCGAGGCCAGCGTGCGCGTGAAGCGCGCCAGGCAAATCTTATGGGCGATGACGCCGAAGATGGGCAGTTGGATTCGTGTTCGATCCCAGAATTCGCGGCCCTTGGCGGTCTTAAGATAGGACATCCAGCCGTAGATCGCCGCACCGGTCGCCACGACGATGTAGAGAATGTAGGACTGAACGAAATGGCTGAGACTGATCAGCGCTTGAGTCGGGCCGGGCAGTTTCGATCCGAACCCTTTGTAAACGTCGCCGAAGACAGGCACTACTTTAATCAGCAGGAAGATGGTGATGCCGATGGCGATGATCGTCACGGCCGTCGGATACATCATGGCTGACTTTACCTTCTTGCGCAGCTTGGCGGTATTTTCCAGGTAGGTGGCCAGGCGGGAGAGAATCTCCGCCAGCAAACCGCCGCGTTCGCCGGCGGCCACCATACACACGTAAAGCTTGTTGAAGGTTTTGGGATGCTTGCTCAACGCTTCCGAGAAGCTGTCGCCACCTTCGACGCGGGTGCAAACGTCCTTGATGGTGTCGCGCATCACTTTGTTGGTGGTCTGCTCGGCCAGCGCCTGAAGGCATTGCACCATCGCCAGGCCGGCGTCAATCATCGTGGCCAACTGGCGGGTAAAAACAACGAGGTCAGCCAGCGCCACCGAGCCGCCCGCAGTCTTGCCTTTCTTGCCGACCTTTTCCTGGATCGACATGACGAGCAGGTTGCGATTAAGAAGCGCCGCGACGGCGGCCTGCTCACTTTGAGCTTCCAGCGTGTTGCGGATTTCCTTGCCGGATCCCGCTTCCCGAGCGACGTAAGTAAACGAAGGCATAATGATTTGGTCCGTCAGGGCAGGGCAAAGCAGGCGTTACGCCAGCAATCGGCGGCTTTTGTGGCGCGTTTTGGTTTGATAACCATTGTCGTTGCCCAAGTTCTCAGTTCGGTTCCTCCTTGTTTTTCGGCGAGTGGCAAAATCTCTTTAGCTCCTTTTTTGAGACGGGGATTTGTCTCGTTTCAAGACTCTGACCGCTGGGCCAACACCGACGGGAGGATCTCCGACGCGAACCGCTACCGCTTTTCCAACGTGCCGCGTGTCACACCAAGCTGACTGTGCAGCTTCAGCTCGCGCCAGAGCTGTGTGCCGGTGATCTCGCCACGCAGAAGCGCGCGATACCGGCCAATCGTCTGCGCGACCTGCTCGGGTGCTTCGTTCACGAACTCAATGCGGAAATGGCGCAAGCCCAGCGCGAGCAGCCGCTCGACGTGTTCCGCGCCGGTCTGGGCCGTGGCGTTGAAGAGCGTGTTGCGACAGCCGACGTCAGCCTTGAGCACATGCTCGGCGCCCACGCGGTCACGCAGGCGGACCTCGTGCTTGTCACAGGGCCGTCCGCAGTTGGTGTAGTCCGTGCCTTTGGAGAGAAACGCGCAGAAGACACAATGCTCCATGTGAAACATGGGCATGTGCTGGTGGATGGTGACCTCGAACCATCGCGGCGGCGCGGCGTGCAGCAGCGCTTCAAGCTGCGTCGCGTTCAGGTCGTAGGATGCCGTCAATCGTTCCAGGCCGAACTTGTTCTTGAAGTAATTCGCGGTGAGCGCATTGGCCACATTGAGAGAAAAGTCGCCGATGCGCCGGCAATCCGCGAAGAACCTCAGATGATCGTAGTTGCGGATTAAGTAGCCGTCGGCGTCGCACGAGCGGACCTGCTTGAGTGTCCATTCCTCCCCGGTTTTGAAGATGCGCGGCGGCGCGACCCAGATTTCGGACTGCCGATTGCCGATTGGCAATTGCCGATTTCGCGCCGCCGTCACGGCTTCGCGATATTTCTTTGGGTCTTCAAACTCGCAATACACCGTCGTCACGCCGCAGCCCAGCACAGCGTCGAGTTGCGAGAGATTGCGAACGAGGACGATCAACTCAGATTCCGCGTTCCGCATTCCGCGTTCCGCCTTGAAGAGGGCCGCCTCACGTCGGCTGCTATCTTCCACGAGGGTCCATCGTTTCGGTTGCGCTCTGAGCCGTTCCAATTCAGCAATTGCTTGGCGTCGCAGCCGGTTCAATCCGCTCACCGGCAGCATGACCGCGCCTTCGAGATGATTTTTCAATTGGCCCAGTCTGAACGGCGTGCCTCCCAGCCGCCCGAGTTGGCCAGCCAGACGTTCCTCCGTCAACGGATGCTTATCGGCGCCAGCGAGTGTGATGGCTGACGTGACCTGAACAACATGACCATCTTCATCGCGCACCATGAGCGTGAGCGGCTGACCGGCGCGCCCATGAACCTCCATCTGGATGGAACGTTGTGATTTCGGCGCGTCGCCCTCGAAGCTTTGCCGCAGCCGGCGGTTCAGTTCCGGGTCGCTGGTTTTCCACACCTTGTCGCCGGCCTGAAGACGGCTGAAGTCGATGTCGCCCCGCCCAAACGCCAGCGATACTTCCGGTTGACTTTGAGCTTTGAACTTTGAGCTTTGAACTTCATACACGCGCCCGCCCTCTTCTTTCTCCTCCGGGTGTCCGGCGTCGAACACCACGCCATCGCCTGGCTTGAGCGGCGCCTGGAGGCGGATGAAAACCTTCTCGCCCTGGACACGCGTCACTTCGCCGAGGAACACGCCGCGCTTTTTCCCGAAGCGCGCGTGAACCAGTTCCTGATTGTTGATCCCACGAAACCAGCCAGTGTAAAGGCCCCGCGAAAAAGCCATCTCAAGATCGTAACGCGGAGTAGAGAACGCAGAACGCGGAGTGTCAGGGCTTGTTCCGCGTTCCGCCTTTCGCATTCCGAGTTCATCCAGCGCCTGGCGGTAGATGCGGGTGATGTTCGCCACGTATTCCGGTGTCTTGAGCCGGCCTTCGATCTTGAGTGATGCGACTCCGGCGCGAACCAGTTCGGGCAGCACTTCGATTCCAGCCAGGTCCTGCGGGCTAAGCAGATATTTTCTATCGCCGAGCGGCACCATGTGGCCGTCGGAAATCAATTCATAGGGCATTCGGCAGGCCTGGGCGCACTCGCCGCGATTGGCGGAGCGGCCCCCCAGCGCCTCGCTGGTCAGGCACTGGCCGGAGTAGGCCACGCACAGCGCACCGTGGACGAAAACCTCCAACGGAAGTGAGTCAGTGCTCGACGGTGCGGCGCCAGACTGAATACTGGATACTGAATACTGATTACTTCCGGCACTTCGCTGAATTGCGTCGATCTCCTTCAACGAACATTCCCGCGCCAGCACGACGAGGTTGCAGCCCAGTTCGCGCGCGAACTCCACTCCGCCCGCGCTCGTCACCGTCATCTGCGTCGAGGCGTGAATGGGGAAATCCGGCGAGAGCCGGCGGATCAGCCGGCAGATGCCCACGTCCTGCACGATGGCCGCATCGACTCCCGCCGCGATGATAGCGCGCAGATATTGATCGGCTTCCGCCAGTTCGTTCTGAAAGACCAGTGTGTTGAATGTGACGTGGCCTTTCACGCCGCGCCGGTGCAGGAATTCCATCAGCTTCGGCAAATCCGCCTCGGTGAAATTGTGTGCGCGCATCCGGGCGTTGAACTTTTCAAGGCCGAAATAAATTGCATCCGCGCCGTTCTCGACCGCCGCCCTGGCGCATTCCCAATCGCCCGCCGGCGCGAGGAGTTCTGGCAGGCGCGCGCTTTCGCCCTTGTTCGAGGGCGAAGCGGCCCCGGTGAATGGAGCAGCAGCGGAACTCATGTGACCGTCGAGCGTAGCAGCAACGCACTGAGGACACAAAGCCTCTTTGATCTCCCGCTGCTTTGCGGTTTACTCACGCATGTGCGAGTACTGATTGTCGGCTGCGGCTATGTTGGATTGCCGTTGGGCGTAGAACTCGTGAAGCAGGGCCACGAAGTCTTCGGCCTGCGGCGCAGTTCGCGTGGCGAGACGGAGATGACCACCGCCAGCCTCAAGCCGCTTATCGCTGACATCACAAAGCCAGATGACCTGGCAAAATTGCCTGGCCCGTTCGATTGGGTCGTAAACACCGTCTCGTCGAGCAAGGGCGGCGAGGAGGAATACCGCCAGGTCTATTTGCAAGGCGCGCGCAACCTGATCGAGTGGCTCGCGCCGACGCCACCGAAGAAGTTCGTTTATACCGGCAGCACGAGTGTCTATGGGCAGACCGATGGTTCGGTCGTGAAGGAGGCCAGCCTCACGGAGCCATCCAGCGTCACCAGCCGTCTGCTCGTCGAAACGGAGGAGGTGCTCCTCAACGCGGCGGCCACGAGGAAATTCCCCGCGGTCATCCTGCGCGTCGCGGGCATCTACGGGCCGGAGCGCGGACATCTCTTCCAGCAATACCTGCGCGATGAGGCGCGCATCGCCGGTCAGGGCGAGCGAATCCTCAACATGATTCACCGTGACGATCTGGTGAATGCGATCATTGCGACGCTGAAGAACGGGCGGGCGGGCGAAATCTACAACGCCGTGGACGATGAGCCGGTGGCGCAAATCCATTTTTTCCGCTGGCTCTCAGAGACGTTGGGCAAATGGATGCCGCCCTTCGCCACCGCGGAGGAAAACACACAGCGCAAACGCGGGCTCACCAATAAGAAAGTCTCCAACCGCAAGCTCAGGATGGAACTCGGCGTGGCGCTCAAGTACCCGACGTTCCGCCAGGGTTACACGGCTGAGATCACGCGGCTGGAACGCGCCGGCCTTTTGGACATCAAGCCTGAGCCGAGGTAGGGCGCGCCGTGACGAATTCGAGAGGCCCGCGCTTGGCTTGCCTTTGACGCGCCGGTTTGATAGCGTCGCCACCATCCGCATCCCGTGTAGCTGCCCCTGCGAGGGGCCTGCCCGGAGGTGTGACAACGCATCCAACATGAACGGCAGGGCTGCATTCGTTCGCCAGCCTGACTCTTCGCCGAGCCGAGCCGCGCTGCCATGCCTGTGAAAGGAGCAACGCCATGAAATTCACCGCACTCATCGTGTCGGGGCTGCCCAACACAGTCTCCAGCCCGGCCCGCAATTGCCGGTTGAGATAACTATGAAAAATACACATTACTCGTCCCGCGTTTGGGGTTTGCCTGGCCGCTGGATTCAGTTGGGCATCGCGCTCGGGCTCTTGCTTATTGCTTCCGCGTCAACCAGGGCCGCCGAACGGGTTTGGGATGGCAGCGCGCGCGACGATGGTTGGAGCGATGCGGCGAACTGGACGGGCTTGGGCGGCACTCCCGTTCCCGGCGACTCCTTGCGTTTCCCGGCGGGCGCTCTCACGCCGGCCAACAACAACGACTTTCCCGCCGGCACCTCATTCAACGTGATCACTTACGCGGGCGCGGGCTACACCGCCTCGGGAAACGAAATCGGGCTGACGGGCGGCATCGTTGTTTCACACGGCGCGGGCAACACAATTCTCAACCTACCAATCAGCGTCGAAGCCAACCAGACTTTCATGGTGTCGTTGGCGGGCGCCAACCTTTACCTGAACGGCACGGTGGAGTTGGGCCGGACCCGCAGCCTCCTGACGTTCGATGGCGCGGGGCAAACGATCGTGGTGGGCAACATCAGCGGCAGCGGCCTGATTATCGGCGACAGCGGGATCCGCAAGAATGGCTCTGGCACGCTTTGGATTTTCCAGAACCCGACCTTCACTGGCCCCACCACCGTCAACGCGGGCACGCTGCGTGTGGATGGGCGAATGAGCAACAGCGTGGTGACGGTGAACGCCGGCGCGACGTTGCGCGGCACCGGCAAGGTGGGCGGGCTGACGGTGAACGCCGGCGGCACGGTCGGCCCTGGCATGAATTCGCAGGATATCCTCGAATCGCTGGGGGACGCGGCGCTTAACGCCGGCTCGACGCTGAACATCCGCCTCAACGGAACCAATGTCGGTCTCAACTACGATCAACTCCGGGTGAAAGGCGCAGTCACTCTCGGCGGCGCGCTCAATGTCACCGCAGGGTTCGTCGCCGCGATCGGCGACACCTTTACCATCATCGACAACGATGGCGCCGACGCGGTCGCCGGAAGGTTGAACAGTTTGCCGGAAGGCGCGGAGTTTTTGATCGGGACCGAAATTTTCCGGATCAGTTACACCGGGGGCACAGGCAACGACGTGGTGCTGATAAGAGGCAGGCCGCTTTGGCCGTTTTCCGTCATCGCCGCAGTCAGTCAGGACACTGTCAACCATTATGGCGGCCTGGCCGCAATCGGGACGCTGATCTCCAACCAAATCACGACGGTCAATCGGCGCTTCAACGATCCCGGCGTCTTCGATGGGCACTTCAGATTTGCGGTGACAACCATCTATGCGTTCAACGGCGATCCGGTGGACGAGATCTTCGTGGCTCATCCGAACCATGATTTCAAGGTGATCTATGACGGCTTTCCTTCCCAGGGCGGCGGATGGTACGGCGATCGCCTGACCATTCATCACTCCTGGTCCGTCACCAACTTCGGCGGCCCGTTTGCCAATTTCGCCACCGACGGCCTGGTGCATGAGTTCGGACATGCGCGGGGCGGGATCGATTTGTATGGGCTGAACGTCATTGCCAGCAGCAACCCCGTCAACGGCCTGCCCTTCTTCGCCGTGAACTCGATTATGAATTACCCCTATGGAAATCTGGTTTGGGACGAACATTCGCAACACCTGATCAACAAGAACGCGCAGACGGTGGCGCCGCCCATCAGCTACATCACCCAGGAATTCCCGCTTTCGATCCGGATCAAGGTGACGGACAACAACGGCGGACCTTTCCCCAACGTGCACGTGCGGTTGTTCCCGGTGCCCTGGTTCAGTGCCTCGGTCACCAACGTGGCGCTGATGTCCGGCTTCACCGATGCCGACGGCGAGTTTTTGTTGCCGTCCAACCCGTTCGGGCCGAACACCGCCGATTCTCCGTGGAACATTCGCTACCCGAATTTCCTGGTAACGGCGACATACAACGCGGGCGTCGCGTACGCCTGGATGCCCTTGTATGATGTGCAAAACTTCCATTTCAATTCTCCCATCCGCGGGTTCGTGCTGACGTTGCCCATGGACTTCGGCCTCTTCGCTACGTGGCGGCCCACAAAATTCACCGCCGCAGAGCTCGCTAATAGCGCCATCAGTGGGGCGCTCGCCGACCCCGACCTGGACGGCCTCAACAACGTGATGGAATACGCGTTGTTCCTCGATCCGCACGTGCCGGACCCGGGCAATGTCGTCCGCTATTCCATGGAAGGAGGCTTTTTTGTGGCCAGCTATACCCGCAGGAAAAAGTCCACGGCTATCGATTTGTCCTATCTGAATCAGATGACCAAAAGTCTCTCCGGGTCCTGGAGCAATGCCCCCGTCGTGCAAGTCATCGATGAAGGACCGACCGAGGAGGTCAGGTTTCGGGAACAACTGCCCGTCAACCAATCCAACGGGGTCTTTTATCGTTTGAACGTGCTTCACTTTCCCTGACGAATTCAACCAAAGGCAATCCATGAATACTCATTGGCGCATTTCCATTCCATTCGCCGTGGCGATCACGTTCGCGGCCGGCGGCGCTCTCGCGCAGAACTTGATCCGCTCCTACATCTGGGACGGCAGCGACAATGGCCTCTGGGCCGACGCGGACAACTGGACCATCAACCGCTCACCGGGTCCGGGCGACAACCTGACTTTTCTCGCCTCGGGATTCTTCCATACCACGGTCAACAACTACGCGGCGGGGACGAGTTTCGATCTCATCACCTATTCCGGGGCGGGCTACGAAGTGTTCGGCAACGCGCTGGCGCTGACCGGGGGCATTCGTGCAATACACGGGGCCGGCGTGACAAGCTTCGGTCCGGACATCACGCTCGGCGCCGACGCCTCTTTCACCGCGCAGAACACCGACGCCATCCTCACCCTCGGTGGCTTGTTGACGCTCGGCAGTTCTCACACCGCCACCTTCGACGGCGCGGGTCTCATCCAGGTGTCCAACGCCGTTCGTCGTGCGCCCGGCTTCGGTGGCGGCGTTTCGCTGATTAAGGACGGCACTGGCACGACCCGGTTGACGAAGTCGAACGACTTGGGCGGCGGACAGGTCTGGGTGCGAGCCGGGACGCTGGCGCTGGCGAACAACTTCGCGCTCGGCGACGCGGGGACGACCATCGTCCTCGACGGTGCGACGCTGGCCCTTGGCGGAAATCTCCGTCTGGATTCAGGCCCCATCAATCTTGCAGGAACTCTCCGCAGCGACCTCGGCGCCAACGTCGTTTCGGATACGATCAACCTCTCGGGCAGCAATGCCGTTTTCGCCGTGCCGGACTCACTCACGGTGTCGGGCCTGGTCGCGGGCGTGGGCTTCGCCATGTCAGGCGGTGGAACTCTTCGCTTGGTCGCCAATAACACCTACTCTGGCCCCACCCTGCTGAACCCGGGCCGGCTCATCGTGGACGGCATTCAACCGGGCAGCGCCATCCTGCTCAACGGCGGGATACTCACCGGTCGTGGAACCGTCGGCCCGATCACCAGCCTGAGCGGCGGCGGAGTGATCGACGCCACCTCTCCAAGCACGACTCAATCGTGCGCCGGCCTGGAGCTGAATGCGGCGACGACCTTTCGAGTGATCGTGAACGGCAGTTTCGCCGGGCCGCGTGCCGGTCACATCATTGTCAACGGCCCGGTGAATCTCGGCGGCAGCGTCCTCACCATTGAATTCAATCCGCAGGCGGCTTCACCGGTGGCGGGAGATTTGATCACGATTCTGCGCAATGACGGCGTGGATCCCATCGTCGGCACGTTCGCCAACTTGCCTGAGGGTGTTGTGACCGATCTTGGCTCCTCGTTCAGCCGCCTCATCTGTCGGGTCTCCTACACCGGAGGCGACGGAAACGACGTGGTGCTGACAGTGATGCCGGACCAGCGCGTGTGGGACGGCGGCGGCAACAACGCCTATTGGGATTTATCAGCCAACTGGGATCCAACAGCCTATCCGCCCAAGCCTGGCGATGACCTCATCTTTCCCGCCGGAGCCGCGCGGCTGAACAACACCAACAACCTCGGCCTGAATACACCGTTCCGTTTCGTCACGTTCACCGGAGATGGCTACACGCTGAACGGGAACCGGATCGACCTTCAGGCTGGCGTCATCGCAGCCTTGGCGGCGTCCACAAACCGCGTGGCCTTGAACATTCGGCTGCAAACGAATGTAGTTTTTACCGCCAGCAACGGCGCTGCGCTTCTGCTCCTCACCAACCTCGACACCCGTGGCAACGAACTCACGCTGGCCGGCGAGGGCGAACACCGCGTCAGCGGCACGGTCAGCGGCCTTGGAACGCTGGTGAAAACCGGAGGCGGACTGGCCACGCTTTCGAGTTCCAACACGTATGCGGGTGCCACCGAAGTGCGCGAAGGCACCCTGCTCCTCGCCCGCAATCACGCCCTGGGCGGCACGGCCATGGGCACGGTCGTCATCGCCGGTGGCACGCTCGCGGTCGTCCCCGGACTCAACGTCCCCGAACCGCTGACGCTGGCCGGCGCGTTGCAACAGAACAGTGCCACCAATGGAACCGGCGTCTGGAGCGGCCCCATCGTGCTCCAGGGAGCCACGCCGCAAATCTCCGTCAAGAACTCGACCCTCCTGGTGAGCGGTCCGGTTTCCGGCGCGGGCAGTTTTACCAAACGCGGCGACGGCACGCTGGTGCTGAACGCGAACAACACCTATTCGGGCGCTACTGTCCTCGCCGAAGGCAAACTGCTGATGAACAGTGCGCAACCGCACAGCGCCGTGCAACTGAGCGGCGGCACACTCGGCGGCACGGGCGTCGTGGGACAAGTGATTGCTTCGGGACCCGGCTTGAAGACCGTCAATCCTGGCGCAAGCGTCGGCGTGCTCACCACCAGCAACGCGGTGTTCAACAGTTTCACCCGCTTTGAGGTCGAGTTGAACGGGACGATGCCCGGCTTGAATCACGACCAGCTCGACGTTCACGGGACGGTGACGCTCAACAACAGCCAGATTATTCCGCTGCTCGGCCCCGCGCTCTCCGCTGGCATGGTGATACGCATCCTCAACAACGACGGGGCAGACCCCATTGTGGGCACGTTTGCCAGCTTGCCCGAAGGCGCGACGCTCACCACCACCAACGGACCGTGGCTGCGCATCACCTACACGGGCGGCGACGGCAATGATGTGGAACTCCGCGTGTTGAACCCGCCGCCCGTGGTGGACTCCATCGTGCGCCAGCAGGCGACGGGCTTTATCCAGATTCAGGGCCACGGTCTGCCCAACCTGCTTTACACCCTCGAAGCTTCGACGACGCTACAACCCGGTAGTTGGGCTCCCATCGACGCCGACCTCGTGGACGGCAACGGTCTGTTCGAGCTGATCGACGTCGATTCTCTGAACTATTTCATGCGGTTCTACCGCGTGCTTTCACCATGATCGCCGCCTGCTCGTCGCGAAACTCTCAACAACCAGAAACCAACCCATGAACATTAAACAACTCCTCTTCGTCGCCGTCGCCGTGTTGCTGGCTGCTGACGTCCACGCGCAAGCGATCTTCGGCACGGTCAGAACTACGGCCGGTGTGCGGATCGAAGGCGTGCTCATAAGAGGGACACGGGTTTCTCCGCTTCAAGTAGTGACTACCACGACCGACGCTTCGGGCGGCTACGTGCTGGGTGCGAGCCTGAGTGGCACGTACGTGGTTCAGGCGATTGAGGCCGGCTATACGTTCACGCCCACCACAAGCAACGTCACCGTGAGTGGGTCGAGCGTCATGGTGCACTTTACCTCACCCAGCACCGTGCCGGCGGCGACCACGTCGGTGGCGACCAACGTGACCGCGACGAGTGCGACGCTGCGCGGCTCCGTGAACCCAAACGGCGGCGCCACGACCGCGTATTTTGAATATGGACTGACGGCGAGTTACGGCAGCGTGTCCAGTTCGGTCAACGTCGGCAACGGCACGAATTCCGCGCCCGTCAGCATCAACGTGAGCAATTTGTTGAATGGGACGAACTATCATTTTCGCATCGTGGCCAACAACAGCCACGGCACACGGACCGGCAGCGATATGAATTTCCCCACGCTTTCCGGAATCCCGACCGCCACGACCGGAAAGCCAACCGACGCAGGGGCGACCACGATTCGCTTGAACGGCTCGGTGGTTCCCAATGGCGCGAATGCCAGCGCGTGGTTCGAATGGGGCCCAACAACGAACTACGGAAACATAACTGCAGTGCAGGCCCTCGGTGGCGGGACAACGACGACCCACTTCAGCCAGGTGGTCACGAGGTTGGTGACGGCCGCGATTTACCATTACCGCGCAGTAGCAATGACCAGCTTCGGCACGAATTACGGAGCCGATGTATTGTTTCCGCCCGGCTTTAGCGACATCAGCGCCGGGCTGCCGGGGATTTGGCGAGGTTCGGCGAGCTGGGGCGACTATGACAACGACGGGAGGCTGGACATTGTGTTCATCGGGTCAACAAATACGAGTAACTCTACACTGGCCATTTCACAGGTGTGGCGGAACACCGGCAGCGGATTCACGAACATCAATGCCGAGTTGCCGGGAAGAAACACGGGCATACACGGCAATATGGTGGCCTGGGGCGATTATGACAACGACGGGAGGTTAGACCTTCTGCTCGCCGGACTGAGTAACAATTTATCTCTCGCACCACTTTGCGAGGTATGGCGGAACACGGGCAGCGGATTCGTTCTGAACACGAACGCCGTGCTGCCCGGAGTTTGGAATGGTTCCGTGGCGTGGGGTGACTACGACAACGACGGACGGCGGGATATCCTGCTGACAGGTGTCAGGGCCAGCGGCGCCATCGCTCAAGTGTGGCGGAACACCGTCTGCGGATTCACTAATATTAACGCGGGCCTGCCGGGAGTTAACTATAGTTCGGCGGCGTGGGGGGACTATGACAACGATGGACGGCTCGACATTCTGCTGTCGGGTCTGGACTCGAACGCTGGCGTCATCACCGAGGTCTGGCGGAACACCGGCAGCGGTTTCGTGAACATTAACGCGGGTCTGCCGGGCATTCATTATAGTTCCGTGGCGTGGGGGGACTACAACAACGATGGGCGGCTCGATATCCTGCTGGCCGGCGACACTGGGGGAGGATTCATTTCCCAGGTCTGGCGGAACACCGGCAGCGGTTTCATCAACATCAATGCCGGGTTGCCAGGCCTTGCCGGCGGTTCCGTGGCGTGGGGCGCTGGCCGTAGTTCACAATTCTCCCGTCCGGACCTTTTGCCCGCACATTCAACCCGCAACAAATCATGAAACCCACAGCCCTTATTCATCTTGCAGTTCTGCTGTTTATCAGCACGCCGACCGCGCAAGCCCAAACCACTGCGTTCACCTATCAGGGCCAACTTACGGATGACGGCTCGCCCGCCGACGGCAGCTACAGCCTGCGGTTCATCCTCTACAACGCCGAGTTCGGCGGCAGCCAGGTGGGGCCGACGCTGACCAACGAGCCGGTGTTGATCGCCAACGGCCTGTTCACCACCACACTCAACTTCGGCGCAACGGTGCTGGACGGCTCGCCGCGCTGGCTGGAAATCGCCGTGCGTACCAATGGCAGCGCCGCCGTCCACACCGCACTTTCGCCGCGACAGCCACTCGGTTCAGCGCCGTATGCCTTCCGGGCCGCGCGGCTGACGGGCACGCTCCCGGACGCTCAATTGAGCGCCAATGTCGCGCGATTGAACGACAACGGCACGTTCGTCGGGAACGTGGTGTTTGATCCGCGGAGCGGGCCCCCGTTTGCCGTGGGCAATTCCCAGGTAGTCATCAAACTGAACGCCGACCAGCTCGACGGACAGGACGCCTCAGACTTCGCCCCGGCGGGTCACAACCACGACACCAACTATTGGAAACTCACGGGGAACGCGGGCGCGAACCCAACGAACGGCGCGTTCCTGGGCACGACGGACAATCTGCCACTCGACTTCCGCGTGAACAATCAGCGGATCCTGCGGCTTCAACCCGCTTCGATCAGCCCCAACATCATCGGCGGCTTTAATGGTAACAGTATGAGCAATAATGTGCGTGGCTCGGTTATTGTCGGCGGCGGCAGTTCCACTTCCCCGAACATTATTGGCGAGGAAATCTTCCCGGTGGCCGACTCCGTCATCGTTGGCGGCTCGGGAAATCGAATCAGCGATAATGACAGCTTCATTGGCGGGGGCTTTCGAAACCTGATCGAGGGGCGACAGAGCGTCATTGGCGGTGGCACGCGCAACCGGTGCGATGGCATTGGCCGCTTTAGCTTCATTGGCGGAGGAGAAACGAATTACATCGACTCGGAACACTGTGTCATTGGCGGTGGCGAGAGCAACCGGATCGACACCTTTTCCTGGCATTCAACCATTGGCGGAGGACGAAACAATCTCATCGACGTCTTTGCCACCAACAGTGTGATCAGCGGCGGCTGGTCCAACGTCGTCGATTCGCAAGCCAGCTTCGCAACGATAGCGGGTGGTGCCTTCAACCTGGTGGATGCCAAGTACGGGTTTGCGGCAGGTCATCGGGCGAGAGTTTTGCACCAGGGCGCCTTTGTATGGGCAGACTCGCAAAACACCAACTTTGCGTCCACGGCCGCCAACCAGGTGAGTTTCCGCTGCCTCGGCGGCGTGCGGTTTTCCAGCGGTGCCACTGGAGGCAACCAGCAGGTGGCTTGGACGCCGGGCAGCGCTAGTTGGAGTTTTTCCAGCGACCGCGCTCTCAAGGAAGACATTCGCCCCGTGGACGGCGAAGCCGTGCTAGAGAAGCTCGCGCGTGTGCCAATCAGTGAATGGAACTACAAGGGCTATCCGCAACGCCACATCGGGCCGATGGCGCAAGACTTCCACGAGGTTTTCCCTCTTAACGAAAGCACCACCACCCTCAACGACGCTGACCTTCACGGCGTGGCGCTGGCGGCGATTCAGGGGTTGAATGACAAAGTGGAGGTGAGAAGTGAGAGGGCCGAAGTCAGAACCCGGGAACTCGAACAGCGGCTGGAACAGAAGGAAACGGAGCTAACGGAGTTAAAACAGCGGCTTGAAGCTCTGGAAAAACTCATCACCAACCCGAACACGAAAAGAAACTGAACTCGGTTTCGTCCCTGCTCCACCTGCATCACTCATGAAAACAACACCAATCGCAGCAGCGCTCATCCTCACAGCGCTCCGGATCCTGGACTCGCAATCCTCGCCGCTTCTCGCCCAGGGCGGCCTCACTCCACCGGGCGCGCCGCAGCCAACGATGAAGACGCTGAGCGACATTGAACCGCGCAAAGCCGTTGCGCAGCCCCCGGCAGGACCGGGCGCGTTCCCGATCGTCATCAATCAACCCGGCTCGTATTACCTCACCGAGGCGATTATCGGTGTGTCCGGGCAGAGTGGCATCCGGATCAGCACCAACGACGTGACGCTGGACTTGAATGGGTTCACGTTGGCCGGCAGCGGTTCCGGCTCCGGTGTCGAGGTCGCCGCCGGCCGCCAGGGTGTGAGCGTTCGCAATGGTGCCATTCGCGGCTGGTCAGTCGGGATTGGCGCCAGCACTGCCTCAGCCTTGCGCCTCGCCGACCTGGTCGTGGCCGAAAACGCCTCCAGTGGAATCCTCGGCGAGGATGACAGTCTTGTGACGGCGTGCGTTGCCCGGCAGAACGGAGATCGGGGCATCCAGATCACGTCGGGCCTCGTGAGCCGCTGTATCGCGAATGCCAATAACATCGGGATCACTGTTACCGACGGTTCCATCCGGGACAGCTCCGCGCGCGCCAATGCCACGGGCATCGTCGGTATTCGCAGTGTGATTGAGAATTGCACCGGGAATAACAACACGGGCGATGGGATTCTGGTCAGCTCCGGCAAGGTGCTCAATTGCGTCACGCGCGCCAACGGCGGTGACGGAATTGAAGCACTCGGAGAGTCCATCGTTTCCGGCAACGTCTGTTTGTCGAACGGCGCCGGGGCCGGGGCCGGCGCAGGCATTCATTGCACCGGCGACAAGAACCACATCGAAAGCAACACCGTTTCCAACAACGACGTCGGGATCGATGCGAACGATACCGGTGTCGAAAACAACGTGGTCATTCGAAACACCGCCTCGTGCAACACGAGCAACTACGACATTGGCGTCAACAACCAGGCCGGGACCATCGGCACGCTGACAACCATCGGGAGCAATCCGTGGGGTAACGTCGCCATGACCGGTTTCTGCAACTGACACCCAGGACATGAACCCGAGTCGAATCACCTTAAATTCGCCGTCACCACTCACGCCGCGGCTCTTTCAACGAAAGGAAACATGAAAACCAACTGCATCATCGCACTGACTGTGGTGGGCCTCTCAACGCTCAACCCTCAACTCTTCACCCTCCTCGCCCAGGGCACCGCCTTTTCCTACCAGGGCCGGCTTAACGACGGCGGCAGTCCGGCCAATGGAGTTTACGATTTGCGCTTCGCGATTTACAATTCAACCAACATTCCGGGCACCGTTATCGCCGGGCCGGTCACCAACGCCGCTGCCGCGGTGAGCAATGGATTCTTCACCGTCGCCCTCGACTTTGGCCCCGGCGTTTTCACCGGCCCGGATCGCTGGCTGGACATCAGTGTGCGCAGCAACGGCGTGGCAGCGTTCACTCCGCTCACCCCACGGCAGAAAATCACGGCTGCTCCCTACGCCATCACTGCCGGCCATCTCACGGGCACCGTGGCGTCGAGTCAATTGACCGGCGCCATCTCCTCCAACAACATCGGGGCAGGGAGCATCACGAGCGTCATGCTCGCCGCGGGTGCGGTCGGCTCGAACCAACTGGCCGTTGGCGCCGTGACCACCGCCGCGCTGGCCAACGGCGCCGTGACCGCTGCCAAGGTGGGCACGGTTTCCAACTTGTTTCCGGTGACCATTGCCAATCCCACGCCGGCGGCCGGCGACAATTTCAGCTACACATTGGCGGCGTTGGGGACAGACCGCCTGCTCATCGGCGCGCCGTATGACGACACGCGCGCCTCGGATGCGGGAGCAGCGTATCTGTTCGACATCAATGGCACGTTGCTGATCACGTTCGCCAATCCCACCCCGGCGGCCGACGAGAAATTCGGCTACGCGATAGCGGCGGTGGGAACTGACCGTTTGCTCGTTGGAGCGTACGCGGACAACCTGGTCGGCTCGGGTGCCGGGGCGGCGTATCTGTTCAGCACCAATAGTAGTGCGTTGCTGACCACGTTCACGAATCCCACCCCGACCATCACCCAATTCGGCGCCGCGGTGGCGGCAGTGGGGACGGAGCGTCTGCTCATTGGGGCAGGTGGGGGTACCGGGGCGGCGTACCTGTTCAATACCAATGGCAGGTTGCAGAGGACTTTCACCAATCCTGCTCCAGCGACCATCACCCATTTCGGCACCGCGGTGGCGGCGGTGGGCACTGACCGCGTGCTCATTGGGGCGGAGTGGGACAACACAGGGGCGTTTCATGCCGGAGCTGCGTATCTCTTCAGGACCAATGGCGCGTTGCTGACCACGTTCACGAATCCCACCCCGGCGGCCAGCGAGTATTTTGGCCAGGCAGTGGCGGTGGTGGGGACTGACCGTGTGCTCATTGGCGCGTACTTCGACAGCGCGGGCGCCCCGGCGGCCGGGGCGGCGTATCTGTTCAACACCAACGGCACGTTGCTGATCACCTTCACCAATCCCGCACCAGCGACCTTGAACTATTTCGGCGCCGCCGTAGCGGCGGTGGGGACTGACCGCGTGCTCATTGGCGCGGCCGGTGTCGACACGGGGGCGTTTGATGCCGGGGTGGCGTATCTGTTCGACACCAATGGCGTGGTGCTGGCCACGTTCACCAATCCCACACCGGGTGACTCGGACGATTTCGGCTCCGCCGTAGCGGCGGTGGGAACTGACCGCGTGCTCATTGGTGCAGTCCGTGACCACATCGGCGCGGTCGGTGCCGGGGCGGCGTATCTGTTCACATCGGAAAGGTTCACGCCTGGACTGGTGGCGGACTCGGTCAACGCGCGTTCCATCACCACTATCAGCATGGAGGATGGAGCGGTGACTCTCGCGAAACTCGATTCCTCCATTGGCGTCTGGGCCCGCAATGGCGACAACGTTTATCGCCTGCCGGGCAGGGTCGGAATCGGCACGGCCACGCCTGGGAATCCCCTTACGGTGGAAGGCATAGGCACCGCCGACGGCGGAAGCGGTCTTCTGAACCAAGTGATGGCTCGCTTTGAGTGCACCGGGGCTGCCAACAGCGCCATTTCGATTGATGCGGCGACTGGATTCGACTCCGTCCTCTATTTCGCGGAAAACGGTCTGGCGCGCTGGGGTCTGCGGCACGATGCGAGCCAGGAACATGAATTGGTCTTTCAATTCTCTCCCACAGGCGTCCCGCCACTGCGTCTCAGGACCAACGGTAACTTGATCGTCAGCGCCACGATTACCGGCGACAGGTTCAATTCCACCGATTCGACCGCCACGGGCAGCCACGCTACGGCGCTGGGAAATGGGGCGAACGCCGCCGGCGAAGGGGCCGTCGCCATGGGAATCGACGTCTCCGCCTCCGGTCAATGTTCGCTCGCTGTCGGAACGAACAACCTGGCCAGCGGCAATTTTTCCATTGCGCTGGGTCGCGACAATCAGGCGGCACAGGCCTTTTCGTTCGCCGCCGGCCGCCGGGCCAGGGCCAATCATACCGGCGCCTTCGTGTGGGCCGATTCGCAGAACACTGACTTCGCTTCGAGTACCCCAAATCAGTTCAGCGTGCGCGCCTCCGGCGGAGTGAGATTCAACAGTGATACGAGCCTGTTCTTCGAAAACGCCACCCGGCAGATGCTTAATCTCTACAACCAGATCTATGGCATCGGCGTCCAGTCGGACACACTCTACTTTCGCACCGACACCGGCTACGCGTGGTTCCGGGACGGCGTGCATACCAACGTGCAAAATGATCCCGGTCCCGGCGGTCTGCTGCTGATGCGCCTGGATGGTTCCGGCAATTTGTTCACGACCGGCGCGGTCAATCCGCCGAGCGATCGCCACGCAAAGAAAGATTTCGCGCCGGTTGATGTTCAGGTCGTGCTGCGCAAAGTCGCCGCCATGCCGCTGCACACCTGGACCTATACCAACGAACCGTCCGGCATCTGCCATCTCGGCCCCGTGGCCCAGGATTTCCACGCCGCCTTCGGCCTGGGCGCCGACGACAAACACATCGCGACCGTGGACGCCGACGGCGTGGCGCTGGCGGCGATTCAGGGGTTGAACCAGAAGGTGGACGACCGGAGCCAGGAGTCAGGAGCCAGGATTCAGAAGCTCGAGGCGGAGAACGCGGAGTTGAAAACCCGGCTCACGATTTTGGAAAATCTGGTCAACCACCTCAGCTCGAAAGGAAACTGAACCATGAAAACCAATCACATCATCGGACTGGCTCTGTTGGGCCTCTCGACTCTCAACGTTCAACTCTCAACCGCTTTCGCCCAGGGCACGGCGTTCACGTATCAAGGCCGGCTTGGTTCCAATGGCGTTCCGGTGAATGGCACTTACGATTTGCTGTTCACCGTCTATGCGTCCGCTACCGGCAGCAACGACGACTTCGCCAATTACACCAATGCCGCCACGGTCGTGAGCAACGGGCTCTTCACCGTGACGCTGGATTTCGGTGCCGGCATTTTCAACGGGCCTGAGCGCTGGCTGGAAATCGCCGTGCGCACCAACGGCGGCGGCAGTTTCACGACCAACAGTCCGCGCCAGAAGATCACGGCCACGCCGTATGCGATCACGGCGGGCAATCTCTCCGGTTCAATCAACGCCGGCCAATTGAGCGGCACGATTTCGCTGGGCCAATTGCCGTCCGCCGTCGTGACCAACAACCAGAGCGGCGTGAATTTCACCGGCACGTTTGCCGGCAATGGCGCGGGCGTGACCAATGTAAGCGTCAGCAGCCTGCGACAGTTGGGGCCGCCCGTCGTCGTCGCGTGGGGGGATAATGGCTTCGGCCAAACCAACATCCCCGCCGGCTTGAGCAACGTGATCGCTATTGCCGGAATAGGCCTTCACAGCCTGGCGCTGAAGAGCGACGGGACGGTCGTCGCGTGGGGGAATAATGACTCCGGTCAAACCAACGTCCCCGCCGGCTTGAGCAACGTGATGGCGATTGCCGGAGGAAGCTATCACAGCCTGGCATTGAAGAGTGATGGGAAGGTCGTCGCGTGGGGGGATAATTTCTTCGGCCAAACCAACGTCCCCGCCGGGTTGAACAACGTGATGGCCGTTGCCGCAGGAGGCTATCACAACCTGGCGCTGAGGAGCAATGGGACGGTCGTCGCGTGGGGGCGTAATGTCGAGGGCCAAGCCAACGTCCCCGCCAGCTTGAGCAACGTGATGGCCATTGCTGCAGGAGGCGCTCACAACCTGGCGCTGAAGAGCGATGGGACGGTCGTCACGTGGGGGCATAATAACTTCGGCCAGGTCAGCTTCCCCTTCGGCTTGAGCAACGTGACGGCCATTGCCGCAGGAGGCAATCACAGCCTGGCGCTGAAGAGCGATGGGACGGCCGTCGCGTGGGGATGGAATTTATCTGGCCAAACCAGCGTCCCCGCCGGCTTGAACAACGTGATGGCCATTGCCGGAGGAGGCGAGCACAGCCTGGCGCTCAAGAGCGATGGGACGGTCGTCGCGTGGGGGAATAATTCCTATAGCCAAACTACCGTCCCCGTCGGCTTGAGCGACGTGACGGCCATTGCCGGAGGACTTTTTCACAGCCTGGCGCTGCGCCTGGAGAGGGTTCCCGCACCGATCGCCCTGTTGAATCAGAGCAACGTATTTCAAGGCACGATCACAGCGGCGGGTTTTGCGGGAAACGGCGGTGGGCTGATCAATGTGAACGCGCTGACGCTCGGCGGCGTTGGCGCCAATGGTTTCTGGCGAACCGGCGGCAACGCAGGCACGACCCCCGGACCAAACTTCCTCGGCACCACGGACAACCAGCCGCTGGAAATCAAAGTGAACAATGCGCGCGCGTTGCGCCTCGAACCGCACGGTGCTGCGGCGCCAAGCCTGGTGGGCGGTTACTTTCAAAACAGCGTGGCCAGCTACCATGGTGCGGCGGTCGCGGGCGGCGGCACCAGTGGTTCACCCAATTATGCGCTGGGCAATTATGCCTTCGTCGGTGCGGGGCACGGCGGTCAGGCGGCTGATTACAGCGCGGTGGTCGCGGGAGCTTACAACGTTTCGCCGGGGTTGTCTTCTTTCATCGGCAGCGGCGAAGCGAACACCAATTCAGCGAATTATGCGTTCATCGGCGGCGGCACGCGCAATTCCATCCAGCCGAATACAGCGTACTCCGTTCTGGGCGGCGGCCAAGGCAATTCGATCCAGACGAATGCCTTCGCTGCCTTCCTCGGTGGTGGCCAAAGCAATTCCATTGAGATGTATGCCCGCCACTCCTTTCTCGGCGGCGGCTACAGCAATTTGATCCAGACGAATGCCTACTTCTCATTTCTCGGCGGCGGCAACCGCAATTCGATTCGGACGAATGCCGCCTACTCCGTTTTGGGCGGTGGCTTCGACAATTCCATTCAGGCGACTGACGCCGTTCTGGGCGGTGGCAGAGGCAATTCCATCCAAGGGTATGCCGAGCTGTCCTTTCTCGGCGGCGGCCTCGGCAATTCCATCCAGACGTATTCTCCCTTCTCTGTTGTCGGCGGCGGCTACAACAATCTCATCCTGCCGGATGCCCACCATTCCGTTATCGGCGGCGGCGGCATCAACTTCGTCCTGTCCGGGGGGGAATACGCCACCATTCCCGGCGGACGGGAGAACAGCGCCGTCAGCTACGCCTTTGCCGCCGGCCGCCAGGCCAAAGCGAATCACCAAGGCAGTTTTGTCTGGGCTGACTCGCAAGCGGCAGATTTTTATTCGTCGGCTAACAACGATTTCAGTATTCGCGCCAGTGGCGGCGTTCGACTGAACACCTTGACAGAGGCGCTGTATATTGCCCCTGCTGGCAACGTCGGCATCGGCACCCCGGTTCCGGCCTCCAAATTGGAAGTCCAGGGCGCAGTGGCCGCCATCAGACTCAATCCCGACCTCGTCGCGATCGGGTCCAATGCCGACGGGTACGAGATCAGCCTCGTCGGTGGCGTCCCTGACGGAACGAATATGGGCGGTCAGATCCGACTTGGCGGGTCCAGTCGCGGCGATCTGGATATTAACGCCATCCAGTTCAAGCAGAACAATTCCGAAGTCATGCGGATCAACGACGGTGGCAACGTCGGCATCGGCACGTACGCGCCCGCCGAAAAACTCCACGTCGTCGGCAACATTCGCGCCACCGGCAGCATTTGCGCGAACAACGGCGTGACCTGTGTCAGCGACCGGAACGCCAAGCGGGACTTCGCGCCCGTCAACGGTCGGGAGGTGCTGGAGAAAGTGGCGGCGCTGCCGTTGAGCACCTGGAGCTACATCGCTGATCCGGGCGTGCGGCACGTGGGCCCAATGGCACAGGATTTCCGCGATGCTTTTGCAGTTGGCGTGGACGAAAAATCCATCGCCACGGTGGACGCCGACGGCGTGGCGCTGGCGGCGATTCAGGGGTTGAACCAAAAGCTGGATTCGGAAAGCGCGAAGCTGCGTGAGGAATTGAAACGCCGAGACGCGGAGAACGTGGAATTAAAACAGCGGCTCGAAGCGCTGGAAAGAATAATCACCTCCCAAACGCAGAAAGGAAACTGAACATGAAACCGAATCGCCTCATCGCGTTGGGCTTGCTGGGCTTCTCAGCCCTCAACTCTCAACTCTCAACCCTCCTCGCCCAAGGCACCGCCTTCACCTACCAGGGCCGGCTCAACGACGGCGCGCGCCCGGCCAACGGCGTGTACGATCTGACGTTCGCGCTGTTCCAAAATCCCACCGGCGGCGGCGCCCTGCGCGGGCCGATCACCAACTCCGCCGTGAGCGTCAGCAACGGATTGTTCACCGCGATGCTGGATTTTGGACCATTCGATGTGGACGCTTACGGCCGCGGAAGGTGGCTGGAAATCTCCGTGCGCACGAATGGTTCGGGTCCGGTGGCCATTCTGGGACCGCGCCAGCCAATGACGCCCGCCCCGAGCGCGATTTATGCGAGCTACGCAGGAGGCCCCCCGCCCGGTGGTGGATTCAACGCGGATCTCCTCGATGGATTCGATTCCTCCGCCTTCTGGACCATCACAGGCAACAGCGGAACATTGGCAGGTGTCCACTTTCTTGGAACGACGGACGACCAGCCGCTGGAACTAAAGATCAATGGGGCGCGGGCGCTTCGACTGGAACCGGATCCACGCGGAATGAACGCAGCCAACGTCGTGGGCGGGCATCCCGAAAACAGCATTACCAACGGCATTGGCGGTAGCGTGATCGTGGGCGGCGGTTTTCCTGGCGGTCCCAATCGCGTCGAAGACAATTCTCATGGAGTGTTCATTGGGGCAGGATCCTTGAACGTGGTTCGTCCCAATTCAAGCGACGCAGTGATTGCCGGCGGATTTGGGAATGGTGCAAGTGGCTATGCAACGGTGGTGGGCGGCGGCCAAGGCAATTCCATCCAGTCGGATGCCACTCACTCTGTCCTCGGCGGCGGTTACTTAAACGACATTGGCACCAACTCGGCTTACAGCGCGATTGGCGGGGGTCGCGACAACAACATCGCGGCCAACTCACCTTATGCCACGATTTCGGGCGGACGGAATAACACCGCCACCAGCCACGCCTTCGCCGCCGGCACACGAGCCAAAGCCAATCACACTGGCGCGTTCGTCTGGGCCGACTCGCAGGATGTGGATTTTGCGTCCACTGCGAACAACCAGTTTAGCATCCGGGCCGGTGGCGGCGTTCGACTGAACACCTTGACAGAGGCGCTGTATATTGCCCCTGCTGGCAACATCGGCATCGGCACTCTGGCTCCGGCCTCCAAATTGGAAGTCCAGGGCGCAGTGGCCGCCATCAGACTCAATCCCGACCTCGTCGCGATCGGGTCCAATGACGACGGGTATGAACTCAACCTCGTCGGTGGCGTCCCTGACGGCTCGAATATGGGCGGCCAGATCCGGCTTGGCGGGTCCAATCGCGGCGATGCGGATATTAACGCCATCCAGTTCAAGCAGAACAATTCCGAAGTCATGCGAATTCACAATGGCGGCAACGTCGGCATCGGCACCAGCGGTCCATCGCAAAAACTGCACGTCATCGGGAACATTGTGGCCAGCGGAAGCGTTTGCGCCAACAACGGGGTGAATTGCGCCAGCGACCGCAACGTGAAGGCAGGTTTCGAATCCGTGGACGCACGAGCGATTCTGGAAAAAGTGGCGGCGTTGCCCATTACACGGTGGCATTACACCAACGACGCCGTCACGCCGCATCTCGGCCCCGTCGCGCAGGATTTCCATGCAGCCTTCGCCGTTGGCTCGGACGACAAGCACATCGCTACCGTCGATGCCGACGGCGTGGCTCTGGCGGCGATTCAGGGATTGAACCAGAAGCTTGAACAGAAGCAAACAGAGATCACAGAGTTGAAAGCCCGCCTGACAGCTTTGGAAAAACTTGTGGCGAATCTTAACCCGAAAGGAAACTGACCGGTGAAAAACAACGCGATCCTCATCGTCACGCTGACGTTGCTCTCAATCTTGATCCCTCAACTCTCAACTGCTTTCGCCCAAGGCACGGCGTTCACCTACCAAGGCCGGCTCAATGTAAGCGGCGCGCCCGCCAATGGCGCGTACGATCTGCTGTTTACGGTCTATGATTTGCCGAGCGGACCGGGCGCGTTTGCCAATCAAACAAATTCCGCGCTGGCAATTAGCAACGGTCTTTTCACCGTGACGCTGGATTTCGGTCCTGGAATTTTCACCGGCCCTGAGCGCTGGCTGGAAATCGCCGTGCGCACCAACGGCAGCGGCAGCTACGCCAACCTTGTCCCGCGCCAGAGGCTCACGCCCACGCCGTATGCGATCACGGCGGGCAACTTCTCCGGTTCAATCAGCGCCGGCCAATTGAGCGGCACGATTCCGTTGACCCAATTGCCGTCCGCCGTCGTGACGAACAACCAGAGCGGCGTGAACTTCACCGGCACGTTTGCCGGCAACGGCGCGGGCGTGACCAATGTGAGCGTCAGCAGCCTGCGACAGACGGTCCCGCCCGTCGTCGCGTGGGGAGATAATTTCTCCGGCCAAATCAACGTCCCCGCCGGCTTGAGCAACGTGATGGCCATTGCCGGAGGAGGCGATCACAGCCTGGCGCTGAAGAGCGATGGGACGGTCGTCGCGTGGGGAGATAGTGGCTTCGGCCAAACCAACGTCCCCGCCGGCTTGAACAACGTGACGGCCATTGCCGGAGGATACAATCACAGCCTGGCGCTCAAGAGCGATGGGACGGTCGTCGCGTGGGGGTATAACGGCGAAGGCCAAACCAACGTCCCCGCCGGCTTGAACAACGTGATGGCCATTGCCGGAGGAGGCAACCACAGCCTGGCGCTCAAGAGCGATGAGACGGTCGTCGCGTGGGGGTTTGATGGCGGCGGCCAAACCACCGTCCCCGCCGGCTTGAGCAACGTGATGGCCATTGCCGGAGGAGGCGCTCACAACCTGGCGCTGAAGAGCGATGGGACGGTCGTCGCGTGGGGGGGTAATTTCTCCGGCCAAACCGACGTCCCGGCCGGCTTGAACAACGTGATGGCCATTGCCGGAGGATTCGCTCACAGCCTGGCGCTGAAGAGCGATGGTACGGTCGTCGCGTGGGGGGATAATGGCTCCGGCGAAATCACCGTCCCCGCCGGCTTGGGCAACGTGGTGGCCATTGCCGGAGGATTCGCTCACAGCCTGGCGCTGCGCCTGGAGAGGGTTCCGGCACCGATCGCTTTGTTGAATCAGGACAACGTATTTCAAGGCACGGTCACGGCGTCGGGTTTTGCGGGAAACGGCGCGGGCCTGACCGGTCTCAACGCGGCCAATGTCACCGGCACCTTGGGCACCGCTCAAATTCCAAATCTGGACGCGAGCAAGATAGGGAGCGGCACGCTGGCTGACGCGCGGCTCTCGGCCAATGTGGCCTTGCGCGCCGGGGGAAACGCCTTCACGGGTAATCAGACTGTCACCAGCGGCAACGTCGGCATCGGCACGGGCACTCTGACCGGCCGATTGACAGTGCAGACGACCGACGACCTCAACCCGTCCATAGTCTCGGCGTATGACAGCCGGCACGTGGTCGTGGGCACACCTTCCGCAGGTCTCGCGCTTTCCTATTCCCCGCTCAACGGCAGCGCCTACATCACCGCCCTGGCCCCGAACGTGGCGTTCAAAGATCTGGCGATTCAAGCCAGCACCCTGAGCTTCCGTCCTTCTGGTGCTGCGGCGGCTTTGACGGTCTTGAACAACGGCAACGTGGGAATCGGCACCCCGGTTCCGGCCTCCAAATTGGAAGTCCAGGGCGCAGTGGCCGCCATCAGACTCAATCCCGACCTCGTCGCGATCGGATCCAATGCCGACGGGTACGAGATCAGCCTCGTCGGTGGCGTCCCTGACGGCTCGAATATGGGCGGTCAGATCCGACTTGGCGGGTCCAGTCGCGGCGATGCGGAAATTAACGCCATCCAGTTCAAGCAGAACGATTCCGAAGTCATGCGAATTCACAATGGCGGCAACGTCGGCATCGGCACCAGCGATCCATCGCAAAAACTGCACGTCATCGGGAACATTCTGGCCAGCGGAACGATCACGCCCAATTCTGATCGCAACGCCAAGACGGAATTCGAACCGGTGGACACCGCGGCCATTTTGAAGCGTGTGGCCGCACTGCCCATTCAGCAGTGGCGCTTCAAAGCGGAGGAGGCGGGCGTCAGGCACGTGGGGCCGATGGCGCAGGACTTTCACTCCGCGTTCGGCCTCGGCGCCGTTCCGACGGCCATTTCGACTGTGGACGCTGACGGCGTGGCGCTGGCGGCGATTCAGGGGTTGAACCAGAAGCTTGAACAGAAGGAAACAGAGATAACGGAGTTGAAAGCCCGGCTCACGAGTTTGGAAAAACTCGTCGACCTGCTCAGCACGAAAGGAAACTGAACCATGAAAACTCGAAGACAACCGATGACGAAGGCGCCTAGCCTGGCCGGAAGCGTCTTGGACTGCGGCGGCAAGCGAAGCGCGACGCCGCTTTCGAATCGCACAACGTCTTCAGAACATCCGACGCTACGGGCCGCTCAAAAGCGCCGTCGTCGCTGCGCTTTGCCGGCGCAGTCCAAAACCGGGCGGCGTTTGGTCGCCTTGGCGGTGTTGGTGTTGCTCTCCGCTCTCCACTTTCCACTTTCAACTCTCTTCGCCCAAGGCACCGTGTTTACTTATCAAGGCCGGCTCAATGATGGGGCGAATCTGGCCAACGGCATTTATGGTTTACGATTTACGATTTATGATTTGCCGGTGGCAGGCGCGGTCGTTGCCGGACCGGTGACTAACTCCGCCGTGGCGGTGAGCAACGGGCTGTTCACGGTGGCGCTGGATTTCGGGGCGGTGTTCAACGGCGCGGCGCGCTGGCTGGAAATCGGCGTGCGGCCCGGCGGCAGCGCGAGTGACTTCACGATGCTGACGCCGCGCCAGCCGGTGTCGCCTACGCCCTATGCGATGTTCGCAGCCACGGCGGGCACGGTGCCGAACGGGGCCATCACTGCCGCCAAGCTCGCAGCGGGCGCAGCCGCGGCGAATTTGCAAGCAGGCGGACAGGCGGCGGTGGGCGGCGGCGGCGTGGTGTTGAGCGAGCAGTTCAACGCGACCGAGCTGCTGAACGCGGGTTATCAAAAAATCGGGCGCGTCAGTTTGATTGACGAAGAGTGGCTGCAACGCGCCAGTGGACCAGCGGGGTTGCCACCGACACTGGCGCGGCGCGGGCATTCCGCCGTGTGGACGGGCTCGGAGATGATTATCTGGGGCGGCATGGACAAGAATGACACTTTTTTGAACACGGGAGCGCGTTACAATCCGGCCACCGCGACCTGGACGCTGATCAGCACCAGCGGCGCGCCCACCGCTCGCGTCAACCATCGCGCGGTATGGACGGGGACAGAGATGATCCTCTGGGGCGGACTCACAGTCGCTTTCTCCTTGGGGGGCGGTGGCGTCATCGTCACCAACACCGGCGCGCGTTACAACCCGGCCACAGACACCTGGACACCCATCGCTTCCGGCGGTGGCAACCGGCAGAACCACTCTGCCTTTTGGACGGGGACGGAGATGCTGATATGGGGCGGAACAGCCTTCAGCTCCGGCCCCTTCGGCGGCATTTTCCCGGTCAACAGCGGGGCGCGTTACAATCTGGCGGGCAACAGTTGGACCTTCATCTCGGGCACCGGCGCCCCGATTCCGCGCTTCGATTACTCAGCGGTGTTCACCGGCACGGAGATGATCGTCTGGGGTGGCCAGGACTGCATTGGTTCCTTTCTCTGCACCCTGACCAACTACAACGACGGCGCCCGCTACAACCTGGCTGCGAACAACTGGACGCCCATCTCGACCGCGAGCGCGCCGGCGCGGCGTTTCGGCCATTCCGCGGCGTGGTCGGGCACGGAGATGCTCGTGTGGGGCGGGCAGTTCGCGGAAGGGCTTGGGGTTGTTGTCCGCTCAAACTACAACAACGGAGCGCGCTACAATCCTGCCGCCAATAGCTGGTCGCCCCTGCCGCAGACCGGGGCGCCCACCGCGCGGTTCGGCCATGACGCCGTGTGGGCGGGCAATCGCATGGTCGTGTGGGGCGGCACGGACGGCACGAACTTATTCGACTCTGGCGCGCGCTATTTTCCCGCTGCCAATGCCTGGAGCAACATGACTTTTTCCGGCCGGCCAGTCGGGCGCAGCGGACACACGGCCATCTGGAGCGGCAGCGAAATGATCGTGTGGGGTGGGTTCAACGAATTCCCGCGCGACCTTGGCGGGCGCTACAACGCGACCACCGACGTGTGGACGGCGACCGCGCCCAGCGGCGAACGCAGCGAACGCCGCGGCCACACCGCCGTCTGGACCGGCAGCGAAGTCCTCGTGTGGGGCGGTTTCGACGGCGAACGCTATTTGAACAGCGGCGGGCGCTACGTGCCTTCTTTGAATGCCTGGACGCCGTTGCCGACGAACAACGCGCCGGCGGGCCGCGTCACACACACCGCCGTTTGGACCGGCACGGAAATGATCGTATGGGGCGGCGTGAACGGCGCGTTCCTCAACACCGGCGCGCGCTTCAACCCGGTTACCGGCCTCTGGACGTTGATGACGACGAACGGCGCGCCCACGCCGCGCAACAATCACTCCGCGGTGTGGGACGGCACGCGGCTGGTGGTGTGGGGCGGATTTGACGGCACCTTCCTCAACACCGGTGGGCGCTACAATCCGGCCAACAATACCTGGCAGGTAACGGCCACCGCCAGCGCGCCGTCCGCTCGCAGTGGGGCGGCGGCGGTATGGACCGGCACAGAAATGCTGGTGTGGGGCGGCGTGGGCGGAACGGTCGCCTTACAGTCCCCCACGTCCACCGGCGGTCGCTACAACCCCGCGGCCAACACGTGGGCCGCGCTGCCTACGCTCAACGCGCCCGCCGCGCGCACCCGCCATCGCGCGGTGTGGACGGGCGAGGAAATGTTGATCTGGGGCGGCACAGACCTGGCGACGAACCTCAACACCGGCGGGCGTTACCACCGCGCGGCGAACAGTTGGTCCGCCATCACTGTGAGCGGCGCGCCGCCGCCGCGCACCGAACACACCGCCGTTTGGGACGGCACGCGCATGATCGTCTGGGGTGGCAATGACGGTGAATTCCTCCGCGACGGCGGGATCTACAATCCGTTGACCGACCTCTGGCAACCGACGCAGGCAGGCACCAACGCCCCACCCGCGCGCGGGCTGTACGCGGCCGTGTGGACCGGTTCGGAAATGGTGGTGCATGGCGGCTACAACAGCCCAACCCCAGGCATCACCGTGTACCTCGACGACACCTGGCACTACACCCCGCCGCGCGCGATGTTCCTTTACCTCAAGCCTTGAAGCGGGACTGGGTGAAACGCGTGCTATGGACGCTTCTCGTCAGGATTTCTTTGCTGACGGACGCCGCCAACTTCGCATAGACTATCAACCGGTTGCATGTTGATTTCCGATATACGACCTGAAGCTTCAGCCTTTCGCACAACTCATTGGAGCGTGGTCCTCGCTGCTGGTGAAGCCGACTCGCTGCAGGCCGGAGAAGCCATGGAGAAGTTGTGCCGCACCTACTGGTATCCGCTTTACCTGTACGTGCGCCGGCGAGGTCACGAGGCAGCCGATGCTCAGGACTTGACCCAGGAATTCTTCACCCGGTTCATCGAGAAGAATTATCTGGCCTCAGTGGATCCACAGAAAGGCAAGTTCCGCTCGTTCCTGCTGGCTTCGTTGAAACACTTTCTCAACATGGCGCGCGTCCGCGAGTCGGCCATCAAACGGGGAGGCCGGCAGACGTTCATTCCCATCGACGATGCCAATGTGGAAGAACGTTACCTGGCGGAGCCGCCATCGAATCTGCCGCCCGAAGCGGTCTACGACCGCGGGTGGGCCACGACGCTGATGGAGCAGGCCCTGGCGCGAGTGCGCGAGGAATTCCAGCGCGAAGGGAAGGCCGATCAATTCGAACGGCTCAAGATGTTCCTGTCGCGAGAACCACGCGAAGGAGAATACGCGGTAATCGCGACAGCCTCGAACACCACGGCAGGTGCGATTAGTGTGGCGGTGCACCGGCTACGCCAGCGCTATGGCGAACAGGTGCGGGCGGAAGTGGCCAACACGGTCGCGCAACCGTCGGATGTCGAAGAGGAATTGCGTTACTTGTTCGCCACGCTGACCGCGAGCTGACCGCCTGTGGGCCAGGGATGATGAGGCGACCGACTGTCCAAAGCGGCGGAGTGGCACTTGCGCTGTAATTCCAGGAGACGAATTGCTCTGTACTGAGTGGGCCATGCTAGAAAACCCAGTCACTGAACCGGCGGTCTGCTGCGAATGCGGAACGAGACTTTCCTCCCGTTCCCTCGAAGGATTTTGCCCGACCTGCACCGCCCGGCTCACCTTTGCCCTGGCGGCGGAGCCACCCCCGCAGACGGCCAGAGCGGTCGGCCTGCGTTTTGGCGACTATGAATTGCTGAACGAAGTTGGCCGGGGCGGGATGGGGGTGATTTACCAGGCGCGCCAGCGCAGCTTGAATCGCATCGTTGCGCTGAAGATGATTCTGTCCGGGCGGTTCGCCGGCCGGGAATCCGTCGAACGGCTGCGCGCGGAGGCGACCGCGGCGGCGGCCCTGCGGCATCCGAACATCGTGGCCATCCACGAAATCGGGGAGGTCGAAGGCCAGCACTACTTTACGATGGATTACATCGAGGGGCGCAGCCTGGCGGAACTGGTTCGTGAGCGTCCGCTCCCGGCGCCTCGCGCCGCCCGCTACGTGCGCGCCATCGCCGAAGCCATCGAGGTGGCGCATCGGCGTGGGATTTTGCACCGGGATCTCAAGCCGTCCAACGTGCTCATCGATCAGGACGACCAGCCGCGCGTGACCGACTTTGGTCTGGCCAAGCAGTTCGTAGTCCCGGCTTCAGCCGGTTCGGAAGCGACGGAGCCGGCTAAAGCCGGGACTACAAGCGAACTCACCGTCACCGGCCACCCCATCGGTTCGCCCGGCTTTATGCCGCCGGAACAGGCCCGCGGCAAACGCGATGCGATCGGGCCGCACAGTGACATCTACTCGCTCGGGGCGCTGTTATATCACCTGCTGACGGGGCGCGCGCCCTTCGCGGCGGAGACAATCGAGGCCACGCTTGCGCAACTATTAAGTGAGGAACCCGTGCCGCCTCGCCGGTTGAATCCGGACACGCCGGCCGATCTGGAAACCATCTGCCTGAGGTGCCTGGAGAAGGAACCCGCTCGCCGCTACGGGTCGGCGCAGGAAATGGCGGATGACCTTGGGCGATTTGAACGAGACGAGCCGATCTCCGCGCGGCCCATCACCGCGCCGGAAAAAGCTTGGCGCTGGTGCCGGCGCCGCCCTGCGGTGGCGGGTCTGATGGCGGCACTCGCGATTTCCCTGCTGGCGGGATTGGCCGCCGTGCTGTGGCAATGGCGCCGGGCGGAGGAACACGCGGACACGGCGCTGCGTCAACGGCAACGCGCTGAACACGCTGCTCATGAACTTCAGTTGCAACGGGCCGACGACCTGCTGGTGCAGCAGCGCGCCGCAGAAGCCCTGACCCACCTGGCTTCCGTACTGCGCGACAATCCGGGCAATCGTGTCGCGGCGGCGCGTATTGTTTCCGTCCTGAGCCAGCGCAGTTTTGCGCTGCCGCTCACGCCGCCGCTCGTTCACACGGGCCAGGTGCGTGCCGTGGCGTTCAGCCCGGACGGGCGGCGCGTCGCCACCGCCTCGACCGACAGGACGGTGCGGATCTGGGACGCCCACTCCGGCCTCCCGGTCTCGGCGCCGTTGCCGCATTTAGGATTTCTCCATGCGGTGAGCTTCAGCGGGGACGGCCAGCGGCTGCTGACCCGGGCAGGGCGCACTCAGGCGTGGATTTGGGACATAGAAGCCGGACGGATGCTCGCCTTGCTGCTCCATGAGGGCGGAGATTTGAAAGAGGCGGAATTCAGCCGGGACGGGCGATGGGTTCTGACGCGGGCCGCCGATGGCGTGCGCGTATGGAACTCAACGAACGGAACAGAGATGACCAGGATGCTGACGCGGCGCGCCGGTTCGGTTCACTCCGCGCGTTTTAACTCCGACGGGACCCGCGTAATGACTGCGTCGAAGGAGGGGACCCTCAGGATCTGGGACGCGCAGCGTGGCAGACAGCTGGTGACGTTCACCAATGGGCAGGAAGTGCTTAATGCCGATTTCAGCCCGAACGGTCAGCGGGTGATCGCTTGCGAGTCCGGCGGAAGCGCCCAGATCTGGGAGGTCGCTACCAGGCGGAAATTGACCCTGCGGGACCCGTCCGGCCTCCAGATCTCTCTCGCCCGCTTCAGTCCCGATGGGGAGACGGTGGTGACGGTGGGGCAGAGCGCGGCCGCGCTGTTGTGGAATGCGCGGAGCGGGACACCGCTGCTGGCCGCCCTGCGGCACCGCAGCGGCGCGTGGCGCATGGAGTTCAGCCCGGACGGTCAACGACTGCTCACCGTGTGTCGAGATAACACGGTCTGGGTTTGGAGCGTTTCCACCGGCAAACCGATTTGCGAGCCACTGCAGCTCGGCAGTGCAGCGAACGCCGCTGCCTTTAGCCCCGACGGACGAAGGGTGATCACAGCCTGCGACGATGGGACCGCCGAGATCTGGGACGTGCGGCCCGGCGGACAACTGGCGCAACGGCTGGTCCATGAACGCACCGTGCGGCGCGTCGCCTTTAGTCCCGATGGCGCCCGCCTCGCCACGGCATCCTTCGACGGGACGGCGCGGATTTGGGACGCGCGCACGGGACGGCCGTTGTCCGCGCCGCTGCAACATCAAGGCCGGGTATGGTGGGCGGGGTTCAGCCCGCGTGGAGATTGTTTGCTCACGGTGTCGGCGGATGGCACAGCCCGCCTCTGGGACGGACGCGATGGCCGTCAGCTCGTGGCCCCGGTGAAGCTCGCGGCCGGGGCCGAGCAGGCAGAGTTCAACCCGGACGGAACGCTCTTTGTCACTGCTGGACGCGATGGCCGGGCACGGCTCTGGAAGACCCGCACCGGTGAGTCGGCCGGTCCACCGATGAATCACTATGCCCGCCTTCACAGCGCACGCTTCAGCCCGGATGGACGCCGGCTGGTCACGGCGGGTACTGCGAGCACCACACGACTGTGGGACGTGGCGACCGGCCAGGCCATCGTCGAACCGATGCCACATCGAGCGCCAGTGCAGCACGCCGAGTTCAGTCCGGACGGAGAACGTCTGGTCACGTCGTCACTGAACAACAGCACGCGCCTGTGGGATGGCCGAACCGGCCGCCCGCTGGGAGAACCGGTCATACATCACACCGGCGGCCGGGCTGCGCGGTTCAGCCCGGACGGACGCTGGTTGCTCACGCTGGGCAGTGATCACACGGCGCGGGTTCTGGACGCTCGCAACGGTCAACCGGCCGGCAGTTCGTTCCGGCATGATGCCGAGATCTATTGGTGTGATTTCAACCAGCGGGGAGATCGGGTGGCGACGGCCTCCTGGGACGGGACCACGCGTATTTGGGAATCGCCTTCCGGGCGGCCCATGACCGAGCCACTGCAGCACCAGCACAGGGTTTTTGACGTCGCGTTCAGCCCCGATGGCCGGTGGGCGTTGAGCGCCGGGATGGATCAGTGCGCCCGACTTTGGGAGACACCGGTCGTCAGCTTGCCGGCACCGCCGTGGCTCGCGCCATTGGCCGAGGCGGTTGCCCGACAGCGCTTCGAACCGCACGGCTCTGCCCCCTTTGTGGACGCTCGCGAGTTCTTCCGGTTGAGGCAACAGTTGACGCAGACGCTGGATACCAGCGACGACACGCGCTGGGCGAAATGGTTTTTCGCGGATCGAGACCATCGGACGCTGTCGCCCCATTCCATCACGACCATTCCCGAGTACATCGCCCAGCGCCTGGAGGAGGCGAACCCGGACAGCCTGCACGAAGTCCTGCGCCTTTCTCCAGCGAATCCGCTGGCCCGCGAGCGCCTGGCGCAGTTGCGGAAACCGTCCGTTCCGGCGCTTGAAAGCGACGAGGAGCCGGAGAGCGAGGCCGACGTGGACCGGAGCATCGACGTAAAACGCGAGCGGGGAGAACAGGCGCGTGAATGAGCTAAACATCTGCCCCGCGTGCGGCGCGAAACTGTCGTCCCGCACGCTGGAAGGTTTCTGTCCGAGTTGCACGGCCAGATTCACCTTTGATGTATCGGCCAACGCGTCGTCTTCCGCTGCGTCCGTGATCGGTCTGCATTTCGGCAACTACGAGCTGCTGCACGAGGTTGGCCGCGGCGGGATGGGCGTGATCTATAAAGCGCGCCAACGCAGTCTCAACCGAGTCGTTGCGCTGAAGATGATCCTGTCCGGACGGTTTGCCGGCGCGGAATCAGTCGAGCGCCTGCGGGCCGAAGCCACGGCGGCGGCGGTGTTGCAGCATCCGAACATCGTGGCCATCCACGAAATCGGGGAGGTCGAAGGCCAGCACTATTTCACGATGGACTATGTGGCGGGATGCAACCTCGCTGAAATGGTGCGCGAACGTCCGGTGTCCGCACATCGCGCGGCCGCCTGGGTGCGCACGATTGCCGAGGCGATTGAAAGGGCGCATCGCCACGGCGTGCTGCATCGCGACCTTAAGCCTTCCAATGTGTTGATCGATGAACACGACCAGCCGCGCATCACTGACTTCGGGTTGGCGCGACGGTTTGTAGTCCCACCTCCCTGCTCCGCCAAAGCGCTTCGCGGCGGCGAGTCAAGTGGCCCGGCGGATACCGAACCGGCTAAAGCCGGGACTACGAACCTGACTCTGAGCGGACACCCGGTCGGTTCACCGGGCTACATGCCGCCCGAGCAAGCCCTGGGCAAACGCAGTGACATCGGCCCCCACAGTGATGTGTATGCCATGGGTGCGCTGCTCTATCACCTGCTCACGGGTCGCGCGCCGTTTTCCGCGGAGACCATGGAAGCGACGCTTTCACAGGCGCTGCACAACGAGCCTGCGCCACCGCGCACGTTGAATCCGACCGTGCCGCGCGATCTGGAAACGATTTGTCTGAAGTGTCTGGAAAAGGAACCCGCGCGCCGATACCGAACCGCACAGGAACTGGCCGATGATTTGAACCGCTTTGAAAATGACGAACCGATCTCGGCGCGGCCCGTCACCGGCTCCGAGAGACTCCGGCGCTGGGCGTGGCGCAACCCGCGTGTCGCGATGCTGACGGTGACTTTGATCACTGTCTTCCTGGCCGGCTTGTTGGCCGTGTCCTGGCAATGGCGGCGGGCTGAACATCACGCACGAACCGAAACGCAACAGCGCGTGCGGCTGGAGCAAGTCCTCGCGCACAAGGATATCGAAACGGCCGAGGGCTTGTTTGCTTCAGGAGACGTGCCGTCGGCTCTGGCGCGGCTGGCTCATGTTTTGCGGCAGATGCCGACCAACCACATCGCTGCAACCCGCTTGTTGTCCGCGCTCACGCATCGCAGCTTCGCGCTGCCGGTCGCTCCGCCGCTGACTCACGAGGCGGGGGTGTTATCCGCGCAGTTCAGCCCCGATGGGCGGCGCGTGGTGACGGCTTCGGCGGACGGCACGGCGGGAGTGTGGGACGCGCACACGGGCGCCAAACTGGCGGAAGTGCGACATGCTGCGATTGTGCGGCACGCGGAGTTCAGCCCGGATGGACGGCGGATTATCACCGCATCGGAAGATTCGACCGCGCAAGTTTGGGACGCGAATACGGGGCAGCCATTGACCGCGCCGCTTCAGCACGGCCTGAAGGTGCGACGGGCGCATTTCAGTCCGGATGGCCAGCGCGTCGTGACCGCGTCAGCGGACGCCACGGCGCGTGTGTGGGACGGTCGGACTGGAGAACCGGTCGCGCCGCCCCTGCAGCACGCCAAGTATGTGAATGACGCGGCGTTCAGTCCGGACGGGCGCCGGGTGGCGACGGCTTCGGATGATGCCACGGCCTGCGTTTGGGATGCGCGAACCGGAATGCGCCTGGTGGGTCCTCTGCAACATCGCGAGCAGATTTATTCCGCACGGTTCAGTCCGGAAGAGAAACGCCTCGTCACGGCTTCGGCGGACGGCACGGCGCGCGTTTGGGATGCGTTGACCGGGCAACCTTTGGCGGTTCTGCGTCACCGGGAGTTCATGCCCTTCGCCAATTTCAGCCCGGACGGGACCAGGGTGGTGACCGCGTCCTGGGACAACACCGCGCGCGTGTGGGACGCGGCGACGGGCGAGCCGGTCACCCCTGCGCTCGAGTTCGAGTCGGATGTGCTGCATGCAGAGTTCAGCTCGGATGGACGGCGCGTGTTTGCCATCGCGGACACCGCCGCCCGCGTGTGGGACGCGGCGAGCGGCCGGCCCTTGACCGAACTGATCCTGCACGCAGCGCCACTCAGACACGTTGGGGGGTTCAGTCCTGACGGCGGACGAGTGGTGACGGCTTCGTTGGATAAGACGGCGATCGTTCGGGACGTTCGCGCCGGTGCTGCGCTTCCGGAAATTCTGGCGGACCGCCAGGCCTCGCGCACGGTGGCTGGCAGCGCCGACGGACGGTGGATCGCCGCGGGGCGGGGACGCGAGTTCGTCGTGCATGTTTGGGATGCGTCCACCGGTGAAATTGTGGCCGGGCCGCTCCACCACGATGACCTGATTGTCACCATCCAGTTCAGTCCCGACGGACGGTCGTTGTTGACCGCGAGCCGCGATGGCACGGCGCGAATTTGGAACGTGCCGTCCGGCGAGCCGGCGGGTCCGCCATTGAGACACCAAGGGCCAATACGCAGCGCGCAATTCAGCAGGGACGGACGGCGGATCGCAACCGCGAGTGAAGATGAGACGGCTCGAATCCGGGACGCAGCGTCCGGCCGGGAATTGTTCGCGCCGCTGCGGCATGGCAATTACGTGTCATGGGCCGAGTTCAGCCCGGACGATCAACGGGTCGTCACGGCTTCAGGTGATAACACGGCGCGGGTATGGGATGCCGCGACGGGCCAGCCTCTCGTGCCACCGTTGCGCCACCAATTGGGTCTCCAGGCCGCTCACTTCAGCCCGGATGGCCGGACGCTGGTGACGGCATCGGATGACGGCACCGCGCGGCTTTGGGAGTCCGGCACCGGGCAGCCCGTGGGCCAGCCACTCACCCATCTCGGCCATGTACGCGCGGTGAAGTTCAGTCCGGATGGCCGGTGGGTCGTCACCGCATCGCTGGACAAGACCGCGCGCGTGTGGGACGCACGGACTGGCGAACCGGTGACAGAGCCGCTCAAGCACCCTGCTTCGCTGCACGACGCCCGCTTCAGTCCTGACAGCCAGCGCGTGGTGACAGTGGACCTGGAGCCGGTCAGCCTGATTCGGGACGCCGCCACCGGTCATCCGCTGTTCGAGCCGTTGCGGCACGAGGCCAAAGTCGAGGCTGTTTTGTTCCTCTCGCACGGAAGCCGGCTGGCCACCGTGGGCGGTGACCGGCTGCTGCGCCTGTGGGACGTGCCTTCGTTGCCGATGCCCGCGCCGGATTGGCTCTCCGATCTGGCCGAAGCCGTGGCCGGCAAACGCTTCGACGCCCAAGGCCGCTCCATCCCAGTCAACGCGGGTCGGCTGGTGGAACTGCGACGACAACTCGGCGCCAGCGACGCTACCGAGTTCTACGCGCAATGGGCCAGGTGGTTTTTCGCCGATCGCGACACACGGGCCATTTCGCCGTTCTCGCGCATCACGATGCCGGAACACGCCCGACGCGAGTGATGTGAAGTGCGGTGACTTGTCACCGCTTTGGCTGCCTGGCCAGCTTGCCGGCCAGGCAAAGCCGCGTTCAGCGGCTTGAGAGGAGTCTGCGCGCATGCCGCTTCGACGGCGACAAGTCGCCTGCCCAAAGCGGTGACAGGTCACCGCACTCCACATCATGGGCTGCGGCGCTGACGTGCCGTGGTCGGAGCAGCCTCACTTTTCCTGTAATCCCGCCTCGCCATTTTATCTGTACCCAGTAGGCGCAGGTATAGACAGCGCGCGACCGATGCGCGGCGGGCAACGTTCCAGAGCAAAGGCAACTATGTCTTTTTCCAGGTTCAAAACCTTGGAAGCAAGGCGGCGTGTGTGCCGTTGGGCGATGGTGGCGGCCGTCTTGCTGGTGCTTCCCGCCGCCCGGGGCCAATGGAGCACTCAAACGCTGACCTTGTCCCCGGGCTGGAATCCGGTCCATCTCGCGGTGCTGCCTGCTCCCTCGGATTGCGACTCCATCTTTGGGGCAGTCCCGCGCATCATCAGTGTGAGGCGATGGGCACCGCCGCCCGTCGAGGCCGTGCAATACGATGAGGTCACCGGGGCCATCCTGCCGCAAAGCGGGTCGTGGCTCACCTGGTTCCCGGCCAGTCACACGAATCGTGCATTGCTGAATCTGTCGGAAGTGGCGGGAGGCGCAGCCTACTTGATTGAAATCTCGGCCGGCGCGCCGGTCACTTTGAATCTTCAGGGGCGTCCGCTGGCGCTGTCGTACGAGTGGCAGCCGGGTTCACATCATTTTCTGGGGCTGCCGGTTTACTCCCCCACGGTCAGCTTCAGCACATTTTTCGCGGCGGCGGGAAACAAAATCCTCGTGGATTATCGGGATGGTGGGGAGATTTACACGGTTACTTCCAGCGGGGCGCACCAACGGGTTTTCACTCCGAACACCACGACGCTCACACCAGGTACAGCTTACTGGATCAAGGCGCAGCAGTATTCGACGTATGCCGGGCCAATTGAGGTGAAGCTCGATTCGCCGACGGGCTGGATGGATTTCGGGAGGCGATTGACGCCGCAGCATCTCGAGATTCGAAACGTCACCGGCGCGACGCGGGGCTTGAGACTGGCGCTTCTGGCGTCCGGCGCTCCGCCAGCGGGCATGCCGCCGCTGGCGGGTCCGGTGCCGTTGAAGTACGCCGTGGTAAGCGGCGCGTCTGAGGCGCAAGGGCGGGTGTGGCAGTCGTTGCCCGCAAGCTGGAGCACTCAACTGGTGGCCGGCGCTTCGGTGCGGCTGGCGCTGCTGCCGGATGTGGTCGGGCTGGCCGTTGGAAATACCAACGCCGCGTTTCAGAGTATTCTGGAAGTGACGGACGATGTCGGAGTTGCCGGCGTCGTGCGGCAGCGTTTTGGCGTGCGGGCCATGGCACGCTTGGGTTCGGCTGCGGAATCACGGGGCCTGTGGGTGGGCGAGGTGAACGTGACGGACGTGGGCCGCTTGCAGATGCCGGGGGTCTTTGGCATCCCGCAAACGCCGCGGCCGGTGTCGCGCCCATTCAGCTTCCGGCTGCTGGCGCATGTGGACTCGAATGGCGTCGCGCGCCTGCTGCAACGGGTGTTCGTCGCCACGCGATCCGACCCGGCCAATGGCGGGATCGTGACTGATCTTTTCGCCACGGAAACGAATCTGCCCAGCTACCGGGCGCAATACCCGGCGGCGAAAATCTTTCGTCTCTCCAGCGCGAACTTTCCGTTCATGCCGCCGACGCCTCTGACCAATGGCGCGTTTGGAGTGCCGAACCAGGCGGTGATGGGCGGTGTGGAGGTGATGCGTTACGATCCGGTCAATCCCTTCCTCCATGCCTATGCGCCGTTGCACGATAACAAAGAGCGCCGCGCCGAGGATGATGTCCCGTACACGGGCGATGTCGAAGTGTTCTCGGTTCGGCGTTCCATCGAGATGGTTTTTCAAGGGCCGGACGCGGTGAACCCGGAGCCGCGCTGGGGCGAAACCATCTGCGGTGGGGTTTACCGGGAAAAGATTTTCGGCCTGGGAGGACCATTGGATGCCACGAACCGGATGATCACGGCGGAAGGACGGTTTGTGCTCCAGCGGGCGTCGCCGGTGGGCACCTTGCGGCCATGAGACTTTCAACCACGAATGAACACGAATGGAGAACTTGAGGAGAAACGCATGAAAACCAGAACCCTTCTAATGGCAATCGGACTGATGGCGCTCGTCAGCGCGGCCCCGGCCGCTAGCCCACCGGCCTCGTTGATCATGATCCCGCCGCAGATCAATTACCAGGGCCGGCTGGTGACAACCGCCAATGTTCCCTACAGCAATACCTTCCACACCATTGATCTCTCTTTGTACCCGGCGCCTGCCGGCGGCGCCAAAATGTGGAGCGAACGCTACGTCACCGAAACGCGGGACGGTTACTTCTCCGTCAATCTGGGTTCGGGCGGACAGGGACTGCTGGTTCCGGTGGCAAGCAACCTCCCGATTTGGCAAGTGCTCTGGAAGACGGATGGAGGCAGCCCCGACAACTTCTTCATGGCGTTGACTGTGCGGACCGAAACGAACGGCGCCCCCTTGGCCAGTCCGGTGGAAGCCACGCCGCGCCAGCAGTTCTTGACCGCGCCTTTCGCTTATCGCGCCCACCAGAGTGTTTATGCCACGAAGGCCGACGGCGAGTTTATCGCAGCGGACGGCGTGAAAACTCGATCGTTGTCCAGCACGACCAACGAAATCGGGGTTGTCGCTCCGTTGCGACTGACTGACGGCGGCGGCGGCCACATCTACGCCAACTCCATCGAGGCGCACGGCGCCTCGCCGAGTCTTAGGGTGCTTGCCCACAATGCTCCGCTCGCTTTAGGGGTGAATTACATAGGTGGGATTAGTGTGAACCCGACCCATGCCTCCGCGATCTTCATGGGATCCCAACCTTCGCTTGCCGGCCCGGGAACCAGTGTTTTTGTGGATGGAAAAACGGTGGACATCGGCACTCCGACTTTCACCTTCAACAACCGGCCGATGTTTGTCCGAGGAGTAGGGAGCTTCGCGCTCAGTGGCGCCGGAGGGCGCGATGTCACGGTTCCGCACAACATCAATCTCATTAACTATGACGTCATCGTCGTTGGATGGCATTATCCCGGAGCCCTGTTTATTCAGAGTGTTTACATGAACGCCAACCAAACAGCGGCAACTGTGCGTTTCTCACAGACTCCCTCGAGTCTTACAGTGACCGTGGATTTTCTGGGCATCGCCAAAGGTTTGATCCAGTAGCCCCGCTTGCACAACGCCAAGGTGCTGCCATGAAGCCACAGCAAGAAGTGATGAGTCGGGTAGTGAAGAGTGAGGAGTCTCACTTACTTCTTACTCCTCAGTTCTCACTCCTCACTTGCTTGATCCTCGCACTGGCCTGGACTAGTCCCGCGTGGGCGCAGTACGAATCACCGCAATTGCGACCGGGTGCACCGAATCCATTCACGCCCACCAATGCTCCTGGAACCGCAGCAATGCTTACACCCCGGGTGGCGGCGTCGTATCGGTCACCAACTGGCGAGGCACAAATCCCCCGCTAATGTTGTCGGGATACGTCCGGCAAAACCGCATTGGCACGGGCATCGTGCCACTGACCACTCAGTACGGAGTGGGTGACATACTGGCCGTCCCGGAAGAAGCCACACAATTCGTGTCTGACGGTTGGGTGCCTGTCGTAGGCTCCAGCGTGCCTCCTGGAGCCGTGCAATGGGTCACCTACGCCAACACCAACCTGTTCATTGCGGTGGACGAAGGCGTGGCGGTGGTGAATTGGACCAACGCCCAGACGACCCGGTCGTTTGCCCAGACATATGTAGTCGGTCCCAATCTGTTTCGGCGACCCGTCCGTCTCTTCTGGACAGAGGGACAATATGCCGGTCCGCGAGTCCGCTTTGGCAACAGCTACGAGGTCAATATCCATTACAACAATCAGATCCAGCACCCGGCCAACAACCCCTCCAACGTCACCTACATCGCCAACGAGCAGATCAGCCAGGTTTCTCCTCCGACCATTTTTTTGAAGAACAATGAACTGCGCGCCATCCCAGGGACGGTAGGCCGCGTCCTCATCGCCTACTCGCGCCGGCCTGATGGCACGAGTAGCCTGCGGGAATTGCTGGGCTACGAAGTGGTGGACGTGCTCGAACCGCGCAGCGCCACGCTCTCCGTTCACGTGGGCCAGCGTCTCCTGCCCAAGCGCACCGACAACACCACCAACGCGCTCTTCTGCGACGTAACCCGCGGCGGAGTGGACGCCACCGGCGCGCGGCCCGACGAGATCTTTGGCTACAAACACACGGTAGGTCGGCGCAACGGCTGGGTGTGGGCCATCCGCCCCACCGACGCGCCGTGGCAGTTGGAAATCTTCTGGAAGGCCAAGGAACAACTGGACGTCATCTGGCCGTTCGAGGTGGACATCTACGATGTGTCCTGGGATTTGAACAGCCAGCGGTGCGCGCTGGTTGCCGAACAGCGGGCCAGCGCTCCCGGACAGGTTTATTTCCCGCAGGAAATCCTCGCCCAGGTCATGCCCTACCAGGCCGTGGAAACGCAAAGCGGCGGCGCCACCAGCTTTCCCAAGTCCACCAGCCCGGTGGCCTCTGTCTCCAGCGGCGTGATGCAGCCCGTTCGGGCGGGAATGTGTACGATGAAGTACACCATCGGCGAGGACGTCTGGTTTGAAACGATTCGGATCGTTTCGGAACTGTCGCCATTAGTCTATCAGGGAGTCAGGCCTTGGACGATTGGGCAGGAGCTTCACCCATTCACCTACAGTGGAAATCCGGGCCAAGGGCAATACGATAGCTGGCCCGGCTTACTCCGCATCCCCAGCACGATCCCGACGGGGTCAGTCAATGGTATTGATGGATCGTCTATCAACAATGTGCAGGGCGATCAGTGGGACCGATATCATCCGGGTCTCTACCGCTATCCAACGGGCTACCCTGCAGACGTCGCCGGGGTTCAATCCCAAATCTTTGCGGTGAACGCCGGACATTTGAGCGCCTGGTGGTGGAACACGACGGCGCTCGTCGCGAATGAGGAATTTCCGTTTCCGATCTACTGGCCATCACTGGTCTGTGATTATCGCAACGAATGGCCCGGCGCCGCTCCCCAAATCATCATTGCCAGCTTTCAGGGGTCGGCCTACGGAGGCATCTACGACGATGGCACCGGTGGCCTGCGTTTCCTCGGACAGCGGGCAGTCACGGTGCGGGGCAGTCCGATCGTGACCAACGAGTGGCTGAATCCGCGTTATACCGAGGGGTTCACGTTCGAGACATGGGTCAAACCCGTCACGGTTTCGGGTTATCGCGGTGTCATGGCCATGGCCGCCGCCAACGGCTCCAATTCGCTCTCTCTTTTTATCAAAGACGGGCTGGTGGGTGCGGCGGTCATCAATTACAACGCGGCCGGGCAAACCGTCCGCACCAATGAGTGGTTTGGCACGAGAACGGTCCTCTCGAATCAATGGAGCCATGTCGGGCTGTCCAGCGGATCCAACGGCACCCTGCAACTGTTCGTCAACGGACAACCGGCCGGAACCCACACCAACCTGCCCACCGACCTCGGAGGCTACGTGGACAACTCGGTGCTGTTGGGGGCCATGCGCTCGTGGTCGGTGCCTGGCGGCATCATCCGGGAGTTTGGGTTCTTCGACGGATGGATGGACGAAACGCGATTGTGGTGGGGAGAACGAACCGAAGATCAAGTGCTGGCCAGTTACGCGGCCGCTGTAGATGGGAACTCGAATCTGGATCTCGTCTTCCGGTTCGACTATGACCACGACCGATTCTACACGGGCCACGGAGAGGCTCTTCCGAATGTGCCCATACCGGCGGATATCACCGAGGTTTTCCTGATTATCACTGTGCCGGGCCGCGTGGAGCTGGATGTGACGCCGGGTATCGGAGTTCTCCTTCAGCGCAATGGCCGGGCGTATCCGGGACGAAGCCCGAAGGTGTATGTCCAGAACGACGCCGGCGCGGCGGGCTATAATCCGAACGAAGAACACGCCTTGATGGTCGGGCCGATCGCTTATGCTCTGCGCAGCGATCTCAACAAAACGAACAACACGGCGGACGCCACCTCGCTGCCGTTTGCCCTGATCGAATACACCCCGGAAGGCGCCGTATGGCAACGCGCCCTGGATGTCTATGAGATCGTGGTTACGAACCGGGATTATCCCCGCTTCGAGCAACGCATCGAAGCCGGAAGGATGATCCAGCCGCCGGCACCCTTGCGCTCGGTGTTGCCGGATAATTCGGCACGCACAGACAGTGATGCTTCGGACACGCCTTACGTCTTCCGGGATCGGCTGCGATATTTCTGGGCCAAGCAGGCGGCCAATGACGGCGGCACGCTGGAGATTGGGATGCGCTTCTTCTATCCCATGCAGCTTGGGTTCTGGATTCCCCAGTTGCTGGCCAACGACCAGCCGGCGCCGCTGACGGAAGTGCCGTGGTTGAGCGGGCTGGGAGAAACGGATCCAACGCCCACGACCATCCTCAACGGAACGCCGGTGCGGGTGGCGTTTGTCATCCAGTGGCCTGAGATCGTGCCTACACTCTCCATTGCCGACACGCTCACGCTGCCCAAGAACAACCTGCCCGCCGTGCGCGGACAAAAAAGCGTCCGCATCGTTTATCAACAATCCATCGCGCAGGCTGGCGACGACAGTCTCGACAGCGGGGTCTTGATTGACCCAACGCGCGCCCGGAAGGTGACTCTCACGAATGTCCCTCCGCGAATGCGGGCGATGCGCGATCCGCGCTCGGGCAACACGTTCTTCTCCGACCTGGATCCGGACCTGAGGGAGCGGCTCGTTTTTGTGCCGTTTGCCGATCCCGCGGAGCGATTGCAACTCAAGGGTCTGTTTGTCGAATTCCCGAACTACCATTATCTGCGGCTGAACCTGATGACGCCGGACTTGATCCAGTTGGCCAAAGACCCGCAACGGATGGTGGGCATCAATTTGGATTGGACCAATGCCATTGATCAGTTGCCCACCGAGCGCATCACCATAACCGACGAGAACGTGCCCTTCGACACCCTGGCTCTCTGCACGCCAGGCTTTGGCGCCGGTTACATGACGCTGCTTTTCAACAACAGCATCAATCTCGACATGGTGGATCCCGGCGACCCCATCGACATGGCGGTCATCCGCATCGATACGAACCTGTTCCGCGGCCGGATCGACGTCATCCAGTCGGCCAATCCGCTCGACAAATATTTAACCTTGCGCCACATCAGCGACTTCTCCGGGCGCCCGCAGAACTGGGCCTTCGAGTGGCAATATGCCGCGCCGGAGGGCGGCCTGGGGCCGACCAACGAGTCGAGCTGGCTTCAACTCATCAACTCCGAACCCGGGCGCTACACGACCCTTTTCGGATCCTCGGGCGAGTTCGGGCTGGGCGATGCTTACGTGCGCTGCCGTTACCGGGCGTTGGACCCGCAGATCCAAACCGTGGTCAGCACCAACTGGAGCGGTTGGACCGACCCGGTCTTGTGCGAGGGCTGGATCAAGCGCGTGCTCAAGGCGATCAACCCGTTCGATCAGCGCATCCGCGACTTCATCAATTACGCGGTCAACATGGAATTGAGCATGGTGCAGCAGGCGGGACAGCCGTACGCCGGAGACATTCCGTTGAATCTGGACGCCTTGAATGAGTTCGGCCTCATTCCCATTTACCAAACCGTTCTCGAGCAGTCGCGCGGGTTGAGCATCGACAGCACTTTGGATCCGCAAGGAACCGAGTTGAGGATTTGCCTGGCGCTCATGCTGGCGGCAGGTCGCCTGAACGACTTTTACATGGTCCTCGGCAACGAGGCCTACGCCGATGCCATGAACCCCGCCCTTTCCCTCGGCAACGATGATCCGGTGGTGGCGGCTGAAGCGTCTTCGATGTTCGCCTTTCAGAACATCGTGCCGACTCTGCTCGACGAGGAACTGGCCCTCCTGCGCGGGAGAGACCTCTCGGTGCCAATCAATCCTCCGACCGACGAGTTCCCCATCCACAATCGGCTGCCATGGAATTTTACCGCCGACGTCACGCACGGACAACTCGCCTACGTGCTCAACTACGGCATCACCGATCTGAAGGGTGATCAAAACGGCGTGGTGGATGCGGCGGACGCGGCCAGGTTATATCCGCAAGGACACGGCGATGCCTGGGGGCATTACCTGGCGGCGGTAAAATCCTACTACTATCTGTTCCGGCACCGGAACTTCACCTGGTTCCCGCAGCTCGAGGGCATCCGGGTGGGCACGACGGAAGTAACCATGTCGGCGTTGCACGAACTCAAGTTCGCAGCGGCTGCGGCGGCCAAGGCGCGGGCCGGCCTGGCTATCATGGAACGGACGTACAGCCAACTCTACCAGGAAGGCATAGCCGACACCTGGACCGTCCAACGGGATTCACGGGTGAACCGCGCGTGGGGCGTCGGCGACTGGGGAGCGCGCGTGCACATGGGGACCTATTTTGATTGGGTGCTGGCCAATGCGTTGTTGCCGCACACTTCTGATTCCACCAATCTCAGCCTGCTGGCGGTCGTGGATCGGACCACGGTTTCTGAATTGACGCAGATCGTGGTCGCGGCCAACGAAGCGCAACAAATCGTGGACCTCGCGGATCGCGGCATGAATCCGCTGGGATTGGGACAGGGCACGGTGCCGTTTGACATCAGCCCCGCCGAGATTGACAAGGGCAACACGCATTTCGAGCAGGCGTACGCCAAGGCCCTTGAGGCCCTCAAGGTGGCGCGCGGAGTGTTCGAGCGCATCCAAACCTGCACCGCCGCGATTCGCGATCAAAATGAGGAGCGCGACTTGGATACCGTGGTGCTCCAACAGGAGCAGGCTTACCAACGACAACTTCTCGATCTCTACGGTTTCCCCTATCAGGAGGACATTGGGCCAGGCAGACTGTACCCAGAGGGTTATCAAGGGCCAGACCTCAACCATTACGCTTTCATCAACCGGTATGACTACTTCGGGCGAATCCCGCTCACGACTTCGCAGATTCGCGGGTTAGCCGTCCGTCCCAGCATCGACCCCAACGATGGCGGCATCCGCAGTTACGACCCTGGCGAATTGGTTCCCCACTTGCCACCCGCTGACCCGCAGATCGAAGTCTTTGCCGCGTTGGAGGGCGCAGTGCAGTGGTTCGAAGGCGTCCTCAGCGCACCGGTGGACGAGATTGACGCCTTCATCAACGAGTGGGTGGGACCGAGCCAAACGCTCAATCCGCTGTTCCTCAAGGGGCCCAACATGACGTTCACGACTAACGAGATCACGTTCTGGGTGGGCAGCGATGGACTGCCGACCAAACCCGCCAACTACGTATCGTCGCGACGCGCGGAGGGTGAGATCCAGGTGGCCTTGAGCCAGTATGTGCTGGCCTTGCGCCAGATCACCGAGGCCATTGCCAATGCCGAGGATCATTTCAGGCGGATGCACGCCGCCGATGCCGAATTCCGGAACAAAGTCGGCGCGCAGCTCACCGCCTACTACGGAAACCTGGATGCGCTGGATCAGCGGAACACGCTCGAACAGATTGTCACCATCGTCAACAAGTCCGTGGCGCTGGTGCAGAAGGTCTATGATGACGGCACGGAACTTTACAACGCCGTGGAAGCGGCCATTCCCGCCGTGGCTGGCCTCTCCTTCGACATCGGCGCTGCGGTGCGAGGTCCAATCCGCGCCATCGCCGCGGCCGTCAACATCGCCAGCACGGTGCAGAAGCTCGCCAATCAGGAGCAGATTCTGGCCACCGAGGAAGACATTGAAACGGGCAAACGCATCATCGAACTCAACAACCATGCGAACGGCATCTATGCCCAGTCCACGGAACTGGCCCTCAATGTGGTGGACGCTGGACTCGCCTACCTTGGGGCGCTGGACAAGATCGATGTCGCAATGCAGAACGCTGAAACGTTCCGCATGCAATATTCCCGGGCCATCGCCGCGGGCGACATGATTCAGGTCGAGCGCGAGCAGTCCCGCCGCATCTGGGCCAGCGATCTCACCGGACGCCGCTACCGGAACATGGCGTATCAGATCATTCGCAACGACGACCTGGTGCGCTACGAACAGACCTTCGCCATGGCCCGCCGCTACGTTTATCTCGCGGCCAAGGCCTATGATTATGAGACGGGATTGCTCCGCCACGACGGCGCGGTGGGCGCGCCCGGACGCGAGTTCTTGTCGCAGATCGTGCGGGCGCGAGCGCTGGGCCGCTTTGCGGTGAACGGCACCGACTACATCCCGCTGCCCGGTGGGAGCCAGGGGGACCCCGGGCTGGCAGATATCATGGCGCGCATGAGCGCAAATTGGTCGGTGCTCGATGGCCGGCTTAATTTCAACAATCCTCAGGTCGAGACAGGCACCTTCTCGTTACGCCAGGAATTGTTCCGCATTCCGCCCGGTGACGCCTTCGACAGTTCGTGGCGGGAGATTCTGAGCCGCTACAAGGTGGCGGACGTGCGCGACCTCCTGGAGTACCGCACGCATTGCCTGCCGTTCTCGCCGAGCGGCGCCGCCGAGCCGGCGTTGGTCATTCCGTTTTCGACGACGGTGGATTTCCGGCACAACTTCTTCGGCCTGCCGTTGACGGCCGGGGACAACGCGTACGATTCAACGCATTTCGCCACCAAGGTGCGCGGAGTGGGCGTGTGGTTCTCCAATTACCGCAACACCACGCTGGCCAATCAGCCGCGGGTTTACCTGCTGCCGGTGGGCGAGGACCGGATGCGCGTGCCCGATGGCGTGGGCGAGACGATTCGGTCGTGGAGTATCCTCGATCAGGCGCTGCCTATTCCGTATCCGCTCTCCAATGAGGCCTGGATGCGTCCCGATTGGAACGTGCGGACGGACGTTCTCGGCGGCGAGTTCTTTGCGCGGCGGCGGCTGCCGTCGATGCGGGCGTATCACGACAGCGGTTTCAACTTGAGCGAGATGATGACCAACTCGCGGCTGATCGGCCGGTCGGTGTGGAACAGCCAATGGCTGCTGATCATTCCGGGGGGCACGTTGCTGGCGGACTCGAACCGGGGCGTTGAGCAATTCATTCGCGGGCGCGAACTGGCTCCCGGCTCGGGCACTTATGACGGCTCGGGGGTCAAAGACATCAAACTGTTCTTCTCCACCTACTCTTACTCGGGGAATTGAACCACTGGTAAACGCCAAACGATTTTTTATGAAGCCACGATTTGCAGTGTTGAGCCTGGCTGTGATGCCTTGGCGGATTACGACTAAGAGTAAGATCAAGATTAAGAGCAATCGCCCTTCCTTCGTACTCTTAATCCTAATCTTACTCTTAATCTCTCTCCCCTCCGCCCCCGGCTCCACCCTCCGTCCCTCAATGATTGTCTATGGGACGATCCGCGATTCGTACGGCCTGAGGCTGACTCCCGACAGCGCGACGGTGGGTGCCTTTTTGGGAACCAACGAGACGGCTCGAACGACTATCCGCCCCCAGCCAGCCAGCGCAAACTACCGTTTCGATGTCAACATCACCGATCCACTGACCGCCAGCTCCGGAGAGATTATCCCCGGCGCTACCGCGGCCATCCGTGTGCGCATCGGAACCATCCTGCAGCCCACGATCGGGAACAACACCTTCATCGCCCAGGGCAATGGCGCCACTGCGAACATCAACCTGGTCCTTGGAGTGGACAGCGACGGGGACGGTCTGCCCGACGATTGGGAGCGGCTGATGATCGCCAACAGCGGCGGCCAGGTGTCGAGCCTGACTCAGATCGGTCCGGGCCGCGACCTGGATGGCGATGGCGTGCCGGACGATCAGGAATTCTGGAATGGTACATTTGCCTTTCTGCCGGACGATCTGCTGCGCATGAGCTCGCTGACGCGCCTCGCCAACGGGCGGCTCAGCTTCAGCTTCCTGCCCATCAATGGAGCCATTTACTCCGTGGAATTCAGTCCAAGCCTGGATGCGCCGGCTTGGAGCCTTTGTCCCATCTCGACGACAGAAAGCGGACAGCTTGTGGCGGGCACTGTCACGGGCGGCACTCAATGGATTACTCTTTTTGTGGAACCAAGCCCTCCGACGCGCTTCTGGCGTTTGCGGCGACAATGATCATGGGGTGCGTCGACTTCCAACTTTGGACGCGCATTGGGGCCGTGAACGGCGCGCCAGCATCTTGGACTGCGGCGCTGCCGCGCCGCTTTGGCTCCGGACGTATGCTGCGCTACCCATGGTTCCAACCCGCTCCGAACGCAGGACCGAAAAGCGCCGGAGCACCGGCGCAGTCCAAAACCTCGCGGCAGCAAAGCCGGTTCAAGGTCCTGCGCCCAACAAGTCTGATCGTTTTGAGCGGGTGGCTGGCGATGGCCGCACCGCTTTGGGCTGACCAATGGACAAACCAGGCGGGCCGGGTGATTGAGGCCAGGCTCGAGGCATTCGACGGCGCATGGGTGACATTGGCGCGAACGAATGGGTCGCAAGTGAGATTGCCGCTGAGCGCGCTGTGCCAGGCAGATCGGAATCGCGTGCGGCAGCAGACGGGCCACTCCGTTGCCCCCGCTTTCGTCCAGGGCGCGTACCGCGATGCGCGAGTGATCCTGGAACAGTTTGAACGCCTGCCCGCCGAGCAGCGCACGGAGGAGGGCCGGGCCGGAAGCATCCGCATGGCCTGCGCCGTCTTCGACGCCCGTCTCAAGCCCCGGATGGAGGAATTGAAGGACAAAGACGTTTTCGATGAAGTCAGACTCCTTCGGGCCTCTCTGCTCGGCCGGTAAATCGGGAACACATGCGTTCCCCCTTGAAGAAAGATAATTCTAAAGCTCGCGCACGATTAGTGAGGCCCTGGAGATGAAATAATCGGTTGGCGAGACACCGACTCATCTCCATATCGCTTGGGCCGAGGCTTAGAGGTGCTCTGGCCAGCCGCCCACTTTTCCTGTAATCCCGCTCCGCCATTTTATCTGTACTCCTGCGGGGCGCTGCATTTGTTGTTCCGACAAGCGATTGCAGAGTTCGGGGCGGAATGGGGAGTTCCGGTCAGGGGCTATTTTTTCTCCCCGCCCCATTCAAAAGTTTGAAGAAACCAGTTCCGTCCATGAAGACTTCCCGTTCCCTCCTCGCGCCACTACTTTTAGCTCTGGCTAATCTTACGGCCCCCGCCGCCGTGCGCCATTGGACCGGCAACGCCGGCACCAACTGGACCACCGCCGCCAATTGGTCCAACAACGTCGCGCCTGTCGCCGGGGACAACCTCATGTTCCCCGGCGGCGCGGCCAACCGGACGAACTTCAACAATTTCGTTGCAGGTACCCGATTCGCGCGGATCGACGTGACCGGCACCTATGTCTTCTCTGGCAATCGCATCCTGCTGGCCAACGGAATTAACTTCTCT
>Ga0187893_10001148_pt1 | contig 65715 bp, 73 predicted proteins | sample MA1701074metaG_FD_139574 | JGI IMG/M metagenome (GOLD analysis project Ga0187893, IMG submission 139574) | White microbial mat communities from a basaltic lava cave in the Kipuka Kanohina Cave System on the Island of Hawaii, USA - MA170107-4 metaG ... | reverse complement strand
GCTCGCCAAGCTGGTCGGCGGCGTGGCGGTGATCAAGGTCGGCGCGGCCACCGAGACCGAGATGAAGGAGAAGAAGGCCCGCGTCGAGGACGCGATGCACGCCACCAAGGCGGCCGTCGAGGAGGGCATCGTCCCCGGCGGCGGCGTCGCGCTGCTGCGCTGCCAGAAGCCCGTCGAGGCCATCAAGGCCGACGGCGACTTGCGGGTCGGCGTGGACATCATCAAGCGAGCGCTCGAGGAGCCTCTGCGCCAGATCGCGCAGAACGCCGGCTTCGAGGGCGCGGTGGTCGTGGCGCAGGTTCGCGAGGGCAAGGCCGCCGACTGGGGCTTCAACGCCCAGACCGAAGACTACGAGGACCTGGTCGACGCCGGTGTCATCGACCCGACCAAGGTGGTCCGCTCGGCACTGCAGAACGCCGCCTCCATCGCCTCCCTGCTCCTCACCACCGAGGCTCTGGTTTCCGAGATCCCGGAGGAGAAGAAGGCGAACAACATGCCGGGGGGCGGCATGCCCCACGGCGACTTCTAGGCCTCACCGACATCTCGCAATCCCGGGGGAGCCGAGAGGCTCCCCTTTTTTTTGCTCCTCGACCGTCCCAGCCGATCCTGTTCCGACTCCCGCCGGGTTGACCGCCCCTCCCAGCGCGACATAGTGTCGCGCCTCGCAGATGAGGATTTCGTGCATCGGCGGGGGACCCGCGGGCCTGTACTTCGCGATCCTGATGAAGAAGCTGGATCCGAGGAACGCGATCGTCGTCTACGAGAGGAACCGGCCGGACGAGACCTTCGGCTGGGGTGTGGTGTTCTCGGACGAGACACGCGCGAACTTCGCCGCGGCCGACCCGGAGACCCACGCGGCCATCGAGACGAGTTTCGTGCGCTGGACGGACATCGAGATCCAGCTGCCGGGCGGGCGTTTTCGCTGCTCGGGCCATGGCTTCTGCGGCCTCGCGCGCCGGCGCCTGCTGGCGATCCTGGCGCAGCGCGCGGCCGGCCTCGGCGTCGAACTGCGCTACGAAACCGAGGCCGAGCCGGGGTCGCTGCCCGCCGCCGATCTCATTGTGGCGGCCGACGGCGTGAACAGCCGGATTCGCGAGCGTTGGGCCGACCACTTCAGGCCCGAAGTCGACTGGCGTTTGTGCCGGTTCTCGTGGCTGGGCACCGATCTGCACCTGCCCGCCTTCACCTTCATCTTCAAGGAGAGCGCCCACGGTCTGTTCCAGGTGCACGCCTACCCCTTCGACGCGGGGCACTCCACCTTCATCGTGGAGTGCCGCGAGGAGGTCTGGCGCCGCGCTGGCCTCGACCGGGCCTCGGAGGCCGAGACCCTGGCCTACCTGGGTCGTTTGTTCGCGGACGAGCTGGGTGGCCACCGGCTGCTCGGCAACCGCTCCCTGTGGCGCCGCTTCCCCAGCATCCGCAACGAGTGCTGGCACCACGACAACCTGGTGCTGCTCGGGGACGCCGCCCACACGGCGCATTTCTCCATCGGCTCCGGCACCAAGCTCGCCATGGAGGATGCCATTTCGCTGTGCGAGGCGTTCCGCTCGGGCGCCGGCCGGCCCCTGACCGACGTCCTGGAGAGCTACGAGGCCGACCGCAAGCCCTACGTGGCGCGGCTCCAGGCCGCGGCCCAGACCAGCCTGGAGTGGTTCGAGAACGCAGGCCGGCACCTGCGGCAGGCCCCTCTCAGCGCCGCCTTCAGTTTGCTGACACGCAGCGCGAGGATCAGCTACGACAACCTGGCGCTGCGCGATCCCGCCCTGATCCGGGCGGTGACCGACGACTTCGCCGAACGGGCGGCGGGAGCCACGGCTGGGCCTGGCCCGCCCGCTCCTGCGGCGCCGCCCGCCTTCCAGCCGCTCCGGCTGCGGGGTCTCACCCTGGCCAACCGGCTGGTGGTCTCCCCGATGTGTCAGTACTCGTCCGACGACGGGACGCCCAACGACTGGCACCTGGTCCACCTGGGCAGCAGGGCCATGGGAGGTGCGGGCCTGGTCTTCACGGAAGCGACCCACGTGGCGCCCGAAGCGCGGATCACGCCGCACTGCGCCGGCATGTACAAGCCGGAGCACGTGGCTGCGTGGAGGCGCGTCGTCGATTTCGTGCACCAGCACAGCCGCGCAGCGATCGGCATGCAGCTCGCCCACGCCGGGCGCAAGGGCTCCTGCACGCGGCCCTGGGAGGGCGACGCGCCCTTGTCCGAAGGCGGCTGGGAGCTGCTCGCTCCCTCCGCTCTCGCCTACGCTCCCGGCTGGCCGCTCCCGCGGAGCATGGACCGAGCGGACATGGAGCGGGCGCAGGCTCAGTTCGTCCGGGCCGCGGCCATGGCGGCCGACGCCGGCTTCGACGTCCTGGAGCTGCACATGGCCCACGGATATCTGCTCGCCACGTTTCTCTCCCCCCTCACCAATCGGCGCCAGGACGGGTACGGGGGCGACATCGAGGGCCGTCTGCGTTTTCCCCTCGAGGTGTTGCGCGCGGTGCGCGGGGTCTGGCCCGACCAGAAGCCCCTGAGCGTGCGCATCTCCGCGACGGACTGGGTGGAGGGCGGCACCTCGAGTGCTGACCGCATCAGCATCGCCACGGCGTTCAGGGCCCAGGGCGCCGATCTCGTGGACGTCTCCGCCGGTGGCACGGTGCCAGGGCAGAAGCCACGTTACGGACGCATGCATCTGGCAGGTTTCAGCGAGGAGATCCGTGCCGAGGCGCGGATCCCGACCCTGGCCGTGGGCAACATCCAGAGCGCGGACCACGTGAACACTCTGCTGGCGGCGGGCCGGGCCGACCTGTGCGCCCTGGCGCGCGCCCACCTCGCCGATCCCTACCTCACGCTGCGCGCCGCCGCCGCCTACGGCGTGGAGCTGCCCTGGCCGTCGCAGTACCTGCCCGCCAAACCGCGGCGCTAGGACGTCGGGCCGCGGACCCGAGCCTGGCGCGGGTTTTGACCCGCCCCACGCCCTGATGTATTTTAGATGTGAACCAACCATGTCCAGCGTTGACCGCAGCAACGCCGGTGTGTCCCTCGAACTGTCCACCTGGCTGCGGCTGCTCCGGGCCCATGGCCTGCTGCTGCGCGAGGTGCGCCGGGCCGTTCCCGAGAGACTGACCCTGTCGCAGTTCGACGTCCTGGCGCAGGTGCATCGGGACAAACGCGGCCTCACCCCCGGGGTCCTGACGCGGGAGCTGCTGGTGACCGCGGGCAACGTGACGGGGATCGTGGATCGGCTGGTGCGCATGGGCCTGGCCGAACGTCATCCGCTTCCGAGCGACCGCCGCGCGGTGCTGGTGCGCCTGAGCCCACGTGGCCGCGACCTGATGCGGCGTGCCATGCCGAAGCACCGCCGGGATGTCGAAACCGTGTTGTCCCGCATCCCGTCGGCGGAGCTGACCGAGCTGCGCCGGCTGCTGGGCCGCGTGATCCAGGCCTTCGAGCCCGAGGGCCCACTCGGCCAGAGGATGGGCGCGGCCGAGGCCCGGCCGGTCCCCTGGGGCGCAGCGAGCCCGCTGGCCCCGCCGCGCCGCTCCCCGCGCCGGGGCTCCGGGCGGCCGCGTCAAGGAAGCCGCGCGCGCCTCTGGAAGAGGGACACGACGAGCAGGAACAGGACGAAGCTGGCCAGCGAGTAGCGCAGCCCGTCGATCGCAAGAGTCGTGGCCGAGATGGCCGCCAGGGCCAGCAGCGCCGCCAGCGTGGGGAGCGGGTGGGCCGGCAGTCGCAGCGGCAGCTCGGCGATCCCGGCCGGGCCCAGGGCGCGACGGAAACGCAGGTGCGTGAGCAGCGCGACCAGCCAGACGAACAACATTCCGGCCACGGCCGCGCCGTAGAGCCCCAGGAAAGCGCGGCTGGGCGCGAAGACGGCGAGCAGGATCGCCGCGACCATTCCCGCGCTCGAGAGCAGCAGGGCCCGGTGCGGCACTCCGGCGGGGCTCAGGCCCCCGAAACCGCGGGAGAGGTAGCCGCTGCGTGCCAGGGAGAAGATCATGCGCGTGGAGAGGTAGAGGTTGGTATTCGCGCTCGACAGCGCCGCGCTGATCACCACGAAGTTCATGAAGCCCGCGGCGAAGGGGATCCCGGCGGCGCTGAACGCCCTGACGAACGGGCTTCCCTCGAGTGCGCCGCTGCCGGACTGGGTCCAGGGCGTCATCGCCAGCATCACCGAGATGGCGAGCACGTAGAACACGATCAGGCGCAACACGATCGTGCGCATCGCCCTGGGGATGGACTCGCGCGGGTTCTCGGCTTCGCCGGCCGCAACGGCCACCACCTCGACGCCCATGTAGCTGGTCAACGCCAGGACCAGGGCGAGCCAGACCCCGCTCCAGCCGTGTGGCAGGAAGCCGCCATGGGCGGTCAGGTTCACAAGCCCGAGGGCCGGCCGCTCGCCCAGGCCCAGGACCAGCGCGCCCCCGACCCCGATGAAGGCCAGGATCGCCACGACCTTGATCATCGCGAACCAGTACTCGAACTCGCCGAAGCGGCCGACGTGGGTGGCGTTGACCCCCACCAGGCCGGCGGAGACCAGGGCGACCCAGAGCCACTGGGGCGCACCGGGGAACCAGTAGGCGAAGTAGATGGCGACGGCCGTCACCTCCGCGCCAATCGCCAGGATCTGGCACGCCGCGTAGGTGGTGCGGACAGCGAAGCCCGCCCAGTCGTTGAGGTAACGCTCGGCATAAACGCCGAAGGAGCCCGCCACGGGGTGCACGACCGCCATCTCGGCGAGCGCTATCGCCATCACCAGCGCGATGGCGGCGCCGGCCAGGTAGCTCAGGATGACGCCCGGCCCCGCCTGGCTGATCGTGAGGCTGCTGCCGAGAAACAATCCGACGCCGATCGCCCCGCCGATGGCGATCATCGAGAGGTGCCGCGTCTTCAGGCGCCGCTCGAGGCCCTCTTCGCTCCCGGCAGGCGGCGCTGCGAGCATCAGGACGTCCGACCGCCAGGCGGACCGGCCTTCACCGGCTGCTCGTGCTCCAGCCCGTTCATCTCCCCGGCCTGGCCGGCACCAGGGCGATGGCGTGGACCGGGCTGCCCGAGCCCCCTTCGATCTTCAACGGTGTTGCGATCAGCAGTGCGCCGGTCGCCGGAAGCTGGTCGACGTTCGCGAGCTGGGTGAGGCCGTAGCGGCCGGCGCCATGCATCGTGAAGTGGTTCGGGAAGGGCGGCTGGCCGCCCGCTCCCACCGCCGCGTCGGTGCCGATCGCCTCGGTGCCCACGCCCAGGACGTCCCGCTCTCGCGTCAGGAACTCCGCCGACTCGAGGCCGAATCCAGGATAGTGGGGCCTGCCGTCCGGGCCGACGTTCAGGAAGGCCGCGGCGTCACCGGCCCGCGCGCCCCAGCCACTCCTCAGGATCACCCAGGCGCGGCGCGGAATCCGGCCGTGTGACTTCTCCCAATCGAGGAGCGTCTGGCGCGCGACCACGAAGTCCGGGTCCTTCGCGACCTGGGCCGTGGCGTCGATCACCACCAGCGGGCCGACGAAGTGGTCGGCAGGAACCTGGTCGACGCAGGCTTGGTCGCGCCCGCTGATCCAGTGACATGGAGCATCGAAGTGGGTGCCGGCGTGTTCACCCAGCGTCAGCCAGTTCCAGTACCAGGCCGGGCCCTTGTCGTCGAAACGCGAAAGCAGGTGTTTCTCGAGCCCCGGCGTGTTGGCGAAGGGCGGCGGCAGCTGGATGACGGGCGTTCGCTCGCTGAGAACCTGTGACAAATCGACCACGCGTACCTGGCCCCCGGCCAGGGCCTGGACCAACGCCGCCACCGGATCCGGGGCCGCGGCCCGCGCACGCAGGGCGACCAGGGACAGGACTGCGATCAGCCACCACTGCTTGTGCATCGCTCCTCCTTCACGACCCGTCTGCCGCATCGCGACCGAGGCGGTCGTCCATGGCTCCCGGTCAGTACTCGAGCAGCTCGACGGCTGCGGCCCGGATGCGTGCCGCGCTGGGGAGCACGGCGTCCTCGAGGGGAGGGCTGAACGGTACCGGAACGTCCAGGCTGGCCACACGAGCCACCGGTGCGTCGAGGGCGTCGAAGGCCTCGTGGGCGATGATGGCCGCCACCTCCCCGCCGAAGCCACCCGTGAGGTGGGCCTCGTGCACCACCAGGGCGCGCCCTGTCCGTCGCACGCTCGCGAGGAACGTGTCCCGGTCGAGGGGGGCGAGGCTTCGCAGGTCGACGACCTCGCACTCGCCGCGGCCCTCCCGGGACAACTGCTCGGCTGCCGCCAACGACTGGTGGACCATCGCCCCCCAGGTGACGATCGTCACGTCGGCGCCTGGCCTCTTGACCTGGGCCGAGCCCAGGGGCACCACGAAGTCCTGCTCCGGCACCTCCCCCCGGATCCGGCGGTAGAGGTGCTTGTGCTCGAAAAACAGCACCGGGTTGTCGTCGCGGATGGCGGCCTTCAGCAGGCCCTTGGCGTCGAAGGGCGTCGCGGGCTGCACCACCTTGAGCCCCGGCACGTGGGTGAACCACGCCTCCGGGCTCTGGGAATGGAAGGGTCCGCCGCGGAAGCCGCCGCCGGAGGGCGCCCGGAACACCACCGGCACCGGCGTGCCCCAGCGATAACACGCCTTGGCGGCGAAGTTCACGATCTGGTCGAAGGCGCAAGCGATGAAGTCGGCGAACTGGAACTCGACCACGGGACGCAGCCCCTCGATGGCTGCGCCGCAGGCGGCGCCCACGAAGCCGCTCTCGCTGATCGGCGTGTCGATCACCCGCTCGGGCCCGAACTCCTCGACCAGGCCGCGGGTCACCTTGAAGGCGCCTCCGAATCTGGCGATGTCCTCGCCCAGCAGGATTACGCTCGGGTCGCGCCGCATCTCCTCCCGCAGCGCCTGGGAGATGGCCTCGAGATAGCTGATCACCGCCATCGCCGCGAGCCCCTAGGGCGCGAACAGCCGTGCGCCGACCGAGGCGGGGTCCGGGAGCGGCTGCGCCTCGGCCCAGCTCAGCGCCTCCTCGACCTGCCGCGCGCAGGCCGCGTCCAACTCGGCCAGCTCCGAGGACGCGAAGCCGCCCTCGCCCGCCAGGTAGGCTGTCAGCAGCAGCAGCGGGTCGCGACGCTGCCAGAACTCCCGCTGGGGCTGCGGCACATAGTCCATGTCGTCGTGCTCGCCATGCCCGCGCGCGCGGAAGGTCTTGAACTCGATCAGGTACGGCCCGCGGCCGCCACGCGCATGTTCGATGGCCCGGCGCGCCACCCGCCGCACCTCGAACACGTCGTTGCCGAAGGCGATCTCGCCCGGGATCCCGAAGGCCGGGGCGCGGTCGGCGATGTTTGCGACCGGCATCGTCACGGCGTTGGGTGTCGAATACGCGTAGCCGTTGTTCTCCGCCACCACCACCAGCGGCAGCTTGTGGATGGCCGCGAAGTTCAGGCCCTCGTAGAAATCGCCGGGGGCGGTCGCGCCGTCTCCCGTGAAGGCCACGTAGACGCGGGGCTGCCGGCGCAGCTTGAAGGCCAGGGCGAAACCAGCCCCCGAGGGCAACCAGGAGGCCATCGAGCCGTTGTGGTAAGGCGCGAGGCCGAACTGCGCCAGGTCGGCGAGGAACAGGCCCAACTCGCGGCCGTGGGAAGGGGCCACGTCGCGTCCCAGCCAGCGGGCCATCACGTGGCGGGGTTCGACACCACGCAGGAACCAGCCGGCCAGCCCGCGCGCCACCGTCGAGAAGTAGTCGTCGGGCCGCAGCAGGCTCACCACCCCGGCGCAGATCGCCTCCTGGCCGGTGCCCAGGTACACCGCGCCGACGATGCGCCCCTGTCGATACAGCGCCGCCAGCTTTGACTCGAAGCTCCGCGCCAGGCGCATGGCGCGGTAGAGCGCGACGAGTTCGGCCCGCTCCACGGGCTCCTGCGGACGGATGGCGAGGCGGTCGAGGCTCGGGTCGAGAAAGGCCTGCTGGGTTGCGGCGGGCGGCGCGGCCTGGGGCGTGCCTGTGGACATCCGGTCTCCGACCAGGGAGTTGTTTTACTTGTAAAGTAACTGTGCGACTATAGCGGCGGGCTCGCGCGCTTGTCAACGACGCCGGCCGCGCAGCCGGAGCGGGGAGCACGAAGGCCGGATGCACGACGTTTTGCGGACCGCCGACCTGCTGGCCGAGACGAACCCGCTCGCCGCCCACTACTCCGCGTTCCGGGTCTCGGAACGGCTCCTGCTCACGGGACACTCGCACCAGGCCTGGCCCGACCTGGCCCGGGCGGCCCAGGACGGCGCCTTCCAGGACGCCGCCGTGCACCTGGACCGGAAGTGGCCGCGCGCCTTCGACAAGGCCGACGCCGTGCGCCGCGGCTTCGCGCGCCTCATGCAGGACGTCGAGGGGAGCTACGCCCTGGGCCCTTCGACCCACGCCCTGCTGGTGCGGTTGCTGTCGGCGCTGGAGCTGCGCCGTCGGCCGCGGCTGCTGAGCAGCGAAGGCGAGTTCCACTCGCTGCGGCGGCAACTGGCCCGCCTGGCCGAGGAAGGCGTCGAGATCGTGAGGGTGCCTGCCGCACCGGCTGCGGCGGTCGGCGCGCGGCTGGCCGCCGCCCTGACGCCCTCCACGGCGGCGGTGCTGGTCTCGGCCGTCTTCTACGAGACCGGGCAGATCGCGCGTGGCCTGGGCGACCTGGCCGGCGCCTGCGAGAGAGCCGGCGTGCCCCTCGTCGTCGACGCCTACCACGCCCTCGACGCCATGCCGTTCCCCCTCCCACAGCTCGGGCTCTCGGGCGCCTTCGTCGTGGGCGGCGGCTACAAGTACTGCCAGCTCGGGGAAGGCAACTGCTTTCTGCGCGTGCCCCCCGGGTGCAGGCTGCGGCCGGTCGTCACCGGCTGGTTCGCCGAGTTCGGAGCACTTTCCGAGGCCGGCCCCGGCGCCGAGATCGCTTATGCCGACGACCCCGGCTGGCGCTTCGCGGGTGCCACCTACGACCCCGCCAGCCATTACCGCGCCGCCGCAGTCTTCGAGTTCTTCGAGCTGGCCGGCCTCACGCCAGCGCGGCTACGCGCCGTCAGCCAGGCACAGGTTCACCTGCTGGCGGAGCGTTTCGACGCCCTGGATCTCGACCCGTCGGCCATCAACCGCGATCGGGGCGTCCCCCTCACGGAGTTGGGCGGCTTCCTCACGCTGCGCTCCGCGCAGGCCGTCCCCTTGTGCGCCCGGCTGCTGGAGCGCGGCGTCCTGGCCGACGCGCGGGGCACGGCCCTGCGGCTGGGCCCGGCGCCTTATCTGTCGCCGGGACAGATCCGCGATGCCGTGTCGATCCTGGGCGACGTGGCGAGGGGCCGCTGAGGGCGACGGGGCCCTGGTTCGGCTGGCGGCACGACGTCAGCCGCTACCAGTGGCTCGTGTTGCTGGCCGCGTGGCTGGGTTGGGTGTTCGACTCCATGGACGCCACCTTGTACTCGCTGGTCCAGCGTCCGGCCATGGCGGCCCTGATGGGCCCGGCGGCCTCGGAGGCCACGGTCGGCCTCTACAGCAGCATCGTGTTCTCGATGATGTTGTTGGGCTGGGCGCTGGGAGGCATCGGCTTCGGCATCCTGGCCGACTCCATGGGCCGCGCCCGGGCCCTCACGGCCACGATCCTGATCTACTCGCTTTTCACCGGCCTCTCGGCCGCCGCGACCAACTGGTGGACGCTGGGCCTGTTCCGGTTCGTGACCGGGCTCGGGCTGGGCGGCGAGTGGGCGGCCGGCGCGGCGCTGGTGGCCGAGGTCTGGCCGGATCGCCTGCGGGCCCGAGCTGGGGCCATGCTCCAGTCGGCCGCGGCCGTCGGCTTCTTCCTCGCCGCGGTCCTGAACCTCTGGGTGGGGGTCTACTCCTGGCGCTACGTGTTCCTGCTTGGCGCCCTGCCCGCCGCCCTCGTCCTGTTCATCCGCAAGCACGTCCGGGAGCCCGAAGCCTGGGAGAGGGCCCGCCAGCGACGCGACGGGGACGTGACGCTCAGGCAGCTCTTCAGCCCGCGCCTGCGGCGCGACACCCTGGTCGCCTCGGCCCTGGCTTTCGTCGTGCTGCTGGGCCTGTGGGGGGCCGCGGCCTGGATCCCCGGGGCCATCCGGGAGCTGTCGGCCGGCGACGCCGCCCGCCTGGATCCCGCTGGCGGCCGGCGGCTGCTCGTCGAGCGCGCCAGTTACGGCATCATGTTGCTGAATGCCGGTTCGTTGTTCGGGTACCTCTCCTTTGGCCCGCTGGCCGATCGCCTGGGGCGCCGGCCGGCCTTCCTCTGCTACTTCCTGGGTGCCCTGGTGTTGTTCCCATCGACCTTCCTGTTGTCGAGGGACCTCTTCGGCGTCTTCGTTCTCCTCCCCCTCGTCGGTTTCTTCACGCTGGGCGTGACGAGTGGTTTCCCGATCTACCTGCCAGAGCTGTTTCCCACACGCGTTCGCACCACGGGCGTGGGCTTCTGCTATAACCTCGGCCGCATCGTGACCGCCGGCGGCGTGCTCCTGACCGGCTATCTCGTCGGGTTTTTCGGCTCCTACGCCAAGGCCGCGAGCGCCGTGAGCCTGGTTTATCTCCTCGGCGTCGGCATCCTGCTGCTGGCCCGCGAGACCCGAGGCGCTCCCCTGGCCGAGGAGTGAGCCTCACCGTGCCACGCCCCTTTCCCGTCGAAGCGGTGCGCGACCAGTTCCCGGCCCTCACCGAGGTCGAAGCCACGACGTTCTTCGACAACGCGGCCGGCTCACAGCTGCCCGCGGTCGTGATCGAGGCGATCCGTCGACACCTGGTGCACCACATGGTGCAGCGTGGCGGACCCTATACGCAGTCGCGCCAGGTCGATGCCGTGATCCTCGAGGCACGGCGGGCGGTCGCCGACCTGGTGAACGCTCCCGACCCCGAGGAGGTCGCCTTCGGCCTGAACGCCACATCGTTCATGCGGCTCGTGAGCCAGGCCATCGCCGAGCAGGGCGGGGAGCGGAACGAGATCGTGGTCAGCGATCTGGACCACGAGGCGAACGTGTCGGTGTGGCTGGACCTCGAGCGGCGCGGCTTTTCCATCCGGCGCTGGCCCCTCGCGGGCGACGCGCCCGAGCTCGCCGTGGACCAGCTGCGCCCGCTGCTCTCGGAGCGCACGCGCCTGGTGGCCGTCACCTGGGCCTCAAACGCCGTGGGCTCGGTCGTCGACGTGGCCGGGGCGGCCGACGCCGCGCATCGGGTGGGCGCCGAGTTGTTCGTCGACGCCGTCCACTATCTCCCACACGGGCCGATCGACGTCCAGGGCGCCCAGATCGACTACCTGGCGTGCTCGGCCTACAAGGCCTTCGCGCCCCACATCGGGTTCCTGTGGGGACGCAGACGCCTGCTCGATGCCTTGCCTGCCTTTCGCGAGTATTTCATCCCGGACCGGACGCCCCACAAGTTCGAGCTCGGGACCTACGCGTACGAGAACGTGGCGGGGCTCCTGGCTGCGGTCGGCTACCTGGAGTCCTTGGGGCGGTCGTGTGGTGCCCAGGGGGATCGGCGCCGGGTGCTGGGATACGCCATGACCGCCATCCGTGACTACGAGGCCTCGCTCTCGGAACGTATGCTCCAGGGCCTGGCGCGACTGCGCTCGATCCGCGTGTACGGCGCTCCGGTTCCGCAGGGGCGCACGCCCACATTCTCCTTCACGGCCGAAGGGATCACGCCGACCGGCGTGTGTCGTGAACTGGCCCAGCGTGGCTACAGCCTGCGGCATGGACACCTGTATTGTCCGCGACTGATGGAGCGCCTCGGACTCAGCTCGGAGACCGGAGCCGTCCGTGCATCACTCGTGCACTACAACACGCTGGGGGAGGTCGACGGATTCGTGGCAGCACTCGGGTCGCTCTCGGGGAGCGATCGTTAGCCCGAGCCTGGGTAGCCCCGAGAGCGCCGCTTCAGTGCAGGTGCGCGTTCGCGTTCGCCGGGGGCAACACGCCGAAGGCAGGATGCTCCGCCCGACCGCCGGTCAGCACCATCGCGTAGAGAAACGGGGGGTAACTCACGCCCTTCCTTCCGTTGATCAGGACCAAAGGCGTCCCCTCGGGCTGGTAGCGCACGGCGTCCTCGACGTCCGACCGCAGGCCAGCGGCGGTTTCCCCGGCCGCGATACAGGAGCGCAGTTCGCTCCGCGGGACGACCCCCTCGGCGAGGGCGAAGACATCGGCTTCCGTCAGCGTCTCCTGCCTCGCGAACAGCCGCCCCGCGTACTCTCGCGCCCCCGCGCGGCCATCGGCGCAGATCAGGGCTTTCGCCGCCAGGCAGCGCGTGGGATCCCCGGAACGCTGCACGGCGCGGTTGCAGGCCGCATCGAGAGGGAACTGGCGCGACTCGACGCTGAAGCTGCCGCCCGGCGCCTCACGCTCGAGGGCGATCAGCGTGTCGTGAAGCTCCGCGCAATGGCCGCAGCGGACGTCGCTGAAAGCGGTGATCCGCACCGGCGCCTCCGCGTGCCCGAGGAGGGCTCGTGGCGCGCCCAGCGGGAACACGAGGCCGCTCCGGTATTGGGAAAGCGCGTCGGCCAGCGTCTGGCGCATCTCCGGTGTCAACCGGGCCACGAAAGCAGAGAGCGCGTCACCTCCCGCCACCGGCCCGGCCGCCGCCAGCGCGTCCCGTCCCGCGGCCTCGCGGCCGGAGGGCGTCTTCTGACCAGGGTAGAGGAGCAGCAGGAAACCCGTGCACACCCCGCCTGAGGCCAGGACCAGTCCGCGTCCGAGTTGCGGCAGCCCCAGTGGTCGCCAGCCCACGAGCGCAATCCCGGCGTAGCCAAAGACCAGCACGTAGCTCGCGAAGCAGCCGATGCAGAAGCTGCGGGCCTGAAGGGCCGCCGCGAACAGGAGACATGCCGCCACCACGCCCCCTGCGGCGACGATGCGCACGGCGCTGAAGACCGCGGTGTCGACGCGGGCCTCGGCGGCACGTAGCAGGGCCAGCAGCGGCAACGACGCGGCGGCGAAGGACCACACCAGGCCCCAGGCGGCCACCGGCAGGCCGCTCCAGCTGTGGATTGCGACGGCCAGGGCGCCGTCCCAGAGCCGCGCGCAAGCATCGGGATCGGAGAGGGCACAAAACGCCGTGCCGCCGGCACGCGCCAGCAGCAGCTCGGCCCAGAGGAAAAGCGAGAGCAGCGCCGAGGCCCCGCCCAGGGCGACGAGAGCAGCGAGGGATCCAGCGGTGGGCCGGAAGCCGGCCGTGGTCTCGGCACCACCCCCGACCGACCCCTTGGCCTTCACTCGCGCGGCTTCAGGAGGATCCGCAGGCCTGAGCGGCCGATCGCGACCTGGTCCAGGTTGCCGTAGGGATCGGCTCTCGGCCGCGTGACGGGATCGCCGTCGCTGTCGAGCCGCGCCTCGACCAGCACCGAGTCGGGCACCGGCTGGCCGCTCATCGAGTCGCCCTCCCCGATCTCGAAGGCCAGGGGGAAGCCGTTCGCAACCAGGCGGCGGGCCGCGATCGGCGGGCCCGCCCCGAAGCCGGCTTCCCGGAGGGTGACGAACACCACGCTGCCGGGAACGAAGCCCGCACGCGCCGAGGCATCGAGCTCGAGTGTGCCGGCGACACGCCGCGAGGCGCGGCCGCCGGCGGCGGCGGGCGCGGCGGAGCCGGCCGCCTGGGCAGGCCCGCCGGGCGGCGCAACACCGGCATGGGCATCCTCGACGGCGGCAGTCGTCGGCTCCTCGGCGCCTGCGGCACGGAGCTGCGCCTGCAGGCTCTCGAGGCGGTCCGCTTGCTCGGGAAAGCGCCGCACCGCCGACGCCCGCACGCCGTCGGCGTCCTGGCCCCGCCCGAGGCGCGTGTACACGAGCATCAGGTGGATATAGCCGTCGAGAAGGTCGGGCTCGAGCTCGATGGCGAGTTTCAGCATGGCCTCGGCCCGGTCTGCCTGGCCCATGGCCAGCCGGACCAGCGCTTGGTAAGCGAGGGCGCGGCCGTTCCTCGGGTTTTTCTGGAGTACGGTCTGGGTCTCGTTGAAGACGCCCATCATGTCCTGTCGCGTCAGGTGCAGGCGTGCCAGATCGAGACGCGTCTCGTCATCCTCGGGGTTTTCGCGCAGGCGCTCTTCGAGCGCCGCGGCTTCGGCGTCGCTCGTGGCCTGGCGGGTGTCCTCCGCCGGCAGGTTGCCGGTGGCGGAGCCGCCCGGAGCACGCTCGCGCGCCGAGCGCGAGGCGAACAACAACACCAGACCAATCGCCGCAGCGCTGCCGACGCCCCACAGGAAACCCCGGAGCGAAGAGGCAGGTGCCGCGCGCGCGGGCTCGGAGGCCGACGCCTCGATTCCGCTGCCGACGAGCTTCGCGGGCGGCTCCTGCCGCGGCAGCTTCGCGGCGTCCTGCAGGACCTGTTCGAGCGCGCCCAGCGCCCGAGCGGCGTCGACCTCCAGCCGGCGTCGCTCCGAGGCGAGCACTCCTCGCGCGTCGGCGCTCAGGTCGATGTCCTGGAGCTGCGCGACCCGCGCCTCGAGTTTCGCCTCCAGGTCGCGCCGCTCGAGCGCCCTCGCGTCGACGCCCGAGGCCCGCGGCAGGCTCTCCCGGAAGACGAACCGCCACAGGATCAGGGCGCCGATGACCACGCCCCCGAGCAGGAAGGCGACGGCGGGTCCCCAATCCACGCCCTCCACGTCTCAGGCCTGCTCTTTCGCCCGCGGGCGCACGCCGCCCGGCCAGCCATAGGCGATCTCGCGAATGCGCAACACGAGGCGGGCCAGCTCAGCGTCGTCTGGCAAGGCATCCGCTTCGACAGCCGTGTCCGGCGCGGCCGTGTGGCTCACGGGAGCCGTCACGCTGCCCTGGCTGCCCACCGGCCCCGGGCCGACCGGGGTCTGGGCACCGCCGCGTGGCCCGCGCAACACGAAGAACACGATCGCGCCGCCCGCCAGCAGGCCAAGCAGCGGCGCCAGCCACACGAGCCAGTTCACTCCCCGCAGCGGAGGCTGGAGCCGGACGAACTCGCCGTAGGACGCCTCGAAGTAGGCGAGTACCTGCTCCTCGACGAAACCCGCGGCCACCATGTCGCGCACCTGTTGGCGCATGTTCGTGGCCATGGTGGAGGGCGAATCGGCCACGGACAGCCCCTGGCACACAGGGCAACGCAGCAGGGCCCCGACGCGTTGCGCCTCGGCTTCGAGCGCTCCCGCCGTGAGACGCGGCCCTTGGGCAGGCCCCACGACCGAGGCCACGTGGACCAGGTCGATCGGCTGCTCGGAGGGCTCGGAGCTGGTGGCGGCTTGTGTGTCCGCCCGCAGAGGCAGGCCGAGCGCGAGCACGACTGCCGCCAGGCGGAGGCCACGGCGCAAGGTTGCCTGCCAGCGCGAGCCCATCACTGCGAGCCCTGGCCCACCATGGCGCCGATCCGCGCTTTGTCCACGAGGGCGCGAAGCCGGCCGTCCGTGAGGGGTCCGGTGTGTTTGTCCACGATCGTACCGTCGGGCGCGATGGCGTAGGTCTCCGGCACGCCGTAGACCCCGTAGGCGATGGCGGTCTTGCCGCCATCGTCCATCAGTGAGGGGTACGCGCCCCCCTGCTCACGCAAATAACGCTGCACCCTCGGCTCCTCGTCTTCGTAGACCACGCCCAGGAAGGCCACGTCGGGATAACGACGCGAGCCCGCCGTGAGCACAGGGTGCTCCTGGAAACACGGCACACACCAGGTCGCCCAGAAGTTCACGAGCACCGGCCTGCCCCGCAGCGACTCGAGGGTCACGGGCTGGCCCCCGCCGGCGGGGCGCAAGGCGAAAGGAGGCGCCGGTCGGCCGACGAGTGGCGCGTCCATCCGGTGCGGGTCGCGGCCCAGGCTGACCACGAGCAGCGCCACGAGCGGCAAGGTGACCGCGAGGCCGGCCACAAGCACACGGCGGTTCATCGCGCCGCCTCGAGGCCCTCCCCGGCCGGCGGCGCCGCCAGGGCCGCGGCGGCGTGGACCCGCCGCGAGGGCAGGAGCCCGAGCAACCCGCCCAGGCCCATCACCAAGGTGGCGATCCAGAGCCAAACGACCATCGGGTTGATCATCGCGTGCAGACCGATGCTGCGCCCCTCGGGGTCGATGTTGAGGACCGACAGGTAGAGGTCGTGCCGAAGGCTCGAGCGCACGGCCGGCGTGCCGATGGGCTCGCGTTGGGACGCGTAGTAGTTCATGCGCGGTTGCAGCAGGCCCAAGTCCCTATCGCCGCGCCGCACCGCCACGTTGGCCACCACGGCCTCGCGGTGTGGCTCGCTCAGCTGGTCCACACCCTGGAAGGTCAGGGTGTAGGGCCCGAGGGTCACGGCCTCGCCGCGCGCGACCTGCACCTCCGTCGTGATCCCCTCCGTGCTGCTCACCGCCACGGCCACCAGCGCCAGCACGGCCCCGGCGTGGACCAGATACCCGGCAACCCGACGGCGCGCGCGGCCCTGCACCCCGCTCACCGCGGCCCCCAGGCCCTCGCCGTGGGCGCGCATCCGGCGTGCCACCGGCAGCCACAACTCTCCCAGCGTCACCTGGGCCGTGTAGCCGCCGCAGAACAGGGCCACCAGCGTCCAAGGGTGGCGAACGCCGGCCAGGAGCCCCAGGGCCGTGAAGACCCCGGCCGCCGCAAGCGGCGGCAACAGCGCCTGGCGCATCTGCACACGGCTGGCGCGGCCCCAGGGCAGGGCCGGCCCGATGCCCATCAGGAACAGGAGCGCGACCCCGATCGGTACGGCCATCCGGTCGAAGTACGGCCGCCCGACGCTCATCTGCGTGCCACGCGTGGCCTCCACCACCAGCGGGAAAACCGTGCCGACCAGCACCGTGAAGGTGAGCAGGACGAAAAGCAGGTTGTTGAGCAGGAACGCGGTGTCGCGAGACACACTCGGCTCGAGGCCCCCTTCCGGGGCGAGGCGATCGACCCGGGTCGCCAGCAGGCCCACGCAGAACAGGGTCGCGGCCGCCAGGAACACGAGGATCGTCGGGCCGATGGCGCTCTGGGTGAAGGAGTGCACCGAGTTGAAGACGCCCGAACGCGTCATGAAGGTGCCGAGGATGGTCAGCAAGAAGGTGGCCAGGATCAGCGTGACCGTCCAGCCCTTGAGCACGCCCTTGCGCTCCATCAGGAGCGCCGAGTGGAAGGCCGCCGTGGCGGTGAGCCACGGCAGGAAGGAGGCGTTCTCGACCGGATCCCAGGCCCAGTAGCCGCCCCAGCCGAGCACCTCGTACGCCCACCAGCCGCCCAGCACGATGGCGACGGTCAGGAAGGCCCAGGGCAACATGAGCCAGGTGCGGAGTGGACGCAGGAAGTCGTGGCCGAGCCGGCCGGTGAGGAGCGCCGCGGCCGCCAGACCGAAGGGGATGGTCATCCCGACGTACCCCGCGTACAGGAGCGGCGGATGGATCACCATCAGCAGGTGGTTCTGCAGCAGCGGGTTCGGCCCGGGACCATCGGTCGGCGGGCTCGGGATGGTCAGGAACGGCTGTGCGGGGCCGGCGACCAGGAAGCTGAAGAATGCGGCGCAGGCGAGCCAGACTCCGGTCGCCCAGGGCATGTACTCGGGATGCCGATCGCGGTTCGTATAGGTAGCGCCCCCGATGTAGAGCCCCAGCACGAGCCCCCAGAACAGGATCGAGCCTTCGAGGGAGGACCACAGGCTGACCACGGCGACCCAGTTGGGCACTGCCCGCGAGCCGACGTGGGCGACGTAGCTGACCGAGAAGTCCCGCGCCAGCAGCGCGTACACCATCAGCAGGTTGGCGGCGATCATGGACGCCGCGTAGACATACGCGAGCCGCCGCGTCCAGGCCCAGCCCGCCACGCTGGGGCGCCTCGCCGACGCGAAACCGACCAAAGCCCCCGCCGTCGCCGCGAGGAGAGACAGCAGGATGAGGCCACGACCGAGGCCCGGGATCACGGCGCCTGTGTGCCTTCCACGTCCTCGAGGCCCTTCGTCGAGCGGATCGCCTTCTCGGCGTCCACGGTCTCGCCGTCGCCTGGTGCACGGTACTCGTTGCCGTGGGAGACGAGGAGGCGCTGGCTCTCGAAATAACCCGCCTGCGTCATCGTGCCCTCGACCACCACGCCGATGCCCTCTCGGAACATCTGGGGGGGCACGCTGGTGGTGCGAACCCGCACCTTCTGCGCGCCGTCCACGACGTCGAATTCCAGGGACGAGCCCTGACCGTGCTTCACCGAGCCCTTGGCCACCTGGCCTCCCAGGCGGATCGTGGCCCCGTAGGCCTTCGCCCCCGCCGCCTGCAACTCGCTGGGGCCCCAGTAGTAGACGAGGTTCTCGCCGATGCCCCCCGCCGTGATCAGTACGAACCCGGCCCCGGCCACGACCAACGCGAGGAGCGCCAGCCAGCGGGTGCGGGACGCGGACCAAGTCGAGGGCGCGGGAGTGGAGGACATAACGATCTTCAGGTGCGTTGCCGGTCGGCCTCGCGTCGGCGCCGAGCCAGTTCGGCCCGGTAGCGCCAGACGACCGACACGGCGTACCCAGCCAGTATAACCCCCGAGATCACATACGCCGCAGTCACGTACTCCCAGCCGCCGCTGAGCACGCCCGACCCCATCTCGCTCATCGTGAGCCCTCCGCTGAGAGCGCGGTGCGTGACGCAGGCAAGGGTGGCGCCAGCTCGTTCTCGAGGCGCAGGAGCGCGAGTCGCGCCCGCAGCGTGATGAGCCCGATCAGCAGGAACAAGACGCCGAAGGCGTTGGTGCGCAGGGGGATGATGAACGGCGCCGAGACCGTCTCGGGGCTCGATTGCATCTGGTGAAGCGAGTTCCACCAGCGCACCGAGAAGTAGACGATCGGCACGTCCACGTATGCGATGATCGTCGACACCGCCGACCAGCTGGCGCGCTTCACGGGGTCATCGACGAAGCGCCGCAGGGCCAGGATGCCGATGAACGCGAAGAACATCACGGCCGTCGTGGTGAGGCGCGGGTCCCAGTCCCAGTACACGCCCCAGGTGGGCTTGGCCCAGATCGCGCCCTGGATGCACAGCAGACCGCTCAACACCACGCCACCCTCCACCGCCGCCTCGTGGCGCGCGTCCCAGCGGAAGTCGTGTTTCCAGAGGAAGGCCAGGGCGCACACGAAGGCGGTCGTGAACGCCAGCAGGGCGTTCCAGGCCGTGGGCACGTGGACGTACATGATGCGGTAGACGTCGCCCATGTAGCGCTCCTCCGGCGCCACGAACAGCCCGATGTACGATCCCGCCAGGAGCAACACACCGCCCAGGGCGAGGAACGCGTAGGGCATCAATCCTCCACCACGCGGCCGAAGAGCAGGCCGCACAACGACCAGTGTATCGCGTCGAAGGCGCCCAGCAGCTGCACCCAGGGGCGCAGCTGCCCCATCGGGTCGCCGTGCATCAGCAGTGCCGTGGCCTTCACCGCCGCGATCAACACCGGCACCACCAGCGGGAAAAGCAGCAACGGCAGGAGCGTCTGGCGCGAGCGCGCCTGCTGGGTCATGGCCGCGTAGAGCGTGCCGGGGGCCGACAGCCCGGCAGCCCCCAAGGCGATCACGCCCAGGAGCGCCAGAGGACGCGGCAGCGACGCGTCGTAGAGCGCCACCATCAGCGGCACCAGCAACACGCCGAGCAGCGTGAGCTGCAGCCAGTTGGACAACGCCTTGCCGTAGTAGAGCGCGGCGGGGCTGGCGGGCAGCAACAGCTGGCCCTCCAGCGCCTTCATCTCCATTTCGGACTGGAAACTCTCGGCCAGGGTGAGCGTGGAGGAGAGCAGGAGCGCCAGCCACAACAAGCCCGGCGCGATCCTCCGCAACAGCTCGGCGTTGGGCCCCACGGCGAAGCTGAACAACAACAGCGCCGTGGCTCCGAAGACCAGCACCGCGAAGAGCTGGGCCGCGCCGCGTTGCTGCAGCAGCAGCTCCTTGCGGAGCGCCGCCAGGAGCCCGTTCACGCCCCGCCCTCCGGCAACGAGGCCGGGTCCAGTCCGCCGCGCGCGGGCAACTCGCGGGCCGGGCCCTGCCAGCGCAGCCGGCCGGAATCCAGCACCAAGCCCTCGTCACACAACGCCGCGCCGCGATCCAGCAGGTGCGTCGCCATCAGCACGCTCTTGCCGCTGGCCCTCAGGGTCGCGAACAAGCGATCCACCAGGCGGAAGCCCGGCGGGTCCAGCTCGCCATAAGGCTCGTCGAGCAACACCAGCTCGGCGTCCTGGAGCAGCGTGCGCGCCAACGCCAGCCTCTTGCGCATGCCCGCCGAGAAGGTCTGCACCGGATCGTCGGCGCGCGTGTCCAACTCGACGTCGGCCAGGAGCGGCAGCAGGGCGGCGCGGTTGGCCGGGCGGCCCAGGAAACGAGCGGCGATCTGGAGGTTCTCGAGGGCGGTCAGCGCTTCGTAGAGGTAGGAGGCATGAGAGAGCAGCGCAGAACAGCCTCGCACGAGGTCACGTTCGCGGAGCAGGTCGTGGCCCAGCATGCGCGCGGCGCCGTGGTCCGGGCGAATCGCACTGGCCAGCACCCGCAGCAGGGTCGACTTGCCCGAGCCATTGCGACCCGCCAGCATCAAACTTCGGCCGCGGGGCAACTCGAAGGAAACGTCGACCAGGGCCCAGCGCCGTCCGTAGCGGCGGGACAGGCCTCGGGCCACGACCGCCGGACTCGAGTCCACGCCCGTCTGCAGGGTCACGAGCCCCGAATCCTACATCCGTGGCGCCCGGCTTCACATCCGCAGGCGGGCGGCCCTTTGCGGTGGCGTGCCCTAACGCGCGGCGTCCAGGTCGGCGGCGGTGACGATCACGTCGTACATCGTGCCCCCGACCTTCTCCGGGGGCGTGGTCAGGGCGCGTTCGATGGCGAGGCCGATGGCGGCCTCGATCTGGTCCTCGCTGGGCGACCGCCCGCCGGCGGTTTTCTGGCCGAGCCGGACGCGAAACCCCCGGTTCCGCTCGACGTCGTGGACCTCCCACACCCGTTCCGGATCGCTCTCCTTGGTCGTCTCCGTCAACTGGAGCACGATGGCGAGCTTGCGGCTCTTGAGCTGCTTGAAAACTGCGCTCATCGGGGATCAGCTCGGAAGCCTGAACTGCACACGCAGCGGCATCCAGACCTTGACCGGGACGCCATCCTTGGTCGCCGGGCGGTACCTTCTCTTCTTCGCATTGTCCACGGCAGCCTCATCGAGGCCCGCGCGGCCTCCTGCGCTCGTTACGATCTGTGCGTCGGTCACTACGCCGCGATCGTCCACGAGAACGTTCAGCTCCACGGTGCCTTCGATGCGCTGGCGCAGGGCGACCGGGGGGTAATAAAGAGGTGGTGTCCTCTCCGGCACGGGGGGTGTGACGCCAGGCTCGCTCAGGTCCACCAGGGCTCCAGGCTTGACCGCGGCCTGTGTGGCGGGCGGCAGCGCGGTCGTGGGCGGCAGCGCGGTCGTGGGCGGCAGCGTCGTGGTCGCGGCGGTCGCAGCGACGGCGGCCTCCTCCTCCGCCTTGCGCCGCACCTCGACGAGGCGCGCTTCTTCGGCCGCCTTCGCCTCCTCGAGCCTCCGGCGTTCCTCCAGCTGCTTCCGCTCCTCCTCCTGGCGGGCCTTCCTCGCGGCGTCCTCCTGTGCCCTGGCGATCGCCGCCGGGTCTGCGACGGTGCCAAGAGCCTTCGCCTGGGCCTCGAGTTTCTTGCGCGCTTCGTCGGAGGCCTTGACTGCGGCCGCGGCCCTCTCGGCCTCGAAGGCCGTCAGTTTCTCCTCGAGCTCCCTGACTCGGTCCAGTGCGGCCTGCGCCTCCGGCGAAAGGGTGGTGACCGGCGGCGGCGTCGGCGCGGGCAGCGCGGAGGGGCCCAGGAAATACCACCCCAGGCCGCCTCCAACCAGCAACAGCAGTACGGCCCCGCCCGCAAGCGCGGGTGTCGAGGAGCGCCTGGGCTCGTCCTTGTGAAAGGTGAAGCCGGCAGCGGCCTCGCGAGCCGAGACGGGCGGCTCCGGTGCAGGAGCGGGGGCCCGAGAGTGCTGCGGCACGGGCGTGTGCGCGGGCGGCGCCTGTCCGGGTATCGGCGTCGGGGCCGACACGGGCGTGTAGCGCGGCACGGGCGTGCTCACCGGGATGGTCCCGGAACGTACCGGCCCTGGGACGGGCGTCATCACCGGGATCGGCGTGGACAGGGTCACGCTGGCCGTCGCTTTCCGGACCGCCTCGTCGGTCAGGAACTCGCCGTAACTCGTCTCGCGGTCCTCCTTCAGCGCCTTCGACTCGCTGTCGATGTCGTCCCGGAACAAGGAGTGCATGAAGAAGGCCAGGTTGAAGGTCGTCGGCGTGAAGTCACCCGAAAACAGGAGCGTGTCGATGGCCTTACGCATCTCGGCGATCTCGCCGTAGCGCTCAGGGGGGGCGACGGCCAGGGCCTTCGAAAGGATGTCCGCGATGGGCCGGGGCAGGGAGTCGTCGTCCGCGGCGGGGCTCTGGAGCCTCGCCTGGTCGAGCCGTGCCACGGGGTCCACCGACCCGCCCCGGTCCAAGGGTTGCCCCGTCAAGCCCTCGAACAGGATCGCCCCGGTCGAGAATATGTCGGAGCGGTGGTCACCCACGCCGCCCGCGGCCTGCTCGGGGGCCAGGTAGGTGGCCTCCTCCTCGCGCAGCGCACCCGCGTCGCGAACCCCGCTCGGCCAGTAGCCAAAGCCGCGCACCCGCACCTCGCCCTCGTACGACACGAGCACATGCCCGGGGTTCAGCAAACCGTGGAAATAGCGGCCCGCCTGGCTCTTCCGGTTGTGGGCGTACTCAAGGGCGGAGCTGATCTTGCTGGCGATCAGGAGCGCGTGGTCCACGGAGAACGGGAAGTTGTCCTTGCGGCAGCGGTTGAGGATCACCCTCAGGCTCTTGCCTTCCACGAACTCGCAGGAGATGTAGTAGGAGTGGTCCACCTTCCCGATCCCAAAAATCTTCGAGATGTTCGGGTTCTGGAGCTGGGCTGCGACCTTGGCCTGCTCCATCAGCTGCTTCGCGACCTCGGGGTTGGCGGAGAGACTCGGGCTCAAACGCAGCACGGCCACGATTTTCTCGAGGCCGGCGTTGTTGAGCTTGGCAGCACGGTACTCCGCGCCCAGCCCCGATGCCCCGATCTCGTCCAGAAGCACGAACTTCCCGAACTTCTCCTTCTTGGGCATCGACAGGCTGTCCTTGACGTTCCTCCTGGGGTTTGGGAGCAATGTAGCATCGCCCACCGAAGAGCGTCAACAAACCTGGAAACGTCGAGGGATGAGCGAGTTCCGCTTGTTCCCTGGGCCCGGCTCTCCACCCGGCTGCACGGGTTCGGAAGCAAACCGTGCCGGCGTGGACCCGCGTCGCGCTGGACACGGCTGCGTCACGCCGCCCGCAGGGCCGCCAGCCGGACCCGACCCAAGTCACTGACGGGCCGGGACGGCCGGCCTGGCACGGCCTTCGCTGCTGGAGAGATGGGAGGTTGTAGAGCATGACGGTCCTGGTCGCAGCCGGCGCGTCATTCCTGGGATTCGCGGTCTCGCTCGCGTTGGCGAAATGCGTCCTGTCCGGCCTGCTGGCCTGGACCTACTCGGGGACCTCGAGAGCCAGCTCCTCGCCTGCGGGTCCGCGAAGTCGCACACCCGTGGTTTCGTCGGCCGCGAGGACAGTGTAGCCGCCCGACAGGTCGCCGACCGCCAGCAGCACCGTTTCGCCGTCCACCACCAGGGCCGCGCGCAGGCGACCCCCCTGCTGAACGAAGCCGATCAGGCGCACCGGGGCGCCTGCCAGGCCCGGCGGACCCGCTTCGGGAGGCGGCGGCCCGACGACGGCGGGGCCCGGCAGCGGTGACTCCGGCCGCGGGACGCCAAATTGGAACGGATCGCGCGGAAGCTCCAGCGGGACCTGGGGCGAAACGGAAGGTGCCACCGGCGCGGCCGACGAGGGATCGACCGGCCGGGCGGGGTATGTCTCGGTGCCGCGCGAGAGGGCAAAGGCGAAGGCCGCGAGTAGCGCGAGAAGGAGTGGCGCCGCGCGTTTCACGAGCCGGCCACCGGGCGCACACCCTGCAACTCGATCCGGACGCTCCCTGCCTCGACAGGCTCGAGGCGCGCGCCGTCGAGCACGACGGCGTGGCGTCCGGGAAGATTCGTCACCAGCGCCGCGACCGCGCTCAGCGGGCCCGCGGCGGCGAGGCGCAAGGTGGCCGCCGCGGGGCCGCGCCCCGAAGCCACCTCGAGCCTCACGCCCGTGAGGCCGGCCACGCGCGTCGCCTCGATCGCCTCTCGCCTCAGGAGCGAGACCTCATCGCCGGGGACCTGGCTCGTCGCGCGGAGGGCCTCCTCCAGGCGGGCGCGTGCGGCAGCGCGCCGCTGAGCCGCAGCCAGACGCAGCGCCGTGCCGCGACGGCTGTCCCGAGCGTTCCGGTAGGCGTCCTGGGCGGCGGCGGCCTCGCTCCAGGTGGGCACCGTGAAGCCGAAGTGAACGGCCGGCGCTGCGGCCAAAAGCGCCAGGCTCACGATCCGCAACCTCACGAGCCGGCCCCACGGAACACCATCCGCACCTCGCCCCGCATCTCCCCCTCGCGCAGTTCGGGTCCGGGGGCCACGCTCCCGAACCATTTCGAGGCGACCAGGCCCTCCAGAAGGGCATCCCAGGCCGCGACGCTGCGGGCCTCGACCTGCGCAGCGACGTTCGCCTCTTCGGCGTAACGGACGTCGAGGGAGCGCAGGCGCACGTCCTCGGGCATCAGGCGCGTCAGCTCCGCCAGGATCCGGTGCAGCGGCGCCTCGGCGTTGAGCGCGACCCGGCCCGCCAGGCGGCCAGCCTCCCCCGCGCCGCGCCCCTCGAGCGAGCGCAGCAGGTCGTCCCCCTGCCGCCGCTCCGCATCGACCAAGGCGAGCGAGGCCCGCGCCGCTGCCGCCTCCGCGCGCGCGCGCCAGGCGCCGGCGCAGGCCACGAGCAGGACCAGGGTGGCAACGGCGAACAACCACCGATCGGCGGGTCCGCTGCGCGGGCGCGGCTGGGTCTGGAGGTCCATCAGAGGCCGAACCCCAGCCAAGGGACCTCCACGGCGTCGACGGGCAACGTCTCGCCCGAGGCGTGCCAGCCGGGCTCGGCGGCGTCGCCGTACCGCCGCAACGCGAGCACCAGGGCGCCGGCGCCGGGACCCACGAGGCGCATGCGGGGGGCCACCCCGTCTCCGGCCAGGGTCGCGGTGCGCAGGATCTCCTGCCGCAGCTGACCTGCCTCGGCCGCGCCCGGGTCGCGTCGGCGCGTGCGGAAGACGCACACCGCGGCGTCTTTCCAGGCCGCCAGCGAGTAGGCCACATCTCCGAGGATCACGTCCACGACACAGTTGTTGCCGGGGCCGAGCCGCCGCAGGCTCTCGAAACCCACGATCGGCGCCAGCTCGACGCGGCCCACGCCGAGGCCGGCGGCGCGGGCGACGGCCTCATAACCCTCGACGACCAGGCGCCTCACCACGACCGCGAGGACACGGCCGCCCTCCAGGGGCAACACATCCACGATGGCCTCCGCGGCCGGGAACGGGAGCGACCCCGCCAGGCGGAAGCGGGCGTAGGCCAGCGGGGCAACTCCGGGTGGCGGAGCGAGCAGCGCCACACGCGCGATCCCGTCGGGCAGGATCAGCGTGGCCGTCGCGCCCTGCTTCCCCGTTTCGGTCAGGAGCCGGCTCAGGACGGCGCCCACGGCGGCCGGGTCGCGGACGTTGTGCTCCAGGGGCGACGGCGCAAGGGCGCGCTCCGGCAACGCCGCGCGGCGCAGGCCGCCAAGACGTCGTCCGCCAAGCGCCCGCGACACGCCCGCGAGGCAGAGCGATCCCGCATCGAAGGCCAGCAGCACGCGCGAACGCCACATGCCCACGCCGTCATTATAGGCCGCGCTCGGTGTATGATCCGCCGCGCCGCGGCGCGGCTCGACTCATCGGGAGGTGGAGTTCATGAAGGTCTACGAGGCCCGGAGCATCCGCAACGTCGCGGTGGTGGGTCACGGGGGCTGCGGCAAGACGACCCTGGTGTCGGCCCTGCTCTTCGACATGAAGGCCACCTCTCGCCTGGGCCGGGTCGAGGACGGCACCGCGCCGACCGACTTCGATCCCGACGAGGTCGAGCGCCGGATCAGCCTGCAGGCCGCCCTGGCCTTCGGCGAGTGGCGGAAGAACAAGCTCAACCTGCTCGACGCGCCGGGCTACGCCAACTTCACCGCCGAGGCCATGGCGGCGCTGCGGGTCGCCGACGCCGCCGTGCTGGTGGTGGACGCCGTGGCGGGCGTCGAGGTGCAGACCGAGAAGATGTGGCAGGCCGCCGAGGAGCTGGCCCTGCCTCGCCTGATCGTTGTGAACCGAATGGATCGCGAGCGCGGGTCCTTCGAGCGCAGCCTGGAGGCGATCCAGTCCTCCTTCGGCCGGACCGCCGTCCCGATCGCAATCCCGCTGGGCGAGGAGAAGGGTTTCGTGGGCGTGGCCGACCTGATCGCAAACCAGGCCTACGTCTACGCCGACGACGCCAGCGGCGACTTCAAGGCCGTCGAGGTGCCGCCCGAGGTGCGAGACGCCGCCAACGGCGCCCGCGAGCGGCTGGTCGAGATGGTGGCGGAGACCAACGAGGCCCTGCTCGAGGAGTTTTTCGACAAGGGCACGCTCACCCAGGAGGACCTGGTGAAGGGCCTGCGCGAGGCCCTGGCCGTGGGCAAGTTGTTTCCCGTCTGGCCCACCTCGGCCGCCCGCAACGTCGGAATCCATCCCGTGCTCGACGCCCTCGTGGACCTCGTGCCCTCGCCCGCAGAGCGCCCCGACGCCGTGGGCGCGGACACGGCCGGGCAGCCGGGCTCGCGCCCGCCGCGCCCAGACGCGCCGCTGTCGGCCTTCGTGTTCAAGACGCTCGTGGATCCCCACGCAGGCCGGATCACTCTGTTCCGGGTCTACTCCGGCGTGCTGAGGTCCGACTCCACCGTTCACAACGCGACTCGCGACGCCGTCGAGCGTGTGGGGGCCTTGGAGCTGCTCCAGGGCAAGCAGCAGACGCCGGTGCCGGAGCTGCAGGCGGGGGACATCGGCGCGGTCGCCAAGCTGAAGGAGACCCAGACGGGCGATACCTTGTGCGACAAGGCCCACCCCATGGTCTACCCCGCGGTCAGCTTCCCGGAACCCCCGACCACCTTCGCCATCGAGCCCAAGACGCGGGGCGACGAGGACAAGATCTCGCAGGCGTTGCACCGGTTGATGGAGGAGGACCCGGTGATGCGGATCTCCCGCGACGCGCAGACGCACGAGATGTTGCTCTCGGGAATGGGCCAGCTCCACGTCGAGGTGGTGGTGGCCCGGTTGCGCAAGCGTTTCAAGGTCGAGGTCAACCTCAAGAAGCCCAAGATCCCCTACCGGGAGACGATCAAGTCCGCGGCCGAGGGCCACGGGCGCCACAAAAAACAGACCGGCGGCCACGGTCAGTTCGGGGACTGCAGGATCCGCATGAAACCGCTATCGCGCGGCTCGGACTTTCAGTTCGTGGACGACATCTTCGGCGGCTCGATCCCGAGAAACTTCATACCCGCGGTCGAGAAGGGCATCCAGGAGGCCCGACAACGCGGTTTCATCGCCGGCTTCCCGATGGTGGACTTCCAGGTGGAGCTGTACGACGGGCAGTACCACGACGTGGACTCGTCCGAGATGTCCTTCAAGATCGCCGGCTCCCTCGCGTACAAAGACGCGGTGGCCAAGTGCAAGCCGACGCTCCTGGAGCCCATCATGCGCGTCGAGATCGCAGTGCCCGAGGAGTACGCGGGCGCCGTGATGGGGGACTTGTCGAGTCGCCGCGGGCGCCCCCAGGGGATGGAGCCGAAGGGCTCGATGCAGGTCATCAAGGCCGAGGTGCCGATGGCCGAGATGTTGAGCTACGACGCCGACCTCACCTCGATGACCGGGGGCCGCGGGGCGTACCACATGGAGTTCGACCACTACGACGAAGTGCCGTTCCAGCTCCAGGACAAGATCGTGGCGGCGGCCAAGGCCGAGCGCGGCGAGGTGAAGGAGGAGGCGTAGGCCGACCTGCCGGGACGGAAGAGCAGCGGACGAGGCCGACACAGGGACTCGGAGGTGGGACAAAATACGGGCATGAGGTCCAATCCCCGTCGCCAGACCGGGCTGCGTTCCGCCCTGTGCGCCCTCTGCGTCTGTGTGGTCTCGCTTGCCGGAGCCGAGGACGCGCCGAAGGTCGCCGGGACCGACGTGCCCCCGCCCAAACGCACCAAGCTGGTGTTGCCCGAGTATCCTGCAGAGGCCCAGGAGCGGGGCCAACACGGGATCGTGATCCTGGAGCTGCGCATCGACACCCAGGGCCGGGTGGCCGAAGCCCGGGTGATCCGCAGCATCCCGCCCTTCGACGCGCCCGCCCTGGCGGCCGTCAAGAAGTGGGAATACGAGATCACGCGGGTGGAGGGCGCAGCCGTCGAGGTCCTGCTGACGGTGCCCATCACCTTCGCGCTGCGCGTGCCCGAGGTCTCACGCCAGGAGGGTATCCCCGAGCTCCGCGGCGGCGCCTCGCCGGCCTATCCCAAGGGCGCCCGCGGCTCGGAACGGGTGGTGTTGCAGGTCCACCTCGACGCGGACGGTCGCATCTCCGATGCCGAGGTGGTCAGCGGCACGGACCCGTATCGGACTGCGCTGCTGAACGCGCTGCGCACCTGGCGCTTCGCCCCGCCCGGCGCGGAGGTTCAGCTGTCGTTCCGGGTCGAGGCGGAGTTCGAACCCGCGCGGAGCGGAGCAGCCGAGCGAGTCGCGATCCGGCTCTCCGGCCTGAGCAGCAGCGAGGTGGCGCCCACGCAGGCCGCCGCCACGCCGGACCCCGGCCCGTCCCCGGAACCCGAGCACGTCGCGGAGAACGTCGAGCCGGCCCCACAGCCCACGCCGGCCCCACAGCCCACGCCGGCGCAGCAGCCCACGCCGGCGCCGCAGCCCACACCGGCGCCGGAGCCGGCCGCGCCTAAACCCGCCACGACACCCGTTCCTGGCGGCGGTACCGCCCCCATGGAGGTCCTGACAGCCCCGCCGCCGCCCCAGCCACCCGTGCCGCCTCCCGTGCCCGGGTCGTCGGCCGTGGAGGACGTGACGCTCGGCGTCGGTGTACCCGACCTGGCGCAGGGACGGCGCCCGGTGGTGCCGCCCTACGCGCGCATGTACGGCGTGAGCGGTGGCGTCGAAGTACGCTTCGCGGTGAACGCTGCGGGCCAGACCGCCGTTCTCAGCGTCGAGGGCACGGACGCTTTGAAGGCCGCGGCCCAGGGGGCGGTCTCCACCTGGAGCTTCCGGCGCACCACGCCGGAACGTCTCTACCTCACAGCCGCCTTCGTCTACGCGAACGATTCCGCTCGGGCCTCCGTGGCGCCGACACCGGAGTCGGCAATCCGGCAGCCTCCGGCGACGTCGCCGGACCCGCCTTCGCCACCTTCCCCGGCGCCGCCTCCACCGTCCCGCTGATCGTCACGCAAGGCGGCGCCGCGCTTCGCGCTCTGCGGGCAGTAGCGCCGCGTAGAGGAAGCTGTTGGCCGGCGTCGCCACGCCGCACTCCACTCCCAGCCGCACGACCGCGCCGGTCTGCGCCTCCAGCTCGGAGGGACGGCCCTCGGCGATGTCCCGCTGCAGCGAAGTGGTGGTGCCTGGGGGCAGCCCGTCGACATACCCCAAGGTCCTCCTCACGGCCGTCGCGTCCAACCCAACGCCCCGGGCCCGCGCGATCGCCGCGATCTCCCGCATCGCCGCCTCGAGCAGCTCCCGGGTCTCGGCGACGCTGCGGCACACGCCGACGGGCCTCCGGGTCACGGCCCCGACGCCGCCCATCGGCGCGATGAAGAGGAATTTCTCCCACAGCGCCAGCTTGAGGTCGGCGACCGCCACGGCCTCCACGCCGGTGGTGCCGGCGAACGCCCGGACTACGCGGGCAACGCGCGGCCCGGGCGGCCCATCGAGCTCCCCGATCTCGATCCTGGGCTCGACGGCCGCATGCCGGATGAGGCCCGGCTCGGCCAGCTGGGCGACGATCCGGCACACGCCTCCGAGCACGCGCGCACTGCCCACGACACGCGCCAGCTGCTCCGCGGCCTCGACGCCGTTCTGCAGCGGCAGGACGACGCCGTCCGCGCCGAGCAGCGCGGCGACCTGGGGCGCGACCTCGGCGACCTGCCAGGCCTTGACGCCGAGCAGCACCAGCTCGAAGGCCCCCGATTCGGTCTCGCCGGTGACCGCGACCCGCGGCAGCTGGAGGTCGCCGGCCGGGCTCTCGATCCGCAGGCCCCCCTCGCGAAGCGCTGCCAGCTGCCGGCCGCGGGCGACGAACACCACATCGTGCCCGGCCTCGGCCAGGCGCCCGCCGAAGTAGCCGCCGACAGCGCCCACGCCGAAAACGGCGATGCGCATGCTCACCCCAAAAGACGAAGGGGCAGCCTCACGGCTGCCCCTGTGCAACCCGGCCTGCGAGCTCCGGGGGTCGACGCTACGCCTTGCTCTTGGCTGCCGCTGCCTTGGTCCTCTTGCCCGAGGGCTTCGCGGGTTTCTCGCCCGAGTCGCCCTTCTCGGCCTTTTCCGCCTTCTTGGGCGCCTGCTTGCCTTTCGGTGCCTCCTGTTTCGACTCGGGTTTGTACTCCGAGCCGAGTAGTTCGAGGATGGCCATCTCGGCGCCGTCGCCGTGGCGCGGGCCCAGGCGCAGGATGCGGGTGTAGCCGCCCGGGCGCGTGGCGAACCGCGCGCCGATGGTGTCGAACAACTTCTTGACCACGACCTGGTCGTGGATCGAGCGCAACACCAGGCGACGGGCATGCAGGCGGTCCGTATCGCGCTTGGCGACGCTGATCAAGCGCTCCGCGAAGGGGCGCAGCTCCTTGGCCTTCACGAGGGTCGTGCGGATGCGCTCCTTGTCGAAGAGGGAGGTGGCCAGGTTGCGCAACATCGCAACCCGATGCGGCGTGGTGCGCCCCAGCTTGCGTCGGGCGACGCGGTGTCTCATGGTCCTACTGATCCTGAGTCTGCGGCCAGTTGTCCAGCTTCATGCCGAGGGACAGCCCCATCCCCGACAGGATCTCCTTGATCTCGTTCAAGGACTTGCGGCCGAAGTTCTTGGTCTTGAGCATCTCGGCCTCGGTCTTCTGCACCAGCTCGCCGATGGTCCGGATGTTGGCGTTCTTGAGACAGTTGTAGGAGCGCACCGAGAGCTCCAGCTCGTCGACACTTTTCCCCAGCTTCTCGTAGGTCGCCTCGCGGTCGGCGTCGGAGATTTCGACGGCGCGCTCCTCGGAGGCTTCGTCGTCCTCGACGTTCACGAAGATCGTCAAGTGGTCTCGCATCAGCTTGGCCGCCAGACCCACCGCGTCCCGGGGCGATACGGCCCCGTTGGTCCAGACCTCCAGGCTGAGCTTCTCGTAGTCGGTCGCCTGGCCGACCCGGGCGGCGTCCACGAAGTAGTTGACCTTCTTGATCGGCGAATGCACCGAGTCCACCGGAATCCAGCCGATGGACAGGTCCTCGTCGAAGTTCTTGTCGGCCGAGACGTAGCCGCGGCCCTGCTTGACCCGCATCTCGAAGGACAGCGTCGAGCCCTGGCCGAGGGTGGCGATGTAGGCCTCGGGGTCGAGGATCTCGATGTCGGGGTCAGGGGTGATGTGTTTGGCCCGTACCTCCCCCGCCTCGGAGGTCTTCAACACCAGGGCCTTGGCGTGGTCCACGTGCATCTTGAGCGGAATGCGCTTGAGGTTCAGGATCAAGTCGGTGGTGTCCTCCATGGCCCCGGGGATCGGGGAGAACTCGTGGAGCACGCCCTCGACACGAACGGCCGTGATCGCGGCGCCCTCGATGGACGAGAGCAGCACCCGGCGCAGGGCGTTCCCCACCGTGGTGGCGAAGCCCCGCTCGAAGGGCTGGGCGTAGAACCGCCCGTACTGGTCCGTCTGGCTCTCGCGGTCGACCTCGAGGCGCTTCGGCTTCTGGAATCCCTTCCAAAGCATCTTTTCTTCGATCCTCTCTTCGGACTACTTCGAATACAACTCGACGATGAGCTGCTCCTGGATCGGGAAGTTGACGTCGTCGCGAGCGGGCAGCGACAGCACCTTCCCCTTCATGCCCTCGGAGTCCAGCTCCAGCCACTTCGGGACGCCCCGGCCCTTGACCGACTCGACCGAAGCTGCGACGAGGGCGTTTTTGCCGGCGCGGGTCCCGAGGGAGATCACGTCGCCGACCTTGACCTGGTACGACGGGATGTTGACCCGCCGCTCGTTGACACGGACATGGCCGTGGCGCACGAGCTGGCGCGCCTGGGCCTGGGAGCTGCCGAAGCCCAGGCGGTAGATGACGTTGCAGAGCCGGCGCTCGAGTTTTTGCAGCAACAACTCGCCCGAGACGCCCTTCTCCTGGCTGGCGCGGTGGAAGGTCAGGGCGAACTGGCCCTCCAGCATGCCGTACAGGCGCTTCACCTTCTGCTTCTCGCGGAGCTGCAGTCCGTAGCCTTGCACCTTCTGCTTGACGCGCCCACCCTTGCCGTGTTGCCCCGGGGCATAGTTGCGCTTCTCGATCGCGCACTTCTCCGTGAAGCAGCGGTCGCCCTTCAGGAACAACTTCATGCCCTCACGCCGGCACAGGCGGCAGACGGAACCGATGTATCTCGCCACGCTCTCTTCTCCTAGACCCTGCGCCGCTTGGGCGGGCGGCAGCCGTTGTGCGGGATCGGGGTGACGTCCCGGATGGACTTGATCTCGATCCCGACGGCCTGGATGGCCCGGATCGCCGACTCGCGGCCGCTGCCGGGCCCCTTGACCCGAATGTCCACGGAGCGGAGTCCCGCGTCCTTGGCGACCGTGGCCGCTGCCGTGGCCGCCTGCTGGGCGGCGAAGGGTGTGCCCTTGCGCGACCCCTTGAAGCCCAGGGTGCCGGCCGAGGACCAGCACACCACGTGGCCCTCCAGGTCGGTGATGGTGACGTGGGTGTTGTTGAAGGAGGCGTAGACATGGGCGATGCCGTGAACGACGTGGCGCTTCTCCTTCTTGGACTTCTTGGGGGCGGGTGTGGTCGGTGTCGTGGACATCGTTCCTCTCCTACGCCTTGGGGGCGGCCGCGGCCTTGGGCCGGATCAGCCCACGTCGCGGTCCCTTGCGGGTGCGGGCGTTGGTGTGGGTACGCTGCCCCCGCACGGGCAGGCTGCGACGGTGGCGCATGCCGCGGTAGGAGCCGATCTCCATCAGGCGCTTGATGCCCATGGCGACGTCCTTGCGCAGGTCGCCCTCCACCCCGCCCTCGGCCTCGATGATCTTCGCGATGCGGCTCGTCTCCTCCTCGGAGAGGTCCTTGACCCGGACGTTCGCGTCGATCTTGGCCTGGACCAGGATCTTCTTGGAACGAGCTACCCCGATGCCGTAGATGTAGGTGAGGGCGATCTCGATCCGCTTCTGGCGCGGAAGATCGACGCCTGCGATGCGTGCCATCTGCTTACCCCTGCCTTTGCTTGTGCTTCTGGTTCGGGCAGATGATCCTCACCACCCCCTGGCGGCGGACCACCTTGCACTTCACGCACATCTTCTTGACCGACGACCTAACCTTCACGATCGATACCTCGAGCCCTAGCCGCGCCGGCGCACGATACGCCCACGCGTGGCGTCGTACGCCATCAGCGCCACAACCACCTCGTCTCCCGGCCGCACCCGGCTCAGGGAGAACGCCTCGCCCGCCACGTGGGCCACCACCTCTGCACGCCCCTCGCCCTCCAGGGACACGCGGAAAAGCGCGTTGGGCAGTGCCTCGGTCACTCGGCCGTTCACCTCGAGCTGCCCCCCCCTCATCCGGCATGGCTCGCCTGCTGCGTGCCGTACGGGTACGGCTCGGACAGGATCCACGGGCCCTGCTCGGTGACCGCAACCGTGAGCTCGTAGTGTGCCGACAGGCTCCCGTCCGCCGTGACGGCGGTCCAGTCGTCGTCGAGCACGCGAACCTCCGGTCCGCCGGCGTTGACCATCGGCTCCAGGGCCAGGCACATCCCCGGCCGCAGCCGCTCGCGCCGCCCCGGGGGCCCGTAGTTGGGCACCTGCGGCTCCTCGTGGAGGCTGCGCCCGATGCCGTGGCCCACGAATTCGCGCACCACCGAGTAGCCGCTGGCTTCGGCGTGGCTTTGAACCGCATGGCCGATGTCGCCCACCCGGCGGCCGGGATGGCAGACTTGGATGGCGGCGCGCAAGCACTCTTCGGTCACACGCATCAGCCGTTGCGCCTCGCTGCTGGTCTTGCCCACGGCCACGGTGCGGGCCGCGTCGCCGAAGAACCCGTCCACGATGCAGCCCAGGTCGAGACCGACGATGTCGCCTTGCTCCAGCTTGCGTGGGCCAGGGATGCCGTGGACGACCTCCTCGTTGACCGAGATGCACAACGTCGCCGGATAACCACGGTAACCGAGGAAGGCGGGGCGGGCGCCGGCCTTGACGATCTGTGCGTGGGCGATCCGGTCCAGTTCCTTGGTCGTCACGCCGGGCTGGGCCGCAGCCTCGAGGACGTCGAGCGTCCCGACCACGATCCGGCAGGCGCGGGCCATGGTCTCGAGCTCGAGGGCGGATTTCTGCACGCTCACGATGCCGCCCCCAGTCGCTCCTGCAGGTCCAGCAGCACCGCTTCCACGGGCCGGTTGCCGTCCACCCGATGGAAGGTGGAGCGCGCCCGGTAGTGCTCGATCAACGGCCGCGTGCGCTCGTCGTACTCGGCCAGGCGCCGCTTGACCACGGCCTCTTTGTCGTCCTCGCGCTGCACCAGGGCCGTCGAGCACCAGTCACACAGCCCCGGCCGCGTCGGCGGGCTGGTCTCCACGTGGTAGGTCGCCTGGCACCTCGGGCACCAGCGCCGCCCCGAGAGCCGGCGCAGCAATACGTCCCGGGGCACTTCGATGTCGAACACCGTAAAGCCGTCGGCCCCGGCCATCGTCTCCAGGCTCCGAGCCTGGGGCAGGGTACGCGGGAAACCGTCGAGGATGTAGCCGTTGGCGCAGTCCTGGCGGGCGATCCGCTCGCGGATCATGGCGACGAGCAGTTCGTCGGGCACGAGTTGTCCCCGCTCCATCAGGGGCGCCGCCTTGCGTCCCAGGGCTGTCCCCGCAGCGATTGCCTGCCTCAGCATGTCCCCCGTCGAGATGCGCACGAGCTCGCGCTCGGCCGCCAGCCGACCGGCCTGCGTCCCCTTTCCCGCGCCCGGAGGGCCCAGGAAGATGATCCGGGTCGGAGCTGCCGCATCAGGTGCGCTACCGCCTCCCACGAATCCTCCGGCCGCCCTTCCCTCCGAAACCGTCGTAGTGCCGCATCACGAGTTGTGCCTCGATCTGCGCCACGGTGTCCATCGCGACACCCACGACGATCAGGAGCGACGTCCCGCCGAAGTAGAAATTGAGGCCCAGGCCCCGTGTGATCCAGTCCAGGTTGTTCTCGGTCAGGAAGTTGTCCAAGGGGATCCCGATCACTGGGATCGGGTCCACACGGAAGCCCGCGATCAGGAACTCGGGCAGCAGCGCCACGAGGGCCAGATAGATCGCCCCGCCGAAGGTGATGCGGCCGAGAATGTGGTCCAGGTACTCGGAGGTCTTCTTGCCGGGCCGGATGCCCGGCACGAAGCCGCCGTACTTCCGCATGTTCTCGGCGACGTCGTCGGGATTGAAGACGATGGCCGTGTAGAAGTAGCAGAAGAAGATGATGAAGGAGACGTAGAGCAGGTTGTAGAGCGGCATCGACCAGCGCAGCTGCTCGCTCACCGCCTGCATCCAGGGGCTATTGGCCTGAAAAAACGAGGCCACGGTCTGCGGGAAGGCGATGATCGAGGACGCGAAGATCACGGGGATCACGCCGCTCGTGTTGACCCGTAGCGGCAGATGGGTGGATTGGCCGCCGTACATGCGCCGGCCCACCACGCGTTTCGCGTACTGGACCGGTATCCGCCGTTGTCCGCGCTCCACGAAGACGATGGCCCCGATCACGAGCACCATCAGCGCCACCAGCACGATGGCCGCGAGTAGCGAGAGCTCGTTGCGCTGGATCTTGTCGAACATCTCCAGCACCCCGTGGGGGAAACCCACCACGATGCCCGCGAAGATGATCAGGCTCATGCCGTTGCCGATGCCCCGGTCCGTGATCTGCTCGCCCAGCCACATGATGAAGGCCGTGCCCGTGGTCAGCGTCAGCACCGTCATCAGCTTGAAGGCCCAGCCCGGGTGATCCACGATCCGGAAGTTCCCGCTCAGGGTCATGTTCTCGAGGTAGGCGGCGATGGCGAGCCCCTGGATGATGGAGAGCAGCACCGTCCCGTAGCGGGTCCACTGGGTGATCTTGCGCCGCCCGAGCTCGCCCTCCTTGGAGATCTTCTCGAGGTAGGGCCAGACCACCGTGAGCAGCTGCAGGATGATGGAGGCGGAGATGTAGGGCATGATCCCCAGGGCGAACACCGTCACCTTCCCCAGGTTGCCCCCCGAGAACATGTCCACGAGCCCCATCCAGTTGCCGCGGTTCTGCTCGAAGAAGTCGATCAGGGCCTGGGTGTTGATGCCCGGCGTCGGAACGTGGGCGCCGAGGCGGTAGACGCCGAGCAGGGCCAGGGTGAACAGCACCCGCCTGCGCAGGTCCGGGATCTCCCAGATGTTTCTTAGGCTCTGCAGCATCTTCTAGCTCGTGATGACCTCGGCCTTGCCACCGAGCCCGGCGATTTTCTCCTGGGCCTGGGCGCTGAACCGGTGAGCCTGGACCGTGAGGGCCTTGGTGAGGGTGCCCTTGCCGAGCACCTTGACGCCGGCCAGCAGCTTCTTGATCAGGCCCTTCTGCTTCAGCAACTCCGGCGTGACGATGGTGCCGGCCTCGAAGCGTTCCAGGCTGCCGAGGTTCACGTAGGCGAACTCCTTGCGGAAGCGGGCGTTGCCGAAGCCGCGTTTGGGGACGCGCCGGTGCAGGGGCATCTGGCCGCCCTCGAAGCCCTCGCGGAAGCGGTGGCCGCTGCGACTTTTCTGGCCCTTCTCGCCACGGGTGGCGGTCTTGCCCATGCCGCTGCCCGGGCCCCGGCCCACACGCTTGCGGTTCCGGTTGGCGCCCTTGGCCGGCTTCAGGTTGTTCAGACCCACGTTGCCTCCTCCTGCTCCTCGACTACCCGACGATCTCGACCAGGTGCGGCACCGCCTTCGCCATCCCGCGCACCGTGGGGGTGTCCTGTCGCTCAACCACCTGGTGGAGTCGTCGCAGGCCCAGGCCGCGCACCGACGCGCGCTGCTTGTCCGTGCAGCCGATCGTGCTGCCGATCAAGCGCAGCTTGATCGTGCCCGCTGGCTTGTCGCTCTTTTTCCTCGTCGCCATGACCTAACTCCGCCTCAAGCCTGGCCCCCGGGTGCGGCGCCGGGGAGCTTCTTCGCCGGTTTCTCGTCGCCGACCAGGACGTCCTCGACGCTCTTGCCGCGCAAGCGAGCCACCCGCTCCGGCCGCTTCAATTGCACGAGCGCGTCGACCGTGGCCTTCACCACGTTGTGGGCCGTGGTGGAGCCCAGGCTCTTGGTGAGGATGTTCTGAATTCCGGCCGCCGTGATCACGGCCCGCACGCCGCCGCCCGCAATCACCCCCGTGCCCTCCGAGGCCGGCTTCAGCAGCACCGAGCCCGACCCGAAGCGGCCGGTCACGGCGTGGGGGATGGTGGCGCCCTTCTCCGTGATCGGGATGCGCAACACGTTCTTCTTGGCCGCCTCGATGCCCTTCTTGATCGCCGACGACACCTCGCGGGCCTTGCCCATGCCATAACCCACGTGGCCGGCCCCGTCCCCGATCACCACCAGGGCGCTGAAGGAGAGGTTCTTGCCGCCCTTCACGACCTTGGTGACGCGGTTGATCGCCACCACCTGGTCCTTGAGCTCCAGGCTGCCCACGTCGACCTTCTCACTGAAGTGCTTCATCCGATCCTTCCTAGAACTTGAGGCCGCCCTCACGGGCGGCGTCCGCCAGGGCCTTCACGCGGCCGTGGTACTGGAAGCCGCCGCGATCGAAGACCACGGCAACCACGCCCTTCTCCTTTGCGCGGCTGGCGATCAGGCTGCCCACGGCCTTGGCCGCCGCCAGGTTGCCGCCGCGCGTGAGGCTCTGCTTCAGATCGGCGTCGAGACTGGACGCGGCGCACAGGGTCCGGCCCTGGTCGTCGTCGACGAGCTGGGCGTAGATGTGGGTCTGGCTGCGGTAAACCGCCAAACGCGGACGCTCGGAGGTGCCCGCCACCTTCTTGCGGATGCGCCGGTGGATACGGCCCCGGATCTCCCCTTTGGTCTTGACGCTCATGCCTTCCTCTTACTTCACCCCGGCGCCGGTGGCCCCGGCCTTGCCGGCCTTTTTCTTCAGGACCTCGCCCACGTACCGGATGCCCTTCTGCTTGTAGGGGTCGGGTCGCCGCAGACCCCGGATCTCGGCGGCCACCTGGCCGACCACCTGGCGGTCGATGCCGGAGACCACGACGCGGGTCTGCTTGTCCACTGCGATCTTGATGCCCTCGGGGATGCGGAACTCGACCGGGTGCGAGTAGCCGAGCGAGAACACCACCTTCTGGCCCTCGACCTGCGCCTTGTAGCCGACCCCGACGATGTCCAGCTCCTTGCTGAAGCCCTCGGTCACCCCTTTGATGGCATTCTGGGCCAGCGCCCGGGCCAGGCCGTGAAAGGCCCGCTGCTGGCGCTCCTCGCCCTGGCGCGTGCAGACGAGCTCCGCGCCCTTGACCTCGAACGCGATGCCCGGCGGCACGGGGGTCTCGAGGCGGCCCTTCGGCCCCTGGACCTGGACCCTGGCCGCGCTGACGCTGACCTTCACGTCCTTCGGGATGGCGATGGGCTTCCTGCCGACGCGAGACATTTCGGGCTCCTTACCAGACGTTGCAGAGGATCTCGCCGCCCACGCCCTCGCGAGCCGCCGTCTTCCCGGTCATGACGCCGCGGGAGGTCGAGATGATGTTGATGCCCAGGCCGCCGTAGACCCGGGGGATCTGGTCCTTGCCACAATAGATCCGGCAGCCCGGCCGGCTCACGCGCTGCACGTCGGTGATCACCCGCTCCATGCCGGGGCCGTACTTGAGAAAGACGCGCAGCATACCCTGCTTGTCGTCCTCGGTGAGCTTGTAGTTCGCAACGTAACCCTCGTCCTTGAGGATGCGCGCGATCTCCACCTTGAGCCTCGAGCGAGGTATGTCCACCTTGGGGAGCTTGGCCCGGACTCCGTTCCGGATCCGGGTCAGCATGTCCGCGACGGGATCGGTCATGTTCATCGTTCGTCTTCCTTTGCGCGTCCTACCAGCTTGCCTTGATGACCCCGGGGACGTCCCCCTGGAGCGCCAAGTTGCGGAAGCAGATACGGCACAGCTGGAACTTGCGGAGATAGCCGCGGGGCCGGCCGCAGCGCTTGCAGCGAAAATAACGCCGCACGCCGAACTTCGGCTTGCGCTCGGACTTGGCAATCAGGGACAACTTCGCCACCCTCTCCCTCCTACTGGTTCCGGAACGGCATGCCGAGGTACTGGAGGAGCAGCTTGCTCTCCTCGTCGCTCCTGGCCGTCGTCACGAAGGTCACGTTCATGCCGCGGAGCTTCTCGACCTTGGAATAGTCGATCTCCGGGAACAGGATCTGGTCCTTGAGGCCCAGGGTGTAGTTGCCGCGGCCGTCGAAGGAGCTCGTGGGCACGCCGCGGAAGTCGCGCACGCGGGGCAGCGCGACGTTGAAGAGCCGGTCGCAGAACTCGTACATGCGGTCGCCGCGCAGGGTGACGGTGGCCGCGATGGGCATGCCCGCCCTCAGCTTGAAGGCCGCCACCGACTTGCGCGAGCGGCGCAGCGCAGGCTTCTGCCCCGCGATCCTGCCCAGCTCCTCCATGGCCGCGTCCAGGATCTTGATGTTCTGGGTGGCCTCGCCCACGCCCATGTTCACCACGATCTTGGTCAGGCGCGGCACAGCCATCACGCTCTTGTAGCTCCGTTCCTTCATCAGGCGCGGGACGATCTGCTTGTGGTACGTCTCCTTGATCCGGGCCGCCATCGTTTCCTCTTCCTACTTGTCCAACACCGCGCCGCTGCTGGCGACGCGGACCTTGCGGCCGTCGGCGAGCAGCTTGCTGCCGATGCGGGTCCGCTTGTCCTTCTCGGGGTCCACCAACATCACGTTGGAGGCGTGCAGGGACGCCTCGCGTTCGGCGATGCCGCCCTTGATGTTGCGCTGGGGGTTGGGGCGGGTGTGGCGCTTGATGAAGTTCACCCCCTGGACGACCACGCGGTTCTTCTCGCGGATCACCTGCAGAACCTTGCCGCGTTTGCCCTTGTCCTTGCCCGCCACGACCTCGACCAGGTCGTTTTTGCGCAGGCGCACTCTCGTCGGCTCGACTCTCGCTGCCATGACCTACAGCACCTCCGGCGCCAGGGACACGATCTTCATGAACTTCTTGTCGCGCAGCTCGCGGGCCACCGGGCCGAACACGCGGGTGCCGACCGGCTCCCCGTCCTCCTTGATCAGGACGGCGGCGTTCTCGTCGAAGCGGATGTAGGTGCCGTCCTTGCGCCGCTTCTCCTTGCGGCAGCGGACGATCACGGCCTTCACCACTTTGCCCTTGCGCACCGGGTCGGGGGCGTCGGGGGCCGATTCCTTCACGTTGGCGGTGATCACGTCCCCCAGGCTTGCGTAGCGGCCGGTGGAGCCGCCCAGGGGCAGGATGCAGGAGATCTTCCGGGCCCCCGAGTTGTCCGCGACCTGGAGAATCGTGCGCATCTGGATCATGGCGTGGCTCCTCCCCTCTTAGGCCAGCGCCACGGCGGCCACTTCTTCGGCGGCCAGCGTCGCCTTCCGGAGGATCTCCTCCACCACCCAGCGCTTGTTCCTGGACTGCGGCCGGCTCTCGACGATGCGCACGGTGTCGCCCGTCTTGGCGCCCAGCTCGTCGTGGGCCATGAAGGTCGAGGTGCGCTTGAGGCGCTTGCGGTACAGGTCGTGTTGCACGAAGCGCTCCACGGCCACCACCACCGTCTTCTGCATCTTGTCCTTGACCACGACACCCACCTTGCGGTTCTTGCCGCGCGTCGGCGCCTTCTTGGCTTGCATGCTCGTCTCCTAGCTCGCGGCCTGCTTCTCGCGCAGGACGGTCTTGATCCTGGCGATGCTGCGGCGTGTCTGGCGCAGCTTCAGCGGGTTGTCGAGCTGGCCCAGGGCCTTCTGCACCCGCAGCCGGAAGAGCTGCTCCGCGAGCTTCTTCTCCTCCTCGTGCAGAGCCTCGAGACTCATCTCGCGCACCTTCTCGGGCTTCACCCTAGACCTCCGCCTCGAAACGCTTCACGAACCGGGTCTTGATCCCCAGCTTGTGGGCCGCCAGGCGCAGCGCCTCCCGCGCCTCGGCCTCGCTGACGCCTTCCATCTCGTACAGGACCTTGCCCGGCTTCACCACGCACACCCAGAACTCGGGCGCGCCCTTGCCCTTGCCCATCCGGGTCTCCTGGGGCTTCTTGGTCACGGGCTTGTCGGGGAACATGCGAATCCAGATCCGGCCGCTGCGCTTGATGAAGCGCGTGATGGCGATCCGGCCCGCCTCGATCTGGCGATCGGTCACCCATCCCGGCTCCAGGGCCTTGAGCCCGAAGTCCCCGAAGGACACCTCGCCACCCCTCCAGGCCTTGCCGGACATACGCCCGCGCTGCTGTTTCCGGTACTTGACCTTCTTCGGCATCAGCATCTGCGGATCTCCCTAGTTGAGGCTGCGCAGCGGACGCGGCGCGTCCTGCTCGCCCTTGTAGATCCAGCACTTCACGCCGATCTGCCCGAAGGTGGTGGAGGCCTCCGCGACGCCGTAGTCGATGTCGGCGCGCAGGGTGTGGAGGGGCAGCTGACCATGCAGGTACCACTCGGAGCGCGCGATCTCGGCGCCGTTCAGGCGTCCAGACACCCGCACCTTGATGCCGCGAGCGCCGAAACGCAGCGCGGCATCCACCGCCTTGCGCATGGCACGGCGGAAGGCGATGCGCTTCTCGAGCTGCAGCGCCACCGACTCGGACACCAGCTGGGCGTCCAGCTCCGGCTTCAGGATCTCCTGGATGTTGATGAAGACCTCCTTGCCGGTCTTCTTCTGCAGCTCCTGCTTCAGCTTGTCGACCTCCTGCCCCTTGCGGCCGATGATGATGCCGGGGCGCGAGGTGTAGATGCTGATCTTGAGCTTGTTGGCGGCGCGCTCCACCTCGACCCGCGACAGGCCCGCATGGCTGAAGCGCTTCTTCAGCTCCTTCTTCAAGCGCAGGTCCTCGTGGAGCAGGCTGGCGTACTCCTTCTCGGAGTACCAGCGGCTGCGCCAGGTCTTGTTGAACCCGAGGCGCAGCCCGACCGGATGGACTTTCTGACCCATGCTTCCTACTTCTCCCTCTCGGCCAGCCGAACCGTGACGTGGGTGGTGCGCTTCAGCACCTGGTAGGCCCGGCCCATGGGGGCGGGGCGGACGCGTTTCAGCATCGGCCCGCGATCGGCGAAGCAGGCCTTGACGTAGAGGTCGTCCTCGTCGAGACGCCGCTTCTGGTTGCGGTCGGCCTCGTGGACCGCGTTGGCGATGGCCGACCGGAGCGCCTTCTCGATGTCGCGAGCCACGGACTTCCGGGTGAAGCGCAGGATCGACAGCGCATCGGAGGCCTTCTTGCCGCGGATCAGGTCCAGCACCAGCTTCGCCTTCTGGGGCGAGGTGCGCAGGAAGCGGGAACGGGCGCGGGCTTCGGGCATCTCGTCCTCCCTACTTGACCGGCGGCGCAGCCGGCGCAGCCCCCACCTTGGCGACCTTCTCCACCTTCGAGGAGTGGCTCTTGAACTGGCGTGTGGGCGAGAACTCGCCGAGCTTGTGGCCCACCATGTTCTCCGTGATGTAGACCGGGATGAACTTCTTGCCGTTGTAGACCGCCAGGGTGTGGCCGACCATCTCCGGGACCACTGTGGAACGGCGCGACCAGGTCTTGATCACCTTGCGATCGTTGGCCGCGTTCATCGCCTCCACCTTCTTCAGCAGGTGATCGTCGACGAAGGGCCCTTTCTTCAGGGAGCGTGGCATGGCTACTTCCGCCTCTTCACGATGAAGCGCTGCGTCCGCTTGTTGTTCCGGGTCTTGGCGCCCTTGCTGGGCTTGCCCCAGGGCGTCACCGGGTGGCGACCACCCGAGGTCTTGCCCTCGCCGCCCCCGTGCGGGTGGTCGATGGGGTTCATCGAAACGCCGCGGTTGTGAGGCCGGCGGCCCAGCCAGCGCTTGCGCCCGGCCTTGCCGAAGGACACGTTCTTGTGGTCGAGGTTCCCGACCTGGCCGATGGTGGCCACGCACTCGACGTGGACCATGCGGATCTCGCCCGAGGGGAGCTTCACCTGGGCGTAGTCGCCGTCCCGGGCCACGAGCTGGGCGGCAGCGCCGGCGCTGCGCACCATCTGTCCGCCCCGACCCCTCCTGAGCTCGACGTTGTGGATCGTGGTGCCGACCGGGATCGATCTCAGGGGCAGGCAGTTGCCGGGCAGGATGTCGGCGCCCTCTCCCGTCTGTACCGCTGCTCCGACCTTCAGGCCGTCGGGGCACAGGATGTAGCGCTTGTCGCCGTCGGCGTAGTGGAGCAGCGCGATGCGTGCCGATCGGTTCGGATCGTATTCGATCGCGGCAACCTTGGCGGGCACGCCGTTCTTGTCGCGCCGGAAGTCGATGCGACGGTAGCGCCGCTTGTGCCCGCCGCCCCGGAACCACACGGTCTGGCGCCCCGTGCTGTTGCGGCCGCCGGTGCGACGCTTGGGCTCGGTCAGCCCGCGCTCGGGCTCGCTCTTGGTGATCTCGTCGAAGGTCAGCGTGGTCATGAAACGCCGGCCCGGCGATGTCGGGTTGAACTGCTTGAGTGCCATGGTTCCCCTCAGGCCTGCTCGAAGAACTCGATCATCTTCTCGCCCGGCTTCAGCACCACGTAGGCCTTCTTCCAGTCGGGACGCCGGCCGACGTAGCGGCCCTGGCGCTTGGTCTTGCCGTGAACCCGGGCCACGCGCACGTCCTTGACCTTGACCCCGAACAGGGCCTCGACGGCCTTCTTGATCTCGGGCTTGGTTGCGTCCCGGTGCACCTCGAAGCAGACCGCCTTCTGCGTCTCGCGGACCAGCGTGGACTTCTCGGTGATGAGCGGGCGCCTCAGCACCTCGTAGACGTTCTTCATGACCTGGCCAGCCTCTCTTCGAGCTTGCCGAGGGCCTCCTGGGAGACGACCAGATGCCGGCAGTCGAGCACGTCGTACACGGTCAGGTGTGATTCGTCCACGACCTTCACCTGGCGCAGGTTGCGGCCCGAGAGCACCAGGGCCTCGCTGGGCGTCGCGTCCACGATCAGGGCCTTGCCGTCGACCTGCAGACGCTCCAGCAGCTCCTTGAGCTGTTGGGCGAGCCTGAAGGGCGGCTTCTCGGGCATCGCGATCGCGAACAGGTCCACCACCTTGAGACCACCCTGCTTCAACCGCTGCGACAGGGCCGAACGCAGGGCGGCCGACCGGGCCTTCTTCGGCAGGCGCAGCGAGTAGTCGCGAGGCGTGGGTCCGAACACGGTGCCGCCATGGCGCCAGAGCGGGTTGCGAACCTCGCCGACCCGAGCGCGGCCAGTGCCCTTCTGGCGCCAGGGCTTCTTGCCGGAGCCCGAGACCAGGGCGCGGTTTTTTGTCATGTGGGTACCCCGCCGGCCGCCGGCGCGGTACTGCTTGACCGCTTCATAAAGCAGATGGTCGTTCACCGGCGTCGCGAACACGTCCGCCGCCAGCTCGCGATCACCCACCTTCTTGTTCTGGCCGTTCACGACCTCGACGCGGGTCGCCTGGGCCGCCTTCGCCTTCTTCGGGGCCATCTCCCCTACCTCTTCCGAACCACCAGATAACCGCCGCCCGCGCCCGGCACGGCGCCGCGGACCACCAGCAGGTTGCTCTTCTCGTCCACGCGCACCACCTCGAGGTTCTTCACGCTGACGCGGTCCTGGCCCATGTGGCCCCCGGCGCGCATCCCCTTCAGCACCCGCGACGGGAAGGCCGAGGCGCCGATCGAGCCCGGGGCGCGATGGAACATCGAGCCATGGGTCGCGGCGCCGCCGCGGAAGTGATGGCGCTTCACGACGCCCTGGAAGCCCTTGCCCTTGCTGACGCCGGTGACCGCCACCTTGTCGCCGGCGGCGAAGATCGCGACCGACACCTTGTCGCCCACCTTGAGCTCCGCGCCATCCTCGACCCTGAGCTCCCGGAGCACCCGGCACGGCGGCACGCCGGCCTTCTTGAAGTGGCCGGCCATGGCCTTCGTGACCCGCTTGCTTTTGCGGCTCTCGACCAGGCCCAGCTGGACCGAGGAGTAGCCGTCCTTGGCCTTCGACTTGCGCTGCACGATCACGCAGGGCCCGGCCTCCAGGACCGTGGCGGGGATGGCCCGCCCGTCCTGGCCGTAGACCTGCGTCATGCCGACCTTCTTCGCGATGATTCCCTCGAGAGCCATGTCAGCCTTCCGTTACTTCGAGTGCTCTTTCCCGAAGGCCTTGATCTCTACGTCCACGCCGGCCGGCAGGTCGAGCTTCATCAAGGCGTCCACCGTCTGGGGCGTGGGCTCGAAGATGTCGAGCAGCCGCTTGTGGGTGCGGATCTCGAACTGCTCGCGGCTCTTCTTGTCCACGTGTGGCGAGCGGTTCACGGTCCAGCGGTTCTTGATGGTGGGAAGCGGGATGGGTCCCGCCACGCGGGCCCCGGTGCGTTTCGCGGTGTCCACGATCTCGGTCGTCGACTGGTCCAGGATCCGATAGTCGTACGCCTTCAGCCGGATCCTGATCTTCTCGTTCAGCATCATGGTCTTGATCCCCGCCTACTCGATGATCTCGGAGACGGTTCCGGCGCCCACGGTGCGGCCGCCCTCGCGGATCGCGAAACGGAGTCCCTTCTCCATGGCGATGGGCATGATCAGCTCCACCGTCATCTGGGTGTTGTCCCCCGGCATCACCATCTCCACACCCTCCGGCAGGTGCGCTACCCCCGTCACGTCCGTGGTCCGGAAGTAAAACTGCGGCCGGTAGCCGGTGAAAAACGGCGTGTGACGCCCACCCTCCTCCTTCGTCAGAACGTACACCTCGCACTTGAACTTGGTGTGGGGCGTGATCGAGCCAGGCTTCGCCAACACCATCCCGCGCTCAATGTCCTTCCGCTCCGTCCCCCGCAGCAACACCCCGATGTTGTCCCCAGCCATCCCTTCGTCCAACAGCTTCTTGAACATCTCCACGCCCGTCACCACCTTCTTCTGGCTCTCCGGGCGCAGCCCCACCAGCTCCACTTCCTCACCCACCTTCACCTTCCCGCGCTCCACACGGCCCGTCGCCACCGTGCCACGACCAGAGATCGTGAAGATGTCCTCAACAGGCATCAAAAACGGCTTGTCAATGTCCCGCTGCGGCTGCGGTATGTAGCTGTCCACCTTCTCCATCAACTCCAAAATCTGCTTCGCAGACTCGTCCTTCCCGTCACCCTCCAGAGCCTTCAACGCAGAGCCCCGTACCACAGGGATCTCGTCCCCAGGGAACTTGTACGTCTTCAACAGCTCCCGCACCTCCAGCTCCACAAGGTCCAAAAGCTCCGGGTCGTCCACCATGTCGATCTTGTTCAAAAACACCACAATCGCAGGAACCCCAACCTGCCGCGCCAGCAAAATGTGCTCCCGCGTCTGCGGCATCGGCCCGTCCGCCGCAGACACCACCAGAATCGACCCGTCCATCTGCGCCGCCCCCGTGATCATGTTCTTGATGTAGTCCGCATGGCCAGGGCAGTCCACGTGCGCATAATGCCGCTTCCCCGTCTCGTACTCCACGTGAGAAGCGTTGATCGTCACCCCACGCTCCCGCTCCTCAGGCGCGTTGTCGATCTGGTCGTACGCCTTGAACTGCACCTTCGGGTTCGACACCGCCAACACCTTCGTGATCGCCGCCGTCAACGACGTCTTCCCGTGGTCCACGTGCCCAATCGTCCCCACGTTCACGTGCGGCTTCGTCCTGTCGAACTTCTCCTTGGCCATGCTTCCTCTGCTCGCTTGGTTCTAAAGAGTCCCTATTTCTCGACCTTGCCCATCACCTTGGCGACCACTTCCTCGCTGACGTTCTTGGGGGCCTCGGCGTACTTCTCGAAGTGCATCGAGTAGGTCGCGCGGCCCTGGGTCCGAGAACGCAGGTCGGTGGAATAGCCGAACATGTTCGACAGCGGCACCAGGGCCGTGATGATCTGGGTGCCCCCGCGGGAGATCTGGCCTTCCATGTGGCCGCGGCGGCTGCTGAGGTCGCCGGTGACCGCCCCGGTGTAGTCATCGGGGGTCACCACCTCGACCTTCATGATCGGCTCGAGCAGCACCGGGTGGGCCTTCTTGGCCGCCTCCTGGAACGCCATCGAGCCCGCGATCTTGAACGCCATCTCGTTCGAGTCGACCTCGTGGTAGCTGCCGTCCCAGAGCCGGACCTTGACGTCCACCATGGGGTAGCCGGCCAGGATGCCGCGCTCCAGGGCTTCCTTGACGCCTTCGTCGATCGGCTTGATGAACTCCTTCGGGATCGAGCCGCCCCGGATGTCGTTCTCGAAGACGTAGCCCTGACCCGGGGCGGGTTCGATGTCGATCTTGCAATGCCCGTACTGGCCCTTGCCGCCGGTCTGCTTGATGTACCTGCCCTCCGCCTTGGCGGGCTTGCGGATCGTCTCCTTGTAGGCGACCTGGGGCTTGCCCACGTTGGCCTCGACTCCGAACTCGCGTTTCAGGCGGTCCACGATGATCTCGAGGTGCAACTCGCCCATGCCGGAGATCTTGGTCTGGCCGGTGTCCCTGTCGGTCTCGACCTTGAAGGTCGGGTCCTCTTGCATCAGCTTCGCCAGGCCCTGGCCCAGCTTCTCCTGGTCGCTCTTGGTCTTGGGCTCCACGGCGAGGGCGATCACGGGCGCCGGGAAGCTGATCGACTCGAGCACGACGGGGTGCAGCGGATCGCAGACGGTGTCGCCCGTGATCACGTTCTTCAGGCCCACCGCTGCGGCGATGTCGCCAGCGTAGACCTCCTTGATCTCCTCACGCTTGTTCGCGTGCATCTTGAGCAGCCGGCCGATCCGCTCCTTGGCGCCCTTGGTGGAGTTGAGCACGCTGTCGCCGCTCTTCATGCAGCCCGAGTAGACGCGGATGAAGGCGAGCTGACCGACGAAGGGGTCGGTCATGATCTTGAAGACCAGGGCGCTGAAGGGCGCGTCGTCCTTCGGCTCGCGCGGCACCAGCTCCCCGGTTTTCGGGTCGTTGGCCAGGGTGGTGGGGATGTCCAGGGGAGAGGGCAGGTAGTCCACCACGCAGTCGAGCATGGGCTGGACGCCCTTGTTCTTGAAGGCCGAGCCGCAGATGACCGGGAACAGCTTCATCGTGATGGTGGCCTTGCGGATCGCCGCCTTGATCTCGGCCACGGTCGGGGTCTCGCCCCCCACGAACTTCTCGAACAGGACGTCGTCGCCGGCCTCGTGGGCCGCCTCGGCGACCTTCTCGATCATCAGCTCGCGCTGGTGTTTGGCGTCCTCGAGCAGCTCGGCCGGGATCTCCTGGATCTCGAACTTCGCCCCCAGCTCCTCGTTGAGGTAGCGCACGGCCCTCATCTCGACCAGGTCGATGACTCCGGCGTGTTTGTCTTCCTGGCCCAGGGGCAGCTGGATCGCGACCGCCGACTTGGCGTTGAGCCGCTCGTGCATGGTCTCGATGGCGTGCAGGAAGTTGGCGCCCACGCGGTCCATCTTGTTGATGAACGCAAGGCGCGGCACCTTGTACTTGTCGGCCTGGCGCCAGACCGTCTCGGACTGGGGCTGCACGCCGGCCACCGCGTCGAACACGGCCACGGCGCCGTCGAGGACGCGCAGCGATCGCTCCACCTCGGCCGTGAAGTCCACGTGGCCCGGGGTGTCAATGATGTTGACGCGGTGCTCTTTCCAGAAGCAGGTGGTCGCGGCCGAGGTGATGGTGATCCCCCGCTCCTGCTCCTGCTCCATCCAGTCCATGGTGGCGGTGCCGTCGTGCACCTCGCCGATCTTGTAGTTGACCCCCGTGTAATAGAGGATGCGTTCGGTCGTGGTGGTCTTGCCGGCGTCGATGTGCGCAGCGATCCCGATGTTCCGGGTTCGCTCGAGTGGGGTCTGCCTGGGCACCGTTCGTCAGCCTTACCAGCGGTAGTGGGCGAAGGCCTTGTTGGCCTCGGCCATCTTGTGGGTGTCTTCCTTCTTCTTGAAGGCGCCACCCCGCAGGTTCGCCGCGTCCATGATCTCGTTGGCCAGCCGCTGGACCATCCCGCGCTCCGGCCGCTTGCGGGCGAAGCCGATCAGCCAACGCAGCGCCAAGGACGTGCGGCGGTTGGGGTTCACCTCGACCGGCACCTGGTAGTTCGAGCCACCGACGCGCCGGCTCTTCACCTCCAGGCTCGGCTTCACGTTGTCCACGGCCTTCTTGAAGACCTTGAGCGGATCGTCCTGGGTCTTCGATTGCACCACGCTCATGGCGTCGTACAGGATCCCCTGGGACGTGGAGCGCTTGCCGCCGTACATCATGCAGTTGATGAACTTCGTGACCAGCGCGCTGTTGTACAGGGGATCCGACAGGACCTCCCTCTTCGGCACCGTGCCCCTGCGTGGCATCTACTGAACCCCTTGAAGTCTCCAGAAAAAACAACAGACGGCGCCTCGGCTGACAGCCTCCCTGGCCGTCGCCGAGAAAGCGTCGTCTGGGCTAACGCGGCTGCCCTGCCTCGAGGATCCGTGCCCCCGTCGCCTGGCGGCGGTCCAAGGACCTGATCTCCCCGACTGTGTCTCCCGGCGCACCCCGCGCCGGAAACGCGTCCGAACCCTCCTCGCGAGCGTTACGCCTTCGGGCGCTTCGCTCCGTACTTGCTGCGTCCCCGCTTGCGGCCCTGCACGCCGACTGCGTCGAGCGTGCCGCGGATGATGTGGTAACGAACCCCGGGCAGATCCTTGACGCGGCCGCCCCGGATCAGCACGATCGAGTGCTCCTGCAGGTTGTGGCCCACGCCCGGAATGTAGGCCGTGACCTCGATCCCGTTGGTCAGCCGCACGCGCGCAACCTTGCGCAGCGCCGAGTTGGGCTTCTTCGGCGTCGAGGTGAAGACGCGGACACACACACCCCGCTTCTGGGGTGATCCCTGAAGAGCCGGGCTGTCGGTCTTCGAGCGCAGCTTCTCGCGACCGATCCGGACCAGTTGACTGACCGTGGGCACCCTGGCGTCCTCCCTGAACCGACTCTCAAAAGCCCGCCCCTCACGGGGCGTTTTCGTCACCGAAGAGACAACCGACTGAGTTTATACAAGAAACCGGCCATGTCAAGGCCCCTCTACGGCTTTCCAGCCGAGCCGCTCCCCGAAACCGGCACCGCCCCCCACGTCCCCCGAGTCTGCGCCGCCGAGCCAGCCGTCACCAGAATCGGTTTTGGCTCACCTACTTATCGCGCATCGCCCGCTTCAAGAGCACCATCTGCCCCGCGTGGTACAGGTCATGTTGGGTGAGACCGATGAACTGTGTGAAGGCCGTGTAGGGCGGCTCGTCGACGAGCGGCGTGTCGAGATCGATCGCCTCGGCGGCTGCGATCCGCCGGCGCAACTCGAGGTGGAGCCGGCGGAGCTCCGAAACACTGTCGCGCCAGCTCTCGTCGGTCGGTGCCGGAACCGGGGGCCAGTCCTCCGCGGGCGAGAGGTTCCGCGCGTCGCCGTGGAGGCGACGCAACACCAGTTGGTAGGTGCCGGTCAGATGCAGCACCAACTCCCAGATCGAGTGCGCTCCGGCGATCGGCCGGGTCGCGGCCATTGCCGCGGAGACTCCATCCAGCACTTCGAGCACCGCCGGTCCATGCCACGCCGGCCCCTCGAAGGCGGCCGTGAGCTGCTGCTGGAGCCGCGCCCGGTCGCGATCGGTCATGCCTCAAGCATATCCGGTCAGGGTGTTCGGACGTGACCGCCGCCGGTCCCACCGGCGAACAGGCCCGGACCACAAGGCCGGGCGTAACTGCCTCCACCTCAGTAGCTTGAAGCGAACGGCTCGCTGGCACGCGCCTTTCAGTGCCACAGGGCATGTCGACTCCCCGTCCGCGGATCCTGGTGGCCGACGATCAGGAGGACGTGCGCATCGCCTTGGACCTGCTGCTGCGTAGCGAAGGTTTCGAGGTCACCGCAGTGGACTCCCCCGCCGCCGCGCTCTCGGCCCTGGACGCACGCCGCTACGATGCCGCCCTGGTCGACCTCAACTACACGCGGGACACGACCTCTGGCGTCGAGGGGCTCGACCTGTTGGGCCACGTTGCGACCGCGCATCCGCATCTTCCCCTGCTCGTGATGACGGCCTGGGCCACCCTCGAGATCGCGGTGGCTGCGATGAGGCGCGGCGCCCGCGATTTCGTGCTGAAACCCTGGGAGAACGCCAGCGTCGTCAAGGCCCTGCGCGCCCAGATCACACGCGACGCGCGCGGCGCCCAGGATCTCGACCTCGCGCGTCGCGTGCAGGCGGAGCTCCTGCCCCAGAGAACACCCGCCCTGCGTGGCCTCGATCTTGCCGCCCGTTGCCAGCAGGCGGGAGCCGTCGGCGGCGATGCTTATGACTTCCTCGAGCTGAGCCCTGGGCGCGTGGTTGTCGTCCTGGCGGACGCGTCGGGCAAGGGCATGCCGGCCGCGCTGCTGGTCGCCAACCTGATCGGCTCGCTGCGCAGCGAGCTCGGGCGCGGCGACGATCTCGCGGCGGCGCTGGTTGCCGTCAACCGCCTCTTCCACGCCGGCACCGCCACCGAGCGTTACGCGACGTTGTTCGTAGCGATCTACGACGACCACGACCGCTCGTTGTGTTATGCGAACTGTGGCCACGTGCCCCCGTTCCTGCTGCGGTCCGACGGCGCCTTGACGCGCCTCGCTCCCAGCGCCCCGGCCATCGGCCTGCTGGAGAGCTGGCGTTGCGAGGTCGGGCGGACGACGCTGGAGGCAGGGGACGTCTTGCTGGTGGCCTCGGATGGCTTGACCGAGGCCGCCTCGCCGTCCGACGAAGCCTTCAGCGATGACCGCCTCGCCCAGGCGCTGTACGCAGCGCCTGGCACGAGCGCCGCCGCGGCCTGCGACGCGATTCTCGCCGCGGTGCAGGTTTTTGCGGGCCCGGGGCCCGAGGACGACCGCACCCTGGTCGTGGCCCGCGCGTTCTAGGGGGTGCCCCTCAGCCGCGCCTTCTCCCGGCCAGGGCATTCGGGCTTCGCAGACTCGCGGCTTCGCGGTAGACTGGCGACGTGATCACGAAGACACTCGTGGCCCTGTTGCTCCTGCCGCTGCTCCAGGCGGGGCCGGCAGTGTCCCGCATCGAGGTTGCCGGCCTGAAGCAGGCGATGGACGCGGACGCCGTGCTGGTGGTCGACGTACGCGATGCGGCCGCCTACGCCGGGGGCCACATCGCCGGCGCGGTCTCGATCCCCGAACGCGAGCTGGAGGGCCAGCTGCCGCGCCTCAAGTCCGCGAAGAGGGCCATCGTCACCTACTGCTCTTGAACGGCCGAGCAAACCAGCGCCCGTGCGGCGCAGCGGCTGGAGCAGTTGGGTCTCCCGGACGTGAAGGCGCTGCGAGGGGGCTATCGGGCGTGGCGTGAGGCGGGGCTGCCGATCGCCACCGGCCCTGCGTCAGCGCGGAAAGACTAGGGTTCCGGGCGAAGCTCGGCCCTCGGCCCCCTCAACGCGCGAGGTTGGCGCGTCGCGCCTCAAGAGCGGCGCGCCAGGTGGCGGAACCCTCAGCGTTGCCGGTGCTGGTAGTACTCGAAGGCGGACATGGGCTTGCTGTAATCGAGTTTCCATTGGCGTGAGTCGGACGGGCGCTTGCCCAGCACCAGTGCCATCTCCCGGACGTGGGCTGCCACCGACCCACAACACGAGCCGATGTAGTTCACCCCGATCTCCCGGGCGCGTTTTGCGTAGTCGGCCAGCTCCTTGCGGCTGAGCTGCAACGGCTCCAGCTCGTGGGGGAAGTTCGGCAGGCTCGTGAAGTCGGGCGTGTCGGCCGGCGTCCGGTAGCCCACCGGTTGGCATGCGATCGGCACGGTCACGGCCCTCCGCATCTCTTCGATCAGGGGCAAGGTGTGTTCTGGACTCCGCAGGCAATTGATCCCCACCACGTCCGCACCCGCCGCGGCGAGGGCCCGCGCCGCCTCGGCGGGGCTCTTGCCTTCCATCGTCAGCGGTTTGTTCTCGAAGCAGACCGTGACCATCACGGGCAACCCGGTCTTCTTCGCGCATTCGACGGCCAGCAGCGCCTCGCCCAGCCAGGAGAAGGTCTCGCCGATCACGAAATCGACGCCCTCCTCCGCCTGCACGGCCAGTTGCTCCTCGAAGGTCTGACGCACGCGGTCGGCGGCCTTGCCGCTGCCCGCCTCGTACATCCAGGTCAGGCTGATGGTGCCGGCCACCAGGCACTGGTCGCCGGCGATATCGCGGGCCAGGCGCACGGCTTGACGGTTCATGGCTTCGAGTTGCCCGTCGAGCCCCACGGTCGCGAGCTTGTCGCGGCTGGCGTAGAAGGTGAGGGCCTGCAGCACCTCGGCGCCGGCCTCGCGGAACTCCGTGTGCAGCTCCTTCACCGCCTCGGGTCGGCGCAACACGACCTCGGGGGTGAAGGGCCCGGGCCGCACCCAGCCCCGTTTCTCCAGCTCCAGCAGGTAGCCGCCGTCGCCCAGCACGATCCCGTCGCCGAGGCGTTCGAGGATGCCTCTCCTGGCCATGTTCACCTCTCCTAGTCGCTGGCGTATTCGTGGGGCGCCCTGATGGGCTGGCCCTCGAGAAACCGCGAGGGCCGGAAGCTCGTGATGTCGACGCTGGTCCGCGCGCCGGTCAGAAGCTCGGCGATCACCACGCCCACCGCCGGCGAGATCTTGAAGCCCGTGCCTGAGAAGCCCGCCACCAGGTGGAGGCCCTCGACCCCTGGCACCGGGCCCATCAGCGGACGGGCGTCGGGGCTCATGTCGTAGCAGCCGGCCACGCCGCGGAACAGCCCCGCTTCGGCCAGGGCGGGAATCCGCCGTGAGCTGCGCTCCACCAGGCGCAACATACCCTCCTGCGAGGCACCGATCCCGATCGCGTCGGGGTCGATGCCGCGTTTCCCGTAGAAGTCGCCGATCAGCGTCAGGCCGCCGGCCTCGCTGCGGAAGTAGGTCTCGGTCGGCGAGTCGATCCCGGCAGGTCCGATGCTCTCCAGGCCGGGAGGGTTCTTCAGCAGCGCCACCTCGTGGAACTCACTCTCGACGGGCGGGTCGAAGCCGACCGCGGCGACCAGGGCCCGGCACCAGGGCCCGGTGGCGACCACCACCTGCGCGGCCTCGACCACGCCGTCGGGGACCACGACCCCGCACACCCGGCCCGCCTCGACCTTCAGCGACTCCGCCTTGGTGCCGGAGCGATACTCGACCCCGGCCTCGCGGGCGCGAAGCAGGAAGTCGCCGGCCACCCCGGCGCCATCGCCGTAGCCGGAGTCCGGCTCGTAGGCGCCGGCGCTGACGTCGGAGAAATCCCAGGCGGGCGCCACCTCCTGCAGCTCCTGACGCGACAACACGCGCGCGTCGATGCCGAAGCCGCGGTGCATCTCGACGTTCTTCCGGAGCCGCTCGATCTCGGGCTCGGGCACCAGGCGGATGAAGCCGGTCTTCTTGAAATGTCCGGGCAAGCCGAGCATCTCGGGCCAGGCCACGAACATCTCGTAACTCAGCTTGGCCAGGGCGACCTCGGGCGCGTGGCTGTAATGCATACGCACCAGCGCCGAGGAACGGCCGCTGCCCCCGCTCGCGACGTCACCCTTGTCGAGGACCAGCACGCGCCCAGCCTTGCGGCGCGAGAGCTGCCAGGCGATCGACGCGCCCATCACCCCGGCCCCGATCACGACCACGTCCGCCGCGCGCGGGCTCATGCGCCGCGCCTCAGATCCTTCAGCAGCTGCCGGGCCGCGTTGCGGCCCGGCGCCGCCGTGACGCCGCCCCCGGGATGGGTCCCGGCGCCGCACAGGTACAGTCCGGCGACCGGCGTCCGGTATTGCGCCCAGCCGGGCACCGGCCGCATGAAGAACAGCTGGTCGAGGGACAAGTCTCCGTGGAAGATGTTGCCCTCGGTGAGTCCGTAGACACGCTCGAGATCGAGGGGCGTGAGCACCTGGCGCGCCAGGATCGCGTTCGGCACGTTGGGCGCATACTCCCCGATCTTGCGCACGACGCGGTCGCCCAGCAGCTCACGCTTTTCGTCCCAGCTCCCCTGCCTGAGTTTGTACGGAACGTACTGGACGAAACAAGTCATCACGTGTTTGCCGGCGGGGGCCAACGTGTCGTCGGCGTTCGAAGCCACTACGCAGTCCACCCACAACTCCTCGGGCAGCTCACCGAGTTTCGCGGTGTCGTAGCAGCGTTCCGCGAACTCCAGGGACGGCACCAGGGTGAAGAGGGCGCGTTGGCTCCTCGACCAGTCCCGGGGCATGCCGTTGACCACGGGCTCCTCGGAGAGCACGAGGTTCACCTTGGCGCAGGGGCCGTTCATGCGGATCGCGGCGACGGCGTCTCGGAACTCCGGGGGCAGGTCGCTCTTCGACACCAGGCCGAGAAAGGTGCGCTTCGGGTCGGCGTTGGAGACCACGAGGCGGGCCGAGATCTCGGTGCCGTCCTCGAGCACCACGCCACGCACGCGGCCCTCGTCTACTTCGATACGCGCCGCCGCTGCGTTGGTGCGGATCTCGGCCCCACGCAGCCGCGCCGCGGCTGCCAGGGCCTGGCTGATTGCCCCCATGCCGCCGATCACGTGGCCATAGAAGCCCTGGTGGCCGTGGTCGCCGCTGCTCAGCAGGTGGAACAACAGGCCGATGGCGGTGCCGGGTTGGTAGGGCCCGCCGTGTTTGCCGTAGACGTTGTTGGCCAGGATCAGGGTCTTGACCCTCTCGGACTCGTAGTGGCGATCGAGGAACTCTCCCAGGCTGCCCGTGAGGAAGGTCACCATCTCGGCGATCTCGTCGCCGCTGATGCCTTTGAGCCGGCGCCCGACACGCAAGGCCTCGAGGGCCCCGCTCAGGCCCCGGGCATGGACGTCGGGTGGCGGCTCCATGAAAAACGGCTGCAGGAAGCGGGCGAGCTTCTTGAGCCGCGCATCAACGTCCGCGAAGACCCGCGCGTCGTGCTCGGAATGGGCGCGCAGCTCTTCCAGCGTTCGGGCCGGATCGGACCACCAGGCGAGGTGGGTGCGGTCGGCGAACGGCACGAATAGCGCCGGGTCGCAGGGGGTCATTTTCAGCCCGTGGGAGGCGAGCTGCAGCTCGTGGATGACCTCGGGCCGCAGCATGCTCGCGATGTAGGAGGTGGTGGAGGCGCGGCAGCCGGGGTGGATCTCCTCGGTGACGCAGCAGCCGCCGACAATTTCGCGTCGCTCGAGCACCAGGGTGCTCAGGCCCGCGCCGGCCAGATACGCCGCCGTGGTGAGGCCGTTGTGGCCGGCGCCGATCACGACCGCGTCCCAGATCTGGCCTCTGGTCATTTCTGGTGGACGCTCCCGGCTCGAACGATACTACGGCTGCGGTATGATTCCAGCTTCGCGGCCATGACTTCTAGTCAAAGCGAGCGCACGACCCTGAAGCGCGAGCGGATCCTCGAGGCCGCCATGCGCCACTTCGCCGAGAAGGGCTACGAGGGGGCTCGCGTCGAGGACATCGCGAGCGAACTGGGGATCGCCAAGGGCTCGGTGTTCCAGCACTTCGGCAGCAAGGGCGGCCTGCTGATCGCAGCCTACAAGAAGTCCGTGCGCGAGTTCTCGGCTTGGCTGGACGCGCCCCCCGAGGTCAAGCAGGACGGCTTCTTCGCCACGGTCCGCTACTGGCTCGAGATCACGCCCCGCATGGTCCGCGAGGACTGGGTGCTGTACCGCGTGGCGTTGATCGGCAACTACGCGACCGACCTCTCCTTGCGCCGCGAGATCAACCGCTTCCTGCGCACCGAGGATCCGTACGGCACCACGCCGTTCATCGCCTTCGGCCTGGAGCGGGACGAGCTCCGGCGAGACATCGACCCCGACCTGCTGGCCTCGATACTGGACTGGACCATGGAGCGTTTCCAGGATGCCCAGCTCACCGAGGAGCTGGATCCCGGCTTGTTCCGCCGGGCGGGAATGGACGAGCAGAAGACCCGCCAGCGCATCGAACAGTTCCTGATCTTGCTGAAGAGCGCGATTGGAGCGCCGCCGGGCGAACCCAAGCCGGCGCGGCCGCGCGGCTCCGGGACACGCCCGCCCGGAAGGCGAAACGCGCGTTGAGCGACGGCCCCGCGGGCCTCCGGAAAGCCCTGGGGCTGCGCGACGTGGTGCTATTCTTCGTCACGACCGGCACCAACTTGCAATGGGTGGCCACGGCCGGGGCCGCGGGCCCCAGCGCCCTCACGTTGTGGGTGCTGGGCGGGCTCGCCATGTTCGTGCCCCTGGGGGCGTGTGTCGTGGAGTTGTCCTCCCGACATCCCGACGAGGGCGGGCTGTACGTCTGGAGCCGCAAGGCCTTCGGGCCCTTCGCGGGCTTCATCACCGGCTGGACCTACTGGTGCAGCAACCTGCCCTACTTCCCCGGCGTGCTCTACTTCGCCGCCGGCAACCTGCTGTTCGTGGGTGGCCAGGAGCTGCGCTCCTTCTCCACCAGCGGCGTCTATTTCATCGGCTTCTCGTTGTTCGGCCTCGCCCTGGCCACCGCCCTCAACGTCTACGGCCTGGAGTTGGGCAAGTGGCTGAACAACATCGGCGGCATCACGCGCTGGCTCGCCACGCTGGTCTTGATCGGCATCGGCGGCTTCGCCTGGCTCTCCCTCGGACCCGCGACGCCGGTCACCGCTCGGCACCTGGTGCCGGAGTTGTCGCTGCGCGAGCTCGTGTTCTTCTCGGCCGTCGCCTTCGCCTGGACCGGCCCCGAGGCCGCGTCGTTCATGGGCGACGAGATCCGGGACGCGCGTCGCACGGTGCCCCGGGCGCTGTTCCTGGCCGCGCCCATGATCGCGGCCATCTACATCCTCGGAACGCTGAGCGTGCTGGTGGCGCTGCCGGCCTCGGAGGCCACCACCCTCCAGGGCGTCATGCAGGCCGTGGACCGGGCGGCCGAACGACTACAGCTCCCGTGGGTCACACCGGTGGCTGCGCTGCTGATGACGATCACGGCCCTCGGCAGTGTGGGCGCCTGGCTCGAAGCGGTGGCCCGCATCCCCTTCGCCGCGGGCCTCGACCGCAGCCTGCCCGAGGGTTTCGGGCGCCTGCACCCGCGCTGGGGCACGCCCGTCAATGCGTTGCTCACCCAGGCGGCGCTCACCGTGGTGTTCGTGGTGGCGGGCCAGGCTGGAACGTCCGTGCGGGGCGCCTACGAGGTGCTGGTGAGCATGACTTTCCTGGTCACGTTCCTCCCGTTCCTGTTCGTCTTCGCGGCCACGGTCAAGCTCGCCGTCGAGCCCCCCGGCCCCGATGGTTGGCGGGTGCCGCGCGGGCTCCTGGTGCCGCTGGCGAGCGTCGGCTTTTTGACCACGGCCTTCTCGATCGTGCTGGCCGCGATCCCCGCCGAAGCCGAACCCAACAAGGCGCTGGCCGTCGCCAAGGTCGTCGGCGGGACGCTGGCGATCCTGGGCGCCGGCGTGCTGGCCTACGTCGCGGGCCGACGCCCCGCACGGGGCTGAACCCTTGCTGAAGGAGACACCCTACTGGTGGGCGGACGCCGACCCCCTGCCCGCCGCCCCTGGCCCGCCACCCGACCGGGCGGACGTGGCGATCCTCGGCGGCGGCTACACGGGTCTCGCGGCGGGAAGGCGCCTGGCCCTGTCCGGCGCGCGGGTCGTTGTGCTCGAAGCACGGAGCATCGGCTGGGGCGCCAGCTCGCGCAACGGTGGCCAGGTGCTGAGCGGGCTCAAGGTCGGAGCGACGGCGCTCTTGGCTCGTTTCGGCCCTGAACGGGCGCGGGAGCTGTTCTCGGCTTCGCTGCAGGCCATCGCCTTCGTCGAGGCCCTGGTGCGCGACGAGGGGATCGAGTGCGGATTTCGGCGCTCCGGCCATCTCGAGGCCGCCTTCAAGCCCGCTCATTTCGAGCGCATGAAACGGGAGCGCGACACTCTGGCCCGGGAGTTCGGCCACCCGGTGCAGGTCATCCCTCGATCCGAACAACGCAGCGAGCTGGGTACGGACTATTACCACGGGCTGCTGCTGGATGAGGCGAGCGCCTGCCTGCATCCGGGGCGTTACGTGGCTGGCCTCGCCCGGGCGGCGGCGCGGGCCGGAGGGACCCTGGTCGAGCGGACGCCGGCACTGACGGTGCGACGCGACGGCGCGCGGTTCCGAGTCGCGACGCCAGCGGGAGAGGTCCTGGTCCGCGACGTGCTGGTGGCCACGAACGGCTACACCGACGGCGCGGCGCCGAAGCTGCGCCGCCGGGTGGTGCCCGTCGGGTCGTACATCGTCGCCACGCAGCCGCTTTCTCCGCAGCGCGTGGCCTGGCTGCTGCCGCGCAACCGGGTCGTCTTCGACACCAAGGAGTTCCTGTACTACTTCCGCCTGACCGAGGACCGGCGCTTGCTTTTCGGCGGGCGCGCCCAGTTCTTGCCCTCGACGCCGTCCTCGACCCGGGCCAGCGCCGAGATCCTGCGCCAGGCGATGCTGAGGGTGTTCCCCGAGCTGGGCGGGACGCCCCTCGAGTACGCCTGGAGCGGCAACGTCTGCTTCACCCTCGACAAGTTGCCCCGTGCGGGGCGACTCGACGGGATCAGCTACGCCCTCGGCTACGGCGGCCACGGCGTCGCGATGGCGAGCTTTCTCGGCGACATGATGGGGCGCCTGCTGCTGGGCGAGGCCACCTCGAACCCGTTCCGCGACCTGCCCTTTCCCGCGATTCCGTTCTACGACGGCCGGCCCTGGTTCCTCCCACTGGCCGGGGCGTACTACAAGATCAGGGACTGGCTGGGATAGCGGAGTCGCTTCAGGCTCCCTGCACGGGAAAAACACGGCCGGTTGAGGGTCGCCCCAACCGGCCGGGATGTGTTGACGAGCGCGCCCGAGTGAGCGCTAGACTTCGGCGCCCTCCTTGATGTGCTCCGCCTCGACGGCGTACTCGGCCTGGTAGTCCGAGTCCATGCCCGAGCCGGCAGCGGGCTCGATGATCTCCTCGGGGATCGCAACGCGGCGGTAGTACTCCATGCCGGTGCCGGCTGGGATCAGGCGGCCCATGATGACGTTCTCCTTGAGGCCGCGCAGGTGGTCGATCTTGCCGGAGATCGCGGCCTCGGTGAGCACGCGGGTCGTCTCCTGGAAACTCGCCGCCGAGATGAACGAGTCCGTGGAGAGCGAGGCCTTGGTGATGCCCAGCAGCAGCGGGTGGCCGGTGGCCGGGTTCTTGCCGGCCTTGGCGAGCCGCTCGTTCTCGGCGAGGAAGCGGAAGCGGTCCACCACCTCGTCGATCAGGAACTCGCTGTCCCCGACCTCCTCGACCTTCACCCAGCGCATCATCTGGCGGGTGATCACCTCGATGTGCTTGTCGTTGATGTTGACGCCCTGCAGGCGGTAGACCTCCTGGATCTCGTCCACCAGGTAACGTTGCAGCTCCTTCTCGCCCTTCACGCGCAGGATGTCGTGGGGGTCGATCGGGCCGTCCATCAGGGCCTCGCCGGCCTTGACGCGCTCACCCTCCTGGACGCTGATGTGTGCGCCCCGGGGCAGCTGGTACTCGCGGGCCTCGTTGTCGTCGCCGGTCACGAAGATCTTGCGATGCTGCTTGGCGACGTCGCCGTACTTCACGAGCCCGTCGATCTCGGTGATGACGGCGGGCTCCTTCGGACGCCGCGCCTCGAACAACTCCACGACGCGGGGCAAGCCACCGGTGATGTCCTTGGTCTTGGCGGTCTCCTTGGGCATCTTGGCCAACACGTCGCCCGGGGCCACCTCCTGGCCGTCCTCGACCATCAGGTGGGCGCCCGCCGGCAGCAGGTACTTGCGGGCAGTTTTGCCCTTGTCGTCCTTGATCTCGAGGCGGGGCTGCTTCTTCTCGTCGGGCGAGTCCAGGATCACGAGGGCGGCCAGGCCGGTGTTCTCGTCGACCTGCTCGTGGACGGTTTGCTCCGGGATGATGTCGCGGAACTGGATCTCGCCACCTCCCTCGGTGAGGATCGAGAACGAGTAGGGGTCCCACTCCACCAGCAGGTGGCCCGCCTTCACCTCCTGGGCCTCCTTCACCTTGAGCATGGCGCCGTAGACCAAGGGATGGCGCTCACGCTCGCGGCCCTTGCCGTCGACGATGACCAGGGCGCCCGAGCGGTTCATCACCACCAGGTCGCCTCGCTTGTTCTTGACCGTCGTGACGTTCTGGAGCTTCACCGTACCGTCGTTCTTGGCATCCAGGGTGGTCTGCTGGGTGGTGTGGCTGGCGGTGCCGCCGATGTGGAAGGTGCGCATGGTGAGCTGCGTGCCGGGCTCGCCGATCGACTGGGCCGCGATCACGCCCACGGCCAGACCCAGCTCCACCAGCCGGCCGGTGGCAAGGTCGCGCCCGTAACACAAGGCGCATACCCCGCGCGCCGACTCGCAGGTCAGGACCGAGCGGATGCGGATCTTGTCGAGGCCGGCCTTGTCGATGGTGTTGGCGACCTCCTCGGTGACGACCTCGTTGGACTTCACGATCACGCCGCCCCCGAAGGGATCCTTGACGTCGTCGAGGCTGACCCGGCCCACGATGCGGTCGCGCAGCGGCTCGATCACCTCGCCGGATTCGATGATGGCACGGATGTCGATGCCGTCCACCGTGCCGCAGTCGTGCTCCGAGATGATCACGTCCTGGCTCACATCCACCAGGCGCCGCGTCAGGTAGCCGGAGTCCGCGGTCTTGAGGGCCGTGTCGGCCAGGCCCTTGCGGGCGCCGTGGGTCGAGATGAAGTACTGCAGAACCGTCAGGCCCTCGCGGAAGTTGGAGGTGATCGGGTTCTCGATGATCTCGCCCGAGGGCCGCGCCATCAGGCCGCGCATGCCCGCCAGCTGCCGGATCTGCTGCTTGCTGCCCCGGGCGCCCGAGTCGGCCATGATGTAGATCGGGTTGAACTCGACGCCCTCCCGGTCCTGGTTCTCCATCTTGCGGAACATGGCGTCGGCCACGTCCTCGGTGACCTTGGACCAGATCGCGATCACCTTGTTGTAGCGCTCGCCGTTGGTGATGGCGCCATCCTGGTACTGCTTCTCGACGTCCAGCACCTCCTTCTGGGCGGCCGTCACCATCTTGTCCTTGCCCTCGGGGATCAGCAGGTCCTCGATGCCGATGGAGATGCCGGCCCGCGTGGCATACAGGAAGCCCAGGTCCTTGATGACGTCGAGCATCTCGACGGTCTTCTCCAGCCCGAAGTGCAGGTAGCAGTACTGCACCAGGTTCTGCAGTCCCTTCTTGCGCAGCAGGCCGTTGATGTAGGGCGTGCCCTTGGGCAGGTTGTCGTTGAGGATGACGCGCCCCACCGTGGTGTTGATCACCTGGTTCTTGACGTTCTGGACCTCGGTGTGGATCACGTCCTGGTCGTCGCGGACCGTGGTCAGGTCGATCAACTCGCCCGAGTACATCAGGCGGATCGGGCTCAGGGTCTCGACCTCCTTGTGCTCGAGGGCGATCAACACGTCCTCGATTGAGGCGAAGGCCCGGCCCTCGCCCAGCGTGCCCCTCTTCTCCTTGGTCAGGTAGTAGCAGCCGAGCACGATGTCCTGTGAAGGGATCGCGATCGGCTGGCCGTTGGCCGGGGACAGGATGTTGTTGGACGACAACATCAGCACCGAGGCTTCGATCTGGGCCTCGGGGCTGAGCGGCACGTGGACAGCCATCTGGTCGCCGTCGAAGTCGGCGTTGAAAGCCGTGCAGACGAGCGGGTGGATCTTGATCGCCTTGCCCTCGACCAGCACGGGCTCGAAGGCCTGGATCCCCAGGCGGTGGAGCGTGGGGGCGCGGTTCAGCAGCACGGGGTGCTCGCGGATCACGTCCTCCAGGAAGTCCCAGACCTCGGGTCGCTGCTGCTCCACCATCTCCTTGGCGGCCTTGATGGTGGTGACGAGGCCCTCCTTCTCGAGCTTCGAGTAGATGAAGGGCTTGAACAGCTCCAGGGCCATGCGCTTGGGCAGCCCGCACTGGTGCAGCTTCAGCTCCGGGCCCACCACGATCACCGAGCGGCCCGAGTAGTCGACGCGTTTGCCCAGCAGGTTCTGGCGGAAGCGGCCCTGCTTGCCCTTCAGGGTGTCGGAGAGCGACTTGAGCGGGCGGTTGTTGGCCCCACGCAGCACGCGGCCGCGACGGCCGTTGTCGAACAGGGCGTCCACGGCCTCCTGGAGCATGCGCTTCTCGTTGCGCACGATGACGTCGGGGGCACGCAGCTCGATGAGCTTCTTCAGGCGGTTGTTGCGGTTGATCACGCGCCGGTAGAGGTCGTTCAGGTCCGAGGTGGCGAAGCGGCCCCCGTCCAGGGGCACCAGGGGCCGCAGTTCGGGCGGGATCACCGGGATCACGTCCAGGATCATCCACTCGGGCTTGTTGCCGCTCTTGCGGAAAGCCTCGACCACCTTCAGGCGCTTGGCGTACTTCAGCTTCTTCTGGACCGAGGTCTCCGTCTTCATGCGCTCGCGCAGGTCGAGGGCCTCGATGTCCACGTCCACGCGCTTCAACAGCTCCTTGATGGCCTCGGCGCCCATGGCGCAGCGCAGGCGCGGGTGCTTCTCGCGCAGCTGCCGGTAACGATCGTCGGAGACGAGCTCCTGGCGTTTCACCTCGGGACAGTCCCCGGGGTCGATCACCACGTAGCTCTCGAAGTACAGGATGCGCTCCAGGTCGCGCAGGGTGATGTCGAGCAGGTGCCCGATGCGGCTGGGCAGGCCCTTGAAGAACCAGACGTGGCTCACCGGGCAGGCCAACTCGATGTGACCCATGCGCTCACGGCGCACCTTGGACTGGGTGACCTCGACGCCGCACTTGTCGCAGATCACGCCGCGGTGCTTCATGCGCTTGTACTTGCCGCACAGGCACTCCCAGTCGGTGATCGGGCCGAAGATCTTCGCGCAGAACAGCCCGTCGCGCTCCGGCTTGAAGGTGCGGTAGTTGATGGTCTCCGGCTTGGTGACCTCGCCATGGGACCAGGTCCGGATCTTGTCCGGGCTGGCCAGGCGGATCTTGATGGCGTCGAACTCGGGCACCACTCGGCCCAAGTCGATGTTCGGCCGCATCGGCATCATCAGGCTCATTCTCTTGCCCTCAGTGCTTCGTCTTGATCAGTTCGACGTCCAGACACAGGCTCTGCAGCTCCCGGATCAGGACATTGAACGACTCGGGCAGCCCCGGCGTGTAGGCCGTGTCGCCCTTGACGATGGCCTCGTAGATCTTGGCGCGTCCGTAGACGTCATCGGACTTCGCCGTGAGCAGCTCTTGCAGGATGTGCGCGGCGCCGTATGCCTCCAGGGCCCAGACCTCCATCTCGCCGAAGCGTTGGCCTCCGAACTGCGCCTTGCCACCCAGAGGCTGCTGGGTGATCAGGGAGTACGGGCCGATGGAGCGGGCGTGAATCTTGTCGTCGACCAGATGGCTGAGTTTCAGCATGTAGATGTAGCCCACCGTGACCTTCTGTTCGAAGGCGTCGCCGCTCATGCCGTCGATCAGCGTAATCTTGCCGTCGCTCAGCACGTTGGGTCGCAGCGGGTTATCCTCCTGGGCAGCGCCGTTGGCCTTGTCCACGTAGCTGCGGATCTCCTGCTCCAGGGCCCCGTCGAAAACCGGGCTGGCAAAGTGCAGCCCCAGCCCCTTCGCGGCCCAGCCCAGGTGGGTCTCGAGGATCTGCCCGACGTTCATGCGGGAGGGCACGCCCAGCGGATTCAGCACGATCTCGACCGGGGTCCCGTCGGGAAGGTACGGCATGTCCTCCTCGGGCAGGATGCGGGCGATCACGCCCTTGTTGCCGTGGCGGCCGGCCATCTTGTCGCCGACCGACAGCTTGCGTTTCATGGCGACGAAGACCTTGACCAACTTGATGACGCCGGGAGGCAACTCGTCGCCGCGCTTGAGGCGCGACTCCTTCTCGGCGAACAACGCCTTCTGGACCTCGATCTGGCGCTCGGTGCGGTCGATGACCTGTGCGATCTCGTCCTCGACCTCTTCGTCGGCCGAGCCCTTCACCTTGAGCTTGACGATGTCGGAGTGCCGCAGCCTCTGCAGCGCCTCCCGGGTCACCCGGTCGCCCTTCTTCAGGACTCTCTCGCCGCGGGCGTTGACCAGGTCGATGGTGACGGTTTTGCCCTCCAGCAGGTCCTCGATCCGCTTGTCGCGCTCGTCCTGGAGGATGCGGATCTCGTCCTTCAGGTTCTTCTCCAGCATGAAGATCTCGGCGTCTTCGATCTGCTTGGCGCGGTCGTCCTTCTCGACGCCCTTCCTGGAGAAGATCTTCACGTCCACCACGATCCCCTCGATGCCCGGCGGGCAATACAACGACGCGTCCCTGACGTCGCCCGCCTTCTCGCCGAAGATCGCCCGCAGCAGCTTCTCTTCAGGGGTGAGCTGGGTCTCGCCCTTGGGGGTGACCTTGCCGACCAGGATGTCGCCGGGGCGCACGCTGGCCCCGATCCGGATGATGCCGCTCTCGTCGAGGTTGTTGAGCAGGGACTCGGCAACGTTGGGGATGTCGCGGGTCACTTCCTCGGGCCCGAGTTTGGTGTCGCGGGCCTCGATCTCGAACTCCTCGATGTGGATCGAGGTGTACATGTCCTCCTTGACCAGCTTCTCGCTGACCAGGATCGCGTCCTCGAAGTTGTAGCCGCGCCAGGGCATGAAGG
>Ga0187893_10001147_pt1 | contig 65726 bp, 65 predicted proteins | sample MA1701074metaG_FD_139574 | JGI IMG/M metagenome (GOLD analysis project Ga0187893, IMG submission 139574) | White microbial mat communities from a basaltic lava cave in the Kipuka Kanohina Cave System on the Island of Hawaii, USA - MA170107-4 metaG ... | reverse complement strand
CTCGTATTCGATTTCAAGGAAGCGGCCCGGCAGTACCTCGCGCCAATGGTTCATGATCTGCTCGTATATTTTGTAGAACTCGGCCATTTCTTCAAGGTCGTAGGACCAGTACTGGCCACGCGCGAAGTTCTGCTTGTAGCAGGACAGGCAGGTGTCGATGGGGTCGCGGCGGCAGTGAATGATTTTGGCGTTGGGCAGGATGCTGGCGATGAGGCCGATATTCGCGTAGTTGCCGGGCATCTTGTCGGTGACGCGTTTCGCCTTTTTGGTCGTGTCGAGTTTTTTGATGTTCTTGACGTACATCGCGCCGAGGTCGCGGCAGTTGTCAACCGACAAATGCCCGAGTTCGGGTTCCACCCGGCCCATTTCCATCAGTTCGCCCGCGCCGTAAATATCGGGGTGCGAGGAAACGATCTGCTCGGTCAGCGTCGTGCCGGAGCGCGGCATGCCGAGGATGAAGATGGGGGCTTCGGAATTGCAGCCTTTGCCTTCCAGAGACTTCAGGAATTTAGAAGTGTAGGTCCGCCTGATGGCTTCAAGCTGGTTCTCCTGCCGCTCGTGCTGGTAGGGGATGAGCCGTCTCTTGTAGTCGTTGGCTTTCTTCAGGCACTCGAAGGCTTTTTTGTAATCGCCGATATCCTCGTAAGCCGAGAACAGCGCGAAGTTCAGGGTGCACGCCGCTTCGAGGCCGAAGGATTCAATGTGCTTGTCAAGCTGCACCATCTTCTTGAAATCCTCGTCGGACTTCGAGAATTTCTTGAGATGCGCGAGCGTATGGTAGAGGCCCGGCATATTGACGGCGCCCAGCTTCTTGGCTTGCGCCGCCAGCTTTTCCGCGCCCTTCGTGTCGCCCTTGGTGAGATAGAGGTCGGCCATCGCGAGATAGATGCTCGGTTGTTTGGGCGCGAGTTTTTGCGCTTTCAGGTAATTCGCTTCCGCTTCCTCGACGAGGTTCGCTGTGTGATAGATCTGGCCCTTGCGCAGGTAAGCGTCCGGCATTTCGGGGTTCAGCTTCACGGCCTTGCCGATTGTCTTCAGCGCTTCGTCGGTTTTGCCCGCGCGCTCCTGCACGTTCGCGAGCTTGATATAAACGCGCGGGTGGTCGGGCTTTAATTTTTCGACCTTGCCGAGTTCGACCTCGGCGTCGCCGTATTTATCCTGCATCAGCAGAACGTCGGCGAGATCCATATGAACTTCCGCGGATTCGGGGCGCAGGATCACCGCCTGTTCGATGGCGCGGCGCGATTCATCGACATGGCCGAGATTGCGCAGCGCTTCGCTGAGATTGATATAGGCTTCGGTATAGCTCGGCTTGAACGAAGTCGCGTAACGGCCGTGCATGACGGCCTCGTCGTAGCGCGACTGGTACATCAGGGCGACGCAGAGATTATTGTGCGCTTCCGCGTAATCCGGGCGGTTCGCGATGGCCTTGCGGTACCAGTCTTCCGCTTGCTTGTACTCGCCGCGGTCCAAAAAGACGTTGCCGAGATTGTTGAGCGCCTCGACGTAGTTGGGATCGATCTCAAGCGCCTTGCGGCATTTTTCCTCGGATTTTTTGAGCTTGCCCATGTCGCGCAGCGCGTTGCCGAGATTGTTCCAGGCGAAGGCGAAGTCGGGGCGCAGCCTGAGCGCCTTTTCCCAGCACTCGACGGCTTCTTCCATCTTCTCCAGCTTGACGCAGGCCGCGCCGAGATTGAGCCACGCTTCGGGGCTTTTGGGGTCGATCTTCACGGCCTTCCTTCCGGCCTTTTCCGCCTCTTCATAACGGCCCGCGAGCCAGAGGGTGTAGCATTTGTTCCAGTGCACCATCGCGTTTTTCGGGTCCAGCTTGAGCGCCTTGTCGAACGCTTTCACGGCCTCATCGTGGCGCTTTTGCTCGTTCAGGATCACGCCGTAATTGGAGAGCCAGTCCGGGACGGCCTTGTTGCTGTTGGTCGCTTTCGAGAGAAAGGACAGGGCTTCCTGCGTGTTGCCCATATGGTAATTCGCCATGCCCAGAAGATAGATGCTCTCGTAATGGTTGGGGATCGATTTCAGGATATCGCGCAGCGTCAGTTCGGCGACCCGGTAATTGCCGGCGTTCATGTTGCGGACGGCTATCGTGTAGGCGTCGTCGAGGCTGACTTCCTGATGAGCGGGCAAGGGATTCCTCCTGAAATTGTTTGCTTCATTAAATATAAGCTTGGCGGAGTTGGGAGTAAACACTGATGTTATCTCCCCCCTCCTGCGAAGCGGGAGGGGGGATAAAGGGGGGAGGGTAGATTTACGCTCGGAGCGAAAACCCGCCCTCCCCCTCTAACTCCCCCTCCCATTTCATGGGAGGGGGAGGACTTTACCGCTGTTAATTTAAGTATTGCCGCTCTTCCCCACCCGCCTTATCCTTAACTGCATGGTCAAGTTCGTCTGCGACAATAAGGACATTGAAAAAGCCCTGCGCCGCCTGCACAAGCAGGTCGTGGCGAATGGCGGGCTTGTGTATGACGGGCTGACGATCGGATGCCATAAGGGAAGTTTTAAAATCACCTGCGATGACAAGGCCGCCGCGGGCGACCGGATTCTGGTGCTGCCCAAGAACTGCCTGCTGCCGCTGGATAAATTCACGCTTGGCCTGAAGGGCAACAACATCGTCATCAAGGCGCACGACAAAAGCCTTTCCAAGGGGCAGGTCGCGATGATGGAAACGATGATGGAGCTCTACAACCTCACCCACAAGGTCAGGGACCAGAAAAAAATCGCGACTTTTTCGCTGTATTACGAGGACCGGGAGCTTTTCGACCTCATCCTTAAGAGCCACAACCGGCAGGGGATTCCGTTCCTTGAGAAGATGATTACGACGGACAGGAAGCTTTTTTACCTGGAGAGTTTCCTGAAAACGCGGGTGCTCGGCTTCAAGGAAGTGCAGAAGAATCCGGCCGAAAAAGGTTCAAAAAAGAAAGCCGTTCCGGTTCCCGTCAAGGGAGAGCCCGCGAAAGGCGAGAAGCGGGTGCAGGTGCTGATGCCGATTATCGATTTTCTCAATCATCATCCCACCGCGACGGGTTTTTTCACCAGCTTTAAAACGGAAAAGGGGCCGCTGGATAGCGACGACGCGGCCTATGAAGGGGGCGGGGACGGCGTGGCGGTGGTCAAGTGCTGCCCGTTCGAGGGTTCGGACGAGGTCTATGTGAATTACGGGCCTTACGATGCGGCGGATACGCTCATTCATTATAATTATGTCGAGAAGAATACCGCTTTTGTCCGGTCGGTGCCGATGCAGATAAAAATTCCCGGCGTCTGCACCCTTTTAATCAAGGCAGTGAGCGGGCGGGCCAATTTCAAGAAGCTGCCGGACAAAATAAAGGATCTCAAATTTTTCGTGCCAAGCATCAAGGCGGACAGGGCGCGGGGGACGGCGGAGCTTAGCGCGCTGTTCATCCCGCAGGAGAACGCGCCGCGCGCGCTGCGGCGGGTGCTGGCGCTCGCGATCAACCAGGCGGTGACGCTGAAAAACGACCAGCAGTTGATGGAGGCCGTGCGGTACGCGGAAAAGCGCGTTATCGCGGAAAACCTGCGGTATTATTCTGAATTATCCGTCTATCTCAATCTTTACGAACCGACGCCGGCGACGAGGCTGATAGCGGAGAACGCAAAGGAAATGGCGCGGACGCAGCTTGAGAAGATCAGGAATTACCCGTTTTTCGACGAGGCGCAGGCGGCGCCGCCGAAGCGGAAAAAGACGAAGACAAGGGCGAAGGTCCGGGCGCGGGCGTGAAATCCCCTCTCCCTTCAGGGAGAGGGTTGCGAAGGCTTGGCGCTTCTTCAGCGCCTAGCCGTAGCTGGGTGAGGGACGAGATGCCGGGAAATCCAGTGGTTTGTCCCTCACCCACTCCGCTAAGCCCTGCTTCGCAAGGGCTGCGCAGGGCAAGCCTCGTTGCCCTCTCCCTGAAGGGAGAGGGAAGATAAATTTCCATAGTGAGGCTTAAGGGTTTTTTAGCGATCACGGGTTAAACTGAAAATAGGACAAATGGGTAAAAGCCTGTTGTCTGGGGTTTTGTACCCTAAAAAAAAGTGGTACAATAGTGAAACCTGAAGCGGTTAAAATGCCAAGGTTTCGGGGTAAAGCAAAGCAAAGGAGCAAGCAATGAGAAAATCTACCAGAAGGGTCCTATTGGGCGCGGCGACACTTGCCGCAATATCGGGCATTGCGCATGACGCATATGCCGCTAAAGACAATTTGACAATCAACGCCAAAATCATCGCCGCTGTGAAAATCACCGCGACGCAGGCGCTTGATTTCGGCTCCCTTACGGAGACTACCGGTGGCACCGTGAAAGTCGACAAAGCGGGCGCCGCCACGGTTACGGGCAGTGTGAACACTGTCGGAGCAACCACGAAGCAGGGCCAGTTCAAAATTTCCGCGGCCAAGGCTGCCAAGCTGCAAGTGACCTTGCCGGCGACGGCGAAGATCGCGGCGGGCACCAAGACGATGGTGGTCAAGAGCTTTTTGATCAGCAGCGCGAAAGCCCTCGGCGCAACACCGTATAAAATTACGTTCGGCGCTACGGTCACGAAAAAGACCGACAACAACGTCGGCGCGACGCTGGTGGTAGGCGCGGGCCAGGCGACCGGTGCTTATACCGGAGCCGCGGTCATGACCGGTATCTATCAGTAAACGGACATACTCATTGCTTTACGAAGGCGCGCAGCCGGTTTTTCCGGCTCCGCTTTCCCTTGCTTTCTGGTCTATAAATTGCTTTCCCCGCGCAAGCGGGGATCCGGATGGATGGAGGTCCCCGCTTGCGCGGGGAAAGCAGAAAGAGAGAAAGAAAACAGGAAGAGAAGAAGGGATGGGGAAGACAGGATAAGAGGAAAGAATTTATCAGGTTTGTGATATAATATAAACGTATGGATTTTGTCAGGGGACTGCCCGTAATGGCCGGTAAAACGACACGGAAAAACACGAGAGTGCGCCTCAGCGCGGCGACGCTGACCGTCGTTTCCGGGTTTGCCGCCTATAACGCCGTCAATGCCATTGCCGCCACCGCGACGCTGCCGATCATCGCAAGGCTGGTGCGCGCGGTCGAGCTTACCGTCAACACGACGCTCGATTTCGGCACGCTGGCCATGACGGCCGAGCGGGCCGGGGTGGCGACGCTCGATCCGGGGCTGGACAGATTATTTGTGGACGGCGGCGGCGGTCTTTCCCTTGCGGGCGGCAAGCCCTCGGCGGGACGCCTGCTCATCAAGGGCGCGGAATTTCCCGTGGCCATCAGCATCGACGAGCCGAGCGTCAAGCTGACCAACGGCCTCAACTCGGTCGTCGTCAACGATTTCAATCTCGTGACCGCCAAGGGCGGCACCAAGATGACCTTCACCCCGACCGCGAACACATACCACTTCACCATCCCCATCGGCGCGACGCTGCACACCAAAACGGGGCAGGTCAGCGGGACTTATGTGGGATCGGCGAAGATATTCGCGAGTTATCAGTAGGGCGTGGTTCGCTTTTCGTCATTCTTCATTTCAGGTAATATGAAACCCTCTCCCGGTGGGAGAGGGCTGCGAAGGCTTAGCGCTCTTGCGCTTAGCCGTAGCTGGGTGAGGGGTTACGGTGGTGAATATTCGCCACCGTAACCCCTCACCCACTCCGCTACGGCTTTTCCAAGGGGAAAAGCCAAGCGTCGTTGCCCTCTCCCACCGGGAGAGGGAAGCAGGAGCGAATGACCAAAAACGAACACCCCCTCGAAACAGCGCGGCGGCTGCAGGCAAAAGGCAGTCTCGACGAAGCCATTGCAGCATACCGCCGCGCGGCGAAGGCGGAGCCGGAGAATGCGGAGCTGTATTACGGCTGGGCCTGCGCCAATTACGATCTGGGCTATCTGAAGAAGGCCGAGAGGCTGCTTGCGAAAGTGCTGGCGCTCGCGCCGGGACATGCGCCGGCCAATTCGAAAGTGGGAGCCATATATGCGCGGCAGGGCTGGCCGGGCTGGGGTATCTGGTATTCGCGCGAGGCGCTGAAACATGATCCCGCGTATCTTCCGGCGTATGGCAACCTTGCGATGGCGCTTATAGAGCGGGGCGATCTGTGGGAGTCGGAAACGATCAGCCGGGACGGGCTGAAAAAAGACGGCAACAGCCAGGCGCTTCATTCGGCGCTGGGGATGGCGCTGCACTTGCAGGGGCGCGCGCCTGAAGCCATAGAAGAATTCGAGCGGGCCATCGAACTTTCCGATGAGCTCAGGGCCGAGAATTTATGCATCCTGGGGATGCTGCATCTCAATCTGGGCGATACGAAGAAAGCCCTGCAGCATGTGCGGCGGGCGCTGAAAGCCGATCCCGGCCATGTGGAGTCGCATTACCTGTTCGCGGGCGCGCATAAATACAAGAAAGGCGATCCACATATAAAGCAGATGCAGCGCCTGCTGAAGAAAGTCGCAAAGACATCGCGCGAGGCGCAGCGGCTTCATTTCGCGCTGGGCAAGGCCTATGACGATGCGGGGGATGTTGACGCGGCTTTCCGTCACTTCGCGCAGGGGAACTGGATCGTGCGCTCCGGGTATAATTATACGACGGAAACCACGCGCAAGACTTTCGCCGCGCTCAAGAAAACATATGCGAAGGATTTCACCGCCAGGGAACTCGCGCCGCGCAAAAATGACATTACGCCGGTTTTCATCGTCGGGATGCCGCGCTCCGGCACGACGCTTGTCGAACAGATATTGTGCAGCCATCCCCAAATGGCAGCGGGCGGAGAGGCGCAATATCTGGAGCAGCTTTATACGCAGCATGGCGCGGCGAAGTCTAAAAACATCATGGATTTTCCCGGTGAATCGCTGAGGGCGATGCGGGATGAATATCTTGCGAAGCTCGCGCGGCATGCTCCGGGCGCTACAATTATTACCGACAAGATGCCGACCAATTTCCGGTTTATCGGTATGATCCGCATTCTTTTCCCGCAGGCGAAAATCATTCATTGCCGGCGGGAGCCGATGGATAGCTGCTTTTCGATATACAAGCACATGTTCAATGGGTTTTTCCCATTCGCCTATGATCTCGCGGAGTTAGGACAATATTATAAACATTACGAGGATCTTATGGCGTTCTGGCATGAAAAGCTGCCGGGCTTCATCCATGACGTGCAGTATGAGGAACTGGTCGCGGAGCAGGAGCGTGTGACAAGGGACATGCTTGCCTTCTGCGGGCTGAAATGGGACCCGGCCTGTCTGCAATTTCATAAGAAGGAACGGGCGGTGATGACCGCGAGTTCTTTGCAAGTCAAAAAGCCTTTATACAAAAAGGGAGTCGGAAGCTGGCGCAAATATGAAAAGCATCTGGGGTTGTTGAAGAAGGCGCTGGATTGATTTTCTCCCCTCCCTGAGGGAGGGGATTTGCGTTATGGATTCTGAGTGGACAAATCGCGCAGGATCAAACCGATAATGTTCTATCCGCTTGAAAAGTGAGATAAAGTATAGCACAATTCATAAGCAACTTTTTATCCGGAAATTCTGCTATCATTTACGACATGTCCCGCATCCATAAAGAACAGCAATCTAGGGGCCGTTACCTGCCTTCGGCGCTGGCGGCATTATTCATGCTTTTCCTCGCGCTCGCGGGGCTGATGTGGATCAACGAGGCGCAGGCGCTGCGCCTTAGCATGAAGCGCATTATTTTCGAGGGGCCCAAGCGCTCCGATATCATCACCATCATGAACAACACGGCGAAGGAGCAGACCTACCGCCTCGGCTGGCGCCATTACCGCATGGACGAGCGGAAATCCCTCATCCATATGCCCGAGGGCGAACCGGACAGCAGCGGGGTCAAATGGGCCGACGACATGATTAAATACGCGCCGCGGCGGGTGACCGTTCCTCCCGGCGGCTCGCAGCAGATCAGGCTTTTGCTGCGCCGACCGCGCGACCTTGAGCCGGGGGAATACCGCGCGCACTTGTGGATCGTCACCGAGATCGACGCGGATGAGTTTCAGGCAGACTCCAAAACGCCGGGGAAACAGAGTTTCAAGCTGGCGATGCAGCCGGCGTTGACGCTGCCGGTTTTCGTCCGGCACGGCGAGTTGAGCGCCAAAGCCACGATTACCGAGGCGAAAGTTTCAAAAGCGGATAAGGGCGGCACTATCAGTTTCCACCTGAACCGCGAAGGCAACCGCAGCCTTTACGGCGACCTGCGCATCGTCTGTTTTGCCAGCGGCGCGGAATTCGAGGCCAGCTACAGCCGCGGCACCGCCGTTTACCCGGAAGTCAAAAAACGCATCCTGGAATACGATTTCCCCATCCCGCCCGAGCAGGAAGCCAACTGCCGCAAGGTGAGGATCGAATACATCGCCGATAAAGAGGACACCCTCTACAGCGGCCAGGTGATGGCGAGCGCTACCGCGCAGATGTAATCCCGTATTTACCTTACTTCTTTTCCCTCTCCCTGAGGGAGAGGGCTGCGCAGGCTTGGTGAGGCCGAAGGCCGAACCTAGCCGAAGCTGGGTGAGGGGTTACGGTGTATAATTCAGGCACCGTAAACCCTCACCCACTCAGCTACGCCCTGCTTCGCCAAGAGGCTTCGCAGGGCAAGCTTCGTTGCCCTCTCCCTCAGGGAGAGGGATTTTTTATGAGTCGGCTAATTTGGTTCCATTAGAAAATCATCATTTAAGGGTTGGTCATCCACAGGATTTTTGATAGAATCAAGGTGGGCTACTACACTTAATCTTTCTCTATCTTGCTCGGGTTCTGAGCGTGAATCATAGGACGGCGTTTTTAAGGCGAATTGCATTCGCCGCGATGGCATTTGTGCTGATCGCAACGAGTGCGGTTGCGCCTCGCTCTTACGGGGCCGAGGTATCGGAACCCGAGGAGTACATATTCCGCGTTTTGATGCCTCCGCAATGGACCATCGCCGACGCGGTTTTCGCATACCAGTTCAAGGGATCCTACTATCTTCCCATCATTGAGCTGGCGGAAGCCTACGAATTCTTCGTAGAGGCTGAAACCGATCGCGCTTATGCAACGGGGTTTGCGGGGCGCGAAGAGAATACTTTTACCATTGACGGAGAGAAGAACGAACTGATCGTCAAGGGCGAGCGCAGGGAGCTGCCTGTCGATGCCCTTCTGCCGCCGGAATACCTGCCGGATGGAGACGATATCTACGTCCAGCTTGAGGTGCTGAACGAGATCTGGCCGGTGCGGATGTGGGTCGAGCTTTCGGCCATCACGATTTACGCGGATGCGGAGGAAGAGCTTTCCTTCGTGCGGCGCAAGCAGCGGGAGGAGAAGCGCGATATCTTCGAATCGCGCAAGGCGCTGAAGGGCGACATACCCGATCTTCCCTATCACGAAAATCCCTATCAATGGTTCGGCAAGCCGGTCCTCGACCTGCAATCCACGTTTAGCTATGACATGGATCACAGAACGCTTACGGGTTCGAACAGCATAAGCGGCAGCCAGCAGCTCGCAAAATTCGCCGCCGATTATTCGGCCACTTACGGCTTCGTGGAAGGCAAGCTGCGCCGCCCGGAAAGCATCCGGCTCAAATTCAAGCGGCAGGCGGTGGGCGAGGACGATCTGCTCGTCCCGACGCTCAAGTCGCTGGAATTCGGCGATATCAGCCTCGGGCAGAGGGACCTTGTCGGCAACAGCGCCAGCGGCCGCGGCGCCGTGGTTTCCAATACGCCGTCCGTCAAAACACGGGAGTTCGACCGCATCACCGTCGAAGGCACCGGCCCGCCGGGCTGGGAGCTTGAGCTTTACAACAACAACGAGCTGCTGGAGTTCGGCGTCATCGAAGGGGATGGCGAATACCGCTTTGAGGACGTCGTCCTCAATTTCGGCAATAACCGCATCCGGGTCATCATGTACGGCCCGCAGGGGCAGGTCAGGGAAGTAGTCGAGGAGCACAAAGTCGCGGGCGGCCTGATGGCGCCCGGCGAATTCCGCTACCGGGGCGGTTTCGTCGACACGGACCGGCAGCTGATCCGGCTGGAAGAGCCGGACCCTTCCGAGCCCGATCCCATCGTCACCCAGAACGCCGAGTTTTCCTACGGGCTCAATCAATGGCTGACGCTGTTCGGCAGTTATACGCGCACGCCTTTCGACAATGAAATCGAAAAATATTACACGGGCGGGCTTTCCGTCGGCACGTCTATCGGCGCCGCCGAGGTGGAGGCCTACCGGAACATCAACGGCGGCAAAGCCGTGGATACGCGCTTCATCACGCAAATCCTCGGCGTGCGCCTCAACCTGCGCAGCGCGTTTTTCAGCAAGTTCGAAAGCGAGGAGGCGGGGCAGGGCGACAACGCCAAGAAATTCGAAGCGGAATTGCAGGCCCACACCAATATCCCGCTGCCGTTCATACCGGTCGCGTTCGGCCTCAATGTGCTTCACCGCGAATTCCGCAACGGCGATGTCAATACGGACGTGGATACCTCGCAGACTTTCACCGGCGGGGGCCTGCGTTTCGGTCACGGCACGACAAGCCGTTTCGTCAACGAAATCCATCAGGCGTCGACGGGCGATTTCAACGTCACCTGGAACAAGGGCAACTGGCAGACACGGGGCGCGTTCAATTACACCATCCACCCCAAGGCAGAGCTGAGCAGCGGCACGACGGAAATAAGATACAATCCGCGCGACGATTTCCAGGCCGCGGTCAACCTGCAGCACGCCTTCCCTGATTCGATAACCACAATCGGCACGCAGCTGGGCTACGACTTTAAAGATATCCTCGCCTCGATCGACGCGAACTACCGGCAGGAGCGCGGCTGGCAGTTCATCATGCGGGCCTCGACCTCCCTCAATCCCTATTATCCGGACCGCTCCTACAGGCTTTCCAGCCTCTCCAAGAGAAACCATTCGCCCGTGTTTGGCCGCGTCTTCGTCGACCGCGACGGCGACGGAACATTTAGCGAGGGCGACGAGCCGATCGAAGGCGCCCGTCTGCAGATCGACCGCGGACGCTCGCAGGAAGTCACGAACAAAGACGGCTTTATCGTCAGCACCATGCCCTCCGACCAGATCACGGCGGTCATGGTCGATGAAAGCTCGCTGCAGGATCCTTACTTCAAGCCCGCGATCGAGGGCTACAGCACGACGGGCCTGCGCGGGACCATGCCCGGGTTTGATTTCCCGGTCGTGGAAACCGGCGCCATCGACGGCACGGTCTGGGGGGATCCCAGCGGCAAGCCGATCTCCGGCATGATCCTTCAACTCGTCAGGGAGGACGGCACGGTCTACATGACGACCGATACCGCCTTCGACGGTTATTACGCATTTGAATTCATCCTGCCCGGCACCTACACGGTGCGGGCGGACCCCTCATATCGAGTCAATGTCCCGGACGAGACCGTCACGGTCTCTTCTGAAGAGCTCTTCGCCTTTGGCGTGGATCTCTATCTCCTGGAGCCGGCTGCAGAAGAGAGTGCAGCTGACCAAGCGGACGGAGAAAGTGGTGGAGTAGCCCAAACCTACCACGCTCCAGCTGTTCTCGGGACAGAACAGCCGGCTCCTGCCTCTCCTCAGGACGGGGGTAGCTCCCCCGCCGCCGGAGACATTCCCAATGGGGGTGCTCCCTCTGTCGAGGAAAGCCTTCCGGACCTGGGTAGCTCCCCGGTCATGGAAGACGTTTTCGACAGGGAAATACCCTCCATCGTGAAAAACGTTCGGATCGGAGAGCATCCTGACAAGGTTCGCCTTGTTCTGGATCTCTCCGCGCCGGCGTCTTATACAATTGATGAAGGCGAGGAAGGCCTCGTCATTCTGATCGACCTGCCAAATTCAACATGGGAAGCGCCCGTGTCCGACGAACTGCAATACAGCATGGTATTCAAGGGATTCAATATGGAACCGCTGCCGGAAGGCGGATCGCGCATGATCCTGCGCGCGCGCGGCGCGATGCGCGTCAAACACCACGAAATCCTGCCCGCGAGCGGGGAGCAGGGGCCGCGGCTGGTGATCGATGTGGCGAGGAAGTAATTGACAAAAAGGTTCTCATTGGGTACTATTAGATGATAACGATTATTGAGACGAGCCAGTTCATTGGCAAAGCCGCGAAGGTTTTGACGGCGGCTGAAAAGGACGAACTGATGGATTTTCTGGCCCGCCATCCGGCGAGCGGGGATGTCATCCCCCGAACTGGCGGCGTTAGAAAACTCCGGTTCGGAGCGAAAGGGAAAGGCAAGAGCGGCGGCGTAAGGGTTATATATTATTACTACGACAAGAATAATCCTTTGCTGATTTTTACCGTTTTCGGCAAAGGCGAAAAAACAAATCTTACGGCGGAAGAGGAAAACGCCTTGTACGGGATCGTGCAGAAGATCAAGAAGGAGATGAAAAAATGACCAAGGCAGGCAAGGAGATTATCGCGGGCGCGGAAGATGCCTTGGCCTATCTCAAGGGCGACAAGACAAAAGGCCGTGCGTACAAGGTGCGGATCGCCGATGTTAACGTTAAAAATATCAGGAAGAAACTCGGCATGACGCAAGAGGATTTTTCCGAAACTTTCGCCATCCCTGTTTCGACCATCAAGAAGTGGGAGACGAATAACCGTGTCCCGGAAGGGCCGACGAAGGCTTATTTGATGGTTATCGATAAAAACCCGGCGGCTGTGAAAAAGGCGCTGGAAGCGGCGGTGCGTTAGAGCGTTGTCGTTTTTTTAAGCCCCTAAAAAGACTGCCTCCCATTGACGGAAGGCAGCCGCGCTGGCACCTGTTCCCCCCGGCCGCTCCTTGCCAAGCCCTGCCGGGAAGATCAGGGAACCGATTTACCCTCATTATATATACGACGGGGAGCGGCGGGCGGATCATGGAAAACAGCTCCCTTTTTATGCAAGGCTGAATCCCTTGAATATACCGAGGCCCAGATATTTTTGCAGGACGGCGGCAAGATCGAAATCCGAAGCCATTGCGGCGGCGCCTGCGATGGTGTTTCCTTCATGCAGCGCCTTGAGAAAAACATATTCGGTATCCGCGAGTGTTGCGAGTTCGACTTTAAACTCCATACGGAAGACCATCAATTTTGCGCCTCTATGACCGATATCCAGTGTTTCCCGCAGTTGTTCGCGGCGGCAGAATTCGGCGATTTCGTCGAGCGGGAACGGGGATTCAATCAGCGCGAATGACTCGCGGAACGCGAAGCGCAGGGACGGCAGGCGGTCATGCGGAACTTCCGCCAGCGCGGCGGGGTCAAGCGCGGCATCGTCGGGCGCATAGTAAACGATTTGCTGCGTCCATTCGAGGCGCGTCATGTCGGACAGATAGGGCAGATTTTTCGCCGGTTCGTAAGCCTTGATAAAATCCGGAAATGTGACGCCGTAAAGATTGATATTGCCTTCCGCCGGAAGATTCTGCACGACATAGGCGCGGATCGCCTGATCGAGAAAGTCCCGTCCGACGAGTTTTTCCGTCATCGGCATTGAAGCAAGAAGCGCATCGGCGAGGTTGCGGATGACGTTGTTGCGGTAGATTTTCAGGCGGTTCTCCAGACAGACGCCGCGATCATCCCGGAAAACCGCGCGCATATCGTCGTCCAGCCGCGCCGGGTCGAGGATGATATTTTTAAATTTTTCCTGAAAATCATTCAGCCGCATCGAGCATCCCGTCCGCATGCATGTTGATGACTGCCTGCGCCTTGTCCGACTGGGCGACGAGTTCCGGCAGTTCCGGAATATCGCCGTCCCATTCGACCAGCGCCGATACGCCGCCGAATTTGCCGATGGCGTAATCGAACAAATCCCACACTTCATTGCGCACCGGGCGGTTGTGGGTGTCGATCAGGATCGCGCCGTCCTCGAATGTGCGTTCGGTGTGACCCGCGAGGTGGATTTCCTTCACCGGGCCGGGACGGATATTGTCGATGTAATTATAAGCGTCGAAACCGTGATTGACCGACTGGACATAGATATTGTTGATGTCGAGCAGGATGGAACAGCCGGCGCGGCGGGCAAGCTCGTTCATGAATTCGTATTCGGGCATTTCGTCGATGGCGAAGGACAGGTATGTCGAGGGGTTTTCAACCAGCATCGTCCGGCCCAGATAATCCTGCGTTCTGCCGACATTCGCGCAAAGCCTCTCCAATGTTTCCGCCGTATAGGGCAGGGGCAGCAGGTCGTTGAGATGCGCATTGCCGCTCGCGCTCCATGAGGCATGGTCGGAAATCTGAAACGGCTCGAAGATATCGATCACTTCTTTAAACTGACGGAGATGGTTTTCATCGACCGGCTGGTCGGAGCCGAGCGAGAGGCCGACCGCGTGCAGGCTCAGGGGATATAGTTCGCGGGCCTTGCCGAGAAAATGGCGGTGCGCGCCGCCGCAGAAATAGTTTTCGGGATGGACCTCGATCCAGCCGATGTCCGGCTTCTGCCCGAGAATGTCCCGGTAGTGCCTTGCGCGCAACCCGATCCCGGAAGCCCGGAACGGGGCTTCCGGAAGCGGATGAGCGTTTTTATCGTCAGCGGATTTCAGTGGTCCTTGCCTTCTTCTTTAGCGGGCGCAGCTTCAGCGGGAGCCGCGTCTTCAGCTTTGACTTCCGCCGCGCCTGCGGGGGTCAGGGATCCGCCTGCCAGTTTTTCGCAAAGCCCGGCGGGTAGCGATATCCATTCATTCTTGTCGCCGTCGGCGGTGGCGTGGCTCATGCAGCTATGGGCTTTCGCCGCATCGCCGCAATCGTTGTGGCCTGCCTTGACGACGCCGTAGCATTTTTCTTTTGCCTCAGTTTCCTCGGCATTGACGGCTGTCGCGCCCGCGATGGCGAGGGCGACCGCGCCGGCGATGAAACCGGCGGTTACTGCTTTTTTGATACTCATTTTGTTTGGCTCCTTGCTGGGTTAAAAAAGTAACGCTCAAGAGTACGGCGCTGCTTTTGTACTCGCAACGTTTTTAATTATATTTTTCAGTGTTTTGCTGTTCTTTTATGTCCGGGCTTAACCATTTATTTACCATAAATATTATAGAATTTTAATAACTTTTGAGTTTATAAACTCCAGTTTGCAAGGTGTTTCATGACGGACAGGGATTATAAAAGTACTATAGAAGGAGTTTGGGATCCAGGCTGCACGACCTATAGCTATGCCGGGCCCAATGGCGATACCCTGCACATCGAAATTCCCGAGGAAATCGATAAAATCCAGCGCGGCCTTAAGGAGCTGGGCCTCTATGATGGCAAAATCGACGGCATGTTCGGCGAGAAGAACGGCGGCGGGCTTAAAAATCTTATCACCGGCATGCAGGAAGTGGCAGGGGCCAAGCCGACCGGTGAGTATAATCCGGAAACCAGGGATCTATTGAAGAAAAGTATCGATACCGCTGAACAAGGCGGCATGGACAAGGAAAAGATACAGACCCTGCGCGAGATGCAGGAAGCGATCGAGAAGCTTGACACTATCAAGGCACCAGGGCGCGAGCGCGACACGGTGCTGGATACGATTTATAACCCCAAGCATTACGAAGCCGACCCCGGCATGTGCAAGGACAACCTGCTGCTGCAAATGCCGCAGCTCGATCCGGAAATGAAGGCGGAGTTAAACCGCGGAGCGCAAGCTGCGCCCGAGCCTGATAAAGGCGGCGGCGTGCAGGCCGTGACGCCGGATGCCGGCCTAGCGGGACGCGCCGCGCCGGATGTTCCCGAAGCCGGGCAGCCCGATGGGCTTGTTGAACGAGTGTATAGCAATGCCGCGCAGGAAGATATCGTGACGGAAAAAGGCCCGAGCGGATGGGAAGATAGAGATATTGCCGGGGCCGGAGAGGGCGAAAAGCCAGAAATAAATCAATTCGGTCAAGGGAATCCGGATATTGATTTCAAGGGCCTGACCCCGGTTGACAGAATGCCTGTCCTCAAGAGCGACGGTGAAAACGTGGACAACATGCCTGTCATCAGGCGCGATAGCCCAGACGTGGACAACATGCCAGTCATCGGGGAAGGCGACAGAGCGGTTCCGCAAGCAGACGGCTCGAACGCCTTTTTGGCCAAGGCCGATTCCGCACCTTACGACGTCGTGGCAGAGGGCAATATCGATACGGGATGGAGCCTGTCGGCCGCCTTCGACAAGGCGCTCGCCGCTGTCGGCATCGGTCTTGATTCAAAACCCGAGGCCGGCGCGACTGTAACTGCCGATAGCACCAGGACGTATCAAGGCCCGACAATGGCCTAGCAAATCTAAATCAATAGCGGACAACGGCGCTCCGGGCCTGTATGATCCGGTTCTATGCCGGTGCGGGATATCTTACATAACAAAGAACGGCTTTACGGCCTGCTTCTGATGACGGCGTTTGCCGTCATGCCTTTGATTGCGCTGGTCGCGCCGCGATTCATTGCTTACTGGCCGGGGATCGTGGGGCTTTGCGCGTTGGTTTCGTTTCCCTTTGTCTTTGGCGAAAAACCGGAAATTCCCAAAACCGCGTTGTTGTGGATTGCCGCCATTCTCGGTCTTGCGGCCTTGAGCAGTCTGTGGGCGATCGACGGCGGGTACGTGCTGGAGCGGACGCTGAAAATCGCGCTGGTCCTGCTGCCGGGCGCGGCGCTGCTGGCGGCGGCGCGGTCCGTGCCGCTGGCGGCGGTCAGGCCGTTTCTGCCGCTGTGCATCTGGGCGGTAGCGGCGGGCGCTGTGCTATGCGCGCTGGAAATCATGCTGGATTTTCCGCTGCAAAGAGCGCTGAACGGGCTGGTCAGCATCAAGACGATCGCGCCCGCCAATCTCAACCGCAGCGTGGTCGCGGTGCTGTGCGTCCTGTTCACGGCGGCCGGGATGGCGCTGCGGCTTTACGGGCAGCGGGCGGCGGGGCTTTTCGTTGCGGCCATCCTTATGGTTGCGGTGACGCAAAGCCAGTCGGCGCAGCTTGGTTTTATCATGGCCATGATCTGTTTTCTCGCGTTTCCGTTCAGCCGTAAAAAAGCCTGGTACGGGTTGGCTGCTATTCTTGCCGCCGGGGTGCTGGCGGCGCCGTTCCTTGCGATGTGGATGTTCGACAGCTTTGCCGCCGCCGTCGAACAGATGCCGGTTTTAGGCAGGGGAGGAGCGTTCGGCAGCGAGCGGCTGGAGATATGGGACAAGGTCGGGCGCTACGCGCTGCAAAGGCCCTTGTATGGCTACGGCATCGAAGCGACGCGGCTGATTACAGATTTCGATACAGCCCAGATTTACAGAAAAGGAGTCACCGAACTTCATCCCCATAATTTTGCGATCCAGTTATGGATAGAATTTGGAGTCATCGGCGCGCTGGCCGGCGCTGCGTTTCTCGCGCATGTTCTGAAGGTTCTGAGCAGCGCCAATCCCGGACAGGCGCGGATTGCGCTGCCGACATTCATGATTGTATTGAGCGCGGCGGCCTTCGGTTACGGGTTGTGGCAGGGGTGGTTTCTGGGCCTGATTATATTCACAATTGCATTTGCGGCGCTGGGGATGCGGCTGTACGATGAAGGGCAGTCGTGAATTTTCATTTCACAGGAGCAAGTCATGGATCAGGACAACAAGCCGGAACAGCGTAAAAAACTAACCTCCAGCAACGGCCTTCCGGATTTCAACCTTATCGTTCACGAATTGTGGAAGGGCGACCTGCCTTTGCTGCAGGTGTTCTGGCTTTATTATTTCACCGTGCTGTTCGTGCTCAAGGTGATGGGCGATATGCTGCTGTTTCTTGCGAGCGTGTTCGGTATCTTCGAACTTGTGTGGGCCGGATTCATGATCAAGCCGGTCATTTTCGCGGCGGACCGCTACAAAGGCCCCGCGAACTGGAAGATGGCGGCCAAGGTCGGGGTTTTAGGCATCGGCCTGCTGGTCATCGCCGATGTGGTCGGGAAGATATTCTAAGGCCCCAATTCATTACTCTTCATAATCGTCATCCCGGACAATGCCTTCGGCATTTCCGGGATGACGGTAATAGGGGTTAAAGCAACGATAAAACCCACTTATGAATGAAATAAGCGCCGATCAGCAGGACAAGGCCTGAGCCGTATAGCCACCAGAAGTCGAGATGAAGTCTGGACGCAAGCAGGAACGGGACGAAAAAGAGCAGACTCAGCGGAATTGCGGCGAAAATGCTTTGCGCGAAGCGGACGCTGGTTTCGGGATTCTGGTATTCGATATAGGAGAACGGCAGCACCAGCAGCGTCAGCAGCGGCAGGGCGGCGATGAAACCCGCGAGTTCGGGCTTTTTGCCCGACAGCCATGAGGCGAAGGCGATGATGAAGGCCGAAGCCAGAACCTTAAAGGTTGCAAAAAGCACGGTTATTGTGTTCCATTTCGGTTGCGTTATAGCTTCTTGATATACGAATTGTGAGTTTTCGACAATGCGCACGATCATGTCCTGGGCGGCGTGGCCCGGGTTATTTACGGTTTGCATGCTGATCACCGCCTACGGCTTTGCCGCGGGCCAGCCGGTGCTGTTCTTTAACTTCGCTTATCTGTTTCTTGCCGTGTCGCTGCTTGCGCTGGAGCGGATCATGCCGCACGAGCCGGAGTGGAACGAGGATGACGGGCAGACTCTCGCGAATATCGCGCATACGCTTCTCAGCAAGGGGACGGTGCAGACGCTGGTCGTTTTCAGCGCGGCGATCGGGCTTGCGACGCTGGTGACGCCGATGAGCGAGCCGGGGCGCGGCATCTGGCCGCGGGAGTGGCCGCTGTGGATCCAGGTTCCGCTGGGTATCGTTACCGCTGAATTCGGGCTTTACTGGGCGCACCGCATCGCGCATGAATGGCTTGCGATGTGGAAATTCCATTCCGTGCATCACAGCGTCACGCGGCTGTGGATCGTCAATACGGGGCGGTTTCACTTCGTCGACAGCATTAAAAGTATTCTGGCGGGCATGGCTGTCCTGCTGACGCTGGGCGCGCCGATGGAGGTTCTTATCTGGCTGTCCGCCACCACGGCGTTTATCGGCATGCTGACCCATTGCAATGTCGAAATGCGCTTTGGCTTTTTGTCATGGATTTTCAATACGCCCGAACTACATCGCTGGCATCACAGCCGCAAGCTTCGCGAGGGCAACAGGAATTACAGCGAAAACGTCATGCTGTGGGACCATGTGTTCCGGAGCTTTTTCAACCCGGCCCGCCGCCCGTCCGCGAATATCGGCATTTACGAATATATGCCGCCGGGGTTCTGGCAGCAGCTTGCCTACCCGTTCAGGCAACTAAAACGGCGGGAATCCTGGGGTTTTTACCGGGCTGAATAATAAAATTTAGCTAAAATCCAATCTATTTTTCATATCATATTAATTTGGGTCTGCCATAATATTAAAATATTAAATGTGCGGGGTAAGCAGTGTCATTTGAGCGTTGCGATTTTCTGTTAGGAAACGGCTATTCGATAGTCATTATCGTTCCGGCGCACCTGCCGGAAGCCGAAACCTATACGGTATCGGTGAGCGACCGGGACATTAAATTCCGCGCGGGCTATGAAAACATCGCGGAAATGCCCTATCAGGGCGGCGAGATATTCCGCCGCATCGCCAACAATACGCAGGTCGGGCTGGTGGAATATACTCCCGGCGCGGGGGAAGAGTTTCCCAAACACATTACCTATGTTGCCTATGTCGAAGTCAGGAGGGCCGTGTAATGGAACTGATGGGCAATGAACTGATTACCAAGGCTCTGGGGACACAGGGTGAGTGTTTCCTGCAGCCCAGCATGAACGGCACTGACGGCGGGTCTTTCAGAGCTTTGCAGGCAGACATCATGAATGCCATTGGCCTTGATGTGAAGGCCCCGGCGGCGGAGAGTCTTCACGGCACATTCAATTGCAGCGTTGCCGGCGTTCCTGCAAAACTCGAAACGGCCGATCTGCTGCTTGGCACGCAGCCGGGTATGAAGCCGGAGCTTGCTCCCGGCATGAAACCCTCCTGATTTTCCAAAGCCTCTTGTCATTTACCAGTTTTTGCTGTTTAGTGCGTACCATAACAACCTTTGGTATGCGCGGCCATGGCGCTGAAAAAAGCTTTTATTACAGGGATTACGGGACAGGACGGCGCCATTCTGGCGCGGTTTCTTCTTGCCAGAAATTACGAAGTCCACGGAATGCGCCTTTACAGCGCGACATCCGATACGGAGCGTTTTGATCTCGTTTCCGGTCACGGCAATTTTCATCTGCATTACGGCGACCTGCTGGACGGCGGCAATCTGAAACGGCTTATCGATACGATCGGCCCGGATGAGGTTTACAATCTGGGAGCGCAGAGTCATGTGAAGGTCAGTTACGCCGTGCCGGAGGCAACGGCTCAGATCAACGCGCTGGGGACGCTGCGGCTGCTCGAAGCCGTCAGGGACATGACTATCCGTTTCTATCAGGCGGGCAGTTCGGAGATGTTCGGCAATGCGTCCGCGCCGCAGAACGAGCAAACGCCGTTCGCGCCGTGCAGCCCTTATGCGTCGGCCAAGCTTTACGCTTACTGGCTGGTCCGCAATTACCGGCAGGCTTACGGGCTTCACGCCTCGAATGGCATCCTGTTCAATCATGAAAGCCCGCTGCGCGGCGAGGAGTTCGTCACCCGCAAAATCGCGCGGGCGGCCGCCGCTATCGCGGCGGGGATTCAGGACAGGCTTTTTATCGGCAATCTGAACGCAAAGCGCGACTGGGGCCATGCGGGCGATTATGTCGAAGGCATGTGGCTGATGTTGCAGCAGGACGCGCCGGACGATTACGTGCTGGCGACGGGGCGCTCGCACAGCGTCAGGGAATTCATTGAAGCCGCCTTTGCCTGCGCGGGAATGCGGTTAGAGTGGCGCGGCGCGGGGCTTGACGAAAGAGGGCATGACGCGGCCAGCGGCAGGATGCTGGTGGAAGTGGATGCGCAGTTTTTCCGGCCCAATGAAGTGCATGAATTGCGCGGGGACGCGGGCAAGGCAAGAGAAGTTCTGGGCTGGCAGCCGCGCGTATCGTTCCGGGAGCTGGCCGCGGAGATGGTTCAGGCGGAAGTTACCGCCATGGCGGGAGGACAAGCGAATGAACAAATCCTTCGCGCTGCGGAATAAGAAAGTCTGGGTCGCGGGGCACCGCGGCATGGTCGGCGGCGCGGTCGCGCGCAGGCTCGCGAATGAGGAGTGCGGAATTCTCACGACATCCATCGACCTGCGCGATCAGGCGGAAGTGGATGCATGGCTTGCGCAGGCGCAGCCGGACGCCGTTATCCTCGCGGCTGCCCGCGTGGGCGGGATCGCGGTCAACAGCGCCTGTCCCGCTGATTTTATTTACGATAATCTGATGATCGAGGCGAATGTCATTCATGGGGCTTACAAGTGCGGCGTGGACAAGCTTTTGTTTCTGGGATCATCGTGCATCTATCCGCGCGATGCCGCGCAGCCGATGGCCGAGGAGGCGCTGCTGACTGGCGCGCTGGAGCCGACGAACGAGTGGTACGCGCTCGCCAAGATCGCGGGAATCAAACTGTGCCAGGCTTACCGCCGCCAGCACGGCTGCGATTTCATCGCGGCGATGCCGTGCAATCTGTACGGGCCGGGCGATACCTATGACGCCGAAAAATCGCATGTCATTCCGGCGCTGCTGATGAAAATGCATGAGGCGAAGGCCCGGCGGCTGAGCCATGTCGAGCTTTGGGGCACAGGCGCGCCGCTGCGCGAATTCATGTATGCCGACGATCTCGCGGACGCGCTTGCGTTCCTGCTGCGGAATTATTCGGGCGAGCAGCATGTCAATGTGGGCAGCGGGGAGGAAATTTCGATTGCCGCGCTTGCGAAGGAAGTTGCCCGCGTGACCGGTTATAACGGCGATATCGTCTTCAATCCCGCAAGACCGGACGGCGCGCCGCGCAAGATCATGGACAGCGGGCGCATCCATGCGCTGGGCTGGCGGGCGAAAACGGGCCTTCATGAAGGACTTGAAAAAGCCTACGAGTGGTATGCCCGGAATATCAGGGTTTCGCATGCCGCGTGATCCGGGAAGCGCGGATCTGTCCGCCATCGTGCCGGTGATTCTCGCGGGCGGCAGGGGGCGGCGCCTGTGGCCGCTTTCGACGGCGGCAAGGCCAAAGCCTTTTCTTAAACTGCCGGGCGGAAAATCGTTCCTGCAAAAAACCGTGGAACGCGTTGCCGGGCTGAAAGCGCCCCTTATCGTTTGCGCGGCGCGGCACCGCGCACTGGTGATGGAACAGGCGCAGGCGGGAGAGATCATTTGCGAGCCGGAACCGCGCGGCACGGCGCCCGCCATCGCCGCCGCCGCGCACCTGCTGGCGGCGCGGGGCGATCCGCTGATGCTGGTGATGCCGTCGGATCATGCGATCAGGGAGCCGGACATTCTTCTCGATGCCGCAAGCAGGGGATTGCGGGCGGCGCAGGCGGGGATACTGGTCACGTTCGGCGTTACGCCGCATGCGCCGTCAGTCCATTACGGCTATATCAAAGCCGGGGAAGCTCTTGAAAACGGTCTGCATCGTATCGAATCTTTCGTTGAAAAACCGGGCAGGGAAACGGCGCGGGCTTATCTGCGCAGCGGGAGCTATTTCTGGAACAGCGGCATTTTCCTTTTCTCGGCGAAAACATATCTTGCCCGCCTGAAAAGGCAGCAGGCGGAAATGCACGATCAGGCTTATAAATCAGTGCGTTCAGCATTGCGGCGCAACAATTCCGTGTTTCTGGACAGGGAATCCTTTTCCGCTTGCCCCGCGCTTTCTATCGATTATGCTGTCATGGAAAGGGAGGCAGAGTGCGCCGTCATTCCCGTGTCAATGGGATGGCGCGATCTGGGGACATGGCTATCGCTGCTCGCCGCAGCGATGGAACGCTAGAGTCGCCAGACTCATACCGATGAAAAAAGTCAGTCTGATACCTTTTGTCTGCAGCGCGGGGGGACAGGTGCCCGGTTCCGAAAAGGGCGCGCTTGATCTTAAAAAATCCGGTTTGGCCGAAGCGTTGCGCAAGGCGAGCCGGCTTGCGGTCGGCTGGCAGATCGATCCCGCCGAGATTTACGATCTGCCGCAGGGCGAGGCCGCGCATAAAAACCTGCCGCCGCTGGGATCGCGGGAGCGCAAGGACATCGTCGTGTGGCATTGCCGTTATCTTCAGGCGCAGGTTTTGAAAGCGCTGCATGAGAAGAAATTGCCGGTAACGATAGGCGGGGATCATGCGATGGCGGTCGGTTCCATTTCGGCGGTCGCGAAGTTTAAAAACGCCTATGGGCGCACGGGCGTCATCTGGATCGACGCGCACGCGGATCTCAATACGCCGGACACTTCGCCGTCGCAGGCGATCCACGGCATGCCGGTTGCCGCGCTGATGGGGATGGGCGATATGGATTATGTCGAGATCGCGGGCGACCGGCCTGTCATCAATCCCCGCCATATCGTTTATATCGGCCTGCGCGATATCGATCCGGGCGAGCAGGAATATATCAAGCGGTTCGGCATCCCGGTATTCACGATGCAGGACATCAGGCGCCTTGGCATAAAGGAAGTGTTCGCCCGCGCCGTGGCCCTGCTCGAGGGGACGGTTGCCAAGGTCATTTCCGTTGATCTCGACGGGTTCGACCCCGCGGAAGTGCCATCGGTGGGTTCGCCCGCGGCGGGCGGCCTTGCAACGGAAGAAACGCTTGAAGCGCTGAAGGAACTTTCGGAAAAGGTCGCGTTCGACCTGATCGAGATCGCCGAATACAACCCCGCGCTGCCGGGCCGGGACAAGACTTATTCCTTCGTAGAAAAGCTGCTCAATGCCCTGTTGCCGTCTTGAAGGACTATAAAATCCGGTCTATTCTCTAGAAGAAATTATTTACCTTATTGGGGAAGGATCCGTCTCATGAAATACCGTTTGCTTATTCTGACCGTTGCCATGGTTGTTGCTGTGCCGTTCGCCTTTGCCTGCGCGGAAGAAGATCCTTCCAATATCGCGCCGGAAGCCACCGCTCTGCAAAAGATCGCCCCGGAGGCGGGAGGCAAAGCGGCCGATGCGGAAGAAGCCGGCGATTTCAGCGTCCAGCAGAAGTTAGATGCCGAAGAGGCGAGCTGGATGAAGGGGACTATCTTCGACAGCGAAGTGACGGGCGGCACTGTGCAGGATCCCGCTACGCTGCAGCGGCGGCCTTATCTCGGAACGCCGAACAAGAATTAATTTCAGCCGCCGATCCTGCGCAGCGTGATGAAGATGAGTTCCTTGCCGTATTCAATCTGGCCCGACATCTGGATCTGGTCGCCCTTGCGGGCGAAGCGCAGGATCGATTCATAAGTGACGGGTTCGCGCGTCGGCGAACCATCGGGGCGGTTTAGCGCAAAGTCGCTGCGGGCCTTGGAAGGATCGGCGACGGAGATCATCTTGATCTGCTTGTTGTTCAGGATCACGAATTCACTGGTCCAGACGACCTTGTTTTCATCGACGCGGCTGGTCTTGCCGTCGCGTATTTCGGTGACGCCGTCGCTCTTGCGCTCCAGCGGCCCGTCGTAATTTGAAACCGTGCTGACCTGATATTTGCCGTCGAGTTCCGAAGCCATCGCGTCCTCCGTCATAGGTAGCATAATGCAATAAGTGGAAAAAGAAAATGCCGTGTGGCGGCCCTGGAATCCCCGGACTTCAGGCGGCCGCCTGCCGGTTGCCGACAGGTGATGCGTTGAGTTTGCGCCTGAAGCCCAATTTGAGGTGAGGAGCTTTTTCCAAACCGCGCAGACTTTCCGGCACGGCGCCGGTTCGCATGTAGTGGAAACAATGCATGTCCTCGCCGGGATAGACGCGAAGAGCACCGTAGGTGCGGCCAATCAGAATATAACAGGCAATTTCTTCGGCGAGATAGGCCATGCTGTTGTGTAGAGCGCGTTCGAAATCAAATGCTTCGTGGCGGTTATAGCGCCTTGATATGTAGTTCAGAGCGTCGGTTTCAAAGGCTGTTCTCAGGCCGGAGTCTTCATCGCGAAAGGCAATTAATTCCCGGTGCAGCGCTTTGTAAGCGGGATGGCTCAACCATTCGTCCCAGCGCTGGACAATAATTTCGGTGCGTTCCGCCGCATTCAGGGCATCGTGATTCCGCTCGAGCCAGAGGTCGCCTTTTGCACGGGTCTGGAAATACGCTGCTGCCTCACTCGCGCCGTCGCACATCAGCGAGTATCTGTACAGCGTGTCGCTCAGCGTTATGATGCAGCGGGCAAAGCGTTTGTCTGCCCAGCGGATGGTCGAACGGAATTTGTCGCCTTCCTGGTTGAAGTTGCCGAGGCTGATGCCCAGCTCACAGCCCTGAGAGTCTGTCCATCCCCGTTCGCTCGAGGTTTTGATCGCGTATTCATGCATAGGTTTTTTCCGCGATTGTCGTTTCCGGGGCGCTGCCTATGCTCCAGAGTATCTCGAATTCCAGACGCTTGACGTTGGCGATGTCGGAGTTATTGATGATGATGATTTTCTGGATATCGCCGCGCGGGTGTTCGGGCGAGGGCTCGTTCTGCACTACGATGGCCAGCTTGTCGCCGTAAACCGTGATCGGGTTGTTGATGTAATAGCCTTTGGGAAGCCAGCGGTACTCCTTCAGCGGATACAGAAGGTACTTATCGCCGTACCGCACCAGGTTGCGGATCGCGGTGCCGGTCTTTCTGATGAGTAGTTCGCGGTCGACGACATGGGCCGGGGAAATGGAATTGTCGATGAAACTGTGCAGGATTTCGGTCTCGGCACCTTTGACGGTGTAATATATGTCATCCAGCAGCTTCAGGTAAATATTCTCATCTTCCCTGGTCTTCTCGATGACCTTGACCAGGTCGTCGCGGAAGCGTACGCCGTTGTGCGGCAGGAACTCGATCCCGTATTTTTCGAAGGTGCTGCGGATCGCGCTCAGGGTCTTTTCGCCAGAATTGACGCGGCCGTTTTCCAGAAGCTTTATGGTGGGGACCGAAACCTCGCCGCATTTTTCGGCAAGCGCTGTCTGGCTCCAGTCCAGCATGGCCCGTGCGGCCTTGATCTGTTCCCTGCTTATCATTTTCTTTGCTTTGTTTCGCCCTTTATAAAAGAACTATCCAAAAAGGTCAATATCGTTATATCCGCTAACGTTATAGCGATTGTTTTAGCCTTTTGGCATAAAAATAATATATTTTTTAGGTTGACATAACCTTTTAGCGGGGTGTAGGGTGTCCTACCCTATTGAATTATCGCGTGTGAATTTCGTCCCGGGTTTGGCTCTCCGCCAAATTCCCCACACACACAAAGGCGATTTTCCGCGCGATAATACGGACCGGTCTGGATGAAATATTTCCGCGGTCCAACTATTTAAGCCTCCCTGTGAATTGAAGGCCGCCGCCATTTTTTTGGCGGCGGTTTTTTGTTTCCCGGATTGAAAATATTTTTTTGCGGCTTGACCGGATACCGCGATTGAACCTGCGTTCCGCACTTCCTGTTGGGCAGGGAGAGTACAACGCATTTTTTTCTGAAAGGAGAAGAATCATGACTTCCGATATCACAATCACAGGTCTTACAAACAGCACGACAAGGGTGATGGATTCGACTTCCTCATCCACGCTGAGCAGATTGCGCGGAGCGAACCGCGTCGAAGGGACTGCCGGCGACGATGAGCTGAACGGCACGCTCGGCGATGACGTCATCATCGGCGATGCCGGCAACGACACCTTGATGGGCTTTTCGGGCAACGATATTTTCGATGCCGGCGACGGAGACGATATTATTTCCGGCGGCGCGGGCAACGACATCCTGCATATAGGCAGCGGCGCGGATATAGTTCTGGCCGATGCCGGCACGTCCGGTGAGGGAAATGACGTCATTCGGGATTTCACCGTCGGCGAGGACACCATTGAGTTCGGAGTGACCAGTTTGCTGGCGGCAGCATCCCAGTTTGCATTGCAGGAACCTGCGGCTCCAACCCCAACCCCGACTCCAACACCAACCCCGCTACCTACCGAACCGGGCCAGCCCGGCGCTCCTTCCGCCGACGATGACGATCAACCGCAGGCTCCGGGACAACCGGCGCAACCGGGACAAGGAGACGATTCTCTGACTTTGAATCTTGACGATCTTGATAATGCCGATGGATTCAGCATAACGGAATCGGCGGACAGCTTTGTCACGATCAATCATCCCGGCGGATCGGTCGAGCTTGAAGGCGTGGAATTCAGCGAACAGACCGACAGCTTTGCCGAACTTACGGATTCCATCGTCATAGTGGATGACCGGCCTGAAGGATCGCAGGTCCTGAGGGGCGAGGATGACGTCGAAGAAGACATCAGCGGCGGCATCGGCGATGACGTTATGCTGGGGGGAACGGGCAGCGACAATTTCCTGCTGAATCCCAATAACGCGGACGATGGCAACGATATTTTCGCTGACTTCGATCCGGCGGAAGACGTAATCGGGGCCGAGATCGCCAATCTTGAGGCCGCCGACCCGAGTCTTGCCGGCGCATCGGAAGATGGCGATCCGGATACGATCGAGCTTGCGGATCTGGATGCATCGGATAATTTCTTCCTCTTTGCGGCATCCGATAATTCGCTGGTTATCGGCCATCCGAACGGCACGACAAAGGTCAACGGCGTGACGTTCGATATCGACAGGGACAGCTTCGCCGAGCTTGAGGATTTCTTCGAGCTGCGCGATACGATCGATGAGCCGACGCCGGAAGAAGAAGCCGTGACAGGCTTCATCGTATCGACCACGCCTGAGCCTGGCGCACCGACACCTGTTCCGGGCGCTCCAACGCCTGTCCCGGGTGAGCCGACCCCGGCGCCTGGCGCACCTACACCCAATTTAGGCGACCCCACGTCGGCGCCTCCGGCAGGACCGGCACTTGGCGCACCGAGCGGGCCCGACATCGCCTTCAATCCTCCGACTGTAATTCCTCCGGCCACGACTCCGGAAACGATCTAGGATTGATACAAAATCTTCGAAGGAACCCCGAAAGGGGTTCCTTTCTTTTTCCGGTTTTGGAAATTTAAGCTGCCTTGCCGATCAGGCCTTCGCGGCGGAGCAGAGCTTTGGGGTCTGCGTTGCGACCGCGGAATCTGCGGTAGAGCACGGCCGGGTGTTCGCTGCCGCCCTTGGCAAGGATTTCATTCCTGTAGGCCTGCGCCGTCTTGCGGTCATAAAGGCCGTGTTTGAGGAACAATTCGAACGTGTCGGCGTCCAGCACTTCGGCCCATTTGTAACTGTAGTAGCCCGCCGAGTAGCCACCCGCAAAGATATGACCAAAGCTGGCCGAAGAGGGGCCAGCAAGGCGCGGGAACAGGGCGATGCCTTTCATCTGGCTGTCTTCAAAAGCGGCGACGTTTTTGATTTTTGCGGGGTTTGCCGTGTACCAGGCCATGTCGAGGGTGGCGAGGCCTGTCTGGCGCAGGCCCGCCCAGCCGCCCATGTAATTCTTGGAGGCGCGCAGTTTTTCAATCAGGGCGAGGGGGATCTTTTTGCCGGTTACATAGTGCGAGGCGAACATGTCGAGAGTCTTTTTCTCGTAGCACCAGTTCTCCTGCACCTGCGAGGGAAGCTCGACGAAATCCCACAGCACGTTCGTGCCCGACAAAGAGCGGTAACGCACGTTGGAGAGAAGGCCATGCATCGCGTGGCCCATTTCGTGGAAGAGCGTCGTCACCTCGTCATGCGTCAGCAGCGAGGGGCGCTCTTTCGTCGGCTTAGTGAAATTGCAGACGATGGCGATGACGGGGCGCGTCACCTTGCCGCCATAAAGACCCTGTTCGCGGAAGGAGGTCATCCACGCGCCGTCCTTCTTGCCCTTGCGCGGATGGAAGTCGGCGAACAGAGTGCCGATGAACTTGCCGGAGCTTTTGTCGAAAATCTCGAAGGTTTTGACATCCTTGTGCCAGACATCGTATTTTTTCGCCGGCTTGAAGGTGAGGCTGAACAATTTGCTGAAATGCTCAAAACAGCCGTCCAGCACTTTATCGAGCGGGAAATAGGGGCGCAAATCCTCCGATGAAAAATCGAACAGGCTTTGCTTGAGTTTTTCCGCGTAATAAGCGACGTCCCACGGTTTGAGATCGGCCACGCCGTGTTGCTTTTTCGCAAAGGCGCGCAGCATTCTCAGGTCTTTGCGCGCGGCGGGCTTATAGGCTTTTTTGAGTTTTGCGATGAAAGCGTTTACGTTTTCCGGTTTTTCGGCCATGCGCTCTTCCAGAACGTAATGCGCGTGTGTCTTGTAGCCGAGAAGATTCGCCCGCTCGTATTTGAGGCGGACGATGGCCATGATGTTTTTGCTGTTGTCGTATTTGCCCTTCCAGCCGCGCGAGGCAAAAGCGCGCCAGAGTTTTTCGCGTAAGTTACGGTTGTCGGCGTACTGGATAAAGGGCAGGTAACTCGGCACATCCAGCGTGAACAGCCAGCCGGTCTTGTAACCTTTTTCGGCCGCGGCCTGACGCGCGCCGTCGATAGCGGTGTCGGGCAGGCCGGAAAGATTCTTTTTGTTTTTCAGCAGCATCTCGAAGTCCTGCGCGGACTTGCTGACATTGTTCATGAAAGAGGGGCTGAGAACGGAAAGCTTGCGGCTGATTTCGCGCAGGCGCTTTTTCTTTTTAGCGTCCAGCAGCGCGCCGCCGCGCACGAAGCTTTTGTAAGTGACTTCCAGCAGGCGGGCCTGTTCGGTATTGAGTTTTAGCGATTTGCGCTTGTTATAGACGGTCTTCACGCGCGCGAACAACTGCTCGTCCATGATGATGTCGCTGTTGAAATTCGCGGTGACGGGGCCGAGCTTTTCGGCCAGCGCGTGCAGATCGTCGCCGCCGACGGCGGAGAGCATGTTGTAAAAAATGCCCGTGACGTCGCCCAGCGTTTCGCCCGCAAGCTCCAGCGCCTCGATAGTGTTTTTAAAATCAGGCGCGGCCTTGTTCTGCTTGATTGCCGCGATGTTGGCGTGGGCCTCTTCAATAGACGCTTCAACGGCAGGCAGATAATGCTGCGGTTTTATTTTTGAAAAAGGCGGCGCTTTATTGGGCAGGTTCGATGTTTGCAGCAACGGGTTCTTCATGGGCTGATTTATTCCTCGTAAATAACGGTGGTAATGTCCATGCCCGCTTCTTTCGTCACGGGATCGAAGGCGGTCACTAAAAGACGATATATGCCGGGCATCGGGATTTCCAAGTTGGCGCTGTAAATTCCCGGCTCTTCAGAGTAAGGAAGTTCCATCGTCGTTATATAGAGATTGTCCTTATAGACGTGCACTTCAACCTGATAACGCTCCGGCGGCCAGGGCTTGTCTTTTTCGACCAGGCTGCCGTCCAGCGTCATGACGTTGGCCTCGATGGTTACCGGCACTTTCGGGTTCATCTTGAATTTCTGGTTGGGAACCGGGCTCACCAGATCGACGGCGAAGCCGGGAAGTTCCAGCATGATGCCGTTACCTGCCGTATAATCCTTGCCGGGGATCAGGATCATGTCCTCGGAAACCGTGACCGCGTTCTGCGGCTGGCCCAGCGGGCCGGTGGCGGAGACCGTGACGGGCGTCGGTTCCCAGAACTCGATCGAGAATTCATAGCGCGCGGTGCCTTCGGATGCGAGAACGGCGTCGCGCTTGACGCTGTCCGCCATCAGCAGCGCGGGATCGCCCATCGCGCCGTAAGTGGTGCCGCTCGCCATGATGTCGCCGGTGCGGCGGTCGCGGATGATGATCTGCGCGCCGCCGCCGGCGGTGCCGATGAACATGCCGTTGCGGGCCTTGACGGTGACGACAAAGTTTGTTTCCTCCGCGGCCCTTGCCTGTGTTACAAAACCGGCGGTAAGGATCAGGAAGAAAAGCGATAAAATCAATGCGCGCATGATGGGATCTCCCGGCTATTTATCCAAGGAAAGGATATGAGAGAAACGCTCTATAATCAACGGTTTGGCGACATATATTTTTCACCGGAAGACGGTCTTGCGGAAACAAGCCATGTGTTTTTGGCCGGGAACGGGCTGCCGGAACGCTGGAGGGACAGGGACAGGTTCACGATTGTGGAAACCGGGTTCGGCACGGGGCTTAATTTCCTTGCGGCATGGGCGCTGTTCGAGCAGACGGCGGAAAGCGGGCAGGCGCTGGATTATGTCTCGTTTGAGATGTTTCCGCTGGCGAGGAAGGAAATCCGCGAGATGCTTGCTAAAGCCCTCTCCCCTCGGGGAGAGGGTTTGGGTGAGGGGGACGTGACTCCTCAGACCTCGGGCTTTATTTCCCCCTCACCCCTGCCCTCTCCCCGAGGGGAGAGGGGGATTCCCGGGTTCCTTGAAGAGCTGCTGGAAAAATACCCGATGCGCGTCACCGGTTTCCACCGCATTTCCCTCGCGGGCGGGCGCGTCAATCTCACGCTGATTTTCGATGACGTGAACACCGCGTTGCCGGAACTGGAAATTCCGCGCGGCGTGGATGCGTGGTTTCTCGACGGCTTCGCGCCCGCGAAAAATCCGCAGATGTGGACGGAGACGCTGTTTTCCGGAATGGCAAGGCTGAGCCGCGACGGGGCGAGCGCCGCGAGCTTTACGGCGGCGGGAGCGGTGCGGCGGGGGCTCGCGGCGGCGGGTTTTGCGGTGGAAAAGAAGCCGGGATTCGGGCGCAAACGGGAAATGACGGTCGCCCGTTTTCAGGGGGGCGGGCGTTCTGAAGCCAGTCAAAAGCGGCCTCGCGTTGCCGTTATCGGCGGCGGGCTGGCCGGGACGTCGTGCGCTTATGTTTTGCGCGGGCAGGGGGCGGCGGTCACGTTGTTTGAAGCGGCGGGTAATCTGGCGGCGGGGGCGTCGGGGAACGGCATGGGGCTTTATAACCCGCGCTTTACCGCGCAGCGCGGCGCGGAATCGGGTTTTTATGTTGCGGCATTCGCCGGGGCGGTGCGGACGCTGGAAGCGATAGCGCAAACGCAAGACATCGGCTTTGTGAAATGCGGTGCGCTGCATCTGGTCAACAGCCCTGAAAAGGAGAAGCGCTTCCGGGCGCTGTGCGAAAACTGGGGCTGGCACCCGGATCACCTGCGTTACTTAAGCGCGGCGCAGGCATCGGAAGTCGCGGGAATTTCGATTGATAAGGATGCGCTGTTCCTGCCGGATGCGGGCCATGTATCGCCGCAGGCGTTGTGCCGCGCCTATGCGGAAGGGGCGGACGTGCGCCTCAACGCGCCGGTGGAGAGGATAGAGCGGAAAGGCGACGGCTGGCTGGCCGGCAATGAGGAGTTCGACGCGGTCGTTTTCGCGAATGCCGTTGCCGCGAAAACATTCCCGGCGCTGTCATGGCTGCCCATCCATACGGTGCGGGGGCAGATCAGCGCCGCGCGGGCGACGCCTGCGTCGGAAAAACTGAAATGCAATATCTGCTACGGCGGCTATATTTCCGCGCCATACGAAGGTATGCACATGATTGGCTCGACGTTCCAGAAATGGCTCGATGATACGGACATGAAAGACGAGGATCACCGGGAAAATCTGGATAAGCTGGATGCCGCGGTTCCGGCGCTCGGCGGTACTTGGGATATTACCGGCGGCCGGGCGGCGCTGCGCACGGCGGCGCAGGACCATTTCCCGGTTATCGGATCTGTTCCCGATGCGCCGGGTCTGTATGTATCCACGGCGCACGGTTCGCACGGGATCATATCCTCGCTCGCCGGGGCGCAACTCATCGCCGATATGATTGCAGAGAATCCTTACAGCCTGCCGCGACCGAGCATTACGGCGCTGGATGGCGCGCGGTTTTCAGTGAAAGAGAAGAAAAAAGAAAATCAGCGCTGAAGCAGTTTCCAGCCGGTGCCCGCCGCGACTTCGCAGGCTTCCATCTGGTCGATGGCGTCGGGGCCGATGATGAAGGCGAAAAATTTGCCGTTTTCTTCGGCGTAAATCTCCAGCCTGTCCTCTTCCATCTCGGCGCGGGCGATGAGGGCGGCGCCTTTCTGCACACGGACGTCGACGATCTTTTTATATTCTTCTTCCAGATAACATTCGACGGTTTGCGCTTTCACCGGGTTTGCCGGGTAGTGCAGCACGCTTTTGGGAACGACGTTCGCCGCGTACTGGCGCGTTGAGTTTTCCAGCGGCGCCGACTGCGCGGGATCGAGCTGCGGCGAGTACATATAGCTCGCGGGGGCCGGGTCGCGGTAATAGACGCTGATCAGCGATACGGCGAGGCAGGCAAAGAAGAAAGACAGCGAAGCCAGCAGCAGATATCTATCGAAAGGAGTCATGGATTAACCGGAGGGCGAAATTTTTCCTTCCACATAGTATCCCGAAAAGGCGGCGGGCAGAATAGTTTTTAAGCGGTTGCTTTATGGTAATAATAGTAAAATTTAACACGAAGTAGAAAAGTTAAGAGAAGAACACGAAGCTGTTGTGATTTCTTCGCGTTCTTCTTCTTGTTTCTCTTGCTTCGTGTTAAACCTTAATTCTTCCGCAACGCCGCCGCCGACTTGGCCAGCCTCACAAGATTGATGAATTCCGCGCGGTAGCCGAATTCGTCATCGCCCCTGGCCTGCTGCGCCATCGTAATGACGTCATCGTAGGTCATGCCGCCGCTGTACTTGCCGCCCTTGAGCAACTGGCCGAAGCTGGCGACGGAAGCGGCCCAGGCGGTTTCCTGCGCAAGGATCGCCGTCATTTCGGTTTTCGTCAGCGAAGAGACGGGCGTGGTAATGAGTTTCGACGTATCTTCGCCGGGAAGCTTGTAGCGGATTTTCAGGAAAGCGTATTCATCTCCGAAATCCGTATCCGCTTTATGCTCTTCGGTTTGCGCGGCGTAGCGGCTTTCATCCACCGCGCGCGGCGCTCCCACCGGCGTGATTTCGTAGATCGCGGTCACGGTGTGGCCCGCGCCGATGTCGCCTGCGTCAACTGCGTCGTTGTTGAAATCCTCGCGGTTGAGGTGCCTTGTTTCATAGCCGACGAGGCGGTATTCGGCGACGGTTGCGGGGTTGAACTCAACTTGAATCTTTACATCTTTTGCAATCGGGAAGAGCGTCGATCCTGCTTCCTCGACCATCACCTTGCGGGCTTCGTTCAGGGTGTCGACATAGGCGGCGACGCCGTTGCCGTTCTGGGCGAGTTCCTGCATCATCAGGTCGTTGTAATTGCCTTCGCCGAAACCGAGCACCGAGAGGAATACGCCGGTTTCGCGCTTGCGCTCGACGAAATCCTTCAGCTCTTCGGGGTCGGTGATGCCGACGTTAAAATCGCCGTCGGTGGCGAGGATGACGCGGTTGACCGCGTCTTTATCGAAGCCGGCTTCGGCAAGCTGGTAAGCCTGACGGATGCCCTCCGCGCCCGCGGTCGATCCGCCCGCGCTTAAGTTATCGAGCGCGGTCAGTATCTTTTTTTTCTCGGATACTTTTGTCGGTTCGAGAACGGTTCCCGCGCCGCCCGCGTAGACGACGATGCCGATGGTGTCATCGGGTTGCAGCGACTCCAGCAATAATTTGAAAGACTGGATCGCGAGCGGCAATTTGTCCTGCGCGTTCATCGAGCCGGAAGTGTCGATCAGGAAGACGAGATTGCTGCGCGGCTTTTCGGCTTGCACGATGTCGTAGCCGCGAATGCCGATATGCAGGAGCTTGCTGCCGTCTTTCCACGGGCTCGGCGTGACGGTGACGGTTGATCTGAAAGGCTCGTCCCTGGTTTCGGGCGGCGCATAATCGTAATCGAAATAATTTATCATCTCCTCGATCCGCACCGCGTCTTTTTGCGGCAGCACGCCCGCGTTGATCTGGCGGCGGATGAAAGAGTACGAGGACGTGTCGACGTCGATGGAGAAGGTGGAGACAGGCTCCGCGCTCACCGCCTTGATCTGGTTTTCCTCGAAATCCGCGAAATTGTCGCGGCCGATGTCCTTGTATTCGTCGACGGGCATGATGTCGTCCGAGACGACGGGATAGGGCATGGTAGCGGCAATACCGGGCTCGCCTGAAAACATCCGGCTTTCGGCGGGGGCGCTGACGGGAGGGGAGGCGGCGGCGATATCCGGTCTTGCCAAAGGTGTTGGAATGGCGTTGCCGCCCTGACGGATCGCCTGTTCTTGCCTTTGAATGTTTTGTTTCCTCATGGCGTCCCCATACATTTGGGAAACTTCACCACTCTTTTCTTTTTTGCCAAAAATACCGGATTCACTTCTGGTGATATTCGGGGCGATGCTCGAAAAATTATTTCCGCCACCTGTGTTGAAATCAACAGTATTAAGTTTCGCGGCAGTAACACCTGCGCCGTTATTGCCTACAGTTTCCATTGTTCTCTCGTAAACAATTGGTGCGGTAAACAGCATCAATCCCACAGCCGTCATGACGCCGCCCTTTATAAGTCTTTTATTGGATATCATTTCCATCTTCTCTCTCCTTGTGTCTTTTGTGGATGTACCCATAAGACGGGAGAGGAAGGAAATTCCTTGGGAAGTTTTTTTCCGCGTTTCGTCGAATTCGGCGAGGGCGAGGTTAACCGCCCGCTTTTTCGCGTTTTCGTCCGCGGCGGGGATATCGAGATTTTCCAGCGCCTTTTTCAGTTGCCGCTCATCCATGATGGCGCTCCTTAAGGTTTTTTTCACCGCGAAGACGCGAAGTAGCGAAGAAGGGAAATGCGCGCGAAGCGCGTAATAATTTTTTTAACCACGAAAACACGAAAGCACGAAAGAAACTGAATTTCGTGTTTTCGTGTTTTCGTGGTCTTATAATTTTTAATGCCTGCGGCGCTTTTTCTTCGCTTCTTCGCGCCTTCGCGGTAAAAAAATCAACCATTTCCCGCACTCCTCTTTTCCTCTTTCGCACCCAGCTTTTTCCGGGCTTCGTGGATGTACCAGGATACGGTGCTTTCCTTGCATTCCATGACGATGGCGGCTTCCCTGTGCGTCATGCCTTCGCTCATCACCAGCAGCAGGGCGGTTTTCTCGTTATCGGGCAGGGCGCGGACCTGCGCCAGTATTTCGTTCGCATAGACGATGGTTTCCGCGTCGGCGGCCAAATCCTTGTAATCGCCGTCCAGCGGGCCTTCCGGCTTCCGGGCGCGGTGGAAATCCTTGGCCGTGTTGATGACAAGCCGGTAAAGCCAGCTTGTGAATTTCGCCTTGAAGCGGTAGGAGCCGATGGTGCGGGCGAGCTTGAGGCAGGCTTCCTGCGTGATGTCCTCCGCGTCCGCCCGGCTGCCGCAATATTTGAAGGCCATTCTGAACATGATGTCGTAATGCTCCCGCAGGAGCGCTTCAAAAGCGCTCCTGTCTCCTTGCTGGGCCCGTTTTATCAGCTCGCTGTCATCCATTGCTAACCGGCTTTTCGATGAGACGCGGGAGGGGAGGAAATCCTTGGAAATTAAATTGCGTTTAATGGTTATTGGGCGGTTCTCATGGTATAATAGATTAATAACTACAATAAGAAACAACCTTTTGCTGGGATCGTAATCATGAAAACCTTACTCGCATGGCTGCATTGCCGTGACGGAGCGACCGCCATTGAATACGGCCTTATCGTCGCCGGGATAGCCATTGCCATCATTGCCGCTGTTTTCCTGATGGGCGACAATCTGGAGATGATGTTCAATGCCCTCGGCAGCGCTATGGACGCCACGGCCAAAAAAGTCTAAATTTCCGTAACATATTGACGTTAAACCTTTATCAAGGTTCATCTGTCATTTTTGACAATGACACAAAAAAACGTGTTATAATAAAATTATGTAAAACTTTAACGGGATTTTAGACAAATGCGCAGAAAATTCTATGAATTCCTTGCCTGTACCAGTGGCGCCACCGGTATCGAATACGGGATAATCCTTGGCAGCGTCGGCACCGCGATCATGACCGGGGCCTTCATGTTCGGCAATGATTTTGAAAGCGTACTCACCGGACTTTCCGCGTGGATGAACGCCGATCCCATAGAGTAAAACATATTCAGCCATACCAAGGCAGTCCGCATTTCGGGCTGCCTTTAATTTTTGCCTGTTTGCCGCGCCGGTTTTATTTTATTCTTTCCCCTGTAAAAAAACCGGTATTCTTGAACGATCATGATCCAGAGTCTGTTCCCATTTTTTCTTGCGTTCGCGGCGGTGGCGGCAGTCCTGCCTTTTGCCTGCAAGGCGGCGGTGCGCTTCGATTTTGTCGACAGGCCGGGCGGGCGCAAGAAACACCAGGATCCCGTGCCGCCCATCGGCGGTCTGGTCGTTTTTCCCGTGTTCATGATTCTTGCCGCCGTTTACGGCGTGGACTGGCATACATACGGGTATTTTTTCGCGGCGCTTGCGCTGTTGCTGGTTACGGGGGGGCTCGACGATAAAGACGCCATTCCGCCGTGGATCAAGTTCGGGATGCAGTGGATTGCCGCCCTCCTGATCGTTCTGCCGGGTCAGGCGGAGATCTATATGATGGGCGACCTGTTCGGTTTCGGCAGGTTCGGGCTCGGCTTCATGGCGCTGCCGTTTTCAGTGATTGCGACGGTGCTGCTGATTAACGCGGTCAACCTGATGGACGGGCTGGACGGGCTTGCGGGCGGCAAGGGATTTATCGTCATGTTCTGGTTTGCCGTTGCCTGTTTCACCGCGCCCGCGATGGCGGCCGCCATGCCGGTCATGATCCTGATGGGGGCGCTCGGCGGGTTTTTGCTTTACAACATGCGCCACCCGTTGCGGCAGCAGGCGAGCGTGTTTTTAGGCGATGCGGGCAGCATGGCGCTGGGGCTCAGCATCGCGTGGTTCAGCATCAATCTCGCGAAGAATTTTGAGCCGATCATCGAGCCGATCAGCGTCGCATGGCTGCTGGCGCTGCCGATCTTCGATACGTGCGGGCAGTTCGCGCGGCGCGTCAGCGAGGGGCGTCATCCCTTTGAAGCCGACCACGACCACTTCCATCATCATTTCATTTATGCCGGTTTTTCGGTCGGGCAGGCGACGGCGATCATTCTCGGGATATCCTTGCTGACCGGTCTTATCGGCATCGGCGGCATTGCGATCGGCCTGCCGGAAGCGGTATTGACCTATCCGTGGATCGCGCTTTTGTTCGCGCATATCTACATGTCGATGCGGCCGCACCGGTTCAGGCGGCTGGTCTCAAAATTGCGCAGGAGCAATGGCAATGCCCAGGCTTAGGAACAGGCCCAACGAGAAGCCGCTGCTTTTGTTCGTGGTGACGGAAGACTGGTATTTTTATTCGCACCGCCGCCCGATGATAAAAGCGGCGCAGGAATGCGGTTTCGATGTGGGTGTGATCACCAATGTCGACAGGCACCGGAAAGAGATCGAGGCTTTGGGCGTCAAGGTCATTCCCTTTTCCTTCGAGCGGCGCAGCCTCAATCCCAAGACTGCATGGAAACAGATCCGGGCGCTCAAGAAAATCTACCTGCTCGAGCAGCCGGAGATCGTGCATCACATCGCGATGAAGCCTATCCTTTTCGGCTCCATCGCCGCCAGAAAAGCGAAGGTGCCCTGCATCGTCAACGCGTTCGCGGGACTTGGCTATGTATTCCATGCGCGAACGCCTCTAGCTGTGCTTTTGAAGATTTTGCTGTGGCTGCCGTTTTTCTTCCTGCTGCGCCAGCCGAACAGCTGGCTGCTGCTGCAGAACGAAGACGACAGGAAGGCGCTGAAGGATATGGAACTGATCCTCGACAGGCGCACCCGCGTCATCAGGGGGTCGGGCGTCGACCTGAATGAATTCAAGGATCAGCCGATGAACCCGCCGGCGCCCGATTTCGTCTGTATTTATGCCGGAAGGATGATCGACCTCAAGGGGCTGCCGACGCTCAAGGAAGCTTTTGAATTGCTCAGGATAAAGTCGCCGCGCATCAGGCTCCGGCTTTACGGCAAACCCGATTCCGCCAATCCGGGATCATGGAGCGAGCAGGAGATCAAAGATTGGGTCGCCAATAGCGACAATGTCTCTTTTGAAGGGTTTGCGGAGAACATGGCCGATATCTGGGCGCAGGCGCATCTCGCGGTGCAGGCTTCTTATGGCGGGGAGGGGGTGCCTAAATCCCTGCTGGAAGCCGCCGCCTGCGGCAGGCCGATTGTCGCAACCAATGTGCCGGGATGCAGGGAGGTCGTGGCGGACGGGCGGAACGGCATACTGGTTCCCTCCCGCGACGCGCACGGGCTCGCCTGGGCGATAGAGACTCTTTTCGACGACTGGGAGCTTTGCAAGCGCATGGGCGCAGAAAGCCGGAAACTGGTCGAAGAGGACATGTCGGCGCTGAGGGTGAAAATGCAGACCGTGGAATTTTACCGCGAGTGCATGGAGCACCGGGACTGAAAAGACGAACTAAAGCTTGTCGCCGACCCAGTATAGCAGGTCGAGCGTGCCGTCATTGACGCAGGTTCCGACAAAGACGATGAATCCCGCCAGTTCCCACGGAATGCGCAGGACATGCGCGGCCATATATCCCGTAAAAGCATAGGTATACAGGATCAGGCAGACCATGAACGGGTAAAGTTCGTCCCATGTATGGGTTCCGCTCAGTAGCATCCAGGCTACCGGAATGAATACCGCCGTGGCGGGGACGGCCAGCCAGTTGCTCGCGATCACGAACTGGTAAAAATGTTTTTCGCGGTCGACCCCGCGCGCGATCCAGTAGACGGCGCCGAAGAACAAGGACCATACCGCGGCCATACGCAGGCCATAGAGCAGCGCGATCATATGCGCCGAACCGCCGCCGACGCTGGAATGCGGGGCGAGATAAACGGCCATCAGCGTGAGCGGGAAAAGAAGGACAGGTACGAGGAAAGAGCGGATCGCCTCGTCTTTCGTGTCGCCAAAACGCGCGCGGGCGTTCGGCATGAACAGCGCGGTTTCGAGGACGCCGAGAAGACTGCGTTTGATTTCCTGCAGAATTTTGTTCGTTTCCATGGCTGGAATCTTCCGCGCTTTTACACCATTTCGTTCTCCTCATTCTATGGAGAGGTGCTTAACAACAGGTTTATGAGAAATTAAAAATGGATAAAATTTCATCTATTGCGGTAATCGCGAAAATCGCCGCATGGGATAAGTTTTCCCGAGTTGCGTGTGGATAAGAAGCGTTTGATCCATGGCCTTTGTTGACCCGTGTGCGGCATCTTCATAGCCTTGAAGGAATATAAGAATCTGTGGGGATTCATGATAAAAACAGCCAAACTGATTAGAACCACGCTACTGACGGGATTCTGCGCCGGTCTGATGACCGGCTGTTCATGGCTGGACGACTGGCCGCCCGGCGGCTCGGAAATGGCGACGAAATCGGCGCCGAAGCCGCCCGAGTCACGCATCATGCAAACCTCCGAAGGGACATGGATCGAGCCCGGCAAGGAGGTGAAGGAAGTCGAGGCGAAGACAGCCAAAGGTATCAAGGTCGATCCTGCTTCCGCCGACCGTATTACGCAGCTCGAAACTTCGCTCGAAGAGATTCGCAACGACCTCAACATGATGATGCCGGCGCTGACCAAGCTGGCCGAGGCGCAGGGCGATATCCAGAAAAACCTGGCGCAGGTTGAGCCCGCGTCGGGGCCCGGCGCGGCCATCAAGGCGCCCGCTCCTATCGTTGCCCAGCCTGTCGTCATGCCGCTGCCCGGCGCCGGCTGGTATGAAGCGCAGGAGAAGCAGAACCGCGCTCAGGGAAACAATGCAGGTAACGGGGCCGGCAACGCGTCGTGGAATAATCCTGCTCCCGTAGTTCCCGCTCCTGTCGTCCAGCAGCAGCCTTATCAGCAGCAGGCTTACCAGCAGCAACAGCCGCCGCAATATCAGCAGCAGCCGAACTATCCGCCGCAGAATTATCAGCAGCAGCAAACTTACCAACAGCCTTATCAGCAGGCTTACCAGCAGCCGCCTGCTTACCAGCCCCCTCCCTATCAGCCTCCCCCTTCCAACCAGGCCTACAGGCCGCCGGCGGGAATGCAGCAGAATGTGGCTGCGGCTTATGCGCCTTCCTACCAGCCCGCGCCGCAGGCAGCGTCCGCGCCGACTTCAGTCGCTCCGCCTCCGGCGACCGCGCAGCCCGCTTCCTATGGAGGCGGCGGCGAGGGGGCTTCGGCGGTTACCAATGTCCGGGTGGGCGAGCATACGGATAAAACCCGGCTGGTGTTAGATACCAGCGACAAAGTCTCTTTCAGCTACGATGTCGATAATAACGAGAAAATTTTGGTGATCGAACTGCCCGGCAGCGGCTGGCAGGGGGCGCAGGACATGCAGATCGGCAGTTCGCCGCTGATAGAATCCTATCATGTGATTCCTGACGATTCCGGTGGGCACCAGGTCATTATGCAACTCAAGCAGCCGGTTCAGGTATTATGGGCGCAGGCGTTGCCGCCGGGCGGGCCGCAGGGTCACAGGGTCGTGTTCGATCTTGTTCCGCTTTAAGCCGTTTCTTTCCGCAGAGAGCGTTTATTTTTTTGCGCGGGTTTTTTTGCGGGCATCGCGTATAACGGGGTTATTCAATTCAAAAGAAAGGATCTGTCATGAAAATGAAATGGATACTGATGGCGTTCACTGCCGTAATGCTGGCCGCCCCGGTGGCGATGGCGGAAGAGCCCTACAAGCCGGCGGGCGAGCGTCATAAAAGGATGATGGAAAAAATCGATGCCGATAAAGACGGCAAGGTCAGCAAGGCTGAATTCACCTCTTCCTATGAAGACCGCTTTGCGAAAGCCGATGCGGATGCCGACGGGTTCCTGACCGAGGCGGAGATGAAAGCCGCATGGGAAAAAATGAGCGCGGAAAGAGAAGCGCGCCGCGCGGCGAAAGATGAGGCGAAAGGTGAAACGAGGGACGGCACGGTAGTAACCACACCGATGGAAGCCGCACCCCCGGAAGCCGCGCCGTCAGGCGAAGCGCAGTAATCTTGCGAGGGGCGGAATGAAACGGCTGATTATTTTTGCGGTATTGTTGTTTTGCGGCGTTTTAATTCCGCCCCGCGCGGAGGCCGCCGGGCTTTCGCAGTCCGCGCCGGGTTATGAATTTGCAATGGTTGCCGATTATTTCCTGCTGGCCGGGCATGACGGCGAGCGTGGCGGCAATGGCAAGCAGGGCGGAAACCGGCAGGAAAAGCACGAGCGCATGCAAGAGCGCATCGAACAAATGCCGCCCGAGCAGCGGGAGGAAGCCCAGCGCCGCCTCGATGAAATGGAGGCGAAGCACCGCCGCATCAAGGAAGAACTGGAAGCCTTGCCACCCGAAGAGCGGAAAGCGCGGATGGAAGAACTGCGCGAGGAGTTCAATGAAGCGGGCGAAGATCGGAAAGAGGAATTCCGCGAAAAATTCCGGCAGAAATGGGACAGCGCCTCTCCGGACGAGCGCGCCGATTTCTGCGGCAATGCGCGGGCGCGGTGCGCGGAGGGCGGAAGTCACGCCTGCGAGTTCGTCCAAAAATCCTGCGGCGAGTAGAACGGATCGGTTTTAATGGAAGCGGTAAGGGCTGTGCCGAATATCAAGGACGAAGATCTTATGGCGCAGATCGCGAACGGCGACAAGCAGGCTTTTCAGGTTCTGGCGCAGCGCCATATGAACCTGCTTTATTCCGTTGCGTTCCGGATGTATCCGCAGCGCGCCGACGCCGAGGATATCGTGCAGGAGGCGCTGGTGCGTATCTGGAGCAAGGCGCATCTGTGGCGGCCGGGAACGGGCGCCGCGGTCAGCACATGGATTTACCGGCTCGCCTATAATCTGTGCATCGACCACAAGCGCCGCGCGAATTTGCAGACGACCGTGCTGGACGAGCGGCACGAGGATTCATCCGACCGGCCCGATATGAAATTCCAGCGCGGCCAGACGGGGGAGATCGTCAAGGCGGCGCTGCAGCGCCTGCCGGAGCGGCAGCGGGCGGCGCTGGTGCTTTGCCACTATCAGGGGCTGACCAACGCGGAAGCGGCGGAAGCGATGGGCACGAGCGTTAAAGGAATTGAGGCTCTTCTTGTCAGGGCGCGTCAGGCGCTGAAGAAGGAGCTCAGCAGCTATAAGGGATTGTTATGAGCATGAAGATAACGCAGTTCAGAAAAATGCTGGAAGTCAACGGCACGGACTTTACCCGCTGGGACGCCGATGCGGCGCAGGCGCGCGCGTTTATGAAAGCCTCGCCCGAAGCGCAAGGTCTTTACGATGAAGCGGAAGCGCTGGAGCGGGCGCTCGACAGTTTCGCGGTAGACGCCGCGGATCCCGCGCTGCTGGACAAAGCGATGGTCCGCATCGGCGGCAAGCCGGAAGCGGCGGCGACGGTGCACCGTCTTGAGCCGCGCAAGCAAAAGCCGGTATTTGCGCGTCCTCTTTACTGGGGCGGCGCTATGGCGGCCTGCGCCGCGGCTATCGTTCTGTTCGTCTCCGTGACGGGAGGAGGGCCGGTTGCGCCATCCGATCCGCAACAGCCAGCCGCCGTCGTTGCCGAAGCTGCGCCGGCGGAGGTCGATACGTTGCTCGCTGAACTGGATACGATGGCGGAAGAGGAGATCGCCGCGCAGGAGATCATCGGCCTGCTGGAACTTGCGGACGCCCGGATGCCGGCAAAGCAGGGGCCCTTATCCGACGAGGATATTGACGCCTTCCTGGAAGAGCTTTTTTCCGGTGAAATGGAGCCCGCCGAGCCCGCGGATGAGATGGATCTGTGGGATCTGTTTCTCGAGGGCGATATCCGCGAATTGTGATTTTAGGCGCAAAAAACCGCGAAATTAAGGATTTGTTAACAAAGAAATCTGCTCCGGGCCTTAAATCTTTCTTAATACTTTCAAAAAAAATCTTTTGATTTCAATGTTTTGTTGTGAATACGCGAAACTTGCCCGATTCAATAAAATTTAGATAAAATTTTAGATATACGGGACTTTTGTGTGTGAGGTAGTGTGATATGACAAATCTTTCCGGCTGGGGCAATGGTGGATCCGGGGGGTCGATGTCAACGGGGCGAAGCTTCTCGAAAGGAGAAGACATTATCGCCGTCGTTAAAAAAATCGACAATGGCCCCAATCGCAAAGAACAAAAAGTCACGGTCAAGGCGGACGGGGCGCGGAAAGAAGACGCCATTTACGTCCCAAGGCGTTATTCAAATCAGCTCAAGCCTGAGCATAAATACAGTTTTCACCTTGAAGAAACCTCCTTCCGGGGAGGCGGGCAGGCAAGGTTTTCGGGTTCAGCCATGATCCGCAGGACAAGGCAGGAACCCGAGGAAGTCACCGAAACAGGATTTGGCGGACACTCCAAGGGAGGAGGGAACGGGTTCCGCAATTTGTAGTCTGAAGAGTAACTGTAACACACAACCGCTGTAGGAAATAAGGCTGTACCATGGGGGTGCAGTCTTATTTCTGTGTGGGTGTAGCCGCGAATACGCGAGGCTTTTCAGCGCCGCAGGCTTTTTAAAACCACGGATGAACACAGATGAACACGGATCAAAAGGAAATATGTTTTCTTATCCGTGTTCATCTGTGTTCATCCGTGGTTAAAAAATTCTTTTTTATCCCGGCGGGCGGATTTCAAAGGTTTTGAATTCGCCGCCGCCCGCGTCGGAAACGACTACTTCGGTTACTGTTGCCGAGGCGGGTCCCTTGCTGGCGGCTTCGATAAAGGCGGCAACGTTTTCAACCTCGCCGTAAGCGACGGCCTCAAGCGTGCCGTCGCGCCGGTTACGGGTCCAGCCCATGACTTTCATCTTGCCGGCAAGATCGACAAGCCAGGCGCGGTAGCCGACGCCCTGCACCTTGCCGGTGATGAGAATATGTTTCGAGTCGGGATTTTCTACCCACATGTTGTCCGCTCCGTTTCCATTTGCCGGTGGCGCATGCGCAGGGCTTGCGCGCGTTCCGGGGTCAGTTTGTCCACGCAGTGCGGGCAGGAGACGCCCGGTTCGTAAGAAGGATGCCGCAGCTCTTCCGTTTCCAGCGGTTCGCGGCAACCGTAACACATCTCATGATCGCTTTCGGCAAGGCCGTGGTCAATGGCGACGCGCTTGTCGAAAACAAAGCAGCTTCCCTGCCACAGGCTTTCATCCGCCGGGATCGTTTCGAGATATTTCAGGATGCCGCCCTTGAGGTGATAGACCTCGTCAAAGCCGTGCGCCTTCATATAAGCGGAGGCTTTTTCGCAGCGGATGCCGCCGGTGCAGTACATGGCGATTTTCTTTTTCTGCCGCAGGGCGGGCGTGTTTTTCACGAAGTTCTTGAATTCGGTGAAGTTGTCCGTGCCGGGGTCGATCGCGCCCTTGAACATGCCGATTTTCGTTTCATAAACATTGCGCGTATCGATGACGACGGTGTCCGGGTCGCCGAGCAATTCATTCCATTGCCGCGGGCCGACATAGGTTCCCGCGCATTTCGCGGGGTTCGCTTCCGGGGCGCGCAGCGTGACGATCTCTTTTTTCAGCCGGACTTTCATGCGCATGAACGGCTTTTCGGCGGCGGCCGAATATTTGATTTCGCCCTGCAGGACGCCGCATTTGCCATCGAGAAATTGCATGATGGCGTCAAGGCCGTCCGGGGGGCCAGCAATCGTGCCGTTGATGCCTTCGGGGGCAAGAAGAACGGTGCCGCAGATGCTGTTTTCCAGACATGAGGCAAGGATTGCCGCCTTCAGTTCGGGCAGGTTTTCAAGCGGCGTGAAGCGGTATAAAGCGGCGACCTTCCAAGTCATGGGGAAATATATAAGATAAACAGGGCTTTCGATGCAACATTCAGTTCGCGGTTTCCTTTTCCATCGTGTTTGACTATGCTGGCCGCCGGAACAGGGGCGGGACATGAGCAGGACAGTCGCTAAAATCGTTCACGGCTTGATCGACGTTGCGACGCTGCCGCTGAACAAACGGCAGCGCGAGAAGACCATCGCCCGCATTTCGCAGGACATTGGCCGCAAAAGCATCCGGGAAGTCGCGACGGCGCGGGGCAATCTGTATTTCCACGCGATGAAGGGGCCGCTGATTGCCAGCGCCATCGAACGGTTTCATACCGACGAGCCGGAGACGCTGGAGTGGATCGACAATTTCATAAAGCCGGGGGAAACGCTGTGGGATATCGGCGCGAATATCGGGCTTTACGCGCTTTATGCCGCGCTCGGGCGCGATATCACGGTGTATGCGTTCGAGCCGAGCGGGCTTAATTTCGGCCTGCTGATCGAGCATATCCAGATGAACGATATGGGAAGTTGCGTCAAGCCGCTCTGCGTTGCGCTGGGCGATGCGACGAAGCTCGATAATCTTCATGTCGGGGAGTTTTCGGCGGGCCATGCTTCCAACGCGCTGGGCAAGGCGGAAACGCAGTTCCAGGGGTTCAAGCCGGTTTTCACGCAGGCGATACCCGCTTTCACCGCTGACGATTTCTGCCGGATTTTCCAGTTGCGCGCCCCCGATCATATCAAGCTGGACGTCGACGGGATCGAGGATCTGATCCTCGCCGGGGCGGAGAAAATGTTGCCCCAGGTAAAGACGCTGACCGTGGAGGTCGAGGGGCAGAATGTGGGCGGCGGCATCGAGGCGCGGCTTGCGAAGGCGGGATTTACGGAAGAGCCGGGGCACCGCGAAAAGGGGTCTAAAAGGAACCGGCTTTATGTCAGGAACGTCTAGGGCTCAATCATAAATCATCACCGTCATCCCGGACAATGCCTTCGACATTTCCGGGATGACGGTTTTAAAGAATTCCGGTATTTATGCTCTCAAAGCAATCAGCGCCTGCGCGGGATAATTTTCCGCGAATTTGTTGTCGATGCCGTGCTCGCCCGAGAGGATGCGCAGGAACAGCGGGCCGACCAGCATGTCGAGGGCGATCTCGGTGTTGAATTCGGCCCTGAATTCGCCGGTGCGTTTGCCTTCCTCGATTTTTTCGTAAAGCGGCGTGATGCGGTCCTTGAGGAATTTATCGTAAAGCAGGTCGAGAACATCGGCGCTCGACTGGCTTTCGGCGATGATGCCGGCGACGATGCGCCCGTTCTGACCGCGCAACTGGCGGATCAGGCTTTCCAGTTGCCGTTTGATCGCTTCGGACGCGTTGGCGGTGGTGGGGATGATGTTCTGCAAACCCGGCTGCTCCAGCAGGGCTTCCATCGCGACGGCGGCCTTGTTCGGCCACCAGCGGTAAATCGTCGTTTTGCCGACGCCGGCTTTTTTGGCGACGGCTTCTATGGAAAGCTCGCTCAGCGGCATATGGGTCAGAAGTTTGCGGGTCGCGTCGAGAATGGCTTTTCGCGATTTTTCGCTGCGCGGGCGGCCCGCCTGGAAACCTTGTTGATCTTCGTCTTCATTGATTTGTTCTGCCGGCATGGACATGTGCGCTCTCCCACTAGATACACGATAGATTGAAGGCTAATACGAAACGCATTGTTTTATCATGCGATATAGACGTAATCAATAGGGTTCCGGACAAATATTTCTTATCCCCAGATTCTGGACTGCGGGCGGAAATCCTGTTAGGGGGTGAATCGAATCAAATATAATGATGTTAATAAATATAAGTTCTTCGGTTGAGATAGTCATATCCGGCGAGAAGGACAGGGAAGGTTAAAAAAATGCCTGGGAATGGAGAGAGGTCCGGATGCGATCCGGGAACCTTGATTCCGGATCATCCTCGTACCCATAGCCTGCTGTATGACCGTTTCGCTTTCTTTGACGAAGGGAGGCGCAAGGTCGTTTATCTTCACGACGATGAGATACATGAAAATTGCGAGCACGGTCATACCCACCGCTCGAAAATATGTCTTACCCACGAATTCACGAAAGTCGCGGCGCCGGAGGAAGACTGCTCCCTGCGCAAGGATTGCCATATCCACATAAGGAAAGATGGCGCCGCCGAACTGCACCACCCCGCCGATGCCAAGACAAAGGACAAGAAGTGCGTTACGGTAGCCGTTCTTAAGCCATTGACGTAATTGAACTATGGCCGCCGTTTTTGCAAAAAAGGGCCGTTTCGGGTAGATTCACGGGGCGGTGGGCGTAAAGGAAGCGTAATTATGGAAGTATGGATTTTATACGGTGCCGATATTGAATCGACGGGCGATCTCGCCTTTGAGGTCCGGCGGTTCATTTCCGAAGCGTCCAAAATGGACGATGTCAATCTCAAGGTTTTCAAGCCTTCCCAATTCGACCTGCTTGTGACCGTTGAAGAAAGAGATTCCATCCTGATCGACGGCGACCCGGTGCCGCTGCCGGATTTTTGCTTTCCCTACCTGCATCACGGCGACCGCAGCTATTTCTCGCTGTCCATCGTCCGGCAGCTCGAGCGGCTGGGCGTGAGGATTTTCAACAAGGCCTCGACCATCGAAACCGTCGCGGACAAGCTGCACACGCATCAGGTGCTGGCGGAGAACGGCATGCCGACGCCGACGACGATGCTCGCGAAATTCCCGGTCGATATCGAACTGATCGAGCGCACCATAGGATTTCCCGTCGTCGTCAAGACGCTGCTCGGCTCGAACGGCACCGGCGTGTTCCTGATCGAGAACGCGAGCGCGTTCAACGACCTGATGGAGCTGATCGGCGAGACCAACCCGAATATCCAGCTTATCTTCCAGAAGTTCGTAGCGCACAGCAAGGGCCGCGATCTGCGGCTCTTTGTCGTTGACGGCGAGGTTATCGCGGCGATGGAGCGGCGCGCGCGGGCAGGCGGCTTCAAGGCGAATTTCAGCGCGGGCGGCTCGGTCAAGCAATTCATCCCCGACAGGGAGTCGCGCGATCTTGCGATACAGACCGCGAAGGTTCTCGACATGCAGGTCGCGGGCATCGATCTTCTGTTTACGGAAGACGGCGGCTACACGATCTGCGAAGCGAATACGTTCCCCGGTTTCAAAGGGCTTGAATCGGCGTGCCCGGTCAACGTGCCGCAAAATATTTTCGATGCGATGCGGCGGCATCTCGATGCGACGTCCACCAAAACTGTGAATTTTGAAAGCATCAGGGCGAAAAAAACGGGCTAGTCGTTCGTCAATCTTTAGAAAAATCAGAACAAGATATGAACTATGAACCATCTGACAACCGGGCGCGCCGGGTCTTTAAATGGCTGTCGCTGCTTGCGCTTGCAGGCATACCGGCTGCCGCTTTGGCAGCAATCGTCATGGATCGTGAAGAACTACTCGGAAACATTGCGTTTACATTGCTTGCCGTGTCGGTTCTTGCCAATACTGCGATTCTGTTTAGTTATGGTACGAGCCCACAGATTCAAAAAGCCGCCAAAATCACCTGGATACTGATCGCGCTTCTTTGCCTCATCTTTTCATTTTGTATTTATATGGGAGGTCTGAATAGCCCGGATCCGCACAGAGCTTCTGAAATAATTTTGCTCGTGACGATGGCCTGCTTGTCATTCCCCGCCGGTATGATCGCCGTTATGGGAGTTGCTATTTACAGCATGCAATTTTTAGCAGCGGACGGAGCAGGTTATTTCGAAGTATTTGCTTTCTGGTTCTTATTCTTCGCATCAGGTTATTTTCAATGGTTCTGGTTTGTGCCTTGGCTAATCCGGCGTCTAAAGGGGTTCTGGAAGAACCGGCGAAGGCCGGGATGACGCTGAAAGATTTTATTTGACATAATAAATAAGATGCCGGTATAGTGGTTGGCGAGGGGGTACATTGGCTATGAAAGATTATGATCTCTTGACCCGGATTTTCGGTCCGGTGGCCGATATTCTCGAAGCCTGTCTCATGACGCTGCAAAAGCGGCCCGCGCCGGTTCCTGTAAGGGTGGCTGCCGTGTCCCGAAAGCGGAGCGGTTCGGTCTGAAGCTGAAGGCTTAATCAATAATCCATGCGCTCGAACGTCGTCGGCGAGGGGCTGAGGACCTTGATATCGCCGCGGCGGTACTCCAGCACGGCGAGGCCGCGCTCCACGGTGCCGTTCTGGTGGAAACGGAAGATGCCGTCGATGCCGGCAAAGCCGTTCGGGTTGGTCAGGTCGCCGTGTTCATAGGCGGGTTTGCCGCGTTCCTGGAATCCTTTTTTGGCGAGCACGGCGGCGAGGGCGGTTGCGTCATAGGCGAGCGTCGCGAGACGCTGCGCGCCCATGCCGTAGAGGTCGCGGTAGCGGATCTCGAAATCGCGGCGCAGGTCGGGCGAGGGGGCGGCGAACCATGCGCCGGCAAGAGAGGTGTCGGTGGCCAGCACCTGATCGTCCCACAATCCCGTGCCCAGCCGTTTGACGGTATCGGGCTCGAGTTCGTAAAAGTTCAGCAGGCTGCTGATCTCGCGCGCTTCTTCGCCGCCGACGGGCAGAAGGATCGCATCGAAGGGCAGGTTCGCGCTGGCTTCCTTGCCGATCTGTTTCAGTTCTTCGAGCGCGGCCTTGTCTTTCGGGTTCGCTTTCAGGCGCGCTTCGAGCGGCAGCCTGCGGTTTTCCATGTATTTGCTGCGCTGGTCGTAGTTGGAAAAAGTGCGGATCAGCGCGGAGGCTTCTTCCCGGTTGCCCGGCGTATATTTGACGATGTTGGTGGCGCGGGCGCCGGAGCGGTAGGCCTGGCCGTTGAAGGCGGAGATGACGGCGTTGCCGTAGGCGTTTTCCGGCGCGAGGATCGCGATGTTCCTGATGCCGTTGGATGACGCGTATTCCGCGACGCGCTCGACCTGCCCGAAGGGGAGGAAGCCCATGATGAAGGTATTGCCGCCCGCAAGCGTCCAGTCGGTCGAGAAGGCGATGACATTAATGCGCCTTTGCGCCGCGACCGGCTTTACGGCTCTCACTTCGCTCGCGAAGACGGGGCCGAGGATGAGTTGCGCGCCTTCCGCAATCGCGGCCTGCGCCGCGTTGGCGGCATCCGCGGGCTTGCCCTTCGTGTCGCGCGGCATCAGTTCGAAAGCCTTATATCCCATGTCGAAAAGTGCAAGCTGGGCGGCCTGCAGCATCGCCTGCCCGAGGTCGGAATGCTCGCCGCTCAGCGGGAGCAGCAGGGCGACCTTGACGGGGGGAAGATCATACATTCCGGACGGCAGGGGCGCGGGCGCGGGCAGATTGGCTCCGGCGGCCGTTGCGCTGACCATCGCGTCGAAGCCGTTCTGCAGCGCGGGCCGTTGCTGCGCCGGGACGGATTCACCGCCCGGCGGGACGTAAGGAGAATATACCTGCGCGTTCATGGCTTCGCGCGTCAGTTTGCTGGGGCCTGTCTGGGCCTGCCCGCCTTCGTAGCCGGGGCGGTTCCACGAACTCTGGCTGCCGGACGTTTGACAGGAAGCCAGAACCAGCAAGACCGCAAGGACAAGAAATTTTTTCATCATAGCTTGCATTGTTAACACAGAACGTCATATGCAGGAAGCATGAAAAGTTTTGAAACCGTAGCGCTTTCGCCTGGCCTTTATATCGTCGCGACGCCGATCGGCAACCTGCGGGACATGACCCTGCGGGCGCTGGATGTGCTCGCGTCCGTCGACCTTATCGTGTGCGAGGACACGCGGGTGACGGGCAAGCTGCTCAATGCTTTCGGCATTTCCAAAAAAATGCTGCCCTATAACGATCATAACGCGGCGAACCAGCGCGGTCCGGTTCTGGAAAAGCTGAGCGGCGGCGGGCGGATCGCGCTGGTCAGCGACGCGGGGATGCCGCTCGTGTCCGATCCCGGTTACAAGCTGGTGCGCGATTGCCTTGATCTGGGGATTTTCGTCACCAGCCTGCCGGGGGCGAATGCGCCGCTGACGGCGCTGCAGCTCTCCGGCCTGCCGAGCGACAAGTTTTGTTTTCTCGGTTTTCTTCCCGCCAAGCGGCAGGCGCGGCTTGCCGTGATGAAGGAATGGAAGGACGCGCCGGGCACGCTGGCCGTTTTTGAAACGGGGCCGCGGCTTTGCGATTCCCTTGAAGACATGCTGGAAGCCTGGGGCGACCGGCCCGCGGCGGTGGTGCGCGAGATGACCAAGCTTTTCGAGCAGTCGCGGCGCGGCAGCCTTTTGGAACTTGCCGCTTTCTACCGGGACGACGGCGCGCCCAAAGGCGAGATCGTCGTCGTGGTCGGAGGGCCGCCGGAGCGGGAGTATGCCGATGAAGACCTTGAAAAAATGGTGGCCGAAGCGCTGGAAACCATGAGCGTGAAAGAAGCCTCCGCGCATGTCGCGCGGGAAACGGGCGTATCGAAAAAGAAACTCTATGAAATGGCGCTGGGTTTGAAGGAAGAGTTTTAACCACGGATACACACAGATGAACACGGATAAGGAAAAGATAAGGAGATCATGGGATAATGAGATAAGGAGATAAGGAGATAAGGAAAGATTTCTCTTCATCCCGTCATCCTGTCATCTCATCATCTTTTTTTAATCTGTGTTAATCTGTGTCCATCTGTGGTTTTAAAAAGAATGAAAGATAAATACGAATCGTACCGGTTGGGATTGATGGCGGAAACGATTGCCGCGCTGGGATTGCAGCTGCGCGGCTATAAAATTCTCGCGCGGCGGTACAAGACCAAGGCGGGGGAGATCGATCTCGTCGCCCGCCGGGGAAAGGTGCTTGTTTTCATCGAGGTCAAGGCGCGCGGGGATTTGTCCACAGCTTTGCAGTCGGTGACGCCGCGCATGCAGGCGCGCATCTGCAGGGCGGCAAATCATTTCATAGCGCAGAACAGGGCGCTTGCGGATCATGAGATGCGCTTTGATTTAATAGCGCTCGCGCCGCCTTTTTACTGGCGGCATCTGGACAATGCCTTCCGCCCGTTGGCATAATGGGCGGCATGAAACGCATCATCCTTTCCCTGTTGGTATTGTTGAATCTTGCAGCGTGCGAGCCGATCGGCATCGCGGCGGGAGCGGGCGCGGCGCTCGGCGTCTCGGCGGCGAGCGAGCGCGGAGTTTCCGGCACGGCCCAGGATATCAAGATCAAGGCGCTCATCAGCGACAAATGGTTCAAGTACGATCTTGCAACATTCGCGAAGCTCAATCTCACTGTTAATGACGGGCGGGTTTTGATTACCGGCATCGTGCAGGATCCCGATCACCGGGTTGAGGCGGTCAAGCTCGCGTGGCAGGTCGAAGGCGTGACGCAGGTCATCAACGAGATCCGCGTCGCCGACAGCGAAGGGGTTCCCGGCTATGTGCGCGACCAGTGGATTTCAACGCGCCTTCGCACGGCGATGACATTCGACCGCGAGATTCATTCGATCAACTATTCCATCGACACGGTCGGCGGCACCGTCTATCTCATGGGTTCCGCGCGGCATCAGCAGGAGCTGAACAAGGTGATCGAGCTCGCCCGCACCATCCCGCATGTCCAGCAGGTCGTCAATTATGTGAGGATGGCGGACGGCTCGGCGGGCGGGGACATCACCTACCAGCCCCAGCCCGGCCGGATCGACCCGTCTACGCAGCCCGCGCTGGAAGAGCAGAGCAGCGGCGTTGCCAGCCCGCCTGCTTCCGTCGAGGAAGAAGAGATCAAGTGGTAAAAATTTGACCAGTGAATCGCCAGAAAGCGCCCTGCGGGCGCTTGCCGGGTTTGGCGCGCTTGATGATTCCGCTATCGATCCCGGCGAAGGGGCGCTTTTGTTCGCCGCGCTGTTCCGTCCCGGCGTCGCGCTGGAGCGTTACCGTTCCCATCTTCGCAAGCTTGCAAATGAAGTGGCGGAGCGCTTTGCCGAACTTGTGACGGCGGGGGCGGGCGATACGGCGGAGACGCGGCTTGCCGCTCTCAAGCACATATTATGCGACAGGCACGGCTATCAGGCCGACCGCGAGAATGCGGACCCGATGCTCGCATCCGACCTGATCCATGTCATCGACCATGCCAGGGGCGGCGCGCTGACGCTGGGCATACTTTATATAGCCGCGGCGCGGGCGCAGGGATGGAAGATCAGCGGGCTCAGCATTCCCGGCCATTTCGCGCTGCGTCTCGACGAGGGCGCGCAGCGGCCGATTTTCGATCCGTCGGATAGTTGCCGGATTTTGCAGGCGGCCGATCTGCGGCGGCTGGTCAAGAAGGCGCGCGGGGGGCAGGCCGAGTTGTCGGCGGATTATTACAGGGGAGCGGGAAACCGGGAAATCCTGATAAGGCTGCAAAACCAGATCAAGCTGCGGCAGGTCGAGGCCGAGGATTATGAAGGCGCGCTGCGCAGCGTCGCGGCGATGCGGGCGCTCGATCCGCGCGAATTCCGGCTATTGCTGGATGAAGGGGTGCTGTGCGCCCGCACCGGGCGGAAAGACGCGGCGATTGCGGCGCTGGAAGACTATATGACAAGGATCCCGGGGCAGCGCGACCGGCGGGAAGCTGCGGCATTGCTGGCGCAGATCAGGAATGCGCCGGAATAATACTAAACTGAGGGTATTTAAAGGCGGGACAAGCAGGCCTATTGCAACGGGGCAGATATGCGAATAATACTGGAACTCACAGAGATTCGCGTTTATATCTGGTATCGGATAATTTTTCAGGAAAATAGGAGTTGATCGCATGTTCTTCCGCACTTTTATGATGATGGCCCTGCTGGTTACGGTTGCCGCCTGTTCCACCAAGAAGGCTGGCGATGACAGCGTCCGTGTGGATGAGCGCTCGGACATCTCCCCCGGCCCGCTTGATGGGACATATGCCGACGGCATGATGCCGGTCGACGGCCCCATACCGGGTTCGCAGCAGGATCTCGTCGTTAACGTGGGCGACCGCGTGTTCTTCGGCTACGACCAGTACAACCTCACGCCGGAAGGCCAGCGCACCCTTGAGATGCAGGCCAACTGGATGAAGCAGTACCCGTCGGTCAGGCTGTCGATCGAAGGCCACTGCGATGAGCGCGGCACCCGCGAATACAACCTTGCGCTCGGCGAGCGCCGCGCCGCTGCGGTGAAGAGCTACCTGATCGCGCTGGGCGTCGAGTCCGACCGCGTCAGCACCATCAGCTACGGCAAGGAGCGCCCGGCCGTTCTGGGTTCCAACCCGCAGGCATGGCAGCAGAACCGCCGCGGCGTTTCGGTGGTCGAATAATTGGTGAATGGTGGATGGTGAATAGTGAATATTTCGCGTTATAAAACAGCCATACACCATACACTATCCGCAATCTTCCCCCTGCTAATAGTGTTTGCGCTTGCGCTTCCCGCGCAGGCGCAAAACGACGCGCGGCTCAAGCGGCTCGAGAACGAGGTCGAGACGCTGAGCAGGGCGGTGTATAAAGGCGAGCAGCCCCCGCCGGGATCGCTGGCGGTGGGCGACGGCGTCAGTTCCGCGACAGCGGCCAATACCGAACTGCGGCTGCAGCAGATCGAGATGGATCTGCGCGCGTTGACCGGCAAGGTCGAAGAAAAGAATTTTGAATTCCAGCAGTTGCAGTCGCGGATGGACCAATCCATCGCCGCGCTGGAGCAGCGCATCTACGGGCTGGAGATGCAGCTTGACGCGGCGGGCGGCGGCATGCCGCCGCAGGCGGGCGCGCCTGCCTATCCCCCGTCTTCCCCTTATGGCGGCGGCGTTTCATCAGGGCTGGGGCAGGACAGCGCTATCGACAGTACTATGCCGCCGCAGGCTCCTTCTTATCAGACGGGCACGAGCGGGCCGGAGGGAGCTTATCCGACCGATGAATCTTCGATGGGGCAGCTTGGCACGTTGCAGGCCCCGGCGCAGCCGGGATATGGCGGAGAGGCCTATCCGCCCGCGCAGCCGCTGCCGGTCGACGATCCGGTCGGGCTTTACGAGCAGGGCTTTTCTTATCTGCGCGATCGTAATTATGCGCAGGCGGAAGTCGTGTTCCAGGATTTCCTGACCCGGTATCCGGAGCACGATCTTGCGGCCAACGCCAAATACTGGCTCGGCGAGAGCTATTACGTGCGCAACGATTTTGAGAAAGCCGCCAAGGTGTTCGCGGAGTCCTATCAGCAGTTCCCCAAGGGGTCCAAGGGGCCGGACAATCTGCTGAAACTCGGCATGTCGCTCGCCGGTCTTGGCAAGTCCGAGGACGCCTGCCTTGCCTATGCGCAACTGCAGAAGGAATATCCCGGCGAGGCGATGCCGGTCATCATGCGCGCCGAGCAGGAAATGGAAAAGCTGGGCTGCCAGCAGTTCTGAACACGGAATACCTCCGGGTTTTCCTAAATCTTAACTCTTCATTAACTCTAATTATGGCATTATGAAGCCGACAGCGGGATTTTATTGAGATTCCCGTCTGTTAAGGTGTTTATACAACAAGGACGAGATTTATGGCGGATACTCCTTCTCCTGCAATAACGGCGGGTACAGCGGATGCTAAAAATACGAAAAAACCCACTAAAGGTACTTTAGGGGGAATTTTCGGCACTTTAGGCATTCCGTTGCTGCTTGCCGGCGGCGCGGGCGGACTTGTATGGGACGCGACGCAGCGGGACGGGGAATTTATTAAAACGGTCATACCCGGCGCGTATGGCGAAGAGGTTGCCCGAACCGGCGGAGCGGTCGGCGGGTTTTTGAAAAGTTCGTGGGATTCCACCCTTTCTCCAATAGTAAAGGGCGCGTGGGGAGCCATTACGCATCCCGCGGGCAATCCATGGTTTCAGGGCTTTGCCGCTATTGCCGCCATGATTATGGGATGGAAATTTGCTTCGATGTGGACGGCGAGCCAGACGGGAGTTATGAGCAAGCTTTTGACCGGAACCGCGGGCTTTATCGGCGTTGCCGCGCTTGGCCTTGCCGTGGCGTCCGCCGCCGGGATGATCCGCAATGACGGTCCGTCGCATGATCCCAACAAGCCGCTCCCATCGGCCGCCACCGATCTGCGGCTGGCTGCTCCCCAATAATCGAGGCAAAGCTTTTCTTTTGGCGGAATAGAGGATTATAAAGGGCTGTCATGAGCGATGGCCCTTTTGATTTTCCGGCCCTTCTTCGTCCGTTTCTTCCCGCGGGAGATGCGGCGCTGGCCGTTGCCGTTTCCGGCGGGCCGGACAGCATGGCGCTTTGTCATGCGCTGTCGCAATGCGCGAACAGGCCCGTCCATGCCGTCACGGTCGATCACGGCCTGCGCCCGGAGGCGGCGGAGGAGGCGGCGGAAGTGGGGCGGCGGGTGGCGGTATGGCCGCATGTCAGGCCTGTTGTTTTGACGCGGAATTTGCAGAAAGACTCCCTCTCCCCCTGGGGAGAGGGCAGGGGTGAGGGGGACATTGAATCCGAAGACCAATATGTTTTATCCCCCCCTCACCCAAACCCTCTTCCCGAGGGGAGAGGGTTTACGTCGCGGGTGATGGAAACCGCCCGTCATGACCGCTACAGGCTGCTTGCCGGTTACTGTGCGGAGCATGGCATCCACGATCTTTTCACCGCGCATCACCAGGACGACCAGGCGGAGACATTTTTGTTCCGGCTGGCGAAGGGCAGCGGGCTGGACGGGCTGGGGGGGATGCGGCCTCTGCACGATTATAACGAAACGCTGCGGATCATCAGGCCGTTTCTCGATGTTCCCAAGAGCGCGCTGGTCGCTTATTGCGAGGAGCGCGGCATTGCTTTCGTCCGCGACCCTTCCAATGAAAATGAAAACTATGCGAGGGCGCGGCTGCGCAAGTCGCAGCAGGTTCTGGCGGCGGAGGGGCTGACGCCGAAGCGGCTGGCGGTAACGGCGAAGCGGCTTGCGCGGGCGCGGGATGCGCTGGATTTTTATGCGGGCGAAATACTGGCGCAGGCAAAAAAAGAAAAGAATTCGGATCGGATCGTATTGAATTTTTCCGCCGTCGAAAACGCGCCGGAGGAAATCAGGCTGCGGGTGCTGGCGGGGCTGATGGACAGGATTGCGGAAAAGCAGGATTACGGGCCGCGTATGGAGCGGCTGGAGGATCTCGCGGGGCGGTTGTTTAACGACCCCCGTTTCAAAAGGGCTTCGCTCGGTGGCTGCCTTGTCGGTATTGACCGCAAAAAAGGCCTGATTTGCGTTGAAAAGGAACAAAAGGACACTAATTAAGTTAAACCATTATGGGGTTCTATCCGTTTAGACAATAGCCGTTGTATCCTGTAAACTTAAGATGTAGTCTCAATCGTTGGGAATCCTAGGAAAGGCGCGGTTTTTCAGTGGGAAATTTCGGTAGGAATCTGGTGTTCTGGCTGGCCATCGGCCTGATGCTAACTTTCCTTTTCAATATCTTCCAGGGCACCCAGCAGCAGGCTGCGGGGGTTGGCGAGAAGCCCGCCGCTTACAGCGATTTCATGGCCGACGCGGCGGCGGGCCGCGTTAACGATGTCATTATTCAGGGACAGACGATCAAGGGCCATTACAAGAGCAACGGCCAGGAATTCACGACGCTGGTGCCGGCAAATGAAAACGTCGTTGACCGGCTGAATAATACCGGCGTACGGATCACCGCGGAAGCGGAAAGCCCGGAGCAGTTCAGCCCGTGGATGATCTTTCTGAACTGGTTCCCGATGCTGCTTTTGATCGGCGTGTGGATTTTCTTCATGCGGCAGATGCAGTCGCGCGGCGGCGGCGGGGCGATGGGTTTTGGCAAATCGCGGGCGCGGATGCTGACCGAGCATCAGGGACGCGTCACTTTCTCCGATGTCGCGGGTATCGAGGAAGCCAAGCAGGAATTACAGGAAATCGTCGAGTTCCTGAAAGACCCGCAGAAATTCCAGCGCCTTGGCGGCAAGATCCCCAAGGGCGCGTTGCTGGTCGGTTCGCCGGGAACGGGTAAGACGCTGATTGCCCGCGCTGTTGCGGGCGAGGCCAACGTGCCGTTCTTTACCATATCGGGTTCGGACTTCGTCGAGATGTTCGTCGGCGTTGGCGCGAGCCGGGTGCGCGACATGTTCGAGCAGGGTAAGAAGAATGCCCCCTGTATCATCTTTATCGATGAAATCGACGCCGTCGGGCGTCACCGGGGCGCGGGTCTTGGCGGCGGCAACGACGAGCGCGAACAGACGTTAAATCAATTACTCGTGGAAATGGACGGATTCGAGGGCAATGAGGGCGTCATCATCATCGCCGCGACCAACCGCCCCGACGTGCTCGATCCCGCGCTGCTGCGACCGGGCCGGTTCGACCGGCAGATCGTGGTGCCGCTGCCCGATGTGAACGGGCGCGAGAAAATTCTTAAAGTGCACATGAAAAAAGTGCCGCTGGCGAAAACCGTCGAGCCGATGGTGATCGCGCGCGGCACGCCCGGCTTTTCGGGCGCGGACCTTGCGAACCTCGTCAACGAAGCCGCGCTGCTGGCGGCGCGGCGCGGCAAGCGCGTCGTGACGATGGAAGAGCTGGAGGACGCCAAGGACAAAGTGATGATGGGCACCGAGCGCAAGTCGATGGTGATGAGCGATGAGGAAAAGTCGCTGACCGCCTATCACGAGGCGGGACACGCCATCGTCGCGCTGCACGAGCCGGAGTCCGATCCTATCCATAAAGCGACGATCATCCCGCGCGGGCGCGCGCTGGGGCTGGTCATGCGGCTGCCGGAGCGCGACCGTATTTCGATGTCGCTCGCCAAGCTCAAGGCCGATCTCGCGGTGGCGATGGGCGGGCGGATCGCCGAGGAGCAGATTTTCGGCAAGGAAAAAGTCACGACCGGGGCGTCGAGCGACATTTCGATGGCGACCAATATCGCGCGGCGCATGGTGACCGAGTGGGGCATGTCCGACAAGCTTGGGCCGCTGCGCTATGTCTCCGATCAGGAAGAAGTGTTCCTCGGCCATTCGGTCAGCCAGACCAAGAACATGTCGGATGAAACCGCAAAAATCGTGGACGAAGAAGTCAAGCGCATCGTCAGCGAAGCCTACAAGCGCGCGGAAAAATGCCTGCGCGACAATGCCGGGCAACTGCACCAGCTCGCGAAGGCGCTGCTCGAGTATGAAACCCTGTCCGGCGATGAGATCAAAGGCCTGCTGCGCGGCGAGCCGATCATCCGCATCAAGGAGCCGGATGAGGAAGAGGACGCGAAACCGCGCTCTTCCGTGCCCACCGGCGGTGGCATCGGCGAGGTGCCGCAGGGCGCTTGATCTTTCCACTAAATGATGAGCATGGAATCCCTCTCCCATGGGGAGAGGGCTGCGTAGGCTTGGCGAGCCTAGCCGTAGCTGGGTGAGGGGGTACGGTGTATAATAATTCAGGCACCATACCCCCTTACCTACTCAGCTAACGCTTTGCGTTCCGCAAAGCGAAGCTTCGTTGCCCTCTCCCCATGGGAGAGGGATTCTAAAACGTAGAAAGAGGGCCTTGCGGCCCTCTTTCCGTGCCAAGGGAGGCACATCCAGGTTATTCCTCCCCAAAGCAAGCCTCTCGTTTAGCCCGGGCTGCCCAGGGAAGGAACTGAAGGCGCGTGCCCTTTCCCGTCATTCGCGGGTTTCCTGTCGAGCAATCCTTTCAGGACGCTGACATCGGTCAGATCCTTAAGGCCGTCGTTGCCGCCCGTCGTCAAGGCCTGCGGGACGATGACGAGGTTGCCTTTCTGCGCCACTTCGCGCAGCGCGTCGAGTTCCATCGAGCGCATGACGATGTGGAGCGCCTCTTCCCGTCCGACTTTGCCGTCATGCGTGAGTTCGTCGATCTGCGCCCTGTACCCATCGAGAATCGCGCGGCGGAAATCGGCGGCGCCGCGTCCCGCGTTGGCCTGCGCCGTGGCGTCGGCCTCGGACTTGGTGACGACCTCGATCCGGTGCGCTTCGGCCTTGTTCCGCGCGGCCTCTTTCAGACGCTCGCTCGCTCGCACTTCGTTATAGGCCTTCTGGACATCGGCGGGAGCATTCGGCTGGTCGATGATGATCTTTTCGATCCTGATGCCGTATTTGGCGGCGTCATTCTTCGTGTGCTCGATCACGGCGTTGCTGATGCCGTCCCGGTCGCCGAACAATTCCTGGAAGTCCTTTTCCGCCGTTGCAGTACGGACGGCGGCGCTGACCGCTTTCAGCATGTTGCTGATGCCTTCGCGGTTTTTGTAGAAGTACTTCGCCGTGTCCTCGATGACGAACTGGACGGAAATCGGCAGTTCGACGAACAGATCGTCCTTGGTCTTCGTTTCCAGTGTTTCCGTCTTCTGCTGCAGATCGGTGCCGATACGCTCGGCTACCTTGTCGATGAACGGAATCTTCACATGCAAGCCGGGATTTTGCTCGGTGCGGACAAGTTTGCCGAACCGGGTAATCAGCGCTTCCTGCTGCTGCTTGTTGGTGAAGAAAGTGGATTTGATCGCGGCGATAGCCGTGATGCCCAGAGTCAGCGCTGCTCCGCCATAAGCGGCCAGCGCGAAGATGCTTGATAGTTCAATCATAGATAATAACTCCCTTGGTTTAAAAACGCAGAACTCCTTCGCCGGAAAGCACCATGCCCTCCGCCGTTTTGCGGCTTCCGCGCGCGCCGCAAATTTCGTTGTTTCAGAAATCGGGCAAAATCATTCCCGTTCGCCGGTTGTATGCCGGCGGCTGAAATTTCTGATTTCAGGGAATGTCTGCCTCGTCTTTTACAAGACTGTTATGCTGTGTTCATTGCGCCTCCCGAACACTCCAATAGGCGGCAAGGCCTATTTTTATATATACAACTTCTTATAAATATATATCAATATATAGTCAATTATTATTTTTATATAATTTTTTAATTCGTCGCGGCCCTCCCGGACTTGATCCGGGATCATCCGGGCCATCCATGGGAAATACAGGAAAATTCTGCGTTTGCGGCACGATGGACCACCCGGACAAGCCGGGTGGTGACGACAGAGAGTTTCCGGGACGGCTTCCATAACCAAGCGGCTTTTCCTTGGCTTTTTACCGTTTTTGCGGTAATCAAAAGGGCCATGAGCAGAAAATTTTTCGGAACCGATGGAATCAGGGGGCGGGCGGGGACATTCCCGATGACCGCCGATATGGCGCTGAAAGCCGCGATGGCGACGGCGGCGGCGCTGAAATCCGATTCCGGTAAAAACGGGAACGGCCCCAGTCAAAACCGCGCGGTGATCGGCAAGGATACGCGCCTGTCCTGCTACATGCTGGAGCAGGCGATGGCCTCGGGGTTCGAGGCGATGGGCATGGATGTCATATTCCTTGGCCCGCTGCCGACGCCGGGCGTGGCGATGCTGACGCGCTCGCTGCGCGCGGACGTGGGCGTCGTCATCTCCGCCTCGCACAATCCGTATCAGGATAACGGAATCAAATTGTTCGGCGCGGACGGATACAAGCTGTCCGACGCGCTGGAGCTCACGATCGAGAAAAACATCGAAAGCGATCTTTCCAGCCTGACGCCGCCGCCGGAAAAGCTGGGCAAGGCGAGCAGGCTCGACGACGCGGCGGGGCGCTATGTCGAGTTTCTGAAGAGCAGCTTCCCGCGCCGGATGAATCTGGAGGGCATGAAGATCGTCATCGACTGCGCCCATGGCGCCGCTTATAAAGTTGCGCCGCAGATATTGTGGGAGCTGGAGGCGAATGTCGTCTCTATAGGAGCCGCGCCCAACGGCAAGAACATCAACGAAGGCTGCGGCGCGACCGATACGGCGGCGCTGCAGAAAAAAACGGTTGAGGAAAAGGCGGATCTCGGCATCGCGCTCGACGGCGACGCGGACCGCCTTATCATGGTCGATGAAAAAGGCGCGGTGGTGAACGGCGACCAGTTGCTCGCGCTGCTCGCGAAATCCATGCATGAGGCCGGGCGTCTTACCGGCGGCGGGATCGTCTCGACGGTCATGTCCAATCTGGGGCTGGAGCGGTTTATCACCGGGCTCGGCCTTGATATGGCGCGCACCGCGGTGGGCGACCGCTATGTCGTCGAACGCATGCGCGAAGGCGGGTTCAATCTCGGCGGCGAACAATCCGGGCACATCGTGCTCTCGGATTTCAGCACGACGGGCGACGGGTTGCTGGCCGCGCTACAGGTTTTATCCGTGCTGCGGCGCGAGGAGAAAAAAGCGAGCGAAGCGCTGCGCCTGTTCGCGCCGCTGCCGCAGATATTGAAGAACGTGAAATTCGAAAAAGGCGCAAAGCCGCTCGACGATGAACAGGTCAAAGCCGCGATCAAAAAAGCGGAAGACACCCTCGCCAACGACGGCCGCCTCGTCATCCGCCCCTCGGGCACGGAACCGGTCATCCGCGTGATGGCGGAGGGCGACGATCCCGCGCTGGTGCAGAAAATCGTCGATGGGTTGTGCGCGGCGATCCAGAAGGCGGCGGGGTAGGGTTTTTACGCGGCCTCCAAAAATTCTTCCCTCGCCCCAACGGGGAGAGGGTTGCGCAGGCTTAACGAGCCGTAGGCGAGTTTAGCCGAAGCTGGGTGAGGGGGAGAAGGTGGTTAGTTTTTCCACTACAGACAGGGTATGGTCTATTTAAGGTTTCTTTTTTAGCGAATATTTTTTATTCAGCTTAACCATATTGATGAGCACTAAAGTAACTAAGGTCAAAAACCCGATTGCCACAAAGCTTCCTGCGATGAGATAGAAATTGGCTCTTTGTCTGTCTAGTCCTTCTGTATTTGCATACCGGTAATAAAACCGTTTTAGATTCATTGGGAAGCCGGGAGGTTCACAAGGGCCAAAATTGGGATAGAGCAGACCATTTTTCCATGATGCAGATATTAATTCAGTACGCCTTTCTTTTTCCGGTAATTGTACGGATTTGGAATAACCAACGATTTCTGCTTTCTTTTGAAACCATTCAAGTCCCTTAAAACCTATCAGAATTTTGTATTCTATAACCTGAACTTGTTTATCAGCATTTTGTACTGTTTGCATTGAAGCAGGTTTGCCAAAGAAAATTACGTCATCCTTCCAATCTATTTTTTTTTCGAAACAGATCGAAGCATAAGCTTGCAAGGGGAGAAGGCATATCAAAAGACAAAATGACAGAAATATGTGTCTCATTAAAATTTGATCATAAAAATCGGGACAGTTTATTTTTAACCGCCACGGCGCAACGGATGCCACCGATTGCTGTAATATATCGTAACATTCATGGCTGACGCAACGGTTTGAAAATTTAACCACGGCGGACACGGCGCACACGGCGAAAGAAACGCCGTGATCGCCGTGATCGCCGTGGTTAATGTTTTTCCCGCAGCGCGTGCGGGGGAATGGGTCCCGGCCTTCCGCCTTCGCCAAGGCTACGGCGGACAGGTCGCCGGGATGACGGGTTTGGGGAGGTGTGAAAGCGGGGATATTTTCTCTGCGCTCCCTGCGTTCTCTGTAGTTTAAACACCGCTGCCCCCTCACCCGGTTTCGGCTAATCACGCCTTCGCAAGGGCTACGGCGCGATAAGCCTTCGCATCCCTCTCCCCGTTGGGGTGAGGGAAGGATTTACTTCTTCGCGCCTTCGCGTCTTGGCGGTAAAAAATTCTTGCTTTTTGTGTTATGGTAATAAAATCCTCATATGAATTTTGAACAAAAAGAGGACGACAGGGAATGCTCAAAAGATTCAGGCAAAAAAAAACGAACTAATGGAAATTTCAATGAAAGCAAAAGGATAGAAACCACGAAATTTACTTCCGGGAACGAACTAAAAGCGCTGCTTCATGTCCCCCTCACCCCATCCCTCTCCCCAGGGGGAGAGGGAGAAAGACGGGAAAAATTTGTGCTTTGGCGCGGTTCGTGTAATTATGCGGTGCATTTTTTGAAAGGATACCGCGCATGGCTAACGTCGCCGTTATAGGCTCCCAGTGGGGCGATGAGGGGAAGGGCAAGATCGTCGACTGGCTGTCGAGCCGGGCGGATGTCGTCGTGCGGTTCCAGGGCGGGCACAATGCGGGGCACACGCTGGTTATCGACGGCGTGACCTACAAGCTGCATCTGCTGCCGTCCGGCATCGTGCGCAAGGGCAAGCTTTCGATTATCGGCAACGGCGTGGTCATCGATCCGTGGGCGCTGCTCAGGGAAATCGAGGACGTGCGGGCGCAGGGCGTCGAGATTTCGCCGCAGAGCCTTGTCGTCGCCGAGAACGCGACGCTGATCCTGCCCGTTCACTCCGCGGTCGACAAGGCGCTGGAAGCCGCGCGCGGCAAGGGGCAGATTGGAACCACGGGGCGCGGCATCGGGCCTGCCTATGAAGATAAAGCCGCGCGGCGCGGGATTCGCGTGTGCGATCTGGAAGACAAGGAGCTGCTGCGCGAGAAGCTGGAGCGGCTGATGCTGCACCATAACGCGCTGCTGCGCGGGCTGAACGCGGAGCCGGTCGATCCGCAGCAGGTCTATGACGGCCTGATGCAGATCAACGGCAGTTTGCAGCAATACGCGCAGCCGGTGTGGAAGCGGCTCGATGAACTGCGGCGCGAGGGCAAGCGGATTTTATTCGAGGGCGCGCAGGGCGTGATGCTGGACGTCGATCACGGCACCTATCCTTTTGTGACTTCTTCCAACACCGTGGCGGCGCAAGCGGCGACGGGGGCGGGCGTGGGGCCGCGCACGGTCGGTTATGTGCTGGGGATCACGAAAGCCTATACGACGCGCGTCGGCGCGGGGCCGTTCCCGACCGAACAGCTTAACGAGGCCGGCGAGGAAATGGGCCGGCGCGGGCATGAGTTCGGCACGACGACCGGGCGCAAGCGGCGCTGCGGCTGGTTCGACGCGGTGATGGTGCGGCAGGCGGTCAAGACCGCCGGGATCGACGGCATCGCGCTGACCAAGCTCGATGTGCTGGACGGTTTCAAGGACATTAAAATCTGCACCGGCTACAAGCTGGACGGGCAGATTCTCGATTATCTCCCGTCCTCGCAGAGCGCGCAGGCGAAGGTCGAGCCGGTTTACGAAACTCTTGAGGGCTGGAGCGGCAGCACACGCGGCGCGCGCTCGTGGGCGGACTTGCCGGGCGCGGCGGTCAAATATGTGCGGCGGATCGAGGAACTGACCGAAGCCCCGGTCACCATGCTTTCGACCAGCCCGGAGCGGGACGACACGATCCTGATGAAAGACCCGTTCGTGGGGTAACTCCATAACTGCTCCCGTTTTACTTCTCCCCCAAACGGCATTACAATATAAGATGCGCGTAAATCCTGCCGGGATCCTGCCTTTATGACCAGCGATGCGATGGAAGACACTGACGGACAGCCGCCCGGAGGGGCCGCCCCGGTCGCGCGCAGTTCATTATCGAATATCGCAACGCTGAGCGATGAGGTCGAAATCCTTATCGACAAGCGCCTTCCGCATCTGGACCGCGGGCCGGTGCTGGCCTACGCCGCGCGGCAGAAGAACGAATCCGTGGAGCCGTT